>Ga0164243_10010210_pt1 | contig 13529 bp, 10 predicted proteins | sample OricompcompostOP_FD_108781 | JGI IMG/M metagenome (GOLD analysis project Ga0164243, IMG submission 108781) | Organic Plus compost microbial communities from Emeryville, California, USA - Original compost - Organic plus compost (OP) | ecosystem: Engineered > Solid waste > Mixed feedstock >... | reverse complement strand
GATGACGTGGATGTCGCCCTCCGGCTGCGACTCCCGCACCCGAGCGATCTCGCGGAGGGCGACGATCGCGGTCACCGCGGACGGTGTCACCGGGTCGCCATTCTCGTCGACCACGAAGCACCGATCGGCGTCCCCGTCGAAGGCGAGGCCGATGTCCGCTCCGTTCTCCACGACGGCGCGCTGCAGATCCACGAGGTTCGTGGGATCGAGCGGGTTCGCCTCGTGGTTGGGGAAGCGTCCGTCCAGCTCGAAGTACAGGGGCACGATCTCGATCGGCAGGGCGCGCAGGCCCGCCGCCGTGCCCAGCACGGCGGGAACCGTCATCCCGCCCATGCCGTTCCCGGCATCGACCACGATGCGAAGCGGGCGGATACCCTGCAAGGGCACGAGCTCGCGGAGGTACCCCGCGTAGTCGGCGAGCAGATCGCGGCGCTCGAGCGAGCCCGGATCGGCGACCTCTCGGATCTCGCCTGCCTCGAGATACGCGACGGCCCGATCGCGGATGGCGGCGAGACCGGTCTCGAGGCTGATGCCCCGAGCGCCGGCGCGCGAGAACTTGATGCCGTTGTACGTGGCCGGGTTGTGACTGGCGGTGAACATGGCGGCCGGCGCGTGCAGGCGACCTGACGCGAAGTAGCTCTCGTCCGTGGAACAGAGGCCGATGAGGACGACCCGTGCCCCTCTCGCCTGAGCACCGCGCGCGAACGCCTCGGCGAAGACCGGAGACGACTCGCGCATGTCGTGCCCGACGACGAGCTCTCCACCGGCGGCGTTGACCTCGTCGGCGAAACCTGCACCGAGCGCCTCCACGATCGGCTCCGTGAGCTGAGACCCGACGAGACCGCGAACGTCGTACGCCTTGACGATCTGCTGGAGAGAGGCGACGGACTCAGCGGCGGACATACCCATCCTCACAACCTACAATGCACGATGAACACCGACGACGGAGGCGGTCAGATGACCGCGTGACGGATGACATGCCAGCCCTGCGGCACGCTGAGCCGCTCGGCGTGGATGTGGCACAGGTCGTACGTGTGCGGCTCGTGGCTCACGGCGAGCGGGCCCAGGACGGCCATCGAGTCGGCGTAATCGTACGTGAGGGTCGATACCGCGTCACGTGAGCATCCGACCTTCGAGCACCGTCTGTCTTCCATCACAGCTCACCATACCTCTCCGGCGCTGCCGGGCCGGGTTCCCTCGCGGCGTCGGTCCTGTTTCCTGCGGCGGACGATTGCCGGTCCGCACGGCGCGGACACGACCTAGGATGAATGCATGGCCAGACGCTCCACCCGCAGCCCTCGGCAGCACGACACGACGGCGCGTCGGGCGGTCAGGCATGACCGGCACGGCCGGATGGCGCGGAGCTCCCCGCTCGGGCCGCATCTCCCACCGCTCACGAACCGGATCGACCTGTTCGACATGACCGTCGCCACCACGGCCGACTATCTTCGCGGCGCTTGGCCGGAGGAGCTCGCCGGCGTGCGGTACGAGATCGCCGCGATGCCGGCGGGCAGCCGTGGATCGTCGGGCGCGGTGCCCCGCTGGTGGACGAGCGCTCAAGAGCGGCGCGTCGTGCTCTACCGGCTTCCGATCCAGCGCATGAGCCGGTTGCACCGCAACGACGACCTGCACCGGCGCATGATGATCGAGAGCTGTGTCTTCCGCGCGACGGCGGAGCTGATCGGCAAAGACCCGTGGGACCTCGGCCCCGATCGCTTCCGTTTCCTCTGAGTCCCTGAGCCGAGCCGCGACCCGGTTCTGCGAGGGCTCCCGTCGGCGGCTCAGCCGCGGGGGTAGACCGTGACCGGCGCCGCTTCGGCGCCCGCCGGCTGCACGGCGAACGCCGAGAACGCTCCATCCGCACGGTAGACGACCTGCGCGAAGGTCCCCGACGCACCCGTCAGCGTGTATCCGCCCGAGGCCGTGAGGGGCACCTCGATCGCGCTCCGTGCGGGGACGTTCACGGCCGTCGCGGAGCCGCCGTCTGGTGTGAGCTCGCCCTCGATCGCGGTGTCCGACGGGTTGAACACGTGCAGGGAAGGACGGGGCCCAGGGGCGACCGCCACGGCGACGTCGTCATCGAGAGGCGCGGATGCCGTGAACCAGGCGAAGTCCGTGCCCCCGGTGGCCGTCACCGTGCGAGCGGATGCGACGACCGGGACGTCGGACGAGACCGTGATGCCGTAGCTGCCTCCCGCAACCCCCGCGAGCGGGATCTCACCGACGACTCCTCCGTAGATCGTCGCCGTGATCGGGAGCGGCGCCTCTCCCCCGCTCTCGTCGGTGAAGCTGACCTCGATGTTCGCCTGCTGGTCGCGGTCTCCCGGCACGAACACGCGGACAGCGGGCACATTGTCGTCGTACCCTTCCCCGTCGGTGGCCGGCGGGGCATCCGACGGAACGATCACACCGGCGATGCGCTGAGTCGTCGCGGGCCCCTGACTGGACGAGACCGTCTCGACGCCGGCCGGCGTGACCCCGCGCACGCTGCTCTGCTGGAGAGTGGCGTACACCTGCCCGCCGCTCGCGGTGACCTTGACGACCGAGGTGAGCACGTCCGGCGCGAACCCGGCGAGGGAGAACAGGCGCTGCTCGCCCGCGCGGACGATGATGCCGCCGGCGCCGGGAGCATCGACCGGCCCGTTCTCGCCGAAGAACTCGAGGTCGACGGTGGCGTCGGATTCGGTCGGATTCGTGAGCGAGATCACGCCCGTGCGCCCGACGTCGCTCGAGCCCCCTACCAGCCAGCTCTCGGCCAGCGCGTCGCCGCACGCCGTGGCCGTGAAGCCGGCGAGATCGCTCATGTTCACCATCTGTGACTGCGTCGCGGCGAGAAGGGGCCTTCCGTCGTCGTCGCCCGCGTCGACGTGCGCGACGACCGGGGATCCGAAGCTCTCGACCGATGCGTTGTCGGGCGAGGCCACTCCCGTGAGCTTGGGCTCGTCGGCGGAGGCCGTGACGAAGTCCGGTGACGCGAACGCCGACAGGGAGCCATCCGTTCCCAGAGCGAGGAGCGGCCCCGCGCACACGCGGGTCTGCCCGCTCGAGACAGGAGACACCGCGGTCTGCGGCACCGGTGCCGAGAGCACGGGCACGGTCACCTGACCGGCTGCGGCGAGTGTGAGCGCGGCGATAACCACGCCCACGACGCCGACGACGATGCGCGCCGACGTGGTGGCGATACGGCGTCTATCGGCCATCGTGGGCAGCCTCCTCTGCCTTCTCGAGCTCACTGCCCCGGGTCTCTTTGTTGGGCGCCTCCGTGTTGGGCGCCTCTGTGTTGGGGGCCTCTGTGTTCCCGATCTCGGTGTCGCCGACGCGGGTGCCTTCGTCGGCGCGCGGCGTCACGGGCGTGCTCACCGCGGCATCCGCGTTCGCGTCGGCGAGGCCGTCAGCGTCGCGCTCCTCATCGTCCGACGGGTGACCTGCGGCCGGGACGGACGGCTCCGTTCCCTCTGCATCCGGGTCGTCGGCGACCGGACCGTTCTCCTGCTCGACCTCGCTCTCGACCGCGCGCTCGGCCTCCTCCTCGGTGATCCTCTCGGCCGCACGGCGAGATCGCTCCGACGCCGTGGGCTTCTTCGACCGTCTCGGCCTGTCGGCGGACCGGTCGCGCGTCTCTGTCTCGCTGAGCCGGCGCCCGACGGTGCGGGGTGTCATCTCGGCGATGCGCCTCGACGTCGTGGTCGGCACCGAGAGGAGCAGGGCGATCGCGAACACGATCGCGAGTCCCACAGCCACGAGCGTCGACATCCACGGCATCCGGTCGTTCTGTGGACGCGTCTGGAGGTCGCCGTCGAAGCGCCAGAGGGTTCCCTTGTCCGTGGGACCGACGTGGGCGAGCGCGGGATCGCTGTCGAGCGAAGCGGATGCCGTGGCTGCTCGTGCGCTGGCTGCGCCGCTCACCGGTTCACCCGCCGACGTGCTCGGCGGGGCCAGCAGCACGAACCTCACGCCGAGCTCGGAGAGAAGCGGACCGGTGTCGAGTCCGCTGTCTGCGACGAGGTTGCCCGCGAGCTCCGCGATCCGGCTGTCGGCGTCGGTCACCCGGGCGGTTGTCGTCGCGACAGTCGACCGGTCGTCGAGCGTCGGCCCCGCGCCCCTGACGATGGCGACGGCCACGCCGCCGTCCGGCTGCGGCGTGACGATCAAGGTGCCCTGGCTCGGATCCTGTTGAGCCGATGCCGCGACGAACGCCGGGAGGGTGCGGCCATTGGACGCCACGACGGGTGTGGCGCCGGTGGGAACCGCGGCGACCAAGGGGACGACCGCGAGTGCCGTCACCAGGCCGACGGCGATGGCCGGGACCGCGCCCGCTCGTCTCAGGCTGTCCAGGCACACCACCGCCGATCCGGCGACCCCGAGCCAGTAGAGGGACAGCCCTGCGCCGGCCCAGATCGGGACGGCGGTCGAACCGCCGATCAGGAGCGCGAGATGCACGGCGCCGAACGCGGTGACGAGCCCGAGGAACGCCGTGACGAGCAGCGTCGCCGCCCTCATGCTTCCGGGAAGGAACAGCGCGGCGAGGGCCACGATGGCGAGTGGCAGGAGGAGCACCGGGACGGCGAGCGCCGGCCAGGGTGCTCCCAGCCCGAGGGTGGCGAGGAGGTCCGGCCACCGTCCCTCGCCTGCGGGCAGCGCGGCAGCGAGCTGCCAGCCGCTCGAGGGCGTCCACGGCACGACCGGTCCAGGGTCGGCGAGAAGCTGGAGCCAGTTGCCGCGCAGCACTCCCTGCTGCCACACCAGTGGCGCGAACAGCGCGGCAGCGGGAATGAGCAGCCACACCACGCGCGCGACCTGACGACCGGCGAGCGCGATGGCGATCAGCCACAGCACGACGAACGCGGGCGCGAGCGACGGGGATGCTGCGAGCGTCGCCGCCACGAGGATCGACGCCACGCCTGCCGCCGCCCACGAGCGGGCGGCCACGACACCGGCGTAGAAGACCCACGGCAGGAGCAGGTGGACGATGACGCCGGCCGGGCGTCCATCGATCAGTGCGGACCACAGCGGCGGCGCGGCCGTCCAGAGAACCGCGGCCACGATGCGGTAGCCGCTGCGCTCGGTGAGACGGGTCGCGGCGAACCAGCCGCCGAGGGTCGCGAGCGGCGCCGCGAGCAGCCACAACAGCACGAGCGCGTACGACGGCTGCCAGAACGTGAGGGTACCGAGGACGGCGAGGACGGCGGCGAACGGGTCGGCCGCACCCGCGAAGCCGAGTCCGCCGTCGTGCCAGATCCACCCGACGTTCCTCCAGAGCTCCCCGACCGTGCCGGAGAGCGGCAGCAGAGCGCCTCCTTGGAGCGAGGTCGCCGTGAGCAGCGGGAAGAAGATCGCGGCTCCGATGACCGCGGAGGCGAGGACGACCCACGCGCCGCCGCCCCCGAAGAAGTTCAGCTCGCTCCGCTCGATCGTGTAGAAGGCGGCGGAGGCCTCGCGGCGCAGCCGGTTGCGGCGTCGGACCTCTGAGGCAGGGAGCCGGAGCGGTGCGATCCCGGACCACCCCGTTCGCTTCGATCGATGCAGCGAACGTCGTGCCTGCCCGATGCCGCCGCCGAAGGCCACGCCGAAGGCAGCCGCGATCTCGGCGCCGATGAGCTCGGGCTGCTTGGCGACGAGCCGCCAGACGGCTCGCGCGAAAGCCAGCGGCACCAGGGTCAGCCAGTGCAGCCACACGGCGGCGCCCGGGGCGTAGACGAGACGCCGGTGCAGCTGCGCCGCTCGTGCCTGACGCGCGCGGCGCCGGCGAGCGGAGATCCTCGCGGACCTCTTCGGGCCGGCCACGCCGTCGTCTCTGACGGACACCCGTGCCTCAGGGACGACGACGACGCGGTGCCCGGCGAGGCGTGCCCTGACGCAGAAGTCGAGCGAGTCGTCCACAACGGGAAGACCCGGATCGAAGCCTCCGAGATCATCCCAGACCAGATGCCGGACCAGCATGCCGGCCGGGGCCACGCCCATGACGTCGCTGTCGGTGTCGTGCTGGCCCTGGTCCATCTCGTCTTCGACGAGTGCGACGGTGGCGCCCATGTGCGTGATGGTCTCGCCGAGCGAGACGATCGTGGCGTCGTCCCGCGCATCCATGACCTTGGGGCCTGCGACGGCCACCGACGGCGACACCTCGAGGGCGCCGACCAGGCGCGCCAAGGCATCCGGCGCGGGCACGGTGTCTTGCGCGAGCATCCACAGCAGCTGGGACGAGTCCCTCGGCGGGGTGGTGACACGCACGCCTGCCGCGACGGCCTGACCGAATCCGAGCCGCTCTGGCGTGGTCACGATCTGCGTGACCCCGAACTCCTGCAGCGTCGCCAGGACCTCCTCGCCGGCGTCGCAGGCGACGGCGATGACGGCATCCGGTTGCCGCGTCTGCTCGCGCAACGCGTCGAGGGTACGCCGCAGCTGCGCGGGACCGTCCTGCTCGGAGCCTTGAGAGCCACCGGCAGAACCAGCCCCGTGCACGACGAGGATCGCGGTGACGGACGGATACATCGCGACCACACTATGTCGCTGTCAGCGCGTGTTCTCCGACGCTCTCGGCGTGGCCGCAAATTCGTCGACGCGAGCTGTGATCGAGCACTGTGATGAGTGCGCGCGGCGCCTGTGAGCGCCCTGTACGGATGCTTTCAGCCCGCCGTGCGAACGCCCGACGAGATGCGGTCAGGCGTCATCGCGACGCGATCCGCGTCAGACCGCTCGCTTCTTGAGCTTGCGGCGCTCGCGCTCCGAGAGCCCTCCCCAGATGCCGAAGCGCTCGTCGTTCTCGAGCGCATACTCAAGGCACTGCGACCGTACCTCGCACGCCGCGCAGATGCGCTTCGCATCCCGTGTCGATCCGCCCTTCTCCGGGAAGAACGCCTCGGGATCCGTCTGCGCGCAGAGCGAATCGGCCTGCCAGGCGAGCGGGTTGTCGTCGTCGACACCCCGGCGAACGCCCGGTACCCCCAACTGCACGGGGTCGATGAACCAGTCCTCGGGTACACCAGAGCGATATTCAGGCGACATATCAGCTCCTCCCCTGCTATTCCCCGTGCGCCACGCGGCGCATACAAGTAATTACACCGGTGTAGTTCCCGTCCGTCAAGTCGCAGATCGTAAACCCTCAACTCTCGGTTCAGGGTTCTTGAGGGATCCGGCGTGTCGCGAGACGTCCGCAGGATGGGCGGGGGGGGCGCACGGGCCGCCCGAGGGAGGAAGCGGGCCCTCCTCGCGCTACCCGGCGTTGCGCCGCGCCTGCCAGGCGCTCTCGACCATCTCGGCCAGCGTGTGCCGCATCCGCCATCCGAGGTCGCGCGCCGCCAGCTCCCCCGAGGCGACGATGCGAGCGGGGTCCCCGGGTCGTCGCGGGGCGATCTCCGGTTCGAAGGGGATGCCGGTGACCTCCCTGACGGTTCGCATGATGTCGCCGACCGAGACGCCGTCGCCCGAGCCGAGGTTGTAGACAGGCTCGATGGGGTCACCCGACTCCATCCGCGTCGCCGCTGCCACGTGTGCGAGGGCGAGGTCTCCGACGTGGATGTAGTCGCGCACGCACGTGCCGTCCGGCGTCGGGTAGTCGTTCCCGTTGATGCGCGGAGTCCTCCCGCCCAGGAGGGCGTCGAAGACGAGAGGGAAGAGGTTGTGCGGACTGGTGTCGAAGACGTCCGGGTAGCCCGAGCCGACCACGTTGAAGTACCGCAGAGACGTGTGCGCGAACGCACCCGCATCCCGGGCCCGGGCGACGTCGCGGAGCAGCCACTCCCCGATGAGCTTCGACTCGCCGTAGGGCGACTCGGGGCTCTTGGGTGTCTCCTCGGTGACGAGGTCGACGTCCGGCGTCCCGTAGACAGCGGCGCTCGACGAGAAGACGACGCGGGTCACGGCGGCCTCCTCCATCGCCGCCAGCAGACTCATCGTTCCGGCCACGTTCTGCTCGTAGGTGTGCAGCGGGCGCTCGACCGAGACGCCGGCGTACTTGAACCCGGCGACGTGCACGACGCCCGTCACGTCGTGGTCCCGCAGCGTGGCGAGCACGAGAGCGCGGTCAAGGATGCTGCCCTCGACGAACGGGATGTCGTCCGGCACGAAGCCACGGTGCCCGCTGGAGAGATCGTCGAGGACGACCACATCGATCCCCTGCTGCCGGAAGGCGCGCACGACATGCGCCCCGATGTATCCGGCACCTCCTGTGACCAACCACGTCATGCGGTCTTCCTTCCTCGACGATGTGACTGCTCTGCACGTCGCGCCCGCGCACACCTCGGATCAGCCTAGAGCGTGTGGCCGCCGTCGCGCCCGATGGCACTCGAGGCGCGTCCGCTCCACGGGCGTGTCTCCTTGGCGGGGGTGTACAAGCCGCCGCCACCGGCATCCTGCCGCCGTTGGGAGAACCGTCAACCGATTGTGCGCCGCCGTGTCGGCTCCCTAGGCTGGCGTCGGTCGCCGACGTCGAGGCCGCGCGGCCGTCACAGGAGCCTTGCCGAACGGGCGGAAGGCGCGAGCCAACGGGAGCAGCATGTCGTTCGAACCCCTCGCCAGCGATTTCTATGGATTCGAGACCCTCCTCACCGACCAGGAGAAGGAGGCCATCGCGCGCCTGCGCTCGTACCTGGAGGAGAGGGTCCGGCCGGTCATCGGCGACTACTGGGAACGCGCCGAGTTCCCGCGGGATCTGATCCCGTCGTTCCTCGAGACGGACGTCGCTCGCTTTCCGTTCGCCGAGGTGCGTCCGTTCGAGAACTCAGCGGTCTTCCGGGGGCTCGTGTCGATGGAGATGTCGAGGGTGGATGCCTCCATGTCGACGTTCGTGGGCGTGCAGGAAGGCCTCGCGATGGGTTCCATCAACGTCTGCGGGTCGCAGGAGCAGCGCGACGAGTGGCTGCCGCGCATGGCGTCAGGCGAGGTCATCGGCGCGTTCGGACTGACCGAGCCTCTGTCGGGCAGCGACAGCGCACGAGGGCTCCGGACCACCGCCACACGACAGGGTGACTCGTGGGTGCTCAACGGCTCCAAACGCTGGATCGGCAACGCGACCTTCAGCGACGTCACGATCATCTGGGCGAAGGACACGGCCGACGACCAGGTGAAGGGCTTCATCGTGCCAACCGACACGCCCGGGTACTCGGCCACGCCGATTGAGCGGAAGATCAGCCTGCGCCCCGTCCAGAACGCCGACATCATGCTTGACGGTGTCGTGGTGCCCGAGAGTCTGCGGCTGCAGAACGCGGAGTCCTTCCGCGACACCGCGAAGGTGCTGCGGCTCACCCGGGCCGGCGTCGCCTGGTCCAGCGTCGGGGTGGCGATCGGGGCCTATGAGGCAGCCGTCGCCTACGCCGCCGAGCGGCATCAGTTCGGCAAGCCCATCGCCCACCACCAGCTGATCCAGGATCTGCTCGCCAAGTGCCTCGGCAACATCACGGCATCCATGGCGATGTGCGTCCGCGTCTCGCAGATGCTCGACGAGGGGACCCAGCGCGACGAGCACTCGGCGCTGGCGAAGGCCTTCTGCACGTCGCGGATGCGTGAGACCGTCGCCTGGGCCCGTGAGTCGATGGGGGGCAACGGGATCGTGCTCGACTACGAGGCGGCCCGCTTCTTCGCCGACGCGGAGGCGCTCTACTCGTACGAGGGGACGCGCGAGATGAACGCGCTCATCGTCGGGCGTGCCATCACCGGCACGGCGGCGTTCGCCTGACCCGCTTCCGTTCCGCCCGCGCATCCCGCGCGACATCGCGGCACGCGACAGCCGTCGACGCGGCTGGACGCGTCGACACGACCGCGGCCGCGCCCACGCTCCACCGCGGCCGACGTGAGTCCCGACCCTCAGTGCAGCTGCGCGACCCGCCGAGCGCGCGAGGCGTAAGCGGGCGCCTCCTTCGCCGCCGCATTCGTCACCGCGGCACGTGCATCCTCCGAGCCGATGAACCTCGCGCAGTCGTCGATCGCGGCGGTGAGAAGTGCCCGCAGCCGATCGTCGATGTCGTTCTGGCAGGCCCGCACGAGCCCGTCGACCGCCGAGAGCGTCAATTCCCTGGAGTGACGCGGCTGCAGCGTGCGGCGGCGCAGCGAGTTGTTGAGCGCGAGGAACTCACGTGCCCAGCGCTCCGCGTACGGCACCGAAGCGAGCGCGGCATCGACGTCAGCGCGGATGTCGACCGGACCGGAACCGCCCTTCCTCTCCAGGTAGTCGAGCATCGCGATCGCGCCGGCGGCGAGCGCCCTCTGCCGGGGCTCGGCAGCGACGGGCAGCGATGCCGACACCGCGCGGAGCGCGACGATGACGTCGAGGCGGGGGTCGTCGGTCGTGAGCCCGATCACCGACGGGATGAGAGCGGCGAGCTTCCCTCGCGAGGCGTCCGACGTGCAGTCGTTCACCATCCGGGCGAGGAACGCAAGGCCGGGGTGTGTGCAATCGGGATGGTCGCTCCAGCGTTCTCCCGCGAGATAGGAGGCGAACTCCATGAAGCACGCTCCCTTGGCGGGTGTGCGGTGCTTGCCTCTCGACAGCACCGGGACCAACTCGAGTTCGACCACTGACCCTTTCATGAGGGCCTCCCCTCAACTCTCCGGCACGCAACGCCGCGTGTCGTCGTCTGTCGTAGCTGCGGATTGTGCTGTATCTACTCTGCGCCTCGGTTCTCCTTATTTCAACGGTGTGTTCCCTGGTCCCGTCGGCCGAACCCGACGCGCGGGATCAGGGCTCGACGGCCACACCGCGACGCGCGGGATCAGGGCTCGACGGCCACACCGCGACGCGCGCGCCGGCGGCGCTGGACGCCGGCAGTACCCTGGTCACTATGCAGACCACCCGCGTCCGACCGCCGCGCGCGCTCTCGAACGAGAGCCTCTGGGCGACGGGCATCGGCACGCTCGCCCTCACTGTGGCGCTGGCGGGGGACGCCATCCGCAATCTGCTCACCATCTGGGGCTTCGGCGTTGTGTGCGTGCTGGTCGCCGGCGCCTGCGTCGCCGTCATGGTGGTGCTGAGGCCTCGCATCGACCCGCGCCGGCTGCCGAAGGCGCTGGTCGGTTTCGTCGGCCTGGCGATCGTGTCGCTCGCGTGGTCCGCCTACCCCGACGGCACCGCGGTGACCTTGTGCGGGATGGCACTGGCGAGCATCGTCGGGGTCTACGTCGCGACGGTGCTCAGCTGGGCCCAGTTCCTGCGCAGCCTGTCGATGGCGATCAAGTGGGTCCTCGGGCTCTCCCTCCTGTTCGAGCTCTGGGTCGCGGTCGTCGTCCGGCATCCCGTCCTGCCTCTCTGGAGAGTCTTCGGCGAGGACCCGCCACTGCTCGACATGTGGTCACGGAACCTGCTGTTCGAGGGAGGACAGATCCAGGGGATCCCGGGCAACTCGAACCTCCTCGGCATCGTGGCGACGCTCGGCATCGTCGTGTTCGGCATCCAGCTCGCGATCCCGCGCGGGCGGCTGCAGCCGACGAGCCGCAACTGGAGCATCTTCTGGCTCGCCGTCGCCGTCGTCGAGTTCGCCCTGACTCGTTCGAGCACCATGATCGCCGCGGCGCTGGTCGCCGCCGCCGCACTCGGCGCAGCCGTGCTCGCCCGTCGTGCGCACGACCAGACCGCCAGGCGGCCGATCTATCTCGGCATGCTCGCGCTGCTGGTCGCCGGAGTGGCGATCGTGGTGTTCGCCGGTGGCAGGATCCTCGACCTACTCGGCAAGAGCTCGGACCTCACCGGTCGCACCGAGATCTGGGCCACCGTGTGGAACCAGATCGTTCAGCGGCCATGGTTCGGCTGGGGGTATTCGAGCCCGTGGGCGCCCTGGGTGGAGCCGCTCGGCGGGCTCGTCACCCGCAACGGGGTGCAGCAGCTCCAGGCGCACAACGCCTGGCTGGATGTCTGGATGCAGCTCGGCATCGTCGGCCTCGTGCTGTTCGCCTCGGCTGTGATCGCCACGCTCGGCCGCGCCTGGTTCCGCGCGGTCGACCGCCCACGGTTCGATCTGGTCGCCGACCGGCCGTACGAGCCGATCTCGCTCTTCCCGCTTCTCGTGATGGTGGTGCTCGTGGTCCAGAGCCTCGCTGAGAGCCGCATCCTCATGGAATCCGGGTGGGTGCTCCTCGTCGCGCTCGCGCTGTCGACGAAGCAGCGCGAGATCGTCGCGCTCGACCAGGAACCGGATCTCGACGACCGCCGCCGGACGCCCGCCGCCGCCCCCGGAGTCGCCGGCGCATGAGGGGCGCGGCCGCCGTGCCTCCGCACCGCCTCGCGGCGATGCAGGAGTTCCTGTCGTCGGCGCAGGTGGCGCAGGCGCTCGCGATCTGCACCCTGGGTGCCGCGTTCACCGCACCTCTGGCGAAACGCCTGATGGGCTGGCCGGGGCTCATCGCCGCCCTCGCGACGCTCGTCGTCATCGGCGTTCTCGTGCTGATCGCGCGCAGGCGGTACCTCGACTGGCACGGACTGCTGCCGCTGTCGATCATCGCCTTCGTCGCCTGGAGCGGCATCAGCGTGTTCTGGGCGGAATACGAGTGGGCGACCGTTCAGGCATCCCTCTATCAGGTGTCGTTCGCCTTTCTCGGGCTCACGGTGGCGCTCACGCGTGACATGATCCAGATCGTCCGGGCGACAGGCACGGTCTTGCGGGTCCTCCTCAGCGCGTCGATCCTCGTGGAGCTCGTCAGCGGCATCCTTCTCGACGTTCCCTTCCGCTTCATCGGGGTGGCAGGGAGCCTCGCCACCGGCGGCCCGATCCAGGGCATCTTCGGCACCCGGAACCTGCTCGGAATGGTCACCGTGATCGCACTGATCACCTTCGTGGTGGAGTGGCGGACGAAGTCGGTGCCGCGGCCCGTGGCGGTCTACTCGGTTACCCTCGCAGCACTGTGCCTGCTCTTCAGCCAGTCTCCGGTCACGCTGATCGTGGTGCTCGTGCTCGCCGTGGCGACCTTGTCGCTCTACGGCCTCAGGAAGGCTCAGGAGGACACCCGGCGGATGCTTCAGGCCGGCCTCCTCCTCGTGGCCTCCCTCACCCTGATCATCACCTACCTGGCGCGCACGACAATCATCGATCTGCTGAACGCCGGAAGCGAGTTCGAGGAGCGCTACCGGACCTGGATCAGCATGTGGCGCTTCATCCAGATCAATCCGCTGGAGGGATGGGGATGGCTGGGCTATTGGAACGGGACGGTGGCGCCGTACTCCCTCATCAACTTCTCGACCGCCCGCAATCAGCAGTCCGGGCTCAACTCGTACCTCGACGTGTATCTGCAGGTCGGTCTGGTGGGAGTGTTCCTGTTCCTCGTGCTGTGCGGCTTCGCGTTCCTGCGGTCGTGGCTGCTGGCATCCAACCGGCGAAGCGTCACCTACACCTGGCCGGCGCTCGTGCTCGTCGCTCTCCTCACGACGGGCATGGCCGAGAGCTTCCTCCTGGTGGAGTCCGGGTGGCTGCTACTCGTGATCTGTGCCGTGAAGGCGTCGGAGGGCCTGAGCTGGCGTCGCCGCCTCCCGCAGAGGCGCGAGCCGGAACCGCTCCCCCGCGCCTAGTCTCGGTGATCGACGCCTCATTCGCCCGAGGTCATCGGACCAG
>Ga0164243_10010209_pt1 | contig 13529 bp, 13 predicted proteins | sample OricompcompostOP_FD_108781 | JGI IMG/M metagenome (GOLD analysis project Ga0164243, IMG submission 108781) | Organic Plus compost microbial communities from Emeryville, California, USA - Original compost - Organic plus compost (OP) | ecosystem: Engineered > Solid waste > Mixed feedstock >... | reverse complement strand
GCCTCGGTGTCGGCCCGGTAGGCGTCGGGGAAGCCGACGCGCTCGTGCTCGCTGAGGCCGTCGTCGACGGCCAGCGCGCGAAAGTCGTCGAACGTCAGGCCGCCGAAGCGCTCGTGAGCGGGCGTCGTCTCAGGCGGCAAGGAACACCACCTCTGCTCCGACGCGCGCGGCCAGCAGCTCCTCGGCCGACGCCGGCTCGGTCAGGCACAGGTCGCCGGGCTGCAGCACCCCTTCCAGGCCGGGGCGCTGGACGATGTCGATGTCGACGTCCTCGCCGCGGGCCAGCGCCGCCTCCAGGAGCGGGAAGGCCTCGTCGAGCGCCTCGGGCGCGACCGCCACGACGAACTGCGACGCGCCGCCGGTGGAGCGCAGGACCCGGAAGCGGTCGACGACCGCGTCCACCGTCTCGGCGACGAGGCGCGGCGCGGCGACGGCACGGCGCGATGGTGCGGGTGCGATCGTCGGCGCGGGCGCCGGCGGCGTCGCCGGCGCCTGCTGGCCGGCGAACCGGTCGGGCCAGGCCATCGGATCGGCGCCCTCGACGAACAGCGCCGCCTCGGGACCCATGCCGATGTTGCCGGCGACGTGGACGGCGTCGAGGATCGCCTCCCAGTCGGTGACCTCGGCGGGCTCGACGGCGACCGGCGCGGGCGCCGGGTCGACGGCCTTCGCAAGCGCCATGAGCGCCTCGAGCTGCTCGGTCCAGCCCGCCCCGGCGTGATGGTGGGCGACGCGCTCGCTCGTGAGGCTGCCGATCCGGTGGCGCTCGTCGGCGTCGCCGAGCAGGCGCACGGTCGCCTCGACGTAGGCCTCGGGGGTGTCGCAGCGGACCAGCGCGCCGTCCAGCGACGCGATGTCGAGGGTCAGCAGGCTGCTGCGGTCGGGGATGTAGGAGACGATCGGCAGGCCCGCCGCGCCCGCCTCCAGCAGCGAGGTGCCGCCGCCCAGCGGGGTGCCGTTGAGGTAGACGTCGGCCGCGTGCAGCAGGGGCGTGATGTCGCTGTGCGTCCCGGTGGCGAACACGCGGCCGCCGGTCAGCTCCCGGGCGCGCGCGAAGTCCGCGTCCATGTCCGGGCCGACGGCGATCAGCTGGGCGTCGGGAACCGCGCGCAGGATCTCGACCGCGAGATCGTGGAACGACGGCCGCAGGACCGCCGCGAACTTGTACCCCGAGGCGATGGAGGCGATCAGCGGCCGGTCGGGGTCCAGGCCGAGGCCGGCGCGCGCCGCGCGGCGGTCACCGACGGGCCCCTGCGGCGGCAGCGGCAGCTCGAGGTGGCCGATGCGATCGGCCGCGACGCCCCGGCGGGCGATCGAGACAGCACGTCCCGCCTCGCGGAAGTCGGCGATGACGTCGGCGACGCCGACGCCCAGCCAGTTGACGTGGTCGGCATGGTTCATCACGACGACCGGCGGGCGGCCCGCGGGGTCGGCGAAGGCCAGCAGCGGGACCGGGTCGTAGGGGTGCGTGTGCAGCACCACGACGTCGCAGGCGGCGGCCGCCGAGCGCAGCGCGTGCGCCCGGGCCAGCGCCGGCTTCTGGCGCGGGTGCTGGTGGACGACGCCGCCGCTGGCGGTCACCGCGTCCTCCAGCCACACCGGGACGCCCTCGTCCTTCGACGTGACCAGGAGCGAGTGCCGGCGGCTGGGGTCGAGGTCGATCCAGCGGCGCGCCAACCGGGTGTGTCCGCCGACGAGGTAGGTCTCGGTGAACACGTGCAGGACATGCTCGCGGTCGCCCCTGGGCGGGCGCTCGCCCTCGTCGGGGATGTGGCGCCGGCCGATCTCCAGGAGCATCTGCTCCAGGCCGGCGCTGACGAACAGGCCGGTGGGCCGGCTGTAGCCGAAGCGGGCCGCACCGGCGGCGATGGCGATCGCCGCCTCGGCGGAGCCCGCGGCATAGGTCGCCAGCGCGTGGGCCTCCAGCGATTCGTAGATCGCGCGGTTCTCCGCGATGCGGTCCTTGGCCGCGGTGATCACGGCGCGATTCGTCGATCCGTCCACGCCCTCGTAGTCGACCGCCACCGGGGCGTCTTGACGGTCTTGTCCCTCAAGGCGCCACGCCGACGGTCGACTCCTCGGGTGTCATGTCCGCCGCCCCGCTCGCGTCCGTCGTCATCGTCACCTACGGGCGCCGCGACGTCACCGAGACCTGCCTGCGCTCGCTGGAGACGGCGCTCGGCGACGGCCTGGGCTCGACGTGGGAGCTCGTGCTGGTCGACAACGCGTCCCCCGACGACACGCTCGAGCTGCTGAACGCGTGGTCGGACCGCGCGACCGTCGTGGCGCTCCCTGAGAACCGCAACTTCGCCGGCGGCTGCAACGTCGGCGCCGAGGTCGCGCGTGGCGAGGTGTTGGTCTTCCTCAACAACGACACGATCGTCCCCGCGGGCGCGCTCGAGGCGCTCGTCGCGCAGGCGCGCGAGCCGGGCGTCGGCGCCGCCGGGCCGCGGCTGCTCTATCCCGATGGAACCATCCAGCACGCGGGCGTCTGGATGGTGCGCGAGAACGCGTCGGTCGTGCTGCCCTACCACGTCTTCCACCACGAGCCGGGCGACCACCCGGCCGCGGCGATCACCACCGACCTCGACTGCGTCACCGCCGCGTGCCTGGCCATGAAGGCCGAGGTGTTCCACGCCGTCGGCGGCTACGAGACCGCGTACGTCAACGGCTGGGAGGACGTCGACCTCTGCCTGCGCGTGCGGCTCGCCGGCCAGCGCGTTGTCTACCGCGGCGACATCGTCGTCGTGCACGACGAGGGCGCGACCCGCGGGCGCCAGCAGGGGCTGAACGCGAACGCCGAGATCTTCTACGGGCGCTGGGGCACGGCGCTGGAGGACGACCGCGAGGCGTTCGAGCGCATCTGGGACGCCGGCTACGGGCCGCCCGACGCGCCCGAGGGCGCGGCGGCCGACATCGCCGTCGTCGGGCCGGTGCGCACCCTGGGCGCCGCGGCCGCGCAGGGTCGGGCGGTGCTGGCCGGGTTGGAGGCGCTCGGGTACGCGCCAGGCGTGCGCGAGCCGGTCGCGCCGACGCTCTCGCCGCGGCTGACGATCGCCGAGTGGGCGCCGGTGCAGGCCGCCCGGTCGCGCACGCTGGACGACGACCTGCCCGAGGTGCTTCCCGCTGAGCTTCCGGCGGTCGTGATGCCGCCCGGCGTCGGCCCCGGTGGCGGCGGCGTCCTCGCGCTGCTGCCCGCCCAGGACCTCGCGCGCGCCGCGCAGGTGCTCGACGCCGCGGTCGCCGTGGCCGGGTCCCTGCCGCTCGTCGTGTGCCCCAGCGCGCTGACCGCTGCCGTCGAGGCACTCGTCACCCAGCGCGCCCCGGGGGCGCAGCTGCTGGGCCCGATGGCCTCGGAGGCGCTGCTCGCCGCGCGCTCCGCGGTCGCCGATGTCGTGGTCGCCGTCGACCCGGCCGACCCGTGGGACCGGGCCGCGCTGGTGGCCGCCGGCGCCGGCGCCGCGGTGATCGTGCGCCCCGACGGTCCGGCACATCGCCTGCTCGGCGACCTGGCCACGCCGCTGGGGACGCCCCTGCGCGCCGCGGGGGAGCGGTCCGCCCGCCACGTCGCCGTCCGCGACGGCTGCGCGCCCCAGCAGGTGCTGGCCGGAATCGTGCGCCCGACCGCGCTCAACCACTGACCGGATCGGCCGACCACCTGGCTGTGATCGCCTTCGCCGCCTGCATCGCCGATCGCGACAAGTTCGCGCGCTACGCGCTGCCCGGGCTGCGCCGGGTCATGGAGCCGGACTCCCCCTTCGCCGAGCTGGAGACGACCACGTCGATCCACGAGGCCTACAACGAGGCGCTCGACCACTTCGCGACCGTCGAGGGGCTCGAGGCGCTCGTGCTGATGCACGAGGACGTCGAGCTGTTCGACCCGGAGTTCTGCACGCTGGTGCGGTCCGCCCTGGCCGACCCCGACGTGGCGATCGTCGGCGCCGTCGGCGCGCGCGGGGTGCGCTCGCTGGCCTGGTGGGAGGGCGAGATGGCCGGCCGCGTCGACGAGTCGCGCGGGCGCATCGACCACGGCTTCGCCGACGTCGGCGTCGACTCGGTCGATGGCCTGCTGCTCGTGCTGTCGGCGTGGGCCGTGCGCAACCTGCGCTTCGACACCGACACCTTCACCGGCTTCCACGCCTACGACGTCGACATCTGCTTCAGCGCCCGCGCCGCGGGCAAGCGCGTCGTCGTCGCCGACCTGCCGCTCATGCACCACACGAAGGGCGGCTACGGCGACAAGGCCGCGTGGGATGCCGCGAACGCCGCATTTGTGCGCAAGTGGCTCTCAGGGGAGCAGGAGCTCGGCGAGCAGGCCGGGGTCGCGGCGGACGCGATCGGCGTCTGAGCGCTCGCGCTTGCGCAGCTCGATCTGGTCGGGCGACTGCAGACGGCGCAGCCGGCCGCTGGCGATGAGCTGCTCGTCGACGGCGCCCAGGCGGCCCTCGAACGTCGTCCACACCGGCGTGCCCAGCGCGACGGCCTCGCGGTTCATCGTGCCGCCCGCGCTGACGACGACGTCGGCGTAGGCGATCAGCGACTGGGTGTCGACGACGCGGTCGGGGACGATCAGCCCGTCGCCGAGCGTCGCGCGCTGCTCCTCGGTGCGGGGCAGGACGACGGTCTGGGTGCCGCGCAGGCGGTCGAGGACCGTGGTGAAGACGGAGTTCTCGAAGCGGTGGTAGGCCGACATCTCGGCGGGCGTGCGCACGACGGCGATGGGCTGGCGCTGATCCAGGCCGAGCTCGTCCAGGACGGCCGGGTCGGGCTCGAAGTCCGCGAGCGCGTACTCCTCCTTCAGCCCGACGTACTGGCGCACCTTCCCGCGGGCGCCGTAGCGGTCCAGGCGCTCGGCGGGCAGCAGCTCGGGCACGACGACGGCGCGGGCCAGGCGGCAGTTGATCTGGTGCTGGAACGTCGCCCACTCGTAGTCGAACGTCGTCGTCGACGGGATGCCCAGCCACCTGGCCGCGACCGGCTGGTCGTTGGAGCCGTGGCCGACGGCGGCGTCGAACGGGCCGTGTCGGCGCGCCCAGCGGGCCAGCGCGCGCGACCGGGCGGCCAGCCCGCGGGCCTTGGCGGGCAGGCCGGCGCCCTGGTGGCGGCCGATCGCGGTGTGGTCCAGGCCGTAGCGCTGCAGCAGGCCGAGGGTCTGGGCGAAGTCGCGCGCGGTGATCGCCACCTCGTGCCCGTCGGCGCGCCAGCGTTCGATGACGGGACGCAGGACGACCACGTGCGGGCTGTTCGTGACGTCCACCCAGATGCGCATGCTCTCGGGCGCTGACGGTACCGGGCGACTACCCTGCGACCCTTCGTGAGCCTTCCTTCGCCTCTCCTCGCCTCGGTCACCGACCCGATCGTCAACTGGGCCGTCGACGTCGTCGGCGACCTCGGCCTCTGGGGCATCGCGCTGTTGATGACGCCCGAGAGCGCCTGCATCCCGATCCCGTCCGAGGCGACGATGCTGTTCGCCGGCTTCAACGTGTCGGAGGGCCGCTACTCGCTGTGGGCCGCCGTGCTGGTCGGGTCGCTGGCCAACCTCGTCGGCTCCTGGATCGCCTACGCGGTCGGCTACTTCGGGCGCATCGAGCTGCTCGAGAAGCACGGCAAGGCGCTGCACATCAAGAAGTCGCACCTCGAGTGGGCCGACCGCTGGTTCGAGAGGTACGGCTCCTACGCGGTGTTCTTCTCGCGCATGCTGCCGATCATCCGCACGTTCATCTCGCTCCCGGCGGGCGTCGCACGGATGCCGTTCTGGCGGTTCTCGGTGCTGACCTTCCTCGGGTGCCTGCCCTGGGTGTTCGCGCTGACGTTCATCGGCAAGCAGGTGGGCGCCAACTGGGAGAGCTGGAAGGATCACCTGCACTACGTCGACTACGCGGTGGCGGCGATCATCGTCATCGGCGTGGTGTACCTGTTCGTGCGTTGGCGGCGCGGGCGCCGGACGCGCGCCGCCACGGATGTCGCCTGAGGCGCGCGCGGCCGCGATCGGCCTCCTGCACGGGCCCGCCGAGCTGCTGCCGATCTCGTCGTCGGGGCACGTGACGCTCGTGCCGTGGCTGGTGGGCTGGGACGACCCGGCCGGCGATCCGGCGGTGCGCAAGGCGTTCGAGGTCGTGCTGCATCTGGGGACGGCCGCGGCGCTGGCGTTGTCGTTGCGCGGGATCGGCCGCCCGCGCGCGGGCGTGCTCGTCGCGTCGCTCGCGCCGCCTGCGGTCGTGGGCTTCGCGCTCGAACGGCCGATCGAGGAGCGGCTGGGCACGCCGGCGACGATCGCGGTGGGCCTCGTGGTGGGGGCGGTGGCGATGGCGCTGGCCGACCGCTTCGGCGCGGACGACCGCCGCGCCGGCGATGCCGACTGGCGTGACGGGCTGGCGCTGGGGTTCGCGCAGGCGAGCGCGCTGGTGCCCGGGGTCTCGCGCAACGGCGCGACGCTGGCCGCGGCCCGCGCGCGCGGGTTCGGGCGAGGCGAGGCCGACCGCCTGTCCTGGCAGGTCGCGGTCCCGGTGATCGCCGGGGCCAGCGCGCTCAAAGGCCTGCGGCTGGCGCGCCGGGGCGTGCCGGCCGGGACGGGGCGGGCGTTCGCAGCGGGCGCGGTGAGCGCGTTCGTCTCCACCCTCCTGGCCGCGCGCGTGATTCCGCGCGGACGTCCGGTGGCGGGCTATTCGGCCTATCGGGTGGGCCTCGCCGGGCTGGTCGCCGGGAAACTCTGGAAGACTCGGGCGCGATGAGCGAAGCCGACGCCTACGCCGCCTCCGGAGTCTCGATCTCCGATTCCGACGCCACCGTCGACGCGATCGTCGGCGTGCTGCGCGCGATCGAGCCGGGACGCGCCTCGCGCGTGGTCGACCTGCCCGGCCACTACGCCTCCGTGCTGCGCGTGACCGACGACCTGGGGATCGCGATCGGCACCGACGGCGTCGGCTCCAAGCTCGTGGTGGCCGAGGAGACCGGCCGCCTGGAGACCGTGGGCATCGACTGCATCGCGATGAACGTCAACGACGTCGTCTGCGTGGGCGCCGAGCCGATCGCCGTGCTCGACTACCTGGCCGTCGAGCAGGCCGATCCGGCCGCGGCCGCGGCGATCGCCCAGGGGCTGAAGACCGGGGCCGAGGCCGCGGGCGTGGAGATCCCCGGCGGCGAGCTCGCCGTCCTGCCCGAGCTGATCCGCGGCCACCCCTCCCCCCACGGCTTCGACCTGTGCGCCTCCTGCTTCGGCACGGTCGCGCTGGACCGGATCGTCACCGGCGCCGAGGTCGCGCCCGGCGACGCGCTCATCGGCCTGCCCTCCTCCGGCATCCACTCCAACGGCTACACGCTCGCCCGCCGCGCGCTGTCCTCGCTGGGCTACGACGACCGCCCGGCCGAGCTCGACGGCGCCACGGTCGCCGATGCCCTGCTCGAGCCGACCGTCATCTACGTGCGCGCGGTGCTCGACCTGCTGCGCTCCGACATCCCCGTCCACGGCCTCGCCCACATCACGGGCGGCGGGCTGACGAACCTGCTGCGCCTGAACAAGACGGTCGGCTTCGCGGTCACCGACCCGCTCCCGGTCCCGGGGATCTTCGCGCTCGTCCAGCGCCTGGGCGGTGTGAGCGACCGCGAGATGTGGGACGTCTTCAACATGGGTTGCGGCTTCGTCTGCGTCGTCCCCGACGACCGCGCCCCCGACGCCATCGCGCTCCTGGACGCCCATCACCCGGGCGCCGCCCGGATCGGCACGGTCACGCCCGAGGCGGGCGCGATCGGCTACCCGGTGCAGTAGACGGCCGGCGGCGGCCTCGGGGCGAGGCCGGCGTGCACGGGAGAGCCGCGGTCTGCGCTCCCCGCCCGGGTTGCGTGTCAGATCACTCCGCCTCAGCCGCAGCAATCTGACAACCACCGCGGAGCGGACCGGCGGCAGCGCGGCAACGCGCCAGCCCCCGGTAGCCGGGGAGAGCACGGGCGCGCCAGCACGCGCGGAGCTCGGCGTCACCGCAAGGGAAGGCCACTACGCGGGCGCGATCGCGCTCACGCCACGGCTGCCGAGCGGCGGTCGGCCAGGTCGGGCCAACGGCGGCACCGACGGCGAACGCGGCCTGGCGGCGAGGCAGCCCGCCGCGCGACCGTGGACCTCCGCGCCCACGCCCGTTGTCGGATCGGACCCGCATAGCGGGCGCGGGACGACAACGGCCGCCGGGCAAGCACGCGAGCGCCGAAGGGCCTGGACGGACGACGAAGAGCGGTTCGGCGGCCGGAGGGTGCGGACGCGCCAGGATGCGCGGGGTCGGCGTCACCGCCGTCGATGCCCGTCGTCAACGCGGCGACCCGCCCGCACACGCGGACGGGAGACCGCGTGCGCCGGATCAGCCCGGCCGCACGAACCCGGTGGCGCCCCCGCCGTCGGGTCCGTAGGTGCGGCGGGAGACCGCGTTGGAGGAGTTGCCCTCGATCGTGTTGATGGAGCCGTCGACGCCGACGGACTCGACGATGCCGATGTGGCGCCCGCCCCAGATGATGAGGTCGCCGGGCTGCGGGGTCTGCGAGCCGGCCTCGAAGTAGCGGCCCGTGCGCTGGCCCCAGGCGGCGACCGAGGCGACCGCGCCGAAGCCCTGGCCGGCCTCGCCGATCGGGGCGCCGGCCTGCTGGGCGACCCAGGAGGTGAAGTACGCGCACCACGGGCCGACGCCGGATCCGGCGGTGGCCGTGCGGTACTCGGCGATGCGCGGGGAGTCGTTGGAGCCGGGCGGCTGCTCGGCCTGGCCGATCTCGGCCTGGGCGATCTGCACCATCCGCTGACCGGTGGTGCCGGCGCCGCCGAGGCCGACGGCGCCCATGGCGGTCGGCGCGTAGAGCGCGGAGGCGCCCATCGTGGCCTGCGTCGCGCCCGACAGCAGGCTGGCGAAGTCCGGAGTGGTGGCGAACGTGCCCAGCTGCGCCTGCGTGGTGGCTGCGGTCGCAGCGGTCGGGGCAGCCTGCGTCGTCGCCGCCTGCGGCGTGAGCAGGGTCTCGATCTGCGCTATGCGGGTCATCACGTCCGTGACGCTCATCTCCCCGGTGGTCGGCCGCCCGGTGGCGGACTTGAGGAGGGTGCGTCCGAACGGAGACGGGCCGCCCCGAAGGGCGGCCCGCTGATTCCGTCTCGGGCTCAGATGTGGACGAGCGAGCCCGAGCTATGTGGTCCTACGGACGTCCGGCGACCTACTAGCGCAGGAGGGACAGGACGTTCTGGCTGGCCTGGTTGGCCTGGCTCAGCATCGAGGTGCCGGCCTGCTGCAGGATCTGGTTCTTGGAGAAGTTGATCATCTCCTGAGCCATGTCCACGTCGCGGATCCGCGACTCCGCCGCCGTCAGGTTCTCGGCGTAGGCGCTCGCGGCCGCACCGGCGTACTCGAGACGGTTCTGGATGGCGCCGAAGGTCGCGCGGGTGGCGGACACGGCGTCGATGCCGGCGTCGATCTGCGACAGCGAGGTCGAAGACGCCAGGTTGTACCAGGTGGCGTTGCCGGCGGCGACCGTCGAACCCAGCGAGATCGTGGCGACCGTGATGACCTCGCCGTCGTTGGCGCCGACCTGGAAGGTCACGGTGCCGGGGCTGTTCAGCAGCGAGATGCCGTTGAACTTCGACTGCGAGCCGATGCGCTCGATCTCGGAAGCGAGCTGGTAGACCTCGGACTGGATGGCCGACTTGTTGGCCGCCGAGTTGGTCGAGTTGTTGTACTGGACCGCCAGCTCGCGGATGCGCTGGAGCATGGAGTGGACCTCGTCGAGGTTACCCTCAGCCGTCTGCACCAGCGAGACGCCGTCGCCGATGTTCCGCTGCGCCTGAGCCAGGCCGCGGATCTGGCCACGCATCTTCTCCGAGATGCCCAGGCCGGCGGCGTCGTCGGCACCGCTGTTGATGCGGTAACCCGTCGACAGACGAGTCATCGACTTGGCGGTGGCCTCCGAGGTCTTGGTGAGCGAGTTGTGCGCACCCAGGGCCTCGACGTTGTTCTGCACGCGAAGGGACATGCGATCTCTCCTTGAGAACGATGGTTTGTGTGTCCCAGTCGGCGACTCCTTGTCGCCTCCTGCATCCCCGTCATCGGCGGGGGACCTTCAGGGGTTGAGCCTTCTGGACGCTTGATCGAGTCAGCGCGCGGCGCCGGCGACGGCGGTGCCGTGCTTGCGCTCGAAGGCGGCCTTGTCCTGGGCCACCTGCTGGTTGATCCACGCCCGCAGCTGCGGGTCCTCGGAGCCGACCGTGAGCGACAGGCCGTGGCGGATCCGCGAGGCCTCGACGAGGACCGGCGGGCGGCCGTCGAGGCGCAGGCGCTGCAGCAGGTCGGTGTCCTGGAACCAGACGACGAGCTCGGGATCGAGGAACTCGCCCTCGGCGACCGCATAGTCCTCCAGCGTCTCGCGCGAGAGCGCGAAGCACCAGGCGGCGAAGTCGGTGCGCATCGCCCCGTCGATCGTCAGCGGGAAGGCGACCGCGTGGCCGGCGTCCAGCGCGGCGCGCAGCGGCGACCACCAGCCGGGCAGCAGCTCGACGTCGTCGTTGAGCACGACGGCGTACCGGCCGCGCGCGGCGCGCAGCCCGGCGTTGACCGGCGCGGTGAAGCCCTGCGGCGGCGCGCCGTTGTCGATGACGATGATCTCGTGCGCGACGTCGGTGGCGGCCTGTGCGGCGGCGATGCACGCGCGCACGCGCTCGGAGGCGGCGTCGAGCGTCGGGATGACGATCGACAGCTCCACCTCCTCGCCGGGGGCGCGGCGGGCGCCGCCGGTGCGGTTGCCGGGCGGCACGAGCACGCTGGCCGCGCAGGGCTCGACCGCTCCACGGCGCGCCAGCTCGACGCACAGCGCGGCGATCTCGAGGCCGGCGGGCGCGTCGGGCAGCGGGCCGTCCAGCGCGCTGCGGCGCACCGCGATGGCGTGGGCGGCGACCGGCGTCTCGGTGGTCTGGCCGGCACTGACCGGCGTCGCGGCGACCTGACGGGGGTCGGCGAGCGCCGCGACGAGCGGCGCCAGGAAGTTCGGGGCGACCTCGGGCGCGTCGCGCAGGAGCACGACGACGTCGCCGCTGCACTTGGCGATGCCGCGCGACGCGGCGGCGGCGAAGCCCTCGCGGCGGGGAGAGCGGACGATCTCGACGTCGCCGGCCACGCGCTCGAACAGCGCCTCCAGGCCGACGGAGGCGTGGTCGACGATGACCACCTCGTGCTGGGGCTGCTGGGCGTCGAGGGAGGCGACCGAGCTGAGGCATCGCAGGGCCTGCTCGGGGGCGCCATCGAGGACGATCACGATCGAGGCGTGCACGCCCCGGTCATCGGCGGATCCGGGGCGGGCTTGAGGCCCCCGGGGCTCAGGCCTCGACATCGACATGGCCGTCGGTGTCGGGGCGCCCGTCGGGGGTCTGCGGGCGGGGGCGCCGGCGGCGCGGGTCCTGCTCCTCGTCAGGGTGGCGGCGCTCGACGCGCTGTCCGGGCGCCGCGGCGCTCACCCACGTCGACGGATCGCGGCGGCGGATGGGCTCGATGCGCTCCATCGCTCAGCCGCCGCTACGAGAAGCTCGGGGTCTGCTGTTCCTCGGCCGCGGCCGCCTCGGCCTCCTCGGCCGCGGCGACGAGCCGCCGGCGGAAGGCTTCGATCTCGGCCACGACGAGCTGGCGCCAGACGATCACGGCGACGACCCAGGCCAGCAGGTACGCGCCGATGCCCGCGAGCAGCGCGCGCACGACCGACTGGTCGAACGTCATGCCGCCCTTCAGGCACTTGTACTCGACGATGATGAAGGCCAGCAGGGCGGCCCAGGCCTTGATCGTGCGGATCGAGCGCCGGGCGCGCGGGTGCTTGGCGACCGAGGCCTTCGTATCGATGAACTCGACCTCGACGGCCTCGGCGTCGACGTCGCCCTTGTTCTTCTTCTTGGCCATCGCCGCTTACCCCACGAGCTCCAGGGCCAGCGCCTCGGGCAGCGCGGGGCGCAGGCCGCCGCGGTCCGCGGAGGCGCCGCGCCCGACGTAGGAGATGGGCAGCTGCGCGTCGATCGCCGCGCCGATCGCGGCCCCGAGGTGCTCGGTCTCGTCGACGTGGGTCAGGGCGAGCGCGTCGACGCCGAGCGACCGGGTGCCCTGGACGAGCTCGGCCGCGGCCTGCGGGCTGAGCGTGGCGGGCAGCGCCAGGTGGCACTCGTCGAGCTGCAGCTGGCGCAGCTCGGCGGCGAGCTGGCGCAGCTCGGCCTCGGCGCGCGGGGAGACGCCGGGGGTGTCGACGACGACGAGGGCGCTGTCGCCGATCTGGTCGAGGAAGCGACGCGCGGAGACGGCGTCCTCGGCGGCGTGGACGGGGATGCCGGCGGCCGAGACGTCGGCCATCAGCTCCGTCCCGCGGTCCTTGGGCCGCAGCGTCAGGCACGCGACCGGCCGGTCGCCGCGGCGGGCGTAGGCGAGCGCGAGGCGGGCCGTGCAGCGGCTCTTGCCCGAGCCGCCGGCGCCGACGAAGCCGATGACGAGCCGGCCCGGACGACGGCGCGGCATCGGGGGCAGGCAGCGGGCGAGCTGGCCGGCGACGAGCGGGCGCAGCGAGCCCTCCGACGAGAACGGGAGCATGTGCTCGACCGCCTCGGCGACGACCTCCGTGACCAGCTCGGGGTCCATGCCGCGGGCCGACAGCGTGCGGTGGATGTCCAGCGCGATCTGCGGCCAGGCGGGCTCGACGGCGACCATCGGCGCGCGGACGAGGTCGGTCGACGGGCGGGCCTCGGCGGCCGGCGTGGACTCGATCACGGGCGCCGGAGCGGACGCGGCGACCGGGGCGGGAGCGGGCGCCGCGGCGGGCGCGTCGGGTGAGAACATCGCGGCCAGGGCGCTCGCGCTCTCGCGCGCCTGCGCGGACGGCTCCACGATGTCGGAGAGCTGCGGCTCGTGGTCGTCGTCGGCGGCGGCGGCACGGCGCGCCTCGGCGATCAGCTCGTCCCAGTTGCCCGGCACGTCGGCGGGCACGAACTCGCCCGACGAGGAGGAGGCACCGGCCTCCTGCGCGGCGGCCAGCAGGCGCTCGAACTCGTCCTCGTCGCCGGCGACGGCGTCCACGGTCGGGCCAGGGATCGCGTCGACCTCGACGCAGCGCTGCGCGAAGAACCCGGCGATCCCGCCGGTCGTGCCCTGGCGGACGTTGACGGCGATCGCGCTCTCTCCCAGCTCCGCCTTGACGCGGGGCAGGATCTCCGCCAGCGACTTGCCGCGGAAGGTCTTCGGCTCAGGAGGGGTCACGCGCTCACGACTCCGATCGTCTCGACATTGATGCCTGGTGTCACCTCGTTGTAGGCACACACGGAAAGCTGGGGAAGCGCCTGCGAGCACAGGCGGCGCAGGTGGCGGCGCACGCGCGAGGAGCACAGCAGCACCGGGCGGCGCCCGCGCGACACGGCCTGCTCGACCTGGGCGTCCAGCGCCTGCAGCAGCGCCTGGGCGCGCGGCGGCGCCATCGCCAGGTACTCGCCCTCGGCGGTGGTGGTGATCGCCTCGGACACCTCCTGCTCGATCGACGGATCGAGCGCGATC
>Ga0164243_10010208_pt1 | contig 13530 bp, 14 predicted proteins | sample OricompcompostOP_FD_108781 | JGI IMG/M metagenome (GOLD analysis project Ga0164243, IMG submission 108781) | Organic Plus compost microbial communities from Emeryville, California, USA - Original compost - Organic plus compost (OP) | ecosystem: Engineered > Solid waste > Mixed feedstock >... | reverse complement strand
CGCCGCGGCGATCGGGGTCCACGGCCACGCCGGCACCGGAGCCCAGCTCTTCTCGGCCTCGATCGCCTTCACCAGCGCGTCGACGCCCTTGTCGGTGTCGACCATGAGCGAGGTCTTCACACCCCGGTTGATGTCGGTCTCGATGTAACCGGGCGCGATCACCGACACCGTGATGGGCGAGCCGGCGAATTCCGCCTGCAGCCCCTGCCCGAGCGCGGTGAGTCCGGCCTTCGACGCCGAGTACGCGGCCTGCGCCTTCGGCAGCCCGCGGACGCCGGAGATCGAACTGATCAGCACGAGGTGCCCGGCGTTCTGTTCACGGAAGATCTCCAGGGCTGCCTCGGCCTGCGCGAGGGCGCCGACGAGGTTGGTCTGGACGGTCTCGATGTTGGCTGCGGCCTTGCCGGTGCCCAGCGGGGCACCCTTGCCGAGGCCGGCGTTGACGATGACGCGGTCGAGGCCGCCGAGCTCGTCGGCGAGCTTCCGGAAGGCGACCGGCACCGCGTCGCGGTCGGTGACGTCGAGCGGCGTCACCGCCACCTGCGCCGCGGACGGCCGGAGTTCGGCCGCCAGGGTCTCCAGTCGCTCCAGGCGACGCGCCGCGAGTCCGAGCGCGCGCCCCCGCGCCGCGAACCGACGGGTCATGCCCTCGCCGAGTCCCGAACTCGCACCGGTGATGAGGATCTTCTGCCGTGGGGTCACGACGCCCAGGCTACCGGGCGGTAAGTTACGCCGGAAGCCGCTACTTGAGGAGCCGCGACATGCGGCGGTCGGCGAGCACCTTGCCGCCGGTCTGACAGGTCGGGCAGTACTGGAACGAGCGGTCGGCGAACGAGACCTCCCGGATGGTGTCGCCGCACACCGGGCACGGCAGGCCGGTGCGCGCGTGCACGCGCAGGCCGATGCGCTTCTCGGACTTGAGCCGCGCCACCTCCTGCCCCTCGAGACGGCTGCTGGCATCGGTGAGCACGGTCCGCATCGCGTCGTAGAGGGCGCTCACCTGGTCCGGCTTCAGGGTTTTCGACGACGCGAACGGCGACAGCCGCGCGGTGTGCAGGATCTCGTCGGAGTAGGCGTTGCCGATGCCGGCGATCACGCGCTGGTCGGTGAGCACGTTCTTGATGCGGCCGGTCGTCGAGGCCAGGATCTCCGCGAGGCGCTCCTCGGTCAGCTCGAGGGCGTCCGGGCCGAGTCCGGCGACGCGATCGATCTCGGCGGGGTCGCGGACCAGCCACACCGCGAGCCGCTTCTGGGTGCCGGCCTCGGTGACGTCGAATCCCTCGCCGGGCAGGCCGCAGTGCACCCGAAGCGCGATCGGCGACTTCCCGCCGGGCCGCAGCGGTTTGGGCGAGAGGTCCTCGCTCCAGCGCACCCAGCCGGCCCGCGAGAGGTGGACGACCATCGCGATCATCGGTTCCGACGCGGTGGCCTCCGAACCCGGGACGGTGCGGATGACCAGGTATTTACCGATCCGGCCGACGGATTCGACGATCCGGCCGGCCAGGGCGGTGTACGGCGGGTCGGCGGTCTTCAGGACCGAGAGGGATGCGACATCGACGCGCCGGATCGGGAGTCCGGCCGCCCGGCCGTCGACATAGTCGGCGATGGCGGCGACCTCAGGAAGCTCGGGCATGCCTCCAGTGTGCTCTAGTAAAGGGATGAGTTCCCGTCTTTCCGACGCCGAGCTGGCCGCCCGGATCGCGCAGGGCGCCGGGGAGATCCTGCTCGGGATCCGGTCCGGCGACCTCCTCGGCGGGGGAATGCTCGGCGACGTCGGTGACGCGCTGGCACAGGCGTGGATCTCCACCGTGCTGCGCAGGCACCGCCCGAACGACGCCGTGTTGTCGGAGGAGGCCGCTGACGTCGGCGACCGGGCGACCGCCGAGCGCGTGTGGATCATCGACCCCCTCGACGGCACAAGGGAGTTCGCCAACGGCACCGCCGACTGGGCCGTACACGTGGCCCTGACCGAGAACGGCAGGGTCATCGAGGCCGCCGTCTCGCTGCCGGCCACCGGCGAGCTGTTCCGGGCCGACACCGTCGCCGAGACCGACGGCCCGCTGACCCGGCGCCTGGTGACCTCTCGCTGGGGCGGCTCGTACGAGACGAGTTTCGTGGCCAACCGCCTCGGTCTGCAGATGGTGCCGGTGGGTTCGGCCGGAGCGAAGGCGATGGCCGTCGTCCGCGGCGACGCCGATGCGTACGTGCACGCCGGCGGCCAGTACGAATGGGACAACGCCGCGCCGGTGGGAGTGGCGCTGGCCGCGGGCCTGCATTGCAGTCGCCTCGACGGTTCGGAGATCGTCTACAACAACCGCCACCCTTACATGCCCGACTTCGTGATCTGCCGCAGCGAGATCCGCGACGACATGCTCGCGGCCCTGCAGCAGATCTGGTGAACTGGCCCGTGTGAACGGAGTCGGCGACGCCGTCGTCAACATCGGTCCGGCCCTCGCGGTCGCGATCGTGTTGCTCGCCGTCGTCGCCGTACTGGTCAACCGGCGCAGCGGCCTCGCGACCGACACCGTGGTGGCGTCGGTGCGCGCCGTCGTCCAACTGGCCGCGTTGGCCGGCGTCCTGGCGGTGGTCGTCGAGTATCTGTGGGCGTCGGCGTTGTTCGTGCTCGTGATGGCGACGGCTGCCGCGTTCACGTCGGCCAGGCGTATACGGCAGGCGGCCCCCGACGTGCGTGCGATCGGCTGGTGTGTGGGACCGGTCGCGGTGCCGACGCTGATCCTGGTCGTGGTACTGGTGCTCGTGGGCGTGCTCCCCGACCGCGGTATCGCCGTGATCCCGACGGCCGGCATCCTGCTCGGCAACGCCATGGTCACCACGTCGCTGACGGGGCGCCGGGCGCACGACGAATTGACCACCCGCGCAGGCGAGGTCGAGGCCGCGTTGTCGTTGGGGCTGCTCCCTCGCGACGCGCGACTGGAGATCTGCGCGACCGCCGCGGCGACGTCGCTCATCCCCGGGCTCGACCAGACCCGCGCAGTCGGGCTGGTGACGATCCCCGGCGCCTTCGTCGGCATGGTCCTCGGCGGCGCGTCCGTGTGGGCCGCGGCCGCCATGCAGTTGTTCGTGCTGATCGGCCTGCTTGCGGTGAGCTCGATCGCAGCACTGGTGACTGTGGAGTTGGTGGCACGGGAGCTGATGTGAGAACCACGGACCGGGCACGCGTGAGTCCTGATGGGGGCTCGCACCTGTTCGGCCCGGCAGATCGAGGCCTCCCCCGCTACCCCTTGCGCAACAGGTAGATGTCCATGATCCAACCGATCCGTTCGCGCGCCTCGGCACGCGCGGCCACGATCCGGTCGGTCACGTCACCGACCCGGCCGCTGATCAGGATCTCGTCGGTGGTGCCGACGTAGGCACCCCACCAGATGTGGTCGTCGGGGTCGGCGGTGTGCCGAAAGGCGAGATCCCCGTCGAGCATGACGATCTGGTTGGCGTCCGCACCCGCCGGGGTCTCGGCAAGCCGACGGCCGGTGGTGATGTGAATCGGCTCGCCGACGCGGTTGGCCACGATGCCGTGCGCCGCGGTGAGCGCACTCGCGCTGGTCACACCCGGGATCACCTCGACGTCGAGGTCGAGGTCGTCGTGGGCGGACAGATCCTCGACGATGCGGAGCGTGCTGTCGTAGAGCGCCGGGTCGCCCCACACGAGGAACGCGGCCACCCCGCCGTCGCCGACCTCGTCGCGCAGTGCGCGGGCGATCAGATCCGCACGTGCCGCATGCCAGCGCCGGACCTCGGCGTCGTAGTCGACGGGATCGCGGTCGCGGGGCGGGTCGGGGATCTCGACGAGCGAATATCCCTGCCGCGCATGGGCGTCGAGGATCTCACGACGGGCCTGCAGCAGACCGCTCTTGGCCGCCCCCTTCTCCAGCACGAGGAAGGCGTCGACGTCGGCCATCGCGTCGACGGCCTGAAGGGTGATCTGGCGCGGGCCTCCGGGGCCGATCCCGATGACCCGCAACGTGATCCGCACGGTCAGATCTTCACCTTCGGCAGGCCGTGCTTGCGCGCGGTCATGTCCAGGACGAGCTGACGCGGCGCGAGGCGACGCAGCAGGAAGACCAGCGGGGCGTTGTTGCCCCGGGCATAGAAGGGTTTCGGGTGGTCGGCGAGCGCGGCGTCGACGATCTGTCGGGCCATCGACTCGGCACTGATGCCGGCGTCCTCGTTGCGACGCGTCGCCGCGGCCAGGGTCTCGTACTCGGCACGGTAGGGCGAGTTCTCGCCGATGTGGATGCTGCGCCGGTCGCCGATACCGGTCGCGATGGTCCCCGGCTCGACCGCGATCATGCGGATCCCGTACGGCGCCACCTCACGCCGGGTCGCGAAGGCGAAGGCCTTCAGCGCCGACTTGGTGGCCGCGTAGTTGGAGCGGAACGCGACCGGGAAGCTCGACAGCATCGACCCGACCATGACGACGGTTCCGCGACGCCGCTCCCGCATCCCGGGCAGCACCGCCTTCGTGAGGGCGATCGGCCCGAAGACGTTGACGCGGAACAGATCCTCGATCGCCTGCATCGACGTGTCCTCGAGGGCGCCGGCCTGCGACTCGCCGGCGTTGTTGACGAGGATGTCGACGGCCCCGACGGTCTCGGCACACGCGGTGGCCGAGTCGTAGTCGGCGTTGTCGAGGCGGACATAGGTGACGCCCGGGATCGGGTCGCGCACGGTGTCGGGGTTGCGGGTGGTGCCGAAGACGCGGTGCCCGCGGGCGACGAACTGACGGGCGACCTCGGCGCCGATGCCGCTGGTCGCGCCGGTGACGAGAACGGTCTGTGAGCTCACGCCCGCTACCGTAGCGCAGCCCTCGGCGGGCACACCGGACCCGCGTCAGACGAGTCGGTCGTGGCGACGGGTGAGGATGCTCAATTCCGCTGCGACACGGTCGGTGTCGGGACCGTAGGGCAGCCGGGGATCGCGCGTCCACCAGTCGGCGAGGCGCTGGAGAGGCGTGCGGCGGCCGGGCGGGGTCCGACGGGTCAGGACGACGAGTCCGATCACGGCGACGAGGACGGCGGCGGCGAGGACGAGGGCTGCGATGATCATGGCAGCAATTTTCCGCCCGCAGGAATTTCGCCAACAGTGGCATGAACGTCAATATGCGCAAATCTTCTGCCATACTGGCGGGATGCTGAAATCCGTCGGCGTCCTCCTCCACGGCAACGTCGCGCTCTTCGAGTTCGGCGTCGTCTACGAGGTGTTCGGCCTCGACCGCTCCGACGACGGCGTCCCGGTGTTCGACTTCCGCGTGGCTGCGCCCGAACCGTCGCAACCGCTCACCGTGGGTCGCGGCATCTCCGTGCAGGTGTCCCACACACTCGACGAGTGCCGCGACGTCGACCTCGTCGCGATCCCGGGCGGCAAGACCGACGGCAACTACCCCGAGGAGATCCTCGACGCCGTGCGTGCGGTCGTCGACAACGGCGGGCGTGTCCTGACCGTGTGCTCCGGGGCGTTCGTCGCGGGTGCGGCCGGACTCCTCGACGGCCGCCGCTGCACCACCCACTGGCGCTACGGCGAGGAACTCGCCCGGCAGTTCCCGAAGGCGCAGGTCGACACCGACGTCCTGTTCGTCGACGACGGACCGGTGACCACCAGCGCGGGCACCGCCGCCGGCATCGACGCGTCGCTGCACCTGGTCCGCGAGGCGTGGGGAGCGAGCGTGGCCAACCGCATCGCCCGGCGGATGGTGGTGTCGCCGCACCGCGACGGCGGCCAGCGCCAGTTCGTCGACATGCCGATGCCCGCTTGCTCCGACGAGGGGTTCGGCGAGCTGCTCGGCTGGCTGCTCGAACATCTCGACCGCGACGTCACCGTCGACGCCATGGCCGAACGCATGCACATGTCGAGCAGGACGTTCGCCCGGCGATTCGTCGACGAGGTCGGGGTGTCACCGCGGCGATGGCTGACCGAACAACGGGTGCTCGCCGCCAAGGAGCTGCTCGAATCGACCGATGCACCGGTCGAGGAGGTGGCGCGCCTCGTCGGGTTCGCGTCGGCGACGCTGCTGCGACATCACTTCGCGGCGTCCGTCGGGGTCTCGCCCCTCGTGTACCGGAGACGGTTCGCCCGGTCGCCACACCACTAGTGGAGCGGAAAAGTCTCAGGTCAAGGCCGGTTCGGTGCCCTCGGTAGGATTCGAACCTACGACCTACCCTTTAGGAGAGGGTTGCTCTATCCCCTGAGCTACGAAGGCGTCGCGCCCGTGCGGGCGGCACCGGAGAGTCTACGGCAGCAACCCGGGTGCACACCGCACCCACCCGTCACTTCCGTTTACGCCCACCGCCGCGTCACCGAGTACCGGCACAGCGACGAGGCGCGTACGCCCGGCAGTGGCGGCAAGCAGATCGCGCGTGAGATGGGTCTCGCCTCCGGCGATCGTGCGCGACAGCTTCGCGCACCGGTTCCACGGGTCGGCGGCGCGCACGCGCGGCGTACGTCCAGATACCCCTTGACCTGCGCGGATGCCGTCCGGGTGCCGCCGCCTACGACGCTGGGTACAGTGGTCGGCGACACGGAACCGGGCGATCACGGCTGCGTTCCGGGACCGCCGCACAGCCCTCGGCGACGAGGCCGTTGCCGGAATCGGTCCGTACACTTCGTATCGGTAACAGTTTGGTCAACCGGGGAGGGTTCTTTCTTGGTGCACGCAGCGAGCTCGGCGCGCACCGCCGGCGACGACGTCTCGACGTCCGAGGTCTCTTCGACCTCCGTCGCCGAAACCGCGCCCGCCACCGCCGAGACCGACCCCTCCCCCGCAACCGGCACACCGGACGCGGGCTCCGCCGCCACCGCGACTTCCGACGCAGACGGGAGCGACGAGGCCACACGCCGTGACTCCGCCCGACAGGGTGCCGTCGACGCTGCGGCGATCAAGAAGGCCCGCTCCCGCGCGCACACCGCAGACTTCGTCCGTGTCGCGCTGTTCGCCTTCGTCGTCGTCGCCCACAGCGTCAACGCCATCAACGGCGGCCCCGACGAGGTGCGCGCCGCGAACCTGATCGGCACGCTGTGCCATCTCACCCGCTACGGCTTCGTCGCGGTGACCCTGTACGTGCTGGTCCTCAGCACCCAGGGCCGGGACATGTCCCCGGTGCAGTTCTGGCGCCGCCGATTCGGCCTGGTGATCTGGCCGTACCTGGCTTGGACCGTGATCTACACGATCACCGATCACGTCATCATCCGGGACAACCCGTTCCCGCCGATGAACGAGCTGTTCCCCCAGCTCGCCCACGATCTGCTCGTCGGCGAGGGCAAGTACCAGCTGTACTTCCTGCTGATCTCGATGCAGATCTACCTGTTCTTCCCGCTCATCTCGTGGATCTTCGAGCGCGGCCGCAACCACCCGTGGACGCTTCTCTCCATCGGCGCGGTCATCCAGGTCGCGATGTTCGTGGTGTACCAGTACCTCCCCCGGCCCTCCGGACAGTTCTGGGACGTCACCTACCAGCACCTGTGGAAGACGCTGCCGATGTACGCGCTGTTCATCGCGATGGGCGTGCTCGCCGCGCAGCATCAGCAGGCCGTCGACAAGTGGCTGCGCGACCACATGGCGGCGGTCTTCCTGGTCGCCGTGGGCGCTGCGGCGTTCACCTCGGCCGCCTACCTGCTCGCGACCTCCCCGGGCAACGTGCCGTGGAAGGCCAACACGGCCTGGAACCCGGCCAGCCTGCCCTGGTACGTCGCCGGCTTCGTCCTGCTCTGGCTGATCGGCCTGCTCTGGGACGACCGCCGTGCGTCCGGCCGGCCGGCCGCGGCGAACGTGGTCACCAAGGCGACCCTGCGCGCGTTCGGCGTGTTCGCCGTGCACCCGCTGATCCTCGACGTCCTCGGGCGCGTCGGCTTCCTCAGCGGACTGTTCGAGTGGTTCCCGAACTCGGCCACCCTGCGTTCGGTGATCCTCGTCGTCGTGGTCCTGACCCTGTCGCTGCTGCTCGTCGAGCTCTTGCTGCGCCTGCCGTTCAGCAAGTACCTGACGGCCCGGCCCCGCATCCCGCTGCGCCTCGGGCGCCGCACCAAGGACGACGGCCGCAAGACCGACGACCAGAAGACACCGACCGAGGCCCCCGTGGCGGCCGCCCGGAACTGACAGCCGGCGCCGGGCGCCTCAGCCGGGTCACTTGTACTTCGGGTTGTTCATCACCGGGATCTCGATGTTGATCGGCATCCGCAGCTCGGACACATACCAGAGGACGAACTGCCTCAGGAACTCGTCGATCGCCCAGTAGGCCTCGCGCGGCATGCCGAGGTCGAGCAGGCCCTCGCGCACGAGCACGTACGGCGTCCACGCCGTCTCGAGCAGTGGGCTCCAGACGGGCTCGCGCGGGATCTGCAGCCAATCGGCCGACTGATCGCCCAGCACGAATCGCGTCAACGCGCCCAGCACGCCGCGGGACAGCAGCGTGAGGTCGAGATTCATGCCGAGGTCGAGCAGCATGTTCGCGAGCTTGCGCCCCTCGGGGGTGGGCTGCAGGATCGGGTCGAGCACCTGCTTGGCCTGCGATTCCGCGGTGGCCCAGGAGTTGGGGATGTACTCGTCCTTCACGCCCAGCATGTGGGCGGTGACCTGCCACGAGTGCAGGAAGCCCTCCGACTCGTCGGGTGCGATCGGCACCTTCCACGTGCGGAAGTTCCGCATCACCGTCGTCGGCAGGCTGTGCCACGTGACCATGATGTCGGCCTGACTGATCGGCACCGACTCGTCGGCGGAATGCACCCAGTGGGGCGACTGCGGCAGCAGATACCGGACGCCGGCGTGCGCCATCCGGGTCTTCAGGCAGGTCACGATCATCTCGCCGCCGGGCTGATACGCGTTGAGCGAGCCGATGTCGTAGCCGAGTTTCGCTGTCTTGGTGATGCGGTCCTTGAGGTCCCAGCCGCCCTTCGAGTAGTAGACCGACCGCGCCTCGCGGGGGATGAGCGTGCTCATCATGCCGCTGGCGAAGCCGTAGATGACGCCGAGGTAGGTGCCGCGCTTCTGGTTGAACTTCACTGCGGTGGCGAGCTTCGCCCGGTCGGTCCACGGCGGCAGCTGCCGTGCGTGTTCCATGAAATCCCGCAGTTCCTTCGGCAGTCCGGCGGGCAGGGGCTGCGAGTTCTTGTGCCAGGTGCGCAGGAGTCTGTTCACATGCGGGGCCTGTCCACTCTCGATGACCTTCGCGATCACCGGGTCGGCCTCGTCGTCCCAGACCTGCCTCGGGTCGGCGCCCGTTCCACGCCCCGGCAACGAGTTCGCCGGCGACCAGGTCCACGGCGTCGCCGGGGCGACCGCGGCAACGGCTCCGGCCGCACCGACCATCCCGCCCGCCTTCAGCAGCTTGCGCCTGTTGAGTGCTTCCATCGTCCCCGTCCCCATCCTCGTCGAGGCGCATCCCTCGGCGATGTATCAATGTGACAATCTGCGTAACCTTGTATCCTTACGTACCATCGTGTGACCGAGGGCACACCGGAATCGAGATAATTCGGGATTGTTGATCCGGGCGGAGGATCGCCGGAGACTCAGGAGGGACTCGTCTGATGACATCCAACGCCGCCGAGCTGACCGGCACCGTGAAGCCGCCGCACGGATCGTCGTCGAGCTCGGTGATCCAGCGGGCGTTCCTGGGGTCGATGACCCCGACCGCCGCGGAGAACGACCCGACCGCCGAGCGTCTGCTCGACGCCGCCTACGACCTCTTCTGCAGATTCGGCATCCAGCGCACGGCGATGGAGAAGGTCGCCAAGGCCGCAGGCGTGACCCGCGTGACCCTCTACCGCAAGTTCGCGACCAAGGACGCCCTGGTCGACGAGGTGGTGCTACGCGAGTTCCGGCGCTATTTCGACCAGTTCCGGGCCGACATCCCGAAGGCGAGGACCGCCGCCGACCGCGTGGTGCTCGGATTCGTCGGCTCGCTGCGCGCCTTCGCGGGAAACCCGCTCATCAGCGGCATGGCACACACCGAGTCGAGCATGCTGATCGAGTCGATGATCGGCGACGACGGACTCCTGCTGTCGGTGGTGCAGCAGTTCGTCGCGGCCCAGCTCCGCCGGGAACAGGCGGCGGGCAACATCTCCGCGGACCTCGACGCCGAACTCGTCGCCGAGATGTTCGTGCGGATCTCGGCGTCGTTCCTCACCGTCCCGAGCCGCGTCGTCGACATCACCGACGACGCGCAACTGGCCGACATCGCGCGCCGGTTCCTGGTCCCGATGCTCGAACCGCGCCACTGAGACGAACGAGCCGGGGCCGTCGCGGACGACGACCCCGGCTCGATGTGCTGAGTCGGTGGTGACCGTCAGCCGTGATCGGCGAACTTCTTCGCGATCGTCTCCTCGCTGTGCTTGACGGCCTGGTCGGCGAACGGGCCGATGAGACCGCCGAGCAGCTTGCCCGCGATGCCGCCGGGCAGCTTGAAGTCGAATGCCACGGTCATCTCGGTGCCGCCGTCCTCGGCGTCGGCGAACTTCCACGTGGAGTTGGCGCTGAACCCCTCGACGGCCCTGAGTTCGATCAGTTCGTTGGGGATGTACTGGGTGCACTTGACGACGCTCTTGAGCGTCTTGGGGCCGACGTCGATCGCGACCTCGAAGGTCGAGCCCAGTCCCTGGGTCTGCTCCGTGGTCGGGGTGAACCGCTTCACCCCGAAGAGATACTCCGGGACGTTCTGATAGCCGTCGACGTACTCGAAGACGCGCTCACGCGGCGCATCGACCTTCACCTGGTGGCTTACCACTCCCACGCTGGTCCCCGTTCCTGCAGTGTCGGTGACCCGGCTCGTCCGGGTCGGTGTCCGAGAGATTAGAGACTATGTCCTCGACGCGGCCGAGGTCCCGTCCGACACGACGGCGATTTGCCAGTCCGGCTGCGGGTCGGATATCCCTTCAGACGATGTCGACGACAACGGGCGGATGGTCCGAGCTACTCGCCCGCGAGCACCGGGCCGCGGTCTCCGTCTTTGCCGGCGGCATCCTCGTCTTCGCGATCAACACCTTCCTGACCTCCGCGTCGTTGCCGAGCACCGTCGCCGACATCGGCGGCGAGGAGTTCTACGCCTGGGTCGTCACCGTCTTCCTCATCGCCTCGGTCGTCTCGTCGATGCTGGTGACCCGCTCGCTGGCCCAGTTCGGCGCGCGCGGCGCCTACCTGATCGGGTTCAGCGCGTTCGCCGTCGGCTCGGTGATCTGCGCGCTCACCCCGACCATGGGAATCCTGCTCGCCGGACGCCTCGTCCAGGGCCTCGGCGGCGGCCTGCTGACCGGGTTGGCCTTCGCGGTCGTGCAGATCGCGCTGCCGCGACGCATCTGGTCCCGTGCGGTCGCGCTGATCTCGGCGATGTGGGGCGTCGGCAACCTGGTGGGACCGGCGCTCGGCGGCATGTTCGCCGAACTCGGACTGTGGCGGGGATCGTTCTGGTTCCTCGCGGCGCTCACCGCCGCGATCGCCGTCCTGGCCGCGCGGGCCCTGCCCCGGGGTCGCGGGTCCGGCGACCGGCATCCGCTGCCGTGGGCGTCGCTCGCGGCGGTGACGGTGGTCGCGGCCGCCGTCTCGGTGGCGTCGGTGGCGGCTTCGACGACGGTGATCGTGCTGCTGGGCGTGCTCGCCGCCGCCGCGATGACCGGTTTCGTCGCCGTCGACCGTCGTGGGGACACGGGCCTGCTCCCCCGCCTCGCCTACACCCGCGGCAACCCGCTCAAGTGGATCTATCTGTCCGTCGCGATCCTGGCCATCGGGTCCACCACCGAGGCGTTCCTCCCACTGTTCGGCCAACAGGTCGGCGGGCTGTCGCCGTTCGCCGCCGGTCTGTTGCCCGCGGCGCTGTCGTCGGGGTGGACGATCGCGCAGATCACCAGCAGCACCTGGGCGCACGGTCGTGCGGCGTCGGCGGCGCGGGTTGCCGGCCCCGGGTTGCTGGCCGTCGGCCTGAGCGGCTACGGCGTGCTGCAACCGCTGTCCGGGGCAGCAGCCGTCTTCGGTTGGTACGCATGCCTCGTCCTCGCCGGGACCGGGATAGGCATGGCGTTCCCCCACGTCGCGACGGCCGCCATGGGCATCACCACCGATCAGGCCGAGGCCGCCCGCGCGTCGGCCGGGGTGAACTCGGTGCAGATGGTCGCCAACACCGTGGGCACGGCGGTCGCCGGCCTGCTCGTCAGTCTCGGCTCCGATCCGGCGTCGTCGACCCGGTTGCTGTGCTTCGGGTTCGCCGGGCTCGCCGTGCTCGGCGTGGGGATCGCGATGCGGTCGGTACGGCCCGCAGGACCGTCCGCGGACTGAGACATCGGTGAATCCGCGCGTCCTACCGCAACGAGGAGGCCTTGTTGCGGTAGGACGCGGACTCATTCGCGGATGGTCATGCCCGTCACCAGATCGCCCTCGATGGCGAAGGTGAATGTGGACGGACCGTTGAAACCGTCGCCGCCCACTGTCGCGGTCAGGGTGACCGATTCGGAATCACCGACCGCACCGAGCGGCGCAAGCGTCGCGCGCTTGCCGATCAGCTCCGCATCGCTCCAGCGCCGGATCTCGTCACGACCACTGAACACTCGGCCCCAGTCGTCAACACGACCGTTGACGGCGAACGCATCCAGAAAGGCGTCCGTGTCACCGCTGTTGACGGCATCGAGCAGTCGCTGCACAGGTGTGGGCACATCGACCATCTTCATCTCCTTGCGTCGCAATGAAATCAGCGTGTGGTGTAGCCGCCGTTGGCGAACAGGGTCTGACCTGTGATCCACCAACCCTCGGTGCACAGGAACGTGACGATCGGTGCGATGTCCTCGATCTTGGTCAACTGTCCGCCCATGGCCTGCGACTTGTGGAACTCGACACGCTCGGGGGTTTCCTGTGGATAGAAGAACGGCGTGTCCATCGGACCGGGGCCGATCGCATTGACCGATATTCCGCGGTCGGCGAATTCCTTCGACGCCGCGCGGTTGAAGTGTTCGACCGGACTCTTGCCACCCGCGTAGGTGGAGTAACCGTCCGTGTACGCGGCGAGCAGGCTCGTCACGATGGTGATCACCTTGCCACCCCGCTCGAGATGCGCGCCTGCCTCCTTGATGAAGAAGTACGCGGCCTTCGCATTGACGTCGAACATCACGTCGTAGTCCGCCTCGGTCGTCTCGAGGATCGGCTTGCGGAGGACCTTGCCCACGGTGTTGACCGCGATGTCGAGACGACCGAACGCAGCGGTTGCGGCGTCGAAGAGATCGGTGACCGCAGACGCAGTCGTGAGATCTGCCTGGTGGGCGGCGGCCTGCCCACCCATGGCCCGGATCTCGGCGACGGTGTCGTCGGCAGCAGCCTTCGTCGCGTCACTGTTGTAATGAATCAACACATCGGCTCCCCGACGCGCGAGATCGAGCGCAACCAGCCTCCCCAGGTTCTTTGCGCCGCCGGCCACGAGCGCACCCTTCCCGTCGAGCCGGGTGATTTCTGCTGATTTCTCCTGTGTGGTCATGCACCCAGTCTTTGCGGACCAAACACAAAGATCAATCGATGTTTTATGGTGCTAACACAAACACGACTTGTAT
>Ga0164243_10010207_pt1 | contig 13530 bp, 15 predicted proteins | sample OricompcompostOP_FD_108781 | JGI IMG/M metagenome (GOLD analysis project Ga0164243, IMG submission 108781) | Organic Plus compost microbial communities from Emeryville, California, USA - Original compost - Organic plus compost (OP) | ecosystem: Engineered > Solid waste > Mixed feedstock >... | reverse complement strand
TGTGGGTCGTCACCGTGCCGTATCAGGAGGTGGAGACTTGACGACCCCGATCCTGCGGCCCGAGGCGACCGTCGAGATCGCCGATCAGACGATCGAGGTCAGCGGCGGCGAGGTCACTCTCGACACCGTCATGGTGCCGTACGCTCGGGCGACGCTCACCGTGCCGGTCGTCGATCCCGAGGACGTCGAGGCGATCGACCCGCGCGAGGGTCTGCGCGCCGAGATCGTCGCCGGCGATGCACAGGCCGGCGCGTCGCGCACGTTCAACCTCGGTGTGCGCGGCCGCGTCGTCGATCACGTCGAGCGCACGATCGAGCTCGAGCTCGCGTCAGACGAGGCGCTGCTCATGGACTACGCGCCGCTCGAGCAGGACGCCGGCGCGCGGCAGTACGAGTCGAGCCTGCGCGACGTGTGCGACTACGTGCTCAACAAGATCGGCGCATCGCTGGCGCCCGGCGACTGGGATGCCGACGTGACTGCGCGGTGGGATCTCGAGAACGTGATCCTGAACCCTGACGGGATCTCGGGCGGCGCCGCCTTCACGCAGAACGGCAACGTCACCGTCTCGTACAACTCTGCGGCCGGCGCAGGCGTCGACGGTACGACCGGGTACGTGGTCGGCACCTCGCAGGGAGCCGGCAACAGCTTCGTCGGATTGCCGCAGAACGTCGTCACTCGGCGCGGCGACGTGTGGACGGTGAGCCTGTACGCGCACCGCTCGAACGCGCAGCCGGAACTCCCCGGCCGGATCCGCGTGTACGAGTGGGATGCCGAGCAGTCGATGATCCTGACGGTTCACGAGTCGGATCCCCAGCCGATCCCGCCGTCGGGCGCGAGCGCACCGTACACGTGGGAGCGCTACGACTTCACGTTCGAGGTCAAGAGCCCGGCCACGTCGCGTCTCACCGTGTACTTCCGGTTCGACGCGGCCGCGGCAGGGCGCATCGTCGCGATCGACCACGTGATGATGACCCGCGGCGACGAGCTCGTGCCGTACTTCTCGGGCGCAGTCGCACCCTCGGGGTACATCACCGCGTGGACGGGCTCAACCCCGACCGCGAACAACAGCGTCTCGACGCGCACACCCGCCGACGGCGTCGAACGCCTGCCTGAACTGTTCGTGTGGGAGCCGGGCGTAACCGCGTGGGAGTTCCTCGAGCCGATCACCTCGCAAGCCGGCCTGCGCCTCTTCTGCGACGAGCAGCGCGTGTGGCGGCTCGTCGATCCGGCCGAGTACACGACGGCCGGCCGGATCAACGTCGCCGGGTGGAACGCGACCCGCGCGACCGACACGATCCGCCGCGACGACCCGAACCTCGACTGCACGGGCGTCGTCGTCAAGTACCGCTGGCGCGACTTCGACGGCATCGAGCGGGAGCGTCTCGACACGGCCGGCGAGCCGGGTCGTGTGCTCGTGTGGGAGTACAACCGCCCGTACCCCGGCCCCGGCGCGGCCGCAGCGATCCTCGCGCGGCGTCAGGGCGCGGGACGCGTGCAGGACGTCACCGCACTCGCGAACTGGGATGCGACGCCAGGCATGGAGTGCTCGATCGGCCTGCCGGCCACGGTCGAGCAGATCGGCCAGATCACGTCGGTCACGTGGACGCTCACCGACGGGCTGATGCGCCTCGGCACCTCGGGCCTCGTCGATCTGCTGCCCGGCTCGATCGACACGCTCGACGGCGTGATCGACGACCTCACCGGCACGATCGACGACCTCTAAACGAAGGGGGATCACACAACATGGCTGTAGGCGACAAGGCCGCCGCGGTGGGCCTTCCGATCGTCTCGGGAAGCTCGACGCAGGCGAGCGATATCGACCTCGAGATCAACCGCACCCGCGACATGGTCGCCGACGTGATGACGTCGCGCGCCCGCAGCACCGTCTCGTCGACGGCGCCGACCGACCCCGAGGTCGGCGACCTCTGGTTCGAGCCGATCTAGTGCCATGACCGACCGGATCGCACAGTTCTACTCGTCGCCGGCGACGACCTTCTACCTCGAGGCCGACGTCGTCGAGACGCAGGCGTCGTACGGGTCGAACGGCCGCTGGCGGGTGCGTCAGTACCTGCGATGCATGAACGGCCCCGGCGCGACGACCGGGTCGTTCTTCGGCGGGTCGGGCTACCAGGACGGCCGGCTCAACGGCACGATCCGCATCACGTATGGGCCGACGTCGCCGTTCCTGCCGTCGGGGTACGCGAACGGCGCGACGCGCTGGCGGGTCGGCCCCGTCGATACGTGGATCAACGCGAACTCGAACGGCTACTGGAGCGGCACCTCGCAGTCGCTGCCCGTGCAGATGGGGATCCAGTACGGGTCGATCAACGCCGTCTTGAGCGGGTCGGTGCCGATCCCGCGCATCGCGCGCGTGCCGGGCGCGCCCGGCACGCCGGTCGTGACCGACGTCGGCCCGACGTCGGCCAAGTTCACGTGGGCGGCTGCCGCGCGCGGCAACTCCAACATCACGAACTACGGCGTGTACGTGTCGCTCACGCCCAACTTCTCGTCGCACGTGTTCGCGCAGTGGGTCGGGACGGGTCTGTCGTACACGCTGCCCGCCGACACCCTCGACCCCGGCCGCGACTACTACGTGCGCGTGCGCGCACAGAACGGCGACGGCACCGGGGCGTACTCGGCCTACGCGACGTTCCAGACCCTCAGCGGGGGTCGCGTGTGGGACGGCTCGACGTGGCGCAACTGCCGGATCCGAGCGTGGGACGGCGACGAGTGGAAGCTCGTTCGCGCTCGCGCGTGGGACGGCGACGAGTGGGTGAACACGCAGTAGCACCCCTGCAGACAGCACAACCCCCGAGGCCCGGCACCAGCTGGGCCTCTCGCATGAGAGGAGCACTGACCGTGCTGTACCCCAACGGATCCAAGGTGAAGCCCACGATCTCGTCGCGGTTCGGCCCGCGCCCGGTCACGATCCCCGGCGCCTCGTCGTTCCACCAGGGCGTCGATTTCGTCGGGTTCGACAACGTCAAGGCCGTTCTCGGCGGCAAGGTCACGCACGCCGGCCCGCTCGGTGGGCACGGTAACGCGGTCGCGATCGACGTGTTCACGCGCCCCGAGCTCGTCATCACGCACGTCTACGGGCACCTCGCGAACGGCAGCCTCGCGGTGCGTCCGGGGCAGACCGTCGCCGAGGGCGCACAGCTGGCGCGCATGGGCGACACCGGCACCGCGCTCGGCAAGAACCTGCACTTTGAGGTGCGCCACTGGCGCGGCAAGAACCTGACGTGCATCGACCCCGAGCCGTACCTCGCAGACGGCGTCAACGCCGCACCCGCGCCGGCCGCACAGCCGGCGAAGCCCGCGTCGACGATCCCGCCGACCGCGATGCTCAAGTGGACATGGACGGGCATTCAGCGGATGCTCAAGGGCACCGGCCGCTACCGCGGCGCGATCGACAACGTCCCCGGCCCGCTCACGATCAAGGGGTTTCAGGCGTTCGTCGGCGTCGCGCAGGACGGCATCTTCGGCCCGATCACCTGCCGCGCCGCGCAGCAGTGGCTCAAGCGGCGCTGGGGGTACGCGGGCGCGATCGACGGGATCCCCGGCGCGGGCACGAAGGCAGCGTGGGATCGCGCTGAGGACGCGAACGATCGCGCCTTCGCGCACGTCAGGTAAGCGGGTCGAGGGCTGATCGGATGAGCGAGCAGCAGGACGGGCCCGGCTTCACGATCACGCTGCGCACGGTCTACGACGAGGTCAAGGGGCTTCGGAACGATCTCGACGCACGCGTGCGGAAGATCGAGATCCAGATTTCGGCGCAGTGGGTCGTGATCGGCATCATCGCGGCCGGCCTCGGCGCGGCCTTCGGGCGTTACATCGTGGGCGCCTAGCACCCACACTCACCGGCCGCCCCGCTTCGGCGGGGCGGCCTCGTCATCAGGAGGACACCATGAGCAAGGTCATCCCCGACGCGGTGCGGCTCGCCGCCCACCGCGCGTTCGTCCGCACGACGTGCCAGGCGTACGCAGCGACCCTCAGCGCCGGCCTGCCGTCGGCGACCGCGATCGTCGCGCTGATCCAGGATCAGTCCGCGTGGCTGCTCGCCGGCATCACGGTCATGCTCGCGCTCGTCTCGCCGCTCGCCGCGGGCGGTACCGCGTACCTGCAGTGGATCGCGAAGGGTCTGCCCGACGACTACCTGCCCGCCGCGCGCGAGCAGCAGGAGTAAGAGAACCGAGAAGGGGAGGGCTCAGCATGGCCGAGTGGCCGACGATCCCCGAGGGGTACGGCTACCCGCTCGTCAACATGGAGTCGCGGCGTCTGCCCGACTCGGTGATGGAGGCGATCGCCGACTCGCAGGAGCTCGACGACAAGATCACCGAGCGGATCGGCGAGGGCGGCGGCGAGGTCGTCGCGACCCCGGATGCGACGACGACCGTCAAGGGCAAGATTCGGCTCGCCGGCGACCTTGCCGGCACCGCCGACGCGCCGACCGTGCCGGGCCTCGCGCAGAAGCTCGCGATCGCGGACGCGCCCGAGCTCATCCGCGACATTGTGGCATCCGCGCTCGTCGCCGGCGCGAACGTGACGATCACGCCGAACGACGAGGGCGACACGATCACGATCGGGCTCAGCCTCGGCAGCGCGGCGCAGGCCGACGTCGAGGACTTCGCCGCAGCGACTCACACGCACGCGCAGAGTGACGTGACGGGGCTCGTCGCCGCGCTCGGCGCGAAGGTCGACGCCTCGAGCCTCGGCACAGCCGCGGCCGCGGACACCGAGGACTTCGCGGCCGCGTCGCACTCGCACGAGATCCCGCAGGTGACCGGCCTCTCGGCGGCGCTCGGCGCGAAGGCCGACACCGCGAGCCTCGGCAGCGCGGCCGCCGCCGACGTCGAGGACTTCGCGCCAGCCGCGCACACGCACGTGCAGAGCGACGTGACCGGCCTCACGGCCGCGCTCGAGGCGAAGCTCGAGAGCGTCGGCGTCGGCGATATCGACGCGACCGGCACCCCGAGCGCCTCGACGTACCTGCGCGGTGACGGCGCGTGGGCCGTTCCCGCCGGCGGCGGCGAGGGCGGCGGCGGCGCGAACTGGGGCGAGATCGGCGGCGACCTCGCCGATCAGACCGACCTCAAGAACGCGCTCGACGCGAAGGCCGACGCCTCGAGCCTCGGCACGGCCGCAGCGGCCGACGTCGAGGACTTCGCCGCGGCGACCCACGCGCACGACGTCTCCGACGTGACGGGCCTCACGGCCGCGCTCGGCGCGAAGGCGGATGCGTCGTCGCTCGGCACCGCCGCGGCGTCCGACGTCGAGGACTTCGCGGCCGCCGAGCACGGGCACGGGATCTCCGACGTCACCGGCCTGCAGGATGCGCTCGACGGTAAGGCGAGCACGTCGCACACGCACACGCCGTCGTCGATCGGCGCGGCCAACGCTGAGCACACGCACGACATCGCGGACGTGGACGGCCTGCAGACCGCGCTCGACGGGAAGCAGGCCGCCGACTCTGACTTGAGCGCGATCGCCGCCCTCTCGTCGACGGGCTTCGTCGTGCGCACCGGAAGCGGCACGGCTGCGGCTCGCTCGATCGCCGGGTCGGGTGCGGTGCAGGTGTCGAACGGCAACGGCGCATCCGGCAACCCGACGATCTCGGTCGACGCGGCCTCAACTTCGGCAGCCGGCATCGTCGAGCTCGCGACGGCCGCCGAGGCGGTCGATGGGTCTGACACGCAGCGCGCGGTCACACCGGCCGGCCTCGCCGCGAAGTTCATCATCGACCCCGTCGATGAGAGCGCGTACCCCGACGGCACGATCTTCCTCTACACGGAGTAGCGCATGGTCGCCTCTATCGCGGTCTCCGACGAGAATTCGTACTCGTCCGACGTCACCCAGTTCGTCATCGACGCGCCGCCCGGCGGGTGGCAGGTCGGCGACGTCATCCACTGGAACGTCGTGCTCACGTCGAACACGGCGCGCACGTTCACGCTCCGCGACGGCACGACCACGCTGGCCAAGACGATCCTGCACGGGCCGGCCGTGAACGACTCGTCGTACAGCGAGGTCGGGTATCGCGTGCTGTCGAGCGTGCCGAGCGGCACGGTCAACATCCTCGTGAGCGCCGCCTCGCAGGGGTCGGTCGCGTGGCAGGTGTTGCGCGGCGTTGACACGACCGACCCGGTGAACGCGTTCGTCGTGTCTACGTCCTCGGGATCGACGCCGCACACGCTCCCGTCGCTGACGACCAGCAAGGACTACTGCCTCATCACGGGCGGCATCATCCAGGGGTCGGGTTCGGCCGAGTGGACCGCCCCGTCGCCCTGGGTCATCCAGGCGAACGGCACCCGGCGCAACGGAATCGTCGCCTCTCGCGGCGTGCTCACCTCGGCGGGCTCGACCGGGCCGACCTCGTGGGTGATGCCCGGAGGCGGCAACGCCGCCGCGCAGATATACCAGATCGCGTGGAACAGCGCCGAACCGCCGGAGCCGCCCATCGAGGCGACGCTGATGTCCGAGCCGTTCCCCAGTGCGAGCGGCGACGTGGCGGACGGCGCGGCGATCATCCCCGATCCGTCCACGCCGGGGAACAGCGTCGTGCTCGTGACGAGCAAGGACGACTCGGGGTCGAGCGGCGGCGTGTACGTGCTCGACATGGACGGCGAGATCGTCAACTCGTACACCGGCTTCGCGCCCAACAGCATCGACTGGCGAGACACGACGGGGCTGTCGGGCTGGGATGGCCGCATCCTCGTGTTCACCTGCGACCGGATCGCGGGATCGTACGACCTGCGGTGCTACTGGTTCGACCGCAGCACGCGCGCGCTCACCCTCGCGTCCACGGTGAACATCGCGTACCAGCCGTACGGCACCTGCCTCGGCATCGTCGGCGGGGCCCTCTACGCCTACGTCTCCGACCGCGGCCCCGACGACACGTCGCCGCGCAACATGTACCAGTACCTCCTGACGCGCTCGGGCAACAGCGTGAGCATCGGATCTCCGGTGCGCACGGTCAACGTTTCGTCGGTCGTGGAGGGCATGGTCGTCGATGACGAGAGCGGCTACTGGTTCTGCTCGCAGGAGGACGTCGGCCTGTACCGGTACTCCGCGGACCCCGCCAGCGGGGCGACCCGCACGGCCGTAGATACGGTCGGCAGCGGGAACCTCGTCGCCGACGTGGAAGACGTCGCGATCGCTGACACTGCGGACGGGAAGAAGCTGCTCGTCTCGTCGCAGGGTGACAACTCGTACCACGTCTACGACCTCGCCACGTTCGCCCACGAGCAGCGGTTCACGATCGCGCGGCCGAGCGGCGGCGGCCTGGTGACTGGCACCGACGGCCTCGACGTGTGTATCGCGAACCTCGGGCCGACGTTCCCGCACGGCCTGATCGTCGTGCACGACGACGGGCTCGACCCGTCACGGTTCGCGTTCGTCGATGCGGCGCTCGTGTTCGGCGAGATCCCCCAGCTGGCGGCCGGCCCCACGATCCGAGCGCGCATCAGCGGCCAGACCGTCAGCCTCGCCGGCGCGGCCGTGCGATTCGGCGGCCAGACCGTGCCGATCGTGGGTGCTGCGATCCGGCAGGGCGGGCAGACCGTGCCGCTTATCTGAGGCCGACGATCAACGGCCCCTCGGGCTCACGCCCCCATCACGGGTGGAGTCCGAGGGGCCGTTCTTGTCGTTTCTGCGCTACCGGCCGCAGACCTCGTTGACATACGCCACAACGTCGGCGACCGTGATGTCGCGGTACATCTCCACGACTCCCTTCGCCGTGGTCGTCAGCATCGCGTCGCTGAACGTGCAGTACTGATCCTTGAGCTCGGGAACCGCCGCGAACGCCGCGCCCAGGTTCGTGTCGAGCACGTGCCGAGCCTGTTCGCTGATGACGTGAGGCGTGGGCGGCGCGGGAGCAGTCGGCGCGGGGGACGCTTGAACCTGCGCCTGCAGATCCACCCGCATTTGATCCACCTGTGCCGGATCGGAGAACGTCGCGATGAGCTCGTCGACGTCGCGCTCACGCGCCATCGCCTGGCACGTCCTCTGCGGGCCACCCATGAAGCCGGGCACCGACTCGTACAGTTCGCGGCAGATCTTGAACGCGTCCGACTGAATCCATTTCAGGGTGGGCGACTGGGTCGCTTCGGCGCTGGGAGTCTTGTCGGGTGTCGTCCCAGGCTCTGCGGCAGCCGGCGCGCACCCGGCGAGCAGGGCGACGGCGATTACGGCTGCGACGGCTCGCGCTGACTTCGTCGTGAACACTTGACCCCCTCAGCTTCTGGTGCCCGTAGGGTACACCGGCTCCGTCTGGAGGAGCACGAGCCAGGCACCGGAACCGTCATCCCCCTGGGTGACGGCGTTCCGCCTGATACGCCACCAGCAACGGAATAACTCTCCGGGCTTCACCTTCAGGCGAGGCTCGGAGACCTCACTATTGCGCGTACAGTGCACCGCCTGTTTCGATGCCGGGATGGGACGGGGACGGGAAGACATCGACCGCGTGGCCGATCGGTCCTTGGCGCAACTCGCGCTGCTGACCGAGAAGATCGCCGAGCACACCGCAGGCGACATCGTGATCGTCGATCGGATCGAGGGCACGACAACGGGCGTGGTTCGCGAGATTCACCAGCCGCCGGAGGACCTCGTATTCCTCCTGAAGGATGCCGTCCACTACATGCGGTGCGCGCTCGACTTCCTCGCCTGGCGGCTCGTCGAAGTCAATGGCAGCGTTCCTGACTCCTCGACCGCCTTCCCCATCGCAAAGGCGAGCTCAAGATACGCCGCGCTGCTCAACGCCCGACTCAAAGGCGCGTCACCCAAGCACATCGCGATGGTCGACGCGCTCGCACCCAGGCCAGGCGGTGATGAAAGGTTCGTTGACCTGAACGAGATCGACAACACCTATAAGCACCGCCTGATGCCTCTCGCGATGATGACGTCCGGCGCGATGCGCATCAAGACGTACGTCGGCGAATCCGCTGAGACAGCCGTTGAGCAGGGCGCAATCGTGCTCGTGCCCTTGGAGTACCACGAGCTTCAGGTCGGGGACACGGTGACGCTCCCCACGGTGACGGTTGAGTCCGGCGGCGTGGGCGGGAAGCCTTACTCCCGCATGGAACATGACCAGGTGTTCGCGCCAGGAGTCCGCTTGGTGCAGCCAGACCGAGTCGTGTCCGCCGATCGGGTGAAACTGGTGATCGAAGGAGTCTACGAGGCGATCCAACCGCTGCTCGCCGAGGTCCAGTAGCCGTCAACCGCGGCGCGTGACGGCGTTCCTCCACACAACGGTGTCGCGAGTCCCTCCCGATCCCGACCATTCGACGATCACGACCCGGTCGTTCCACCCGGACGCGAACGCCGCGATACGTTCCGCGGGCCGGTCGGGCCATTGCACCCATACCCACACGGGAGGTTTCGAGCGCGGGGGCTGCACCCATTCGATCGGCTGCGGCCCGTACGCCTGCGCGGGCAACGTGAGCGGGCGGGCGGGCGACTCTGCCATCCGGCGGTCGTTGAGCTCGTCGTAGTGCGCCTCGAAGCGGCGGTTCTTCGTCACCAGGCCGGGGGTCCTTCCTCCGGCCGAGGCGACAATGCTACGCCGACACCCGCGACATCAAACTGCCCTGTCGAGCCCGCCCGATAGGATCGACGGCAGTTTGGGGAAGCGAGAGGTCCTGAGTCTGTGGGTGGGCTACCGAGCGATAATGACGCGCGCCAGTGCATCGAGGCGTTGTGTCGCGAGTTCGGCTGGGAGTACCGCGAGACAACCGGCGGCCGGGCACACCCCGCCGGGTACCTCCTGTGCACCGAACACTCGCGCGACGGTTGCCGCATCAACGTCGCCGGGACGGGGCGAAACACGGGCCGGAAGACCTGGGCAGCGGCGCGGCGCTGTGATCATGGGTGTGCCCCCGATCGGCGCCACTGGTGACATGCGATGTTGGCGTGTGACAACATAGAGGCAGGAGGAGATTGGGGAGCCCACCATGGACGTGTATTCGGTGACCGCTGTCGTTGACGGCTTTGACCTCGACTCTGAGTTCCAGAACGCGGGAATTGAGTGCCTCAGCTACGAGCTCGTGGTGAGCCGTACTGCGGGCGTGACGCGGGTCGACGCCGAGATCCCTGCGCTGGCGCCGCTCGACGCCGTCCTGCAACTCATGAGTGACCTTCGCTCCATCAACGTGACTGTTGTTCGACTTGATCCGGACCTCGTGTCGGTGCCCGAGATCGCGGAACGTTGCGCCATCTCGCGAGAGGCTGCACGTCTGTGGGCAACCGGGAAGCGCCGTGCAGGTTTCCCTGCGCCCTACGCAACAGTCGGGACAACGTCGCTCTGGTTCTGGGCGGATGTGTGCGAGTGGCTCGCGACCGCGGGCCTTGAGATTGAGGACAGGCCCGTACCCTCGAGCATCGTTGAGGCGATCAACGGGGCGCTCGCGCACATTCGGCACGCGCGCCGCGACGGCTGGCTTCAGCCGACTTCGGCGCCCGTCGCGCACATCGCACAGCGCCAGGTGCGCCACTCCACGGGGTGGCGCAAGGTGGATGCGATTCCGGCGTGAGCGGAAACAATGAGCCACGGGTCGTCGACTCGGCGGCAGAGCTGCTCGAAATTGGGATCACTCTTCAGGGCGTACAGTTCTTCCGCCTTGAAGCGGCGGTGAACGAGGACGCGGCCGCACCGATTGAGGCGCCCGAAGAGGTCTCGCCCGCATACGGCCTGAAGCTCCGGCACGAAGGTCGAGAGATCGGCACCCGAGTGTCGATAACGCTTGACGAGGTGGCCTGGAAGATCGTCGTGGACGCGGCTGTCGACTACACGCTTGATGAGGACGTGCAGGTCACCGAGGGGGGGTTACTCGACTTCGCCAACAACGTCGGAGTCATGGCCCTGCTGCCGTACTTGCGCCAGGCGATTGCCGACCTCAGCCAGCGCGTGCTCGGAGAAGTGATCATGATGCCCGTCATCGCTCGGGGCAGCCTCGTCTTCACCGCTGACGACGCGGTCTAGTCAACCGCCGCGGATCGAGCGCCCGGTGAATCTCGGCTGCTGGATCTGCCCCGTCACCGGGAGCACGCGCGCGCAGGAGGGGCACCGGTACCCGCCGGGGATGTCCCGCAGCAGCACCCGGCACAGCCCGCAGCGGGGGTGGGATCCATCGGCGCTCACCCGGTCGAGGGTACGCCGGTAGATGGCGACGAACTGGAATCGCCGCCTGGGCTGTGGAAAACGGGTGCTCGTTCTCGCTAGGCTCTGGCTGGTCGTCCCCAGCGACCACGTATCGCTAACCCCAGTGGCGATACCTTCCGCGCGGCCGCGCCGGCCATCCGACGTCTGTTGCCGGCGCGGCCGCGTCTCGCCCCGGTGACCGCAGGTCGGGGGCGCGGATATCGGTATCCGGCTACGTTGGCAGCGTGGATCAGGTCGATCAGATCGTGCGCGAGCTGCGCACACGAGGCAGCGCCCAGGTCAAGCTCGAAGACGACGCTGAAGCGGCGGAGTGGCGCCGCGATGCTCGAGCAGCCGCCCGCCGACTCGGTCGACCAGTGGAGACACTCCGGTACGGCTCGATCGTGGTCGCCGCGTTGAAGGACTGGCCAGCGAACGAGCTCGAACGGCAGGTGCACAATGCCAGGATGCGGAGCGCGTTGAGCAAGATCCCGCCCCTGTGACGGCGACGACCGGATGGAGAGGAGTGGGTTCGATTCCCGGATGCGGGTACGCGGGTCCTCACCATCACCTAAGACCTCGGCTAAACTCGCACACGCAGTTCTGTTCAAGAAGCCCCCTCGGGCTCCACCCCCACGGGTGGGGTCCGAGGGGCTGTTTCGTCGTGTCCGGGAGGGTTCTAGACTTCGGGGAACCCCCTCCGTCCGGCCTGTGGGACCTGGGGGACACGACAGAACCGAGGGCCGGCCGGAGGGTCTCAGTCGTCAGTCTTCGGTCCGTGCGACGACCTTGCCGCCGATCTTGTCTGCGAGCTCGACCGCTTCCTTGGAGTTGATGATCCAGTTCTCACCGACCAGAAGGTGAAGGTCGGTCGAGATCAAAGACCCGAGTCGTGCGACGACTGCTGTCTTGTCGGCCGGGTCCGCGAACAGCATGATCACAGTCTGGTCGGAGCATGTGCCCGATGCTGTAGCGTCCAGGACGACATCGTTCTGGTTCCAGTTGCACACACCGCCCGCCGCGATGAACGCGTCGCGTACCTCCTCGATCGTCGACACTTTCCCTAGGTGCGTCGGTGCGGTATCGGGCTCTGAGGAAGCACATCCAGTTGCGAGGAATCCGGCCGATAGGAGTAGACCGAGCATCGCGAGCAATGCTGACGGCGCGTCCCCAAGTTTCCCCATGATGGTTTCCCTTCCCTGGTGTCGTACCGTAGCGGCTCACGCCGCCAGACGTGAAGTGGCTTCCCGTGAAGGTTTCCTGCCGGATCGCTCGGGCACGGGCCGGGCGGGCAGGGCGTACAACGCTTCCCGCTTCAACCGTGCGGACACCTGCGTGTAGATTTCCGTCGACGACAGCGTCTCGTGCATCATCAACTCCCGGATCACCCGGATGTCCACGCCCTCGTCCACGAGGTCAGTGCCGAACCCGTGCCGCAGCGAATGCGGCGTGAGGGTAGGGTCCGTGATCCCGGCGCGCAGCTTCGCTTTCGTGATCAGGTCGGTCACTGAGCTCGGCTTGATCGGACCGGGCTGTCCCTTCCGGGCGGGGAACCACCAGTCGTCCCGTGGCATGGTGAGGGCGATGCCCGCGATGACCGGGTGCAGCGGGAGGGTGCGCTGCTTCCCGCCCTTCCCGATGACGCGGATCGTCATCTCGTCGAGGTCGATGTCGGAGCCGTGGACGCGCGCGATCGTGGATACCCGGAACCCTTGGTAGTAGCCGAGGAGGATCATGACTCTGGTGCGCCGGTACGCGCCGCTGGTGAGCATCCGCTCGATCTGCCTCCATGTGAACGGGCGCGGCTGCCCTTTGGGGACGTGGACGTGGGGGAGCATGTCGGCGGGGTTGTCGGGCCGGATGCCTTCGGTTCTGAGGAATGTGTAGAACGCGGTGAGCGCGTACCTTTCGGCCCTGCGTGTGCCGGCGGCGACCCCGGCTCTACCGATGTACAGCCGCAGCTCGTGGCCGGTGAGGTCTCGTAGCGCGCCGTGCTTGGCCGCGAGGGATCGCAGGGTGCTGGTGCGGCTGCGGATCGTGTTCTCGGCGAGGTTCTGCGCCCGCATGTACGCGGCGAACTGCTGCAGGAGGTGGGTGTCATCAGTGTTCATGGGTTCCCACCTTGCAGATCGTGCGCGGGATAGGGGTACTGGCGAGCGGGATGATGTTGCCCATGGGAGGATTCAGAGCGCCTTGACCGTGGCGTCCTGGGGGCGCTCGCCACTGAACAGGGGGATGACGGGCGCGACCCACTCGTCGGTGGACCGCTGTGATTCCACCGTGGATGTCGTCGGTTCGATCCCGGCAGGGCCCACCGCTCGTTCTCCGCCGCGTCCGCCGCCCGCGATAGGTTGGTCAGCGTGAACGCCAGCCCTGCCGACCAGCGCCGTCTTCTCGAC
>Ga0164243_10010206_pt1 | contig 13530 bp, 10 predicted proteins | sample OricompcompostOP_FD_108781 | JGI IMG/M metagenome (GOLD analysis project Ga0164243, IMG submission 108781) | Organic Plus compost microbial communities from Emeryville, California, USA - Original compost - Organic plus compost (OP) | ecosystem: Engineered > Solid waste > Mixed feedstock >... | reverse complement strand
TCGGCGCTTTGTTTGCATTTTTACCGGTTCACAGATTCATCGGTTTCATAATTCTAAAAGGAGAATCACCGTGCGTGATGCCGTTATCGTATCCACCGCCCGTACGCCCTTCGCCAAATCCTGGAAGGGCGCCTTCAACCATACCCACGGCGCATCGCTGGGCGCGCCCGCCGTGATCGCCGCCATCCAGCGCGCCGGCATCGAAGCCGGCGAGGTGGAGGACGTGATCATGGGCAACGCCCACACCGAAGGCGCCACCGGCTACAACATCGGCCGCCAGATCGCGCTGCGCGCGGGCCTGCCCGTGTCGGTGTCGGGCTGCGTCGTCAACCGCGGCTGTTCGTCGGGATTGCAAAGCATCGCGCTGGCGGCGCAGCGCATCATCGCCGGCGAGGGCGAGATCTATGTCGCCGGCGGCGTCGAGGCGATTTCCGTGGTGCAAAACACGCTGAACATGAACTTCGCCTTCGACCCGTGGCTGCAGGAACACAAACCGGCGCTGTACTGGCCGATGCTGCAAACCGCCGAGCAGGTGGCCAGGCGCTACAACATTTCCCGCGAAGCGCAGGATCGTTACGGCGTGTTGAGCCAGCAGCGCGCGGTGGCGGCGCAACAGGCCGGGCGGCTCGACGCGGAAATCGTGCCGGTGACCACGACCATGAAAATCGTCGACAAGGCCACCGGGCAGGAATCGTTCAAGGAAGTGACCATCAGCAAGGATGAAGGCCTGCGCGCGGATACCACCTACGAAGGCGTATCGCAGATCAAACCGGCGATCGAAGGCGGTTCGGTGGCGGCGGGCAACGCCAGCCAGTTTTCCGACGGCGCCGGCGCCTGCGTGGTGATGGATGCGGCGCTGGCATCGAAGCGCAATCTGCAACCGCTGGGCATTTTCCGCGGTTTCGCCGTGGCCGGCTGCGAACCCGATGAAATGGGCATCGGCCCGATCTATGCGATTCCAAAACTGCTCAAGCGCGCGGGGCTCGGCATCGGCGATATCGGCCTGTGGGAATTGAACGAAGCCTTCGCGGTGCAGGTGATTTATTGTCGCGATTACCTCGGCATTCCCGACGATCGCCTGAACGTCGACGGCGGCGCCATTGCCGTCGGCCATCCCTACGGCGTCTCCGGCCAGCGCCTGGTGGGCCACGCGCTGATCGAGGGCAAGCGCCGCGGCGTGAAATACGTGGTGGTCACCATGTGCATCGGCACCGGCATGGGCGCGGCCGGTCTGTTCGAAGTCGTCTGATAAAGCAGGGTTGATCTCGGAGGCCGTCGCTTTGGCGACGGCCTTTTTGTTTGCGTGTCGGAAATTTTTGGAATCGGTACCGCTTTTAATTGTGATTTTTGCAAGGTGGTGAAATCCTGACGTTCCGAGTATGGCGCGCGCGTCCGCAAAGCCCCGAGCGAAAGTTCATTCAGAAAAAAACAAAGAAAAATCACGGAGGAGGTGGCGTTTTTTCGGGTGCGGCGATGCCGCGGCAAATGTTCGCGATTCGCACGTTGAATACGAAATGGAGGGAACCACGGAATTCGAAGGAGCCGCGACCCTTCCCTCTCCGGGACCGTCAGCGGCCAGGGATGGCCGCTGTCGAGCCCCGCAGGATGCGTGCTGTTCGGCGTGTCCCGGAGAGGGAAGGGTCGCGGCTCCTGGCACGAAGGCAAGACGAACCTTTGATGCGCGCCCGCAAAATTTCACGCGAGGTTTATGCAAACAACAAAGCAGGGAAAAATCACGGAAGAGGTAGTGTTTTCCTGCCGCGGCAAAGTTCGAGCGTGATGTGTGCTCAGAATATGAAAGCCGAGTCGCGGCTCCGGGCCTGGAATCGCCGCAAAAGCGCCCGCACCTCTCCACCGGTTTTGTAGTTCGGAACACGCACCCCTAGGGCGAAAACCACCGCCCAATCCACCGCGAAAATGGCAAACCAGCTGACCGAATTTGTGCGCTTGCGAACCATTTCTTTGTGTTTTTACCAACAAAACCAGTGTGTTTGTCCGTACAGTTCTTCCGCATGAGTTGAGTGATCGTTGAGTAGCGGTTTGTGTTTTTTGCAAAAGCGCAGCGTGCAAATTTTTCATTCAACCCAGGTTCGGGGAAGAGGACAGGGGCAAGGCGGGGCGTGTCGGTTGTCGGCGATACACGTGGCGTTGTGGCAGTCCACGGTTTCGGCCCAATCCGGCCGCGTCCACAGTGCCCACTCTGCTCCACCGTTAAGGAGGACGATCATGTCGACAAGAATTCTGTTGGTTCTAACACTGCTGGTTGCGGGCCACGCCTACGCGGCGGTTTACCAGGAGCCGGATGCCTCGAAGTCGTTCACGCCGGTTTCGAAGGCGACGCCGCTGCCGCCCGTTGAGTCCTACGCATCCAATCAGAGCAATCGCCCGGTCATCGATATCGGCCAGGTGCTCGACGATACCGCCACCGACAACCTGGGCAATCCCATTCACTTCCCGGTCGGCGACCACGAGCTGCCGAACACCGGCTGCGGTTGCAAGGCGCCGCCGCCGGTGCCGGTGCCCGCGTCCGTCTGGCTGCTGGGATCGGGATTGCTGGGCTTGACCTGCGTCAGCCGCCGCCTGAAAAACCACGCGGCGCAGCAGCGCGGCGCGTTGCCCAAGGTCTGAGTCGCACGGGACGGTTATCCGGATACACGCCATGTCGATGTTTTTCCCGGGCTGCCGGCCGGCGCGGCGGCAGCCCGAAGCGCCGGCGGCCGCCCGCTCGCAGGCGCCGGCTTGAGCGCTCCGCCCGCGCCATCGCAAACCCCGCCGTTTTTTCTCCGATCCGATCCGCGCCACCGCCGGCCTTGCCCCGGCCGGGCATCCGCGCGGCCCGTTTTCCGCTGACTCCCGTTCGAACCAGCCGCCAGTTGCGCCGGCAAGACGTTACGCTATAATCCGATCACTTGATCGAATCAGTTGATCGAGAACGGCCGGCGTGGCCGGGCGGGGAAGTCACGATAAGCACGGGGCGTCCGGATGGAAAGTCACCGGCGAACAAACCCAGCACCGACAGGGAGGGAGAGAAGAGCAGGCCCGAGCCAAGGGAGGACATGGCGCGCCCGACGCACACGCTGATAACAAACCCGGGGGGAGAAAGCGTTCATGTCGCACGCGAACCATAACGAGAGTCAGAAGTACCGCAGGCAGCACCACAAGCACGGCAACCATCATCGCAAACCCATCGCCGCCGCCATCGGCGCGATGGTGCTCGGGCTGTCGTGGCAGCCGGCGCAGGCCGACACCGGCATTCAGGAGGTGGTGGTCACCGCGCAGAAGAGCGAGGAAAACCTGCAACAGATGCCGATGTCCATCTCCGCGCTGACCGGCGAGGACATGCAGAAAATGGGCATCACCGATTTCAACGGCGTGGCCAAGGCTTCGCCCAGCATTCATTTCACCACCTACCCGTCGTCGAACATGCTGACGCTGTACATGCGCGGGCAGGGCATCAACGATCCGATGCAGGTGACCGCCGACGGTTCGGTGGGGTTGTATCAGGACGGTTTCTATGTCGGCCGCGCGCTCGGCGCGGTGTTCGAGCTGGCGGACCTGGAGCGCGTCGAGGTGCTGCGCGGCCCGCAGGGCACGCTGTACGGCCGCAACACCACCGGCGGCGCGGTGAACATGATCAGCAAGGAGCCCACCGGCCAGTTCGGCTTCAAGCAGAGCTTCACCTTCGGCACCCGCGATCTGTTCCGCAGCCTGACCACCATCGACCTGCCCGAATGGCAGAACCTGTCGACCAAGCTGACCGTGCTGAAAAGCTCGGAGGACGGCTACGTCAAGAACACCGGCAGCGGCCATGACTACGGCGAATCGAACCAGCTGTCCGGTCGCCTCGCGCTGCACTGGCAGGCGGCGGATCATTTCTCCGCCGACTACTTCATGGAAACCGGCCACCTCGATTCGACGCCGCTTTACTTCGTCAACGAAGCGGTCGCGCGCGGCGGCCAGGTCGCCGGCTACACCAACGCCGATGGTCCGCGCAGCCGCACTTACCGCGATATCGACCTGCCGCTTTCCAGCTCGCGCTTCGAGAACCACGGCCTGACCCTGACCTGGGACATCAGCGACGCGCTCACCATCAAATCGCTGACCGGTTACCGCGAACTGAAGGTCGACGGCTACCAGGATTACGCCGAAGGGCTCGGCACCGCCGCCGGCACCAACGCGATCACCGCCCGCGATCTGATCAACGATCACACCTTCAGCCAGGAATTCCAGTTCATCGGCAACGCCCTGGACGACAGCATCCAGTACGTGTCGGGCCTGTACTATTTCCGCGACAGCGTGTCGCACTACGAAGATTTCTTCAGCGGCCTGCAGGCGACGCCGTCCTACCTCAACTCGGTGGACAAGCAGCGCTGGGTTTCGGCGGACGCGAAGTCGATGGCGGCCTACGGCCAGGTCACCTGGACGCCGGACATTCTCGAGCAGCGGCTGGACCTGACGCTGGGCGCGCGCTACACCCGCGACAAGCGCTCGGCGACGCGCGATATCGTCAGCGTCGGCAACGGCCCGCGCTTCGGCGGCGGCCCGCTGGTGATCGGTTCGGAACTCGGCGCCAGCAACAATCAGGACTTCAGCCGGTTCAATCCCTCGGCCACCATCAACTACCGCTGGACCGACGATTTCAGCACCTTCGCCAAGGCTTCCACCGGCTACCGCGCCGGCGGTTCCTCCGAGGCGGCGCCGATCGGCAGCTTCAACCTCACCTACGGCCCCGAGGAAGTCACCGCCTACGAGGCCGGTTTCAAATCGTACTGGTTCGATCATCGCGTGCGCCTCAACGCCGCGGTGTTCTACAACAAGCTGAAAGACATGCAGATGTTGATCAGCACCGATCCCGCGGATTCGTCGGTGGTACAGGGCTTCAACGCCGGCCGGGCGACGATGAAGGGCGGCGAGTTCGAACTGCTGGTGCAGCCGATCGACGATCTCAGCCTCGGCCTCAACTACGCCTACCTGAACGCGCAGTTCAACGGCGTGAAGGCGCCGGCCGGCACGATCTTCGATCACACGTTCAACCCGTCGTCGCCGTACAGCGCCGGTGACGACGTCAAGGGCTTGTTCGTGGTGCCGAACGCGCCCAAGCACTCGATCAACGCGAGCGCGGATTACACCTTCCTGCACCTGGAGCAGAGCACGTTGTCCGCGCACCTGGATTACCGCTCGCAGTCGCGCATGTTCACCAGCGCGCTGGGCGGCGGCGATGTGCCGGATCAGGTCAGCGTATCGGTGCCGTCCTACGGTCTGCTCAACGGCCGCATCACCTGGGATGTCAATCTGCCGCGCGGCGATCGCGCCAAGATCAGCCTGTGGGGCAACAACCTGACCAACCAGTACTACCCGCTGCAGGTCACGGGCCTGGGCGGCGGCGCGGTGCCGGTGGGCGCGACGCCGGCCGGTCGCACCGCGCTGGGCAAAGCCTGGTCGGAGCCGCCGAGCTACGGCATCGATCTCGTTTATGAGTATTGATTGCTTGCTCGTGAGTATCGGCGCCTGAGTGCAGGCGTCAGGCGCGGGCCGGCGGCTGATCGGTCCGCGCGCCACATCGCGCCGCGCTCAGCGCGGCGTTGTCCATTCCGATAAGAACACACAGCCGACAAGGGGAAACATCATGATCAAACATGCCTCCCGGTGGTTGGCGGCGGCGGTTTTGCTGCTGCCGCTGACCGTTTCCGCCGCACAGACCGCGCCGCCCCCGGATCAGGCCGCGCCGCGCGGAACCGTTCTGCCCATTCCCGACGCGCCGTTCCAGGGCCATATCGGCCGCACGGTGGGGCAATCGACGCCGTTTTTCAAACCGCAGGTGAGCGCGGCCAAGGGCGCGCCGAACCTGCTGGTGATCATGACCGACGACGTGGGTTTCGCCGCCGCCAGCACCTTCGGCGGGCCGGTGCCGACGCCGACGCTGGACCGGCTGGCGGCGCAGGGTTTGCGCTACAACCGCTTCCACACCACCGCCATGTGTTCGCCGACGCGGGCGGCGCTGCTCACCGGCCGCAATCATCACGCGGTGGGCAACGGCACCGTGGCCGACATGACCACGGGTTATCCCGGCTACAGCAATGAAATTCCGCGCAGCGCCGCCACCGTTGCCCAGGTGTTGCGCCTGAGCGGCTACAGCACGGCGATGATCGGCAAGGATCACAACGTGCCCTACAGCCAGATGTCGGCGGCCGGTCCCTTCGATCAGTGGCCGAGCGGCAAGGGTTTCGATTATTTCTACGGCTTCCTCGGCGGCGACACCAACCAGTGGAATCCGCGGCTGTATCGCAACAATTCGCCGATCGACAACGAACCCGGCCAGGGCGCCGAGCTGCTCGATAAAAAACTGGCGGACGAGGCCATCCACTGGCTGCACAACCAGAAGGCGGCGGCTCCCGACAAACCGTTCTTCCTGTATTACGCGCCCGGCACCGCGCATGCGCCGCACCAGGCGCCGAAGGAGTGGATCGCCAGATTCAAGGGCCAGTTCGATCTGGGTTGGGACGCGATCCGCGAGCAGATTTTCGCGCGCCAGAAGGCCGCCGGCATCGTGCCCGCCAACGCGGCGCTGACCGCGCGCCCGGACCTGATTCCGGCCTGGGATTCGCTGTCGCCCGAGCAGAAACGCGTCAACGCCCACATGATGGAAGTGTTCGCCGCCATGCTCGCCTATCAGGATGCGCAGATCGGCCGCGTCATCGATGAATTGCAGCGCATGGGCCAGCTCGACAACACCCTGGTGGTGTTCATCGAAGGCGACAACGGCGCCAGCGGCGAGGGCGGCCCCGGCGGCACCGTCAACGAACTGGGCGTGCTCGCCAACGGCGTGCGCGATACGCCGGAAAGCCTGCGCGCGGCCATGGAACAAATGGGCGGGCCGAAATCCTACCAGTTGTATCCGGTGGGCTGGGCCTGGGCCACCGACACCCCGTTCCAGTGGACCAAGCAGATCGCCTCGCACCTGGGCGGCACCCGCAACGGGCTGGTGATTTCCTGGCCGGCCGGCATCAAGCAGGCGGGCGGCATCCGCTCCCAGTTCAGCCATGTCACCGACATCGCGCCGACCCTGCTGGACGTGGCCGGCGTCGCCCAGCCCGACGTGGTCTACGGCGTGAAACAGCAGCCGGTCGACGGCACCAGCCTGCGCTACAGCTTCGATGACGCGCAGGCCGCCGAACGCCACACCACGCAGTATTTCGAAATGGTGGGCAACCGCGCCATCTATCACGACGGCTGGATGGCCAGCACCACGCCGATCCGCGGGCCCTGGCAAATGTCGCCGGAGCCGACGGAGAACGCGGAAACCGGCTATCACTGGGAGCTGTACGACCTGAATGCGGATTTCAGCCAGTCCCGCGATGTGGCCGCGCAGCATCCGGAAAAACTGCGCGCCTTGCAGGCGCTGTGGTGGAGCGAGGCGGAGCGCAACCAGGTGTTGCCGGTGGACAACCGCAACGGCATCAGCCGCGCCGAGGAGGGCCGGCGCGCGCTGGCGCCGAGCCGCCAGCATTTCACCTACTGGGGCAAGGACATCAGCGTGCCGGTCATGTCGGCGCCGTCGTTCGCCATGCGCTCGTTCAGCATCACCGCCGATGTGGTGCTGCCGAAACAGGCACAGGGCGTGGTGCTGGCGGTGGGCAGCTGGTTCGGCGGCTGGAGTTTCTATCTCGACGAGGGCCGGCCGGTGGCGTTCGAGGCGGTATCGCAGCGGCCCGAACATCAATTCAAGGTCAGCGCCAAGGACGCCATCGCGGCGGGTCCCGCGCAGTTGCGTTTCGACTTCGACTACGACGGCGGCGGCCCCGCCCGCGGCGGCCTGCTGCGGATCAGCGTGGACGGCCGGGAAGTGGCGCGCGGACGCGTCGAGCGCACCATCCTGGTACCGGCCGGGCTCGGCGAAACCTTCGACATCGGCTTCGATTCCGGCGCGCCGGTGAGCGACGCCTATCGGGGCGACGGCCGCTTCACGGGTGAAATCCGCAAGGTGCAGGTGGACCTGCGCTGAGTGGGATGATGGCGGCGACACCGCCATTGGCTTACCGCATTGGGGAAGCGTCCGGCTTCCCCTTTTTTATTGAGCTTTTATCTTCCGGATAAAACGATCGCCGCGCGCCGCGACTTGTTCAGCCGGCCATGCCGGCGCAGATGAATTCGAGCAACAAAGGTTCGAATTCCTGCGCGGACAGCGGCTGCTGCGTCAACTGCGTCTGCCACAGATGCGCCGGATGCTCCAGTTCCGCCAGCGTGCTGAAAATGGTGTTGATCGCCATCGCCATTTTCGCCTCGAGCAGGCGCGGCGATTGCCCAGGATAGAGTTCGATCACTTTTTCCAGCGTGGCGGGGCGGTTGACCGGATAATGTTTCATCGCCACCCGCTCGTACACCGCGTTGCGTTCCAGATGCAGGCGCGCCAGCACCTTCACGAAACGCTGCTCCGCCTTGTTGCCCTCGAACGCCAGCCGCGCCAGCGGCTTGAGCGTCACCGCCATCAATTCGCGCAGGCTCGGCTGCTTTTGCAACTGATCGAGCATCAGGGCGCGCTGTTCGCCGATGGCGGGCAGGCGCCGTTCCAGCAGCGCCTCGATCAGCTCGTCGCGGCCGCCGAAGTGATAATGCAGCACGCTCGGGCTGACGCCGGCGCTGGCGTTGATCTGGCGCAGCGATACCGCGTCGATGCCTTTGCTGGCGAACAGGCGCTCGGCCGTATCGAGTATTTTCTTGCGCGTATCTGTCATCGCGTGCACCAACAATCCGTCGCGTGGGAAATCGTGAGCCGCTGGCGGCAAGCGCGCATTTTTAGCAGAGGCGCAGGCCGTGCACAAGCAAAGCGCTATTGCGTGGAGGTTGTTTTATAGGTCAGACGTCCTATTATGGGAGCAGCGCGCCGCGTCGATATGTGAATGGCGCTGTGCGCGCCGTGAAAAAGCGCCGCGTCCGGCGCATACATTATCCGGATTGGCTGGGGAGAAAACGGGATGAATGGCGAATCCATCGAAGGCCGGGTGGCGGTGGTCACCGGGGCGGGCGCCGGCATCGGCCGCGCCTGCGCGCTGCGCCTGGCCGGCGCCGGCGCGCGCGTGATCGTCAGCGATATCGACCAGCGCGGCGCGGCGGACACGGTGCAACAGATACGCGCCGCCGGCGGCGACGCCCACCTGGTGATCGCCGATGTCGGCGAGCGTGAACAGGTATTCGATCTGATCGAGCAGGCCGAACACTGGTACGGCGATCTCGATATCCTGGTGAACAACGCCGCCTGTGTGTTGTACGCGCCATTGATCGACATGCGCGAGGAGGATTGGCAGCGCATGCTGCGCGTGACCCTGGGCAGTGTTTTCCACGGCACCCAGGCGGCGCTCCGGCGCATGGTGCCGCGCGGTCGCGGCGCGATCGTGAATATCGCCTCGGGCGCGGCGCTCAGCGGCGAGCCGGGCCTGGGCGCGTATTCGGCGGCCAAGGCCGGCGTGATCAACCTGACCAAAACCGCGGCGGTGGAAAACGCGCGTCACGGCGTGCGCGTCAACGCGGTGCTGCCGGGCGCCGTCGCCACCGCGGGGCTGATGGCCGGTGTGGCGAATTCGCCCTACCCGGAAGCGGCCTGGACCGCGCAGATTCCCGCCGGCCGTTTCGGCGAGCCCGATGAAATCGCGGGCACGGTGCTGTTCCTGGCGTCGCCGCTCGCCAGCTACGTCAACGGCGCCACGGTGGTGGTGGATGGCGCGGTGTCGGCGCGCACGGCGGCGCCGCGTTTCGATGGCTGAGCCGAAAAAAACACCCATTGACCCGCGGCCGACGATAAAATGCGCCGCCACGACGGAGAACGCTCCATGCTGCTCAAATTCATGCTCACGCCGCGCGGGCTGGCCTTCGACCGCTTCCTGGTGAAGTGGACCGGCCATTCGCTGCTCAATCGCATCTTCGCCAAAAACGCCGGCTTCGAGCCGCAGCCGGCGCTGCTGCTGGTGACCCGCGGACGCAAAAGCGGCGCCGAGCGCGCGGTGGCGCTGCCGTATTTCGTGCTCGAGGGCAAGCTGATGGTGGTCGGTTCCAAGGGCGGCGCGCCCACCGATCCGTTCTGGGTGCAGAACCTGCGCAGCGACCCGCAGGTGAAGCTGTACATCCGGCGCAAGCCGCGCCGCGCCACGGCGCGCATCGCCGAGGGCGAGGAGCGCGCACGCTACTGGCAGCATCTGACGCAAACCGTCAGCAGCTACCGGGAATACGAAAAAATCACCGACCGACAGATTCCGGTGGTGATCCTCGACGAACACTATCGCGGCTGAGACGCCGGCCGCCGTTGTCATTTTTCCGATACGTTTATGCCAAAAATTGTGGACCACGAAGAGCGCCGCGAATTTCTCGCGGCCATCTCCGCCGAACTCATCGCCGAACAGGGGCTGGAGCGCGCGACCATTCGCGAGATCGCCGCGCGCACCGGCTTTTCGCGCGGCGTGATCGAACATTATTTCGATGACAAGGACCACCTGATCGACATGGCGGTGATCTGGGTCAACGACCGTTATGTCAGGCGCGAACAGCGCGCCACCGCCGGCAAGCTCGGCCTTGCGGCGCTGGCGGCGCGCATTTACTGCGCCTTGCCGCTGGACAGGGAATCGGTGCAGGAATGGAAAATCCGGCTGCGTTTCTGGAGCGAGGCGTCCTACCACGAGGCCATGCAGAAAACCATGGGCGGGCGCCTGAAATTGAGCCGCGAACGTTTTCTGCAAGACCTGTGCGAAGCCCGCGAGCGCGCCGAAATCGCCGAGGGCGCGGACCCGGAGCGGGCATCGGATCATCTGGTGCATCTGATTTCCGGCGTCAGCGTGCACGCGTTGATCGCGCCGTCCTATTACAACCGGCGTTATCTCAAGCAGTTCGCCGCCGAGCTGATGGAGGAGCTGCGCCACGGCGATGGCGCGCTGGTCAGACGCTCCTTATAATCGCCGGGCGCGGCCGCTCGCTGAACCGCCGCGCTCCCATAACAATAACAGTCGCGCGAGACCATGCGCGCCGCAGGATTGCTTCATGTCCTCCCGCAACGAACCACCGTATGTCGCCCCGCTCGACGACAGCGCGCGCCTCGGGCATTGCCTGGTCACCGGCGCGGCCGGTTTTCTCGGCCGCAATCTGGTCGAGGCGCTGTTGCAAGCCGGCTGCACCGTGACGGCGCTGGTCAACCGCACGCCGCTGACGCGCTCCCATCCCAATCTGGTGCAGATACACGGCGATGTGCGCGACGCGCGCGTGCTGCGCGACGCCTGCCGCGGCGTGAACACCGTATTTCATACCGCGGCCCGCATCGCGCTGCTGGGCGGGCGCTTCGCCCGCGCGCGCTATCGCGATGAAGCCTGGTCGATCAACGTCGAAGGCACCCGGCATGTGATCGACGCCGCCCGCGAGCGCGGCGTCGAACGCCTGATCTACACCAGTTCGGTGGATGTGTGTTTCGACGGCGTCAGCGCGCCGGCGATGGATGAAACCAAAGCCTACGCGAGCGCGCCGAAAAGCGTGTACGCCGCCACCAAAATCGCCGCCGAACGGCTGGTGCTCGAAGCCAACGGCAAGGACGGGCTGCTCACCTGCGCCATTCGCCCGGACGGCATCTACGGCGCCCAGCCCAATGAAATGATCGACCGTTTTCATGAGCAGTTGCGCGGCGGCCGGCTGCGCGTGCGCATCGGCGCGGGCGATACCTTGCAGGACAATTCGCAGGTCGACAACCTGGTGCATGGTGAGATTCTGGCGGCGCGCCATCTGGTGCCGGGCGGCATCGCCTGCGGTCAGGCGTATTTCATCGGCGATGGCGAGCCGATGAATTCCTTCGAATTTTTCCGGCCGCTGATCGAAGGGCTGGGTTATGACTTTCCCCGGCGCAGTATTCCGGCCGGCGCGCTGCGCCCGTTGCTGACGTTCTGGCAGGCGCTGCATTTTCTGCTGGGCGCGCCGCGGCCTCTGCTGTCGCCGCATGAGCTGGACAAGATCAGCGTGACGCATTACGCCAGCTACGACAAAGCGCGCCGCGAACTGGGTTACGCGCCGCTGGTGAGCAGCGCGCAGGCGCTGGCGGCGTGCGTCGATTATTGCCGGAGCCGCGCGCCGAATGCGGAGTGACACAGCGGTGGTGATTTGTCCACCTATCGCGGACGGGTCCAGCTAGTCGGTGGAGCTACCCGGTGAAAAATGGAACTATTTATTTAAAACACTGGGGGAATGAAGTGCTCTTTTAGCGAGTAAGTTCTGCCGAGACACGCCCGGATCAATGTTTATCCGTTAACAAACCTTGGATTCGTTCTTCCAGGATGTTCATGTACCCGGCTCGATATTTACATTGTTCTGGCCTGAACAAGTTTGATGGCACTTCAACGAGAGGATAGGTGCTATTTGCACGCCCTCCAAAAAGGACATCAAATTTGCCATCGCAGCTTCTGCTTAGAAAGAATTCCGAGTTTTGATCTGGGAGAGTATGTGGTGGAATAACCTCATACTCCGACACATAAGCTGGAGATAGGAAAAAAACCTGATCCACGCCTAAAGTTTCAATTCTATCCATGTCATTCAAACATGCCTCGAAGGCGACTTTATCTCGCCATTGGGGTAGGAAAAACACGTACTCATGATCTTTTTTTAGGTACGTATCTTTGGAAATAAACACAAGGGACTGACCAATCCTTACGTTCCCCTTATAAACTTTATTTATGCGAACTTTTACCAACTGTTTATAGCAGTGGGGGTTACTTTTAAAAGCGCTATTGGCAGCAATTTCTTTTATCTCCGCCCTGGCAATCACATCGGATCTAGCCATGCTCTGCGCAGTATATGGAATAGATATGCTGCGCGAATAGGACTGTTCCAAATTGGCAAAAAGCAAAGAGAAAGCTGCAAAAAACCGTAAAAAGACCGATTTCATATCTGATTGTTCACTCTTTCTTCCAACACTGTTTGGCGGCCTTGCATGCATCCAATCCTTGGTTTACTGATTCATGATGAAGTGCATCACTGGTTCCAACACCATTAAAGTGTGAAAATTCATGCTGAAGAATGTAAATTGCTGTCCCCAACCTGGTGAATCCATAAATCGGCCCAGATGTGATATTGTCGCCCATATATTTCTGCTCTGTGGACATATATTGCTCACCCCCAATGGTGGCGGACCTGTACAAGGTCATCCGTCCACCCGTAGTTGCCTCCCCATCCAAGAACCCACCTGGATTTTCTTTGAGGAAGTTATCTGCATCGTTGTAGCTATTGAAATTTTTATATGTGCAGCATTTGCCATCATTCCCAAAAATCGCGACACGATAATAATCTTTATAGAAAACTTTAGTCGCGTCAATTTTTAGGATCCTTACGGCCTCTTGGACAATTTTTTCACCTGCTTGGTCCTCAGCGTAATTGCCAGATATCTGTTGGCTGGTAACCCCTTGTGCCGCGGCATATGTGATGGTCGTAGCGCCATTGGCGAACTTTCCGCCGGTCGCAATCGAATATGTGCTGGAGGATGCCAAGAAGACCACTGACTGTTCAGCCCCCGTC
>Ga0164243_10010204_pt1 | contig 13532 bp, 16 predicted proteins | sample OricompcompostOP_FD_108781 | JGI IMG/M metagenome (GOLD analysis project Ga0164243, IMG submission 108781) | Organic Plus compost microbial communities from Emeryville, California, USA - Original compost - Organic plus compost (OP) | ecosystem: Engineered > Solid waste > Mixed feedstock >... | reverse complement strand
TGGTGCCGAGTTCGCTCGCGATCATCGGCGCGGCGTTTGAGGAATCCGAACGCGGCAAGGCCATCGGCACATGGGCGGCGTTCTCCGCGTTGGCCGGAGCGGGCGGCCCGATCCTGGGCGGATGGATCGTCGATCACACCACCTGGCACTGGATATTTCTCATCAATCCGATCCTCGCCTTGCCGACGATATGGCTCACGCTCCGCCACGTATCCGAGAGCCGCGACGCGACCGCGGGCCCGGCAATCGACTGGCGGGGCGCGCTGCTCGCCTTCGCCGGTCTTGCGTGCCTTGTGTTTGGATTGATCCAGTCTCCCGACCTCGGTTGGCGAAATCCCACAGTCATCGGCACGGTTGCCGCCGGCGCCGTTTTGCTCGCCGCATTCGTCTGGGCGGAAGCGCGCAGCCGCGCGCCCATGATGCCGCTAGCACTGTTTCGCTCGCATGTCTTCAGCGGCATCAACGTGCAAACGCTTCTGCTGTATGCCGCCATGAGCGGCGCGGTTTTCTTTCTCCCGTTCGAACTCATTCAAGTCCACGGCTACTCGGCAACCGAGGCGGGAGCGGCCTTTCTCCCCTTCACCCTCATCATGGGCGTGTTGTCGAGATGGTCCGGTGGCTTGCTGGGCAGCCTCGGCGCACGCATTCCGCTTGTCGTTGGACCGGCCATCTCGGCGCTGGCGTTCGCCCTGTTGGCGCTGACCGAAACAAGCGGCTCTTACTGGACGACGTTTCTGTTTCCCATCGCCCTTCTCGGATTGGGCATGACGATCGCCGTGGCGCCGCTGACCACGGTCGTCATGGACGCGGTGTCGAAGCATCACGTCGGCGCGGCGTCCGGGATCAACAACGCGGTTGCGGCGGTGGCCCGCCTGCTGGCTGTCGCGATTCTTGGCGCGGTCGGACTTGCGGCCTACAACCGCGAAATAGACGAGCGCCTTGCGTCACGAACGATCTCGGCCGACGTAGGACACGTCATTGCCGACGCGCGCGGCTCCTTTGTCACCCCGCCGTCTCTCGAAAAGCTTCGGGACGAAGACCGTCGCATCGCCGGAGAAATTCTCAACCGGTCTCTTGCCGACAGCATCCGCCTGGTGATGTTTCTATCGTGCGGACTCGCACTCGCCGCGGCCGCCTGTGGCGCTGTCGCGGCACCGCCGCGCAAAGTGCCGAGCAGATCGGACGCAGCATCGCCCGCGCCCAAAACGTCGGCTTGATCCGACAAGCTGGTATCGGGCTCATCAAAGTCCGCGCCCGGCGGATCAGGCCGGGCGCGGCGGCTGCGTGTTAGCGATGATTATCCCGCCGGTCATTGTCCCAGCGGTCATTATCCCAATGATCATTCCAACCGTGGTCATGGTCGTGACCATTATCGTGATCATGCCCATGATCATGGTCGTGATCGTCATGACCATCGAACTGGTCGCGTTTGTACGTCGGCAGCGTCACGCGGTAGACGAGGAACATCGAGTCGACATCAAATCCCGACGAATCGGCGTAAGGCTGACCAGCCATGTTTCCTTGCTGCGTAATGAAGTCGTTGTCGTTGCCAATGAACAGGAAGTAGTCGTCAGGCGCTCTCGGGTCGCCGACCGGCGCGAGCGCCAGACCTTCCCATTTCTCGTAGAGATTGTTCTTGTCGTTTGGCGCGCCGTTGCGCAGTCCGAAACGATTGAGCTGGGCGTTGTCGTTGATATTGACGAAGCCGCTCACATACTTGGCCGGCTTGATGGCCGGGTTCAGCACGCCATTCGGCGCCACCGATCCATTCGCCTTGTCGTAGTCGGTGTTGGCGATGTTGGTGGCCTTGGAAATATCCAGGAGATCGACGCTGCGATAGAGCGAGACGGCCGTTGGATACGTAAAGCCGGCAGCACTGTCGCGCGCCAACACCAGGAACTGACGATCGTTCAGCGCGAACAGTTCGCTCTGTGCGGCGGTCAGGTTTCCGTTTGCGCCAAACAGCGGCAGCTGCACGACATATTCGCCGACAAGTTTCGGCTTGTCGCGGCGCAGGTCGTAGGCGAGCAGACGCGTGTTGCGCCGGCTGTCGCGGATCGTGGCTGAACTGGTCGAATTCAGATCCTGAATGAGCGCGCTCTGCAGCAGGATGAACAGCGTCTTGCCGTCCGGGCTGAGCGAAAGACCTTCCAGACCCTGGTTGTTCTGGCGTCCCGACAGCGGGTTTCCGGGGCTCGGATTGTAGGTGGTGCCGACCGGCGCGTTGTTGGACGAGAAATTCTCGACCAGATTGCCGTTGGCATCCTTGCGGCGCGGAATGAACGCTTCCGGGGGCCGGATCGCTTCGATCAGCGCGCCCTTCTTTGTATAGTGATAGGCATAGGGGCCATACTCGTCGCTGATCCAGAACGAGCCGTCTTGGGCCAGCGCGACGCCTTCGGCGTCGATGCTGATCGCGCCGTTAGGTCCCTGGGGGAAATCGGGCAGCGGTCCCGGTGACACCAGCACTCCGGATGCATCCAGTCCGGTTGTGACCGCGCCACCCGGCCGGTGGAACAGGATGGAGTCGCGGTAGCTCAACTGCAGCTGATTTTGGTCCGCCGCCGCCGCGCCGTAGAACGGCTTGAACTTGAACTCGAAGCGATGCAGCCGGCTGCGAAAATCCGTGCTGCCCTCGGTGTTCCAGCCGCGGTCGGGCAGCGCGTAGAGCGTTCCAGAAAAGCTGCCGTCGCGATCCTTGCGCCAGTCGTCAAGGTCGAGCGCAATCGCGGACCCGAGGCTGGAGGACTCGCCGAACTTGTCTTTTGCGCTGGCGGGCACGCGGGCGACGCCGACCAGCCCCTTGTTCACGAACTTGGCACCGCCGAAGTTGACGACATCGTCCGCGTGCGCACCGGCGGCGAATGCCCAAATTACAGCAGCACCGGCGATAGTGAGAACGGACCGGCGCGCTGAACCGCGTCCGGAGACAGAATGCAGACTCATTGATGCGCCTCCGCGATTTCTCGTTATGATCGATAAAGGGAAATTGGTCCGGGCGGCGCTACGCCGGGCGCGTTACACGCCCACCGTTTCACCGTGGGAAGAACAGGTCGCGGGGATACTAGGCGTGGCTATGCGTCAGTAATATTACGGTGGCTGTGCACATTCCTGTCGCTGCCGCGCACGAACTTCACCGGGTGTCCGTCTTACGTGAGACCGTCTATGGCAAAAGCTACGCCCGCAACCACCGTGCTTGAACGCGCCGGCATCGCGTTCAAACTGCACGAGTACGACTACGATCCGGACGCCAGGCAAATCGGCATGCAGGCAGCGGAAGCGCTCGGCGTCGAGCCGGCGCGTTTGCTCAAGACACTGATGGCGCGCGCGGGCAAAGATGTCGTCTGTGCGCTGTTGCCGTCCGACTGCGAAATGAGTTTGAAGAAACTCGCCGCCGCGGCGGGTGCGAAAGATGCCGCGATGTTGCCGCCGGCGGAGGCCGAGCGCATCAGCGGCTATCATGTCGGCGGGATTTCACCGCTCGGACAGAAGAAACGCTGCACGGTGTTTGTCGAACAGTCCGCGCTGTCGCATCCGACCGTGCTGCTCAATGGCGGCCGGCGCGGCTTGCAGATCGAGATCGCACCAGCGGATCTGATCCGCGTGCTGAACGCGAAATCGGCAACATTGATCTAGCGCGCTTGCGTAGCGAGAGAGAGAATGACCGTGGAGATTTTAACCCCGTCCTGTTAGAGCAAGCGGATGGTAAAGACCTCCCGCGATCCTTCTCCCTCCGCTGCGCAACCCGCGGGCGATAACCGCATCTGCGTCGGCAAGATCGGTGCGGCGCATGGTGTGCGCGGCGAAGTACGGCTGTGGTCCTACACCGGCGATCCGCTGGCCATCGCCGATTACGCACCGCTTGAAAGCGCCGACGGCAAGCGCGTCCTGAACATCGAGTCGTTGCGTCCGCAGGGCGAATTTCTGGTGGCGCGCATCGAGGGCGTGAAGGACCGCAACGCCGCGGAAGCGTTGCGCAACATCGAGCTTTACGTGCCGCGCGGCCGTCTGCCGGAGATCGAGGAGGACGACGAGTTTTATATCGCCGATCTTATCGGCCTGCAGGCGTTCGACAAAGACGGCGCGGTTCTGGGCGAGGTCGTCGCCGTGCATAATTTCGGTGCCGGCGATCTGATCGAACTGAAGCCGGCCAAGGGGGGCGACACGATCCTGCTGCCGTTTTCCGATGCCGTCGTACCGGACGTCGATATCGACAACGGGAGGATCGTCATCGAAATGCCGACCGAGATTTCTCCGCCCGAAGACGCCCAAAAGGAAGAAGAGTAGGCCATGTGGCGCGCCAGTGTTCTGACGCTGTTTCCAGACATGTTTCCGGGTCCGCTGGGCATGAGCCTGACCGGCCGCGCGCTTGCCGAGAACATCTGGGCGCTCGATGCGCATGACATCCGTGCGCAGGCGACGGACAAGCATCGCAGTGTGGACGACACACCCGCAGGCGGCGGCGCCGGCATGGTGCTCAAGGCCGATGTGCTGGCGCGCGCCATCGACGCGCTTGCCGGCAACCCGGTCACCGATCCGCGCCCGCGGTTATTAATGTCGCCGCGCGGCGCGCCGCTCACGCAGGCCCGCGCGGCTGAACTCGCGCAGGGGCCGGGCGCGATCATCGTGTGCGGGCGGTTCGAGGGCATCGACCAGCGGGTGATCGACAGGCGCGGCCTGGAGGAAATCTCGATCGGCGACTATGTGCTGTCCGGCGGCGAGATCGCCGCCATGGCGCTGATCGACGCCTGCGTCCGGCTCATTCCCGGTGTGCTGGGGGCCGCGACATCGATCGTGGACGAGAGCTTTTCCGACGGCCTGCTGGAATACCCGCAATACACCCGCCCCCAGCAGTTCGAGGGCGAGCCGATCCCGGACATCCTTCTGTCGGGCGACCACGCCAAGATCGCTGCCTGGCGAAAGGCCCAGTCCGAGGCCCTGACCAGGGCACGCCGGCCGGACCTGTGGGCGGCTTATGAGGCCCGCAAACCGCCCGCCAGAGGAAATAAATCGAAAGGGTGACAAAACCGCCCACTTAGTCTAGAAGCACCGCAGATTTTGAGACGGATTGGGCCGCCCAGGGGCTATTGTCCGGCGTAACCCACGGAGAAATCAAATGAATTTGATCCAGAAGCTCGATAACGAGCAGATCGAGAAGCTGTCCGCTGGCAAGACCATGCCGGATTTCGCGCCGGGCGACACGGTGATCGTGAACGTCAAGGTGGTCGAAGGCGAGCGCACCCGCGTCCAGGCCTATGAGGGCGTCTGCATCGGCCGCGCCGGCTCGGGCCTGAACCAGAACTTCACCGTGCGCAAGATTTCGTACGGCGAGGGCGTCGAGCGCGTGTTTCCGCTCTACTCGCCGATGATCGACTCGGTGAAGCTCGTGCGCCGCGGCAAGGTGCGCCGCGCCAAGCTCTATTACCTGCGTGGCCTGCGCGGCAAGTCGGCCCGCATCGTCGAGCGTCAGGACAACCGCACCGAGGCCGCCCAGTAAGGGTTCCTCACCGCGCGGTGATGAAAGGCCGGCCCTGTCCGGCCTTTTTGTTTACGTTCTAGATTGATATATGTCGGTCATGACATCGACGACGACATCGGCGTTGCCCGTCCGGCACAGCATTGTGCTGCAGGACCACGCGCGCCTGCCGGGCCGTTTCTTTGGCCGGCTGACAGCCGCGATTCTCGCCGGGCTTTGATGGCGCGGCCGCAAAGACGGCCGCCGCGCGACCGGCAAAAGCATCGGCGCGCCTCGCATTTCCGATCTCAATTCATCAGGGTTCAACGAACATGAAACCGCGCACGCTCTACGACAAGATCTGGGACGATCATCTGGTTGACATGCAGCCGGACGGCACCGGCCTCCTGTACATCGACCGCCACCTCGTGCACGAAGTCACGTCGCCGCAGGCGTTCGAAGGCCTGCGTCTCGCCGGCCGCAAGGTCCACGCGCCGGAGAAGACGCTGCTCGTGGTCGACCACAACGTGCCGACGACCGACCGCACTAAGCCCAATCCCGATCCGGAAAGCGCGACGCAGATCGCCTATCTCGCCGAGAACGCCAAGCACTTCGGCCTCGAATATTACAACGAGTTCGATGACCGCCAGGGCATCGTCCATATCATCGGACCGGAGCAGGGCTTCACGCTGCCCGGCACCACGATCGTATGCGGCGACAGCCACACCGCGACCCACGGCGCGTTTGGCGCGCTCGCCTACGGCATCGGCACGTCGGAGGTCGAGCATGTGCTCGCCACGCAAACACTGATCCAGTCGAAGTCGAAGAGCATGCTGGTCGAAGTCGACGGCAAGCTGCCGGAAAACGTCACGGCGAAGGACATCATTCTCGCCATCATCGGCGAGATCGGCACCGCGGGCGGCACCGGGTACACCATCGAATTCTCCGGCGAGGCGATCCGTTCGCTGTCGATGGAAGGCCGCATGACCGTCTGCAACATGACGATCGAAGGCGGCGCGCGCGCCGGCATGGTGATGCCGGACGAGAAGACCTACGAATATCTCAAGGGCCGTCCGAAATCGCCGAAGGGCGCGGACTGGGACGCCGCCGTGCGTTACTGGGACACGCTGCGTTCCGACGACGGTGCGCAGTACGACCACGCGGTGAAGCTCAACGCGGCCAATCTGCCGCCGCTCGTCACCTGGGGCACCAGCCCGGAAGACGTCGTCTCGATCACCGGCGTGGTGCCGAACCCGGACGATATCGCCGACGAGCACAAGCGCCATTCCAAGAAGAAGGCGCTGGACTATATCGGCCTCACGCCGGGAACGAAAATCACCGACATCGCGCTCGACAAGGTGTTCATCGGCTCGTGCACCAACGGCCGCATCGAGGACCTGCGCGAAGTCGCCCGCGTGGTGAACGGCAAGACGGTCAACCCGCGCGTCAATGCGCTGATCGTGCCGGGCTCGGGCCTCGTCAAGCAGCAGGCGGAAGCTGAAGGTCTCGACAAGATCTTCATCAAGGCCGGCTTTGAGTGGCGCGAACCGGGCTGCTCGATGTGCCTCGCGATGAACCCGGACAAGCTCAAGCCGGGCGAGCGCTGCGCCTCGACCTCGAACCGCAACTTCGAAGGCCGGCAGGGCCACAAGGGCCGCACGCATCTCGTCTCGCCCGCCATGGCTGCCGCCGCGGCGATCGCCGGCAAGTTTGTCGACGTGCGCGAGTGGCGGTAACTTAAGTCTCGTCGCAGCAAGGCGATCAACGCACAAAAAAAGCCCGCTTGCGCGGGCTTTTGAGTTTGAGGGGATGCTCAGAGAGTCACGATCGTCACCAGTAGAAGCGGACGCCGGGCCCATAGCCAAAGCCGTAATAGCGATAGCGGGGCCCGTAGTAACCATAACGCGGCGCGTAATAGCGCGGCCTCCACCCATAACGATGGCGCCAGCCATAGTGGCGGCCGCGATACCAGCCATAATGTCGAGAGTAGCGTCGGCCATGATAGCGCACCGGCGTTACGTCGGTGCCGGCCGCAGTATCGTTCAGCGTCGCGCGCGTGGCGTCACCGCCCAGCGCACCAGCCGTTGAAAGCGGCGACGCCTGCGACGGGGCGCCCACCAGCATGCCAAAACACATCGCAGCGGCGATCCATACGGCGGCCGATGTTTGTCGCATAACGTACTCCTGCTTTAACGATCTGCAGGGCCAACGCGCCACGGCGCAACTCGTTCCCGCACGCGGAACCGGCGCTTTGCCGCATACCGCAAAAGCCGGTCAGGCCCGCCCGAACCACCGCGGCGACAACTGGCCGGCTGGCCCTGGATGCCGTTGGAAAACGGAAGCGCAGATCCGAAAGAGGCTGTATTTTACTTCCGCGCCCACCAGCAGCGCATCTGCGGGGTCAGTACCGTGCCGCTGGGGCGATGCTCGATCTGGTACCAGTCGATGCAGCGGCGGACCTGGCGTGAAGACGGGTACACCTCGAGCCGCGTCGCGATCGGGCGGTAGTAATGGCGGCGCTGGGCGCTGAACCCGTCGGTCGTCGTATTGCCGGCGTGGACGGGCGTCGCCGACAAGGCTGCTCCGAACAACGCGAGCACAGTGATATGCGATTTCATTAGCCTTCCCCCGTCGGCTTTCACCGCGAAGCCTCGCGCGCTGCGCCGCGAACGTCAAGCGTCCCGAGTCAGCTTCGCAACGGCGCATCCTCGCAAAAACCCTGACGCGCGGCGGACCTCTGCGCTACAACCCCCGCATGTCCGATACCTCCGATACCTCCGATCCCGGCGACACCGTCGACGCCGCGGCGCAATGGCGCTCCCGCATGGCGCCGACGCTTGCCGATATCGAGATCATGGCGCGGGAGGCGTTCGCGACCCTGCCGCAAACCTTCCGCTCGCTTTGCGAGGACCTCGTCATCCAGGTGGAAGATTACCCCGGCGAGGACGTGCTCGACGGGATGGGGATCGACAGCGAACTCGGTCTGATGGGACTGTTTCAAGGCGTCGGCCTGCCATTCCGGTCCGAAACCGTGTCGGGCGAGATGCCGAACATGATCTGGCTCTATCGCATTCCGATGCTGGTCTATTGGGCCGAACACGAAGAGACGCTCGGCGCGATCATCACCCACGTGCTGGTGCACGAGATTGGCCATCATTTCGGCCTGTCGGACGACGATATTGACGCGATCGAGGCGGCGGCGGGATGAGTTTGACGCGGCCCGGCACCGCGCTGGAAGCGTTTGCCAAGGCCGCCGCGGCAGGCCATAAACCTGCCCGAGCCGGTCCCGCCGGCCATTATGAAGGAAACTGAGGACAGACGCATGGAAAAGTTCACGCATCTGGAAGGCGTCGCAGCGCCGCTCGACGTGGTCAATGTCGACACCGACATGATCATCCCGAAGCAGTACCTCAAGACCATCAAGCGCACCGGCCTCGGCAAGGGCCTGTTCTCCGAACAGCGCTTCAAGGACGACGGCAGCGAGAACCCGGATTTCATCCTCAACAAGCCGGCCTATCGCCACGCCAAGATTCTCGTCGCCGGCGACAATTTTGGTTGCGGCTCCTCGCGCGAGCACGCGCCGTGGGCGCTGCTCGACTATGGCATCCGCTGCGTGATCTCGACCTCGTTCGGCGACATCTTCTATAACAACTGCTTCAAGAACGGCGTGCTGCCGATCAAGGTCTCGCCGGAGGATCTCGACAAGCTGTTCGACGATGCGCAGCGCGGCGCCAACGCGACGCTGTCGATCGATCTCGAGAAGCAGGAAATCCGCGGTCCGGACGGCGGCGTCGTGAAGTTCGACATCGACCCGCACCGCAAGCACTGCATGCTTGAGGGCCTCGACGACATCGGCCTCACCAAGGTGAAGAGCGAGAAGATTTCCAGCTACGAGGCGAAGGCGAAAGCCGAGCGTCCGTGGCTGTAGGGCGGCTTGCCGCAGTCGCTGCCTGCATGGCGATGGTGGCGCTGGCGATGCCAGCGCGCGCGCAAGAGCCATTTGCACTCGCCGAGAAAATCATCAAGCAGCACCGGCTGCTGACGCCCAAGGCGCAGCAATGTTCGAAGCTCGTGTTGCGCGAGGACGGCAACAAGCGCGTCGCGAAGATCGGCGTTTATGAAGTCCACGACCAAACGTGTGGCGGCGATCCGGAGATCGAACACCGCCTGTTCGATCTGGAGATCAACACCCGCACCGGCGCGGCCAAATGGGATTACGACTCTCCCGACGGAGACATGCGCCCGGTGCCGAAGCGGCGGTGAAGTATTGCCGCGATGAGGGCCTGCTCCCTCTCCCCGCAAGCGGGGAGAGCTAAAGCAAAACTGACTTACGCTGCCGACTTGCCGGCAGCTTCAGCCTGCGCCTTGCGTTCCTTGCGCGGGATCGCCTTTTCCGGATTGCTGCGCGCCTCGCGCTTCTTGATGCCTTCCGCGTCGAGGAAGCGCGCCACGCGATCCGACGGCTGCGCGCCCTTGGCGAGCCACACCTTCACCTTCTCGAAATCGACAACCAGCCGCTCCTTCTTGTCCTTGGGGAGCAACGGATTGAAGTAGCCGAGACGCTCGATGAAACGGCCGTCGCGCGGCGACCGGCTGTCGGCGACGACGACGTGATAGAACGGACGCTTCTTGGTGCCTGCGCGGGCGAGGCGGATAACGACGGGCATGGAACTTCCTTTCGATGTGTTCGGTTTTGTCTGCTATTCCCCGTCATTCCGGGTCTGGCCTTTGGCCGTCCCGGAATGACGTGGAGAATTCTTCGTCATTTCTTCTTCCCAAATCCGGGGAACCCCGGCGGCAGTTTCGGCCCGCCCAGGCCCGGCAGCGAGCCGCCCGGAAATTTCGACGGCAATGTCGGCGCGCCCGGCAATCCGGGCATGCCCGGCGGAAGTCCTCCCGGCGGCAGACCGCCCGGCACTTTCTCCGCAAGCTTCGCCATCTCTTCCGGCGACGGCATGCCGCCGCCACCCATGCCCAGCATGTTGGCGAGCCCCGCCATCGGGCCGCCGCGCTTGCCCGAGCCCATCGCCTTCATCACGTCGGCCATGGTCCAGTGCATCTTGAGGAGCTTGTTGATCTCCTCGACCCTGGTGCCCGAGCCCGCCGCGATGCGCTTCTTGCGGCTCGCCTTGAGCAAGTCGGGATTGCGCCGCTCCTTCGGCGTCATCGAATTGATGATCGCGATCTGGCGCGTCAGAACCTTGTCGTCGAAGTTCGCCGCGGCCATCTGGTTCTTCATCTTGGCAACGCCCGGCAGCATGCCCATCAGGCCGCCAACGCCACCCATCTTGATCATGCCCTGAAGCTGCTCGCGCATGTCGTTGAGATCGAACTGGCCCTTGCGCATGCGTTCCGCAGTGCGCGCGGCCTTCTCCATGTCGATCGTCTGGGCGGCCTTCTCGACCAGCGAAACGATGTCGCCCATGCCCAGGATACGGCCGGCGACGCGCGCAGGATCGAAATCCTCCAGCGCATCCATCTTTTCGCCGACACCGACGAGCTTGATCGGCTTGCCGGTGACCGCGCGCATCGACAGCGCGGCGCCGCCACGGCCATCGCCATCCACGCGGGTGAGCACAATGCCGGTGAGGCCGACACGCTCGTTGAACGAGCGCGCGAGGTTCACCGCGTCCTGGCCGGTGAGCGCATCCGCAACCAGCAGCACTTCGTGGGGCGCGGCGGCGCGGCGCACTTCTGCGGCTTCCACCATCATCTCTTCGTCGAGCGTGATGCGGCCTGCGGTGTCGAGCAGCACGACATCATAGCCCCCGAGCTTTGCCGCCTGGATCGCGCGGTTGCCGATCTGCACCGGCGTCTGTCCCGCAACGATCGGCAACGTCTCGACGCCCACCTGCTGGCCGAGCACCGCCAGCTGCTCCATCGCCGCCGGACGGCGCGTGTCGAGCGAGGCCATCAGCACCTTGCGCTTGCCCTGCTCGGTGAGGCGCTTGGCGATCTTCGCCGTGGTTGTCGTTTTGCCGGAGCCTTGCAGGCCGACCATCATGATCGCGACCGGCGCCGGCGCATTGAGGTCGATCGGCTCCGCCACCGCGCCCAGCGTCTCGACGAGCTGGTCGTGCACGATCTTCACGACCATCTGGCCGGGCGTCACCGACTTGATGACCTCGACGCCGACCGCGCGTTCCTTCAGCTTGTCGATAAACTCGCGCACCACATCGAGCGCGACGTCCGCCTCCAGCAGCGCGCGGCGCACTTCGCGCGCGGCCGCATCCACATCGGCAGCCGACAGCGCACCGTGCCGCGTGAGGCGGTCGAGAATGCCAGAGAGCTTTTCCGACAGTGAGTCGAACATTTTTTCCTACCAGTACGGCCGCGTCGTTCGATGCGGCCTACGCCAAAACACCTTTGCGCCCGAGGGCGCACAGCGCTGTCGGGCGTTGACCTCCGGTCTCTCGGACCGGTCGGCGGCTCAAAATTCACATCTCTTGCGAGAACGCCGGGAAACTAGTGGCACCGCGGTGCGGCGTCAATGAGGCTTGCGAGAGCGCTCATTTTGACCTATTTAATTAACCGGTCAATCTAACCGGTTAGAAATAAAATGAAGCAGATTCAAGCCACTACAGCAAAAGCTAAGCTCGCGGAATTGCTCGATGAGGTCGAGAAGGGCGCGAGCATCCGCATTACACGGCACGGCAAGCCCATTGCCCGGCTCGTTCCTGAGCAGGATCAGCGGCAGGAAGATTCCCGGCGCGCCATCGCCGAAATCCGGAAGCTGCAGAAAACCGGGCCCCGCGCGACTGTTGAGGAAATTCTCGCCTGGCGCGACGAAGGCCGCAAATAACCGTGCCGTATGTGATCGATGCATCCATCGTCGCCAATTGGTATCTGCGCGAAGAAAGCGACCCGAGAGCGGAAGCCGCCCTCACACTGCTGAGCGAAGATTTCGCATTAGCGCCAATTCAATGGTGGTTTGAAATCCACAACGTGATCCTGATCGGCGAACGGCGCAAACGGGTTTCCGAACAACATACTGCCGCCTTTTTAAAGGAGCTTGCGGGGCTTTCGATTGAACTTGCTGAACTTCCGGATAGAAGCGCTGTTCTTGATTTGGCAAGAAAGCACAAGCTGACCTTTTATGACGCTGCCTATCTGGAGCTGGCGCGCCGGGAAAACATTCCACTGGCCACATTAGACAATGCGCTGATCGCCGCCGCGCGCGCCGAAGATGTGTCGCTCATCGAGTAAATACGCATGCCCCTCTCCCGCCGAAAACTGTTTGCCGGCCTTGGCGCTCTCGGCGCCGCCGCAGGATTTGGCGCATGGCAGACGGCGCCGTTTCGCTATTACGACGGGCCAGCCTCCGGTCTTTTTGACGGCACCCGCTTTCTCGATCCCGTCCACGGCGTGCCTCCCAAGAGCCTGCCGGAGGTATTGCGCTGGTGGTACACCGACCGCGAGCGCGCCGAGTGGCCGGCGTGGCATCCGAGCGATTTTTCCGACCGCCCGCCGCGTCTCGTCGATGACCGAACCTGGCGCATTTCCTATGTCGGTCACGCGAGTCTCTTGCTGCAGCTTGCCGGCCTCAACATCCTGATCGACCCGGTATGGTCTTCGCGCGCCTCGCCGGTGAGTTTTGCCGGACCCAAGCGCGTCAACGATCCGGGCATCGCGTTCGATAAGTTGCCGCCGATCGATGCCGTGCTGGTCTCGCACAATCACTACGACCATCTCGACGCCGCGACATTGAAAGCGCTCGCCACGCCGCATCGCCCGCGCTTCGTCACGCCGCTCGGCAACGACACCATCATCCGCTCCTATGACGACACGCTGCGCGTCGATACGTTCGGCTGGGGCGAGCGCATCGTGCTGTCGCCGCAGGTGGCGGTGATCAGCGCGCCGGCGCGCCATTGGTCGGCGCGCGGGCTGTTCGACCGCAACAAGGCGCTGTGGAGCGGCTTCATCATCGAGACGCCGGCGGGCCGCATCTATCACGTCGCGGATTCCGGCTATGGCGACGGCTTCTATTTCCGCGACGCGCGCGAAAAGTTCGGGCCGTTTCGTCTCGCGATCCTGCCGATCGGCGCCTACGAGCCGCGCTGGTTCATGCGCGACCAGC
>Ga0164243_10010203_pt1 | contig 13532 bp, 12 predicted proteins | sample OricompcompostOP_FD_108781 | JGI IMG/M metagenome (GOLD analysis project Ga0164243, IMG submission 108781) | Organic Plus compost microbial communities from Emeryville, California, USA - Original compost - Organic plus compost (OP) | ecosystem: Engineered > Solid waste > Mixed feedstock >... | reverse complement strand
TCGAGGTCGCGCCCGCGGAGCGCGGACTCGAACTGCGGATGCGGACGACGCTCGCGCCGTCCGCGACGTAAGCCGCGCTGCACCCGATTCGCGGCACAAGACGAACGCTCCGCGCACGGCCTGCGGCCGCACGTCGGAGCGTTGAGGGGCTGACGGGAATCGAACCCGCGCTGTCTGCTTGGGAAGCAGATGTTCTGCCATTGAACTACAGCCCCGAACGGCCTTGTTTCTGGAAACAACGCCCTTCTTGCACCCCCAAGTGTACGGGGTCGTGACTCAGCGTGAGTCACGTCTGAGTCACGCGGGCGTGGCAGTGAGCAGGCGGTGCGCCACTTGCTTGCTCGAAACCTCTCCTCGCCCGTATCAGACACTGCGAAGCGCGACCGGTATCGCGTGCATGCGCCTGGAGAACCGGACGCGCGAGAACACCCGGACAACCACGGGCGTCCGCGGTCAGGAATCTAGGATCGTGAGCGAGTAGGTCAGCTCCGACAACCACACACGTAGCCGCCTTGGGCCGAGCATGAGAATGCCGCCCACGGATTCGCAGTCCGAGGGCGGCAGAGAGTATCTCGATGGCAAGCCTACTCGGCACACCTTTTCGCACCCCGCGCCGGGTGCCCTTCTCACGCGAAGCCGTGGCGGAGTTCGCCGCTGTGGATGAGCGCCGCCTTCGCGATACGTGGGAATTCTGGAGACTGCAAAGTAGCTCCATCAGACACTGCAAAGTTGCCTACAGCTATCCAGAGGGGGAGGGAGCGCAGGGCACGGAGCGCCATGCTCATCTTCTCGACGTTGTGAAGCAGGCGCGAGTTGCTCGCGGGAATCGGACGCGGCTTCGATCGCCTATCCCTCCGCGTCTGGCTGGTCAGCGCTCGCTGTTCGCGCGGATGAACTGGCACCTGCGCAGGCTCGCTCGTCGGGCGCTCGACGAGTGGTTCGTCCATGGGCACGATGCGCCCACGGTGGATGACCTGGCTGCCGCGCTCGCCGCCTACGTCTGGGATGAGCACCGCAAGCTGATCTACTACCGGGAACCGGGCGGTGACTCGCTGGGCCGCGCAGCGCCCCGCTGGTTGGCTGGCGATGGTGCCGTGCGCAGGGTCGCCGCGAGCGCGGCAGGCTACGCGCTGCGGCGGTGGAACCCGATGGATGTGATGCGGCGGCAGCTTGCAAGTGCGGCGGGTGGGAGAAAGTCCCGGCGTGGAGCGAGCAAAGCCACGGAGGCGAACATCGCCCGGTTGCGCGAGCTGGATGGCCTCACCGTGGCTCAGCAAGCGCGTGAGCTGCACTGCTCCGAGCGCACCGTGTACACGATGCGAGCGCGGGTTCGGGAACAGCAGGGAGGGTAGCGCAGGGGCTTGTTTTCAGAAATCCAACTTCGGTGGGTGCCGTCGTTTCCCAAAACGAACCGGGTACATCCCCCTTCAAAAATGTGTAGGGTGAGGGCTACTTTTCGTCGTCCCAGAAGAAAATCTGTGGGTCAGCGGCGCTCGCGGCCGGGACCGTAGAGGGCGGAGACGACGGCTCCGATCTCCATGTCGAGGCCTTCGGCGATCTTGAACCAGGTTTCGAGGGTGCCCTTGGATTCGCCGGATTCGAGCTGGACGAGGCTGCGTCTGCCGACACCGGATCGCTCCGCAAGCTGCTCCAGGGTGAGGTGGCGCTCGCGGCGGAGGCGGGCCAGGTAGAAGCGCAACTCCTCGAAGTCCGGGGTTCTCGCGGGTGAGTGATCGGGCACCTCCCCAGTCCATCGACGCTGGATCAATGTCACAGCGAGCAGATACGCTTTATAGGGCGTAAATACGCTCGTTCTGGTGCGTGAACATGCGCGATGGGGCGTGAAGAAGATTTCGAGGGGGCGCAATGAAGAAGATTCCCGCAGCGGCAACCGCCGCGCTGATAGTCGCGTCCCTAGCGGGGTGCGCGAGTGGCCCGAGTGCCGAGGAGGAGTTCCTCGCCGCGGTTCGGGCGGACCTCGACACCGGGTTCTCCGACAGCGAGCTGCTCGGGGTCGCACGCGAGGCGTGTGAGGCCGTCGCTGACGGCGGGGGCCAGCAGGCGCTCCAGCGGCTGATCCTCGCCTCCGGCCTCGCCCCCTACGACTACGGCCTCGTCGTCGGCCACGGAACCACCTACCTCTGCCCGGATCAGTCCGACGCGTTCCAGACGATCACGGGCGGCTGAGCTTCACGCCGAGCCTCCAGTGCTGCCTGCCACTGGGGTGCGCTTGGGTGTCACGCGGGCGCTCGCAGCCGACCCGAGAGGAGCCGCCCATGACCGACTACGCCATCCACCGCGACTGGATCGAGGGCTACGCCACCCAAGCGCCCGTCGGCCTCTGGAACGAGCATGGCGAGGCCTACTACCCGCCGAGCACTGCGCACCTGAAGCATCGCGGACACCGAGCAAGCAGTCGCCCAGAATCGCGCACCTGGGCGGAACACCTCGCCTACCTGACCGATACCAGCTCGGCGTACAACGCGAACTGGTCGGTCGTGTCCTCCGAGGAGTCGATGGAGGAGACCATGAAGGTCGTCTGGCAGGGCTTCCTTGCGAGCAATCCACCGACCGAACCAGTCCCGTTCACGGTCGAGGAGCCTGCCGACTCGCCCGCCCAGGTGACGGTGGAGCCAGCCGAACGGTTCCTGCTCGCGCAAGCGTGGTGGGTCACCTCCGAGTTCGCCCGCAGGCATCCCAGCTGGGCCATCCGCTTCGGAGATCAGGGGAGCTATCTCACGCTCGTGAACCCCGAGAGCGAGATGCCTCGGATCGTCGTCAACCCCAGTGCCATCCACTTGTTCGGCCAGGACTCGACGCACACGACCATCACGCACCCGCTCTCCACCGCCCACCCCTACGAGGCCGTGAAGGCCATCGAGCGCTCCATCGGAGACCCTCCCCACCTGAAGACTCCGCCGAGCACGCCACGCACGATTGCGTATCGCCTGCTCGCCACCGTGCTCAACGTCACGGTCAACGAGAAGGCGCGGTGGGAGGTCCGCAACGAGATCATCGGAGACGACGGCGACGGCCCCATCCGCGCGGGCGTGGTCTCACAGTTCCCCGCTGCCCTCCGTGACGCCAGCGCCCTTCGCTCCGAGGTATGGGATCTCGCCGAACCGCTCCGCCACTACTGGGCGATCCTCCGCGACGAGCGCCCGGTCGCCATCGTCTCCATAGAAGGACGCGCCTACCTCCCCGACCGCGCCATCGACCTCCAGCCCGCCTACGAGACCAACGGACGCTCAATGCTCCGCCTCGTCACCGACCTGATCGGAGACCTGCTCCCATGAGTTCCCGCGACCCACACGGCGACGACTGGATCGAAGTCCTCGGCGGACTCCTCATAGGCCTTATCGGCTTCGCGTGGAACCTCGTCATGCTCGGCGTCAGGCTCGTGCAGTGGACCATCGCCCGAGCGCGTCGCTGACGACTCCACAGTGTGTGTGGGCGCCTGATCAGCCGCGTTCGGCCTCTGCTCTGAGGATCGCGACGGCATCGTGCATCGCATACCGGGTGGCGAGGAGATCGAGAATGCCCACTCGACCGTGGGCTGGCCCATGGACTCCGCTGCTGTCTAGCGCCCGAGCCTTATCTAGGGAGTCCAACCGAGGACCGGCGGCCGCGGGCGACTTGCCGCTTCGCTCGCGGTCGCAAGGGATGGTCGAGCGTGGCGATCGAAAAAGGCGAGCCACCTTGCGTGCACCGCCGGGTCCATGAGGTGGCTACCAATCTGAATCGCACCGCTACCCGAATGCACGAGGATTCGGTCCCAACCGCCTTCGCCCTGCGCGAAGTGATAGGTCAGTTGACCCCACGAGGGGTTGTCGTAGATCACTTGAGCCTCGTCTCGCCCCGCAAACGCAACTCCTGAGACATCGCTATAGAAGGTCCCGGCTGCCATGCGGGCAGAGCGGTACGCGAGACGCCGGCCCTCGATGGCGAGACGTAGGCCTTCTTTCGCATCCGCCTCTGGGGTGTGGTTGTTTATGCACGTGCGATAGCTGAAATCCACCTCGCTTCCGTCTGTTCGCCTAATCCAAATCCCGGTGGCATCTGGTCGAACATTGAAGCGATCCCCGTCCCCGGTCCTGCCCACGAAGAAGTGATCAACCCCGACACCGATCTTCTCGGCCGCGTCCGGATGAAGGTCAAGTAGTTCGCGAAGCATGAGGTCGTGAGTGGGATCGGAGACTCGGTCGTAGACGCTGTACGTGCTTCCATCGTGTAGGGCGCGAAACGCGCCGAGCGCGGCGGACTTGCTCGGCCAACTGAAGGACGGCAACACGATGGGGATTGGCACCTGAACTCCTGACCTTTAAGGAATCACAGCGGACGTTGGCGCGGCTTCCTTGGATTCTCTCAGAAACGGTGGTTTCTCTGCGACAGGCCGCGGCACTCGCGGACCGCCGGATGAGGCCCTACCGATCTCTCAGAACTCATCTCTTTACTCGTTTCCAGAAACAAGTTATGATAGATGGGTATTGATGAAAGTGGAGGTGCCGATGGCAGAAGTCGGGTACGTGAGGGTTTCGACCGCAGATCAGAGCTTGGACCTGCAGCTCCAGGCGATGGAGAAGGCGGGCATCAGCAAGGTCTTCAAAGACCACGGGGTCAGCGGAACGCTCGCATCCCGACCGGCCCTGGACGAGGCGCTCGCCTACGTGCGTGAGGGCGACGTGTTCACCGTCTGGAAGCTCGATCGCCTCGGCCGCAGCACGAAGAACGTGCTGGAGGTCATCGACCGTCTGAGCGAGACCGGAGTCGGCTTCCGCAGCCTCACCGAGGGCCTCGACACCACCGGGCCGATGGGCAAGGCGATGCTCACCGTGCTCGCCGCCTTCAACCAGCTCGAACGAGATGTGATCGTGGAGCGCACGAAGGCGGGCCTCGACGCCGCGCGAGCCAAGGGCCGCGTCGGCGGGCGCCCCCGCGTCATGGACGACAAGAAGATCAACACCGCCCGCGCACTCTACGAGTCTGGCAACCACACCGTTGCCGAGATCGCCGCCATGATGGGCGTCGGTACCGCGACCGTGTACCGCTACCTCGCCGCGACCCGAAGCGCAGCATGAGATTCTCAGCGCTGACCTCGCTGTCACCTCACACGAGCGTCTGAGGCACCTCGAAGTCGATGAGCGAGAAGACCGCGTGGCTGCGGCTTCCATCGTCTCGAACCTTGGTGGTCTTGCGCAGTCGGGCGATCACGAGCTTGCCGAGCGACTCCTGAACCTTGGACACCTGGTCGGGTTCGATTGATCCTTCGTATTCCGCGCCACCCCGGTCCTCCTGCTCGATCACGTAGAACAGGCGACGCCGCGTCCGCATACCGTCGAGCACGCCCTCGACTTGGATCGTTTCGCTCTCCTCATGCTCTGCGGCGAGAAGCACGGGCACCTCCCGTGCCTGGTCCGTGGTGAGCACAGAGCGCTCGGGCGCGCCGGAGCGCGTGGCGATTTCGATCTTCAAGTCGCCGCTGCTCTTGACCGCACGAGCCAGGGTGTTCACCGCGGCACGAATCGCCAAACGCCGTCCCGGCAGGTTCTGGATGGAAGCCTGGTCGTCACGCGATTCGGGAAGATTCTCGACCAGCTCACGGACAGCCTGTTCTGACAGGTGTTCGATGTGCCCGACCGGGAGTGCTTCATGGTCGTCAATGACGACGGGGGTGGGGAAGTCGAACAGCAGCATGTTCCCCGACTGACCGCGCGGAATCAGTCGCGCTCTCTCACGGATCTCCTTCGATAGCCGCGACATGTCCTTGTTCTGGTGAAGGAGCAGTTGGGCGACGCGAGCGGTCGCATCCTGGAGCGCCTTCGTCACCTCGCTGACGCTGAGCGCGCTGACCGAGTTTGCACTGCCGAACTCAACTCTGAGAGGGGGAACACTCGGGTCCCACCGCTCGCGCAGCACGAGCAGCGAGTTCCGCGCCAACTGCCCGGCTCGCGTGGACGGGTCCTTGGCCGCGATCAGAGCGTCGATCTGGTGGATGCTCACCAGCCCACCTCCAATACCCCGCGTGCGCCAAGTACATCACTACCATCTGACATGGTCACCGCGCCGATCAACTCGGTGACAGCATCCACGTCCTCGGGGAAGGCGAAGATCACATCGAGAAGACCGGACATCGCGTAGACGACGGGGATGTAGTCCGGCCCAAGCGAGCCAACGATCACGTCGGCGATCGAGAACTGGGAGCGCACCCGCTCCCACTGCGCCTCGCTCCAGTCTTCAGCATCCCCCGGCTCGTCGGGAACGATTACCACGGTCGGACGCGAGACCGGGCTTGGATGCCGCGAGACGAAGTCGCCCGCGACGAGCAATACGCCGCCACTCCATGCCTGGGTGCATTCGGATACCAGGATTCGGAGGCCGCGCATGATGGAGACGCGGCGTGCGTCTGTGATGGGCACGAACGCTTCCTCGATGTCGCCCAGGGCGACTTCGTGGCGTCCGGGCAGCAACCACCCATCTACGCCCAGAAATTCATCCATCCCCACCGACCCTCGCTGACTTGACTGGCGCTCCGTTGCGCTCGCGTCCACCTTGCCATGTTCGGAGAAGCAACCGCGGCAGCGGCTACTCGGTGATGTCCAAGGCGGGCAGCGAGTTCACGATCTTGACCGTCTCGACGCTCACGGTAGTGATGCGGGCGATGAGGTCGAGGATGTAGCGGGGGTTGCCCTGCTCGTCGGCCCAGTCGTTGGGGTCGTTGACGATGCCGGAGGCCTTGTCGGTCTTCACCTGGTAGCGCTCGATGATCCAGTCCAGCGCGGAGCGCGAGCCGAGCATGTACTCCTGGGCTTCCAGCGGAATGCCCGAGACGGTGATGCCCGAGTTGTAGACGATCGTCGTCTTGTCGGTCTCGCGGCCGCGCTTCAGGTAGCGCATCTTCTCGACGCGCAGGCTGGCTCCCGGCGCGATCGTCTCGGTGACCGGGTATGGCTCGACCGTCTCGTAGTCCAGGTGCAGCTCGGCAAGCCTCCGACCGGCCTCCGCGAACGCTCGGAACTCCTTCACCTTCGGAATGCGGGGGAGCATCTTCTTCAGGTCCGCCGCGAACTGCTCACGGTAGTCGGAGCTGTGCAGGATGCCGTAGACGTAGAAGAAGATGTCGTCCTTGGATACCTCCGGCCCGAAGGTCTTCTGGTAGTCGGCGAGGATCTCGTCGGTGACGTTGTCGATGCGGCGGTAGGGGCTGTCGCCCTCGTCGAGTGCAGCGAAGAGGCTGTCGTCTGCTGCGTGCGCCTCGTACGTGTACCTCGGGAAGAACTGGCCGCTCCCCGACCCCCAGAACGCGAGATCGGGAATGTTGGGCGCGGCGACCAGAGAAAAAGCATGCCCAGAACCGGGGGCGGTGAGGTAGAAGCCCCAGTTCGCGACTCCATCGCTCGGGAAGACTGAAGCAAGCTGATACACCATGTCGTTCACTGCGCGGTCGAAGTAGACGTACTGCCTGGAAAACGGGCGATAGGTGCTCGCGATAATTCGGTCGGGATCGAACTTGAGATGCCGCCCGCGCTTGAGGTTGGTGTCATCGGCTCGGTTCCAACTGATCTTGGAAGGATCATCGTTGCGACCCCAGGTCTTCCCGGCCGCGCGGGCTGCGGCTGCTTCATCCACCTGCTGGTTGTGGAACTCGACCAGCCTGCGGACATTACGCTCAACCTCTGACGCTGAGTAGTTGTAAACCCATGCGTCACGATTCGTCTTCAGTCCAGCAGTGAAGGTGCCGAGCATACGGATGTTCTTTTGCTCGTCCTTCTCCTTGGACGCAAGAAGCGTGAACGATTCGAAGGCTGCGTTGCGCTGGTTGATCCAGTCGCCGTCGGCATTGGGGGTGACCGGGGTCCAGTCGATCGCGGTGTAGCTCGCGGCGGTGCGGACGATGTCGAGCTTCTCCTCGCGGCTGAGGTAGTCGCCGATGTCGCGGTAGAAGATTCTGCCGAGTTCCGGGGCGGACGGATTCTTGATGAGCAGGTAGATCGCCGCCGTGGTGCGGGTCCCCTGGCCGAAGATGTTGTCTTTCTCCTTGCGGCGCTGCTCTCCAGCGGTCCGCGCGTTGCCGCGCAGGTTGAAGACGTAGACGCCGCTGAACTCGTCGGCGAAGGTCTTGCGGAGTCCGTCTGCGGTGTTGGAGTCGATGAAGCCACCGTTGGAGACGAAGGCGACGATGCCCTGGTCGCCGATGCGGTCGGAGGCCCAGCGGATGGCGCGGATGTAGGAGTCGTAGAGGTTGTTCTTGTTCTGCGCGGTGGAGCGTGCCGCGTAAGTCGCGGCGATGCGCCCGTCAAGCGTCGGGTACTTCAGGTTCTGATTGTTGTCGTTGCCGGACTCCTGACCCTTCGAGTAAGGCGGGTTGCCCACGACGACCTGGATGTCGAGTGCCTTCTGCGCTTCAACCCGTTCGTTGTTCTCGGGGAAGACGCCGAGGCCGTCCATCTGGTCGTCGGCTTCGTTCATCTGGAAGGTGTCGGTGAGGACGATGCCGGTGAAGGGTTCGTAGTCGCCGCCTGCGAGGTCGTGGTAGGTCTCTTCGATGTTGATGGCGGCGACGTAGTAGGCCAGCAGCACGATCTCGTTGGCGTGCAGTTCGTAGCGGTACTTCCGGGCGAGGTCCTCGGGTTTGATGAGGCCGGACTGGAGCAGGCGGACGATGAAGGTGCCGGTGCCGGTGAAGGGGTCGAGCACGTGGACGCCCTCGTCGGAGATCGAGACGCCGAACTCGGCCTTCAGTGCGTCATCCACGGAGTGGAGGATGAAGTCCACGATCTCGTTGGGGGTGTAGACGATGCCGAGGCGGTCGCTGGTGCCGCTGAACGCGGTCTTGAAGAACTTCTCGTACAGCTCCTTGACGATCGTCTGCTTCGCCGCGGCGTCGGTGATGCCTGCCGCGCGCGTGCGCACGGAGTCGTAGAACTTCTCCAGCCGCTCGGTCTCTTTCTCCAGGTGCTGGCCCTCCAGCGCGTCGATCATGCGCTGCATGACCTGGCTGACCGGGTTGTGGTCGGAGAACGAGTACCCCTCGAAGAGCGCGTCGAAGACGGGTTTGGTGATCAGATGCTGGGAGAGCATCTCGACCGCGTCGCGTTCGCTGATGGAGGGGTTGAGGTTGTCCTGCAAGCCCTTCAGGAACCGCTGGAACTCCTCGCGCAGCTCGGCGTCGGAGCCTTCGACCAGGGCGGTGATGCGGGCGATGTGGTCGGAGGCGATGCCCGCGACATCCTTGGCCCAGTTCTCCCAGTAGCGGCGCTCGCCGACCTTCTCCACGATCTTCGCCAGGATCGCCTCGCGCCACTGGTCCAGCTCGGGGAAGTCGAGGGTGACCGAGCCGTAGTCGGCCCCGGTGGAGTCGCCGTCGCGGTCCTGACCGCTGCCGCCCTTGCCGATCAGGCCGACCTGCAGCTTGTCGGTCTTCTTGGTGAGGTCGATCTTGTTGACCTCGGCGTCGAAGCGCTCGTCGTGCGCACGCAGCGCCTGGAGCACCTGCCAGACCACCCGGTACTTCTTGTTGTCGCTGAGCGCGGTGGCCGGGTCCACGTCGGCGGGCACGCCGATGGGGAGGATCACGTAGCCGTACTTCTTGCCCTCCAGCTTGCGCATCACGCGGCCGACGGACTGCACCACGTCCACGACCGAGTCGCGGGGGTTCAGGAACATCACCGCGTCGAGCGCGGGCACGTCCACGCCCTCGGAGAGGCAGCGGGCGTTGGTGAGCAGCCGGGCATGACCGTCGCCTGGGTCCTGCTTCAGCCAGTCGAGCTTCTCGTTGCGCAGCAGCACGTTGTAGGTGCCGTCCACGTGCTCGGCCTCGACCGCGACAAGATTCTGCGAATCTTCTTCCTCCGCGTCGATCAGCTCGATCTCGCGGGCCACCACCTGCTCGAACAGCTCTGAAATCTTCTTCGACTCAGCGATGTTCTTGGCGAACGCGACCGCCCGCTTCATCGGCTCCGGGTCCAGGGCGAACTCGTCCTGCGTCAGTGCCCGCTTGGACAGGCCGTTCCAGCAGCCCACGATCTTCGCCGCGTCATCCAGCGTCAGCTCGTTGTTCTCATCCGCGAGCAGCCGCTGGAAGCGCTTGGAGACGTAGCTCTCATCCACCGCGAGCACGAGCACCTTGTAGTCGGTGAGCCGCCCGATCGAGACCGCCTCTCCGAAGCCGAGGCGGTGGAACTCCGGGCCGAAGACCGCCTCGTCGTTCATGTCGGTCAGGATCGCCCCGGCCTCCTCGGCCTTCGACCGCGACACGTCCGCGTAGATGCGCGGGGTAGCGGTCATGTACAGGCGCTTCTTGCCCTGGATGTAGCCCTGGTCATGCACGCGCACGAACGCGGACTCCTCCGCGCCCGCCAGCGTCACCCCCGTGGTGCGGTGCGCCTCATCACAGACGATCAGATCGAACTCCGGCACCCCCTGCGCCTGCGCCTGGGCGACCACGTCGATCGACTGGTAGGTGGAGAACACCACCGTGATCGTTTCCGGGTCGTCCGGGGTGAGCTGGAACTTCGCAGCCAGCTTCTCAGGGTTCGTCGTCGCCGGGTAGGCGAGATCCACCACCGGGGTGTCTTCCTCGGTCTTGCGCTTGCCGACCGACACATCCGAGCACACCGCGAACGACCGCAGCGGACGGGTGGCCTCGATCGTCCACTCCTTGAGCGTCTGACTCAGCAACGCGATCGACGGCACCAGGAACAGCACCGTGCCGCCAGCGGGCACCAGCTGCTCCACGATGTTCAAGCTCGTGTACGTCTTGCCCGTACCGCACGCCATGATCAGCTTGCCCCGGTCGGCACCCTCGAACCCCTTCAGGACGTTCGCAATCGCCTTCTGCTGGTGCGGGAACGGAACCTTGTGCGCCTTCTTCGTCAGCACATCCGGCTGCGCCAACGAGAACTGCGACCAGTCGATCGAGGACTCGTCCAGGTCCTGCACCCGAAGCCTGGACACCGGGGGGTTCTGGTTCTCGATCGCCTCCTCGGCGTTCCGGCCCCAGTTGTCGCTCGTGGACACCCACAGGCGCGCCGCGAACTCCGGCGCACCGTCACGCATCTTCCCCGACGCCGCGATGAAGTCCGCCACATGCCCCAACGTCATCGGAGTGCCCGGCGCGTAGAACTTGCACTGGATCGCCGTGAACTCGCCCGTCGCGCGGCTGCGCGCCACGAGATCGATGCCGGTGTCCGTGCGACCAGCCCGATACGGGTACTCGCCCCACAGCCACACCTCGTCATACAGGTCCTGGTACTGCGGCTCCGTCTTCAGGTACGCCTGGATGAGCTTCTCGAACCGGGCACCCTTATCCCGCTCGTCATAGGCGACGGAGCGCAACTCACCCAGGATGTCGTGAATGCTCGCCATGACGCTTCCCCGCTTCAGAATTGACCTGAACTTACGGTATCGGCCACCGGCGACAGCTCAGCAGATCCGCGTTCGGGTGGCGTGCCGCCTGTCGCCAACAATCGTCCACAGGCGCGAGTTCTCCACATTTCGGTCATCCGGCCTCTCCCCGGATGCCCACCACAGTCATCCTTGGCTGCGGGAGGCCATCATGACGACCTGGATCGCGCGCTACGAGGAGGGCTACGTCACCTCCCAGGGAGAATGCGTCACGCTCACCGATGAGCTTCACCCTGAGCATCCGTGGCGTGATCCCGCGCACGCCCGCCGCCACTGGGCTGAACGCCCCGACCTCGCTGGCCCCGGTGTTGGCCCCCATGGCAACGGCCTGATGCAGCGCGACGACGTGCGCAAGCGCCCCGAGTTCGCGCAACTCGGCGTCATCGAGATCTGGCGCAGAGTCACCTTCGTGCGAGACCCCTGAGAGCGTGTGGTCCAGCCGCCAGGATGTCGGAGCTTCCTGGTAGACACGGATCAGAAGGGAGCCGAAGTGATCGACTGGTCGCAGCTACGAGACCTCGTGTGGGAGGCCCGTTGGGATGGTCTCGTCGTCCTTGCGCAGGCGATCTGGTCCAATGTGCTCACGCACTGGTGGTTCGGCCCGTTACTCGCAGTGCTCGCAATCACCGCTTCTCGGCGGGCGTGGCTTCGCCTCGTCCGCTACGTCGGGATGAGCTGGGTACGAGGCGGCTCATCCAGCTGACGACGCATCACCCGAGCAATCGATCCACCGCGTCGGCGACGGCGTCATCCCGACCCGAGTCCGTGTGCTGGTAACGCATCGCGGCCTCGGTGGACGCGTGCCCGCCACGCGCCATCACATCTCGCATCGGCTTTCCTGCGGCTGCCACCAGCGACAGGCCGATGTGGCGGAGGTCGTGGAGGTGGAAGTTCTCGTAGCCCGCTGCTGCGCAGGCCGCGACCCAGGCTCTCTGGAGCGTCGATCGAGTCAACCGATCGGCGCGCGGCCCAGGAATCATCGGCGCGGTGCCGATCCGCCTCGGGAGTCGTTCAATGGCCTGGAGGCCGCGCTTCAGCGGGCGAATCTTCTTGTGCTGTCCCGTCTTCGTATCGGCGGTGTCGCCGTTGGCCCTCCGCTGTCGTTCGACGTTGAGCTTCTGCGTCGTGCGGTCGAAGTCATTGGCGTTCAGCCCGATCAGCTCACCGAGCCGAAGGTGTGCCGCGAACATGATCTCCAGCGCCTCCCGGTAGTACACCTTGTGAAGCTCGGGCGAGTTGTTCAGGGTGATCGACTCGGGAACGTGCGCGAGCACGGCATCGAAGTCTGCGACTCTCCAATCGGGTCTCGGCACGCTCACACCCTTCGACGGCTCGAACACGTTGCACGGCGAGCTGCGGATGTACTTCCACTTCTGGGCGAACCGCATCGCGCGCCGCAGGAAGGCGTACACATTGCGTCGGATCTCAGCGCGCGGCATGGTGTCGAACCAGAGGTCCACCGTCTCCTCGTCGATCTGCCCCATCTGCATGTGCCCGAACGCGGGGAGCAGATGCACCTTCAGATAGGAGCGGTTGTTCGTGAACTCCGTCGGCGTCACGTGCTTCTCGCGGTGGGCCATGTACACGACCATGAAGTCCTTGAACTTCGTCTTGCCCTTCCGTCCGTCCCAGTGCTCGTCGTTGCGTAGCTCGACCTCGATCTCTTCGAGCCGCTGCCATGCACGCTCCTCGGTGGGGAACGTGCCCGCCGTCACCTGCTCACCGTTCTTCAGCCGATACCGAGCGCGGAAGTTCCCGCTCTTCAGCTCGTCAACGGTGCCGAACCTGTCCTTCTGTCTCTTTGCCATGGTTGCCTCCGCGTACTGATACGGAGATCGAGTGCCTTCGACAAAGGGTCAGCGAGACCAGTTTTTGGAAACGAGCTGAGTCATGCCGAGTCACGCGCGGAATGCGCATCTCCGGCAAGGAGGGAGAGTCAGCAGAAAAGTGCTGGTCAGAGGCTGAATCAAGTGGAGGGGATGACGGGAATCGAACCCGCGCTACCAGCTTGGGAAGCAGAAGTTCTGCCATTGAACTACAGCCCCGCAGCCGCGAACGGCTACACCGGTAGAGCCTATACGCTCGACGCATGCTGCTCAGCGATCGAGACATCACCGCCGAACTGGACG
>Ga0164243_10010202_pt1 | contig 13532 bp, 11 predicted proteins | sample OricompcompostOP_FD_108781 | JGI IMG/M metagenome (GOLD analysis project Ga0164243, IMG submission 108781) | Organic Plus compost microbial communities from Emeryville, California, USA - Original compost - Organic plus compost (OP) | ecosystem: Engineered > Solid waste > Mixed feedstock >... | reverse complement strand
TTCGATTCGACCAACACCTGGAAGCTCGGCGGCAACTGGATGCCGGTGGAGGGACTGACCTTCCGAGCAGTGAAGTCCAGAAGCGTGCGCGTGCCGAACTTCGGCGAGCTGTATGCGCCGCGCGCGGTCCAGGCGATCGGCCTGACCGATCCGTGCATGGGCACCAACTACAACGCGAATCCGACTCGTGCGCGCAACTGCGCGGCACTCGGCATCACGGCTCCCCTGCCGAATCAGATCTATACCGGCTATGTCATCAGCGGCGGCAATCCGGACGTCTCGCCGGAGACATCGGACAGCTCGACCGTGGGTGTCGTATGGCAGCCGGGCTTCCTGCGCGGCTTCGATCTGACGCTCGACTACTGGCACATCAATATCGACAACATCATCACGGCGCTCTCGCGCACGGACATCCCGAATCTGTGCGTCGATCTGCCCTCGATCGACAATGAGTTCTGCGCGCGCGTGCAGCGCGATGAGGATCAAGTCGCGATGTGGGTGGACACGAGCGTCATCAACGCCTCCGTCTCGGACGCGAAGGGAATCGATATCGGCGCGAACTATCGGTTCGAGCTCGGTCGAGGCACGTTGAGTTTCGCGCTGCGCGCGAGCCACCTGATCAAATTCGAAACCACGACGCTGCCGGGTATCGCCTCGAGCGTCATTCGTTATGACGACGGTTACCAGAACCCGCGTTTCAAAGGGACGCTGTTCGCAAGCTATGCGCTCGATGCGTGGGACATCGGCCTCGATACCCGCTACTGGGGCAGCGCGAAGCTCTATCCGAACGCCAAGACGGACGAGGAATACGCCGACAATCACGTCGGCGCGCAGATCTACAACGATCTGACGGTCGGCTGGCATGTGAACGAGCACACCACGTTCCGCGGCGGCATCAACAACCTGTTCGACGTCGATGCGCCCTATCACCCCGGCACCTACTATCAGGGCGGCGGCGGAATCTATGACGTGTACGGCCGGTATTTCTTCGGCAACGTCAAGTTCACGTTCTGACGGAGCGCCCCATGAAGAATCACCTGATGAGCCTCATGGCCGCACTGCTGCTTGCCGCCGCGAACACCCATGCCGGACCGCTCGTGATCGCACATCGCGGCGGTCCGGCGCAATTGCCGGAGAACACGCTGCCTGCATTTCGCCAGGCCATTGCGCTCGGCGTGGATGTCCTGGAGTTCGACATGAATCTCACCTCGGATGACCGTGTCGTTCTCCATCACGACACCGCCGTGAACGCCGTCATCTGCCTCGCTGATCCAAAGGCCGCCGTCGCTCATGGTCCGCTTCGCCGCATGACGCTGCGCGAGGCGCAGAGCTTCGACTGCGGTTCCCGGCGTCCGGAGAAATTTCCGGCGCAGCAAGCCGTGCCTGGTACGCGCATGCCGTCGCTGGAAGAGTTTCTGGACGCGGCACGCAACAGCACGGCGCTCTTGTTCGGCGAGACGAAGATGCCGAAGCCCGGCGCAGGTCCGGAAGTGGATCCTGAGGTGTTCGCGGCGAAAGTCAGCGCGATCGTGGACGCGTACGGCGTTGCCGAGCGCTTCATTCTGCAGTCGTCCGATTATCGAACGATCGATGCGATGCACCGGATCAATCCGCGTATCCGCACCTGTTTGCTGGCGATGCAGAACAATAAACCGCGCTTTCTCGCGGCCGTGCGCGAGCATCACGCAAGCTGCGTGGTCCTGCGGCGCGACTATGCGACTGCAGCGGATTTCAAGACGCTCAAGGACGCGGGCGTGACGGTTTATTCGGACGTCGTCGATAGCGCGGAGGAATGGCAGGCCTATGCCCAGCTCGGCGTCGATGCGATCTTCACCAACGATCCCGTCGGGCTGATTGCGTATCTGCGCAAGTCGGGCTTGCGCTGAGCGCAGCGGCTGATCGCAGGCAACGAACGTTGCTGGCTCAACAGCGCAGACACTCGCTCGGTGTCGGTTTCCCCCTATGGCGGACGACCCTGGGGAAAAGGCGAAATGCTTGCGACATCGCACCTCCCGCGGGGCCGCATGGCAACCAGCATGGCCGAACCGGCGTCGGCTTTTCCCATGGAGGGCACAAGCAAGTATCAAGCGCCACAGCTCATCGCGCGCGCAATCGCGATCATCGTGATGCTTTTCAGTGGCACGACGCTGATCGCTGCGCTGTTCGACATCGAAATTCCTAGCGTGATTGCCGCAGCGCTCGGGCCGCTGCGTGCGAATGCCGCTGTGGCGTTCGTGCTGTTGGCGGCGCTCTTATATATGTCCGCCTCTTCCGAACGAGGGGAGGCGGAAGCGTCGCTGTGGGCCCGACGCTCGGTCGAGACGGGGCTTGCCGCTTCCGTCGCGCTCATCGGGCTGCTTGCATTCATCGGCTATCTTCTCGACATGAGGTCGGGCCAGCCGCTGACTGCGAATGCGAGCGGCGGGCGGATGTCAGTGCTGAGCTCCGCCGCAGTATTTCTGCTCGGCATTGCGTTTTTGCTGAGAAATCTCAGCCTCGCGCCGGTGTGGCGCGAATGGCTCGCGCTGATCGCATTTGCTTCGGGCTATCTCGCATTGATGGGATACATCTACCGTGCCGAAGCGTTGTACCGCGTCGGGCCCACCGCAATCCCGGCTCCCGCCGCGACTTGCGTGATGCTGATTGCGGGCGCATGCCTGCTGCTGCCGCCGCATCACGGGTTCATGCGGCCGGTCGTCACTCCGAATCCCGGCGGCGTGCTCGTGCGCCGGCTGCTGCCCGTCGCGCTGTTCGTGGCGCCGGTCGTCGATCTGATACAAACCAACGTCGCAGGAAGTCTGGGTGAGGCGGTCGTCGGCCTCGCGAATGTGTCGCTTCTCGTCGTCCTCGTATGGGCGACGGGAAAGGCCGTACAGATCGCACAATCGCAGCGCGCTCGCGCCGAAGAAAACGTGAGAGCCACCGAAGAGCGCCTGCTGCTCGCGCTGCAAGCGGCTGGAGGCGGCGCGTGGGATCTGGATCTCGTGAGCCAGAACGGCTGGTGGTCGCCGGAGATGTACCGACTATGGGATGTGAGTCCCGCGGTTCCGATACGGCTCGGCGGTGCCCTCGATCTCATCGATCCCCGCGATCGCGCCGATGTCCAACAGGCGGCACAAAGGGCCATCCGCGATCACACCACGTACGAATGCGAGTTCCGCCTCCGCAGCGACGGTCCGCAGGAGCGCTGGATGGCCGCGCGCGGGCGTGTCCACTACAACGCGTCCGGGACGCCGATCCGGTTGATCGGAATCACCCTCGACATCTCGTCGCGCAAATCGACGGAGATCTCGCTGCGGCAAACGAACGAGGCGCTTGCGCGCAGCAACGTCGAGCTGCGCCGCTTCGCGAACGTCGCGGCGCACGATCTGCAGACGCCGCTGCGCAGCGTCGGCAGCTTCGCCGAGCTGCTCGAGCTGAACTACGCCGACCGGCTCGATGACACCGGCCGCCAGTGGCTGCGGCGAATTCTCGACTCCACCGCTCATCTGCATGCGCTCGTGCGGGACCTGCTCGAATACTCGAGCATCGAGGCGCGCCCTCTCGCCGCGCGGCCGGTCGACTTGAACGAAACGCTCGAGCGCGTGCTGGCCCTGCTGCAAGCGGAGATTCGCGAGAGCGGATGCGTCGTCACGCGTTCCGCGCTGCCGGTCGTATACGGGGATGCCGCGCAGCTTTCGCGAGTGCTGCTGAACCTCGTCGGCAACGCGATCAAGTACCGGTCGCAAGAGCCCCCGCGTGTTCACGTCGATGGCGCACGCAAGGACGAGGGATGGCTGATCACCGTGCGCGACAACGGCATCGGCATCGACCCGCGCCACGCCGAGCGGATCTTCGAGATGTTCGAGCGGCTCCACAACGGCAAGGACTATCCCGGCACGGGGATCGGGCTTGCGATCTGTCGTCGCGTCATTCAACGCCACGGCGGCAGGATCTGGGTGGAGTCGCAGCCCGGCAAGGGCTGCACGTTCTGTTTTACAATGCCCGCGCCGCCGCCGGCGCCCGCGAAGTGAGCAAGAATCCCAAACTCTTGCATGGCGCCCCCGCGGTCGTGCTGTTGGCGGAAGATAGTCATGACGACGTGGAGCTCACGCGCATCGCGTTCGAGCACGCCGATTATCTCGTCGATCTGCGCGTGACGAGCGACGGTGAAGAATGCCTCGCGTTCCTGCGCAAACAGAACGCGTACGGCGACGCGCCGACGCCCGATCTGATCTTGCTGGATCTGCACATGCCGAAGATGGATGGAATGGAAGTGCTCGATGCGATCAACGCGGACGAGCGTCTGCAACACATTCCGGTCGTCGTCCTGACGACCTCCACGAGCGAGCGCGACATCAAGGAAGCCTACTGCAAGCGCTGCAGCGGCTATCTCGTGAAGCCGGTCGGGTTTTCGGAATTCTCGAAGTCCGTGCAACGGCTCGAGGAATACTGGTTCTCGCTCGTCGCGCTGCCGAAGCACTGACCACCCCGCTCCCCAAGAATCCCGGTCCCCACGAATCCCGCTCCCAAGAATCATGGATCCGACGACAACTCCAAGATCGGCCAGTCTCACTGCGCTCGGCGTCGCGCGGCTGCGCGCGGCGCATCAGCTGCTCGATGGCGCAACGAAAATTCTGGATGATCCGATTTCGTTGCGCCTGCTCGGACCCGATACGGAAGCGCGAATTCGCGCCGAGATCGCCCGCTTCGAAGCCGAACCTTCCCAGGCGCTGCGCGCGCACGTCGTCTTGCGATCTCGGTTCGCGGAAGATCGACTGGCGCTCGGCGCAGCGCGCGGCGTGTCGCAGTGCGTGATCCTGGGAGCAGGCCTCGACACGTTCGCGTACCGCCAGCCGCGATGGGCGGCAGGACTGCAGATCTTCGAGATCGATCACGCCGCAAGTCAGGCCGTCAAGCGCTCGATGCTGCGCGATGCGGGCATCGAGATTCCCGCGAACGTGCATTTCGGTGCGGTGGACTTCGAGCGCGAGCCGCTCATCGATGCGCTCTCGCGCTCAGGTGTTTCGCTCGAACAGAAGACGTTCTTTTCCTGGCTCGGCGTCACGATGTATTTGCACGAGGATGCGATCGACGCGGTCCTGCGCACCGTGGCGCAATTCCCTCCGGACAGCGAGATCGTGTTCACCTTCCGCAACGCCCGGAACACCATGAGCGCGTTAGCGGAGCGCGCCGCCGAGCTCGGCGAACCCTGGGTCAGTGCGTTCGAGCCAGCTGCATTGGAACGCAAGCTCCGCGACGTCGGCTTTCGCCACGTCGAATTTCTCGATCCGCGGCACGCGCGCGCGCACTACTTCGCGCACTCCTCGCTCCCCGCCCCTCGACTCGTGAATACCGTCGCCGCCATTCGCTAGCGGGCGGCGCACGCCATGTGGCACGCAATTCCAGCACCCACACGGACCGAACGGGTGTACGAGTACTGTCCGCAGCGTGACAAGCCCTGGGTGCTCGCGAGCGCGATCTTGGGCTCGAGCCTGGCCTTCATCGAAGGCTCGATCGTGAACCTCGCGCTGCCTGCCCTGCAAAGCAGCTTGCAGGTGAGCTCGACGCAGCTGCAGTGGGTCATCAATGCGTATCTGCTGGCGCTCGGCTCCGGAATGCTGATCGGAGGCTCGCTCGGCGACCGCTTCGGGTTGCGCCGCGTCTTCGCGCTGGGAACGACGATCTTCGGCATCGGCGCGCTCGCCTGTGCATTCGCGCCATCGCTGCCGGTGCTGGTCTGTGCGCGTCTCATCCAAGGCGCGGGCGGCGCCCTCCTCGTTCCCGGCAGCCTCGCGCTGATCGGTGCGCATTTCGAAGAGCACGAGCGCGGCCGCGCCATCGGCACCTGGGCGGGCGCCTCGGCATTGACGACGGCGATCGGCCCGGTCATCGGCGGTGCGCTCGTCGATCATTGGGGTTGGAGATCCGTCTTCCTGCTGGTCGCGCCCCTGGCGTTTCTGACGGTGGTGCTCACGGTCTGGCGCGTCCCGAAGAGCAAGCCGCAGACGGACAAGGCGCTCGACTTGATCGGCGCGATTCTGGTCGCCGTGTGTCTTGCTGCCTTCATCTATGCGCTCGTCGGCCGCAGCGTCACGATGCGCTCGATGTGCGCCGCGTTCGCAGTGATCTGCGCCGCCGCATTCATCTGGCGGCAGCGAACGTTCGCATCGCCGGTCGTGCCGTTTCACTTGTTCGCATCGCGCACGTTCTCCGGCGCGAATCTCATGACGCTCGCGCTGTATTTCGCGCTCGGCGGCGTCATGTATTTCCTGCCCTTCAATCTGATTCAGGTGCGCGGCTACAGTGCGACGGTCGCCGGCGCGATTTTCCTGCCGATGACCCTGATCCTCGGCTTCGGCTCGACCTTCGCCGGGGACGTGATCCGCAAATTGAATCCGCGCCGCGTGCTCACGCTCGGCTCGGCGATCGCGGGGCTCGGCATGCTCGCGCTCGCGGTACCCGGAATACAGGTGAAAACGTTCGCGGGTTTCCTGCCGGGCATCGTGCTCATGGGCATCGGTATGACGCTGTGCGTCGCGCCGCTCACGACGCTCGTCATGAATTCCGCCGCCGCACACGAGACTGGCATCGCATCCGGCATCAACAACACGGCGGCGCGACTCGCAGGACTGCTTGCGATTGCGATTCTGACGACCTGCGCGGTGCCCACGTTTCGCGGCGCGCTCGAGCGCAATCTCGCGCGTGAGGCGGTGCCGGCGCAAACGATCGAGGAACTATCGGGGCGCGCGTCGCAGCTTGCCGAGCTCATGCCTGCATCGGGCACGTCCGAAGAGACGGCCACGAAGATTCGCGAGTCCGTCGCGCATGCCTACGTCCACACGTTCCGGCTTCTCGTCGCGGGATGTGCTGCGCTCGCGTTCGTGAGCAGCCTGGTTGCAGCACGGGCGCTGCCGCGCACTGCGCGGACGAGCTCCGCGGCTGCTAGCCGGTCGGATGCATGAAGCAGTTGATCGAGAGTCGTCCCGTCAACGGATTCGGATCAGGCACGAAATCCCGATCGATGCAGGCTGAATGCAGCGAATTGCGCCGGTAGATCAGCATGCGATTGAAGACGGCCGGGACGCTCGCAATCCGCTCGAACAGCGCCGTGTCGCCGTTGATGTACATCGGGTCGAGCGAATCGGGATTTCGCAGCAGCGCTTCGAGATGCCCGTAGTAGGTGTCCTTGCGGGCTGGATCGATGACTTCGAATCCGGTCGCACGATGACGATAGAACGCGGTGCCGCCCAGATCCGTCCGGAACAGATAGTGCACGGTCGCGAGCCCCGAACCGTCGGTGGAATCGATGTGCGGGATGCGCTGCAGCGGCCCGAGCTGCGCCGCGGGCGTCGTCACCAGCGAGTAGTGGCACATGGAGAAGCTCAGCGACGTGCCCGTGAGCCCGAAGAAATCGAACAACTTTTTCTGCAGGTGATCGCGGATCAGCTGCTGGTAGGACAGCGGCGCCTCGGAGCGGATGCCGGGATAGTTCGCCCCGACGGGGCGGAACTGCCGAGCCGCCGCCTTCTGGATCAGGCGCTGCGGCTCGGCGATGAAATTGTCGATGACGAGCAGCGGCGCCCGTTCGGCGCCGAAAGTCGACTCCTCGATGCGAAGGTCCGGATGCAGCGCCAGCAGCATGATCCAACGAGCGCTAGCGGTTCAGGACCCAGTGGGTCGACGCGGCGGCCGCCTTCGCGACGGACCAGATGTCTTCGCTCGCCTTGCAATAGCGATTCAGGAACTCGTGATGCGCCGGCATGTGCTCCATCGCTTTCGCCACTGGCTTTCTGAGCTCGCTCAGAAAGCGCGTCATGTCCGCATCCGACATCGCCTTGGGCAAGAGGTGCGAATGGCGCGGGATGACACCCTGGCCGAGCATGACGTGCGTCCAGGAGTCGATGCGGAACAGCTCGCCGTCGGCCTGCCATGCGTGGCCGCGCTCGCGAAAGATCTCGAGGCGATGCGCCAGTGAATCGGGCACGGTCATCTCGCGGCACTCGCGCCAGAACTCGCTGTCGTCGCGCTCGTTCGCGTGATAGTGCATCACGACGAAATCGCGGATGTGCTCGATCTCCTTGCGGGTGAGCTCGTTGTATTCGGCCTGCAGCGCCGGCGTGACGCCCGCGAACGGGAACAGATGAATGAGCCGCACGACGCTCGACATGATCATGTGAATGCTGGTCGATTCGAGCGGCTCGATGAACCCGCCCGCGAGCCCGATCGCGACGACGTTCTTGTTCCAGCCCTGCCGGCGCCGTCCCGTGCGGAACTTGATCACGCGCGGCTGCGTGATCGGCTTGCCTTCCACTTCGCGCAGAAACTTTTCCGTCGCCTGCTGATCGGTCATGTGGCGGCTGCAGAACACGAGCCCGTCGCCTACGCGATGCTGCAGCGGAATGCGCCAGCGCCAGCCCGCTTCGTGAGCGATGGCGCGCGTGTACGGATGAGGAGGCGCAACTGGTTCGGATTGCAGCGCGACCGCAGCATCGCAGAGCAGCCACTTGTTGTAGTCCTCGTAGCCCGTGTGCAGCGCCTGCTCGATCAAGAGCCCGCGGAAGCCCGTGCAATCGATGAACAGGTCGCCGGCGATGACGGCGCCGGATTCCAGCTCGAGCGCCTCGATGAAGCCCGACTCCGGATGCTGGCGCACGTGCTTGATCTTGCCTTCGATGCGCTTCACCCCGAAGCGCTCGGAGAACTTGCGCAGATAGCGCGCGTAGATGCCTGCATCGAGGTGGTACGCATAGTTGATCCTGGAATCCGGCCCCGTCGCGAACTTCTCCTGCGCTGCCGCCTGATGCTCGAGACAGTACGCGCCGAAGTCGGAGCGCATGCCTCGCGTCACGCTGTCGAGCCAGAAATGATGAAACTCGCACGACCACGTGGATTGGCCGGTGATGCCGAACGGGTGAATGTACGTCTCGCCGATGCGGCGCCAGTTCTCGAACTTGATGCCGAGCTTGAAGGTCGCGGCGGTCGCGCGCATGAACTCCTGCTCGTCGATCTGCAGAAAGCGATTGAACGTGCGCATCGGCGGCACGGTCGACTCGCCGACGCCGACGGTGCCGATCTCCTCCGACTCCACGAGCGTGATGTCCACGAGCCCATGCAGCTGATGCGACAGCGCCGCCGCCGCCACCCATCCCGCCGTGCCGCCGCCGGCAATCACAACGTTTCGAATCTGTTTGTCGCTCACTTGGAACTCCCCCGCGCACCTGTTCATCCGCCAGGATGCTTCGTGTGCAATCAATGATTGAGCTTGTTGATCAACATCGCACGAATCTGCCGGGCCTGCGTCTCGTCCAACGACGCGAGCATGCCCCGCGCCTGCTCCGGCAGATGCTCGACGGCCTGCTGCTTGCCGCCGAACACGTAGTACTCGAACACCTGCTTCCATGCCTGCTTTTCCCGCTCCGGCCGATCGCGCAGCGTCCAGAGCGCGTGATAGAGCGCGTTCATCGGCGTCGGTATGAAGGCCGGCACGCTGCTCCACCAATAGTTCACGAGCGCATTGAAGGGCCCGAGCCCTTCGACGTGGTGCCACCACATGCTTGGAATGAAGACGGCGTCGCCGGGCTCGAGCACGGCGGACTGTCCGGCCGCGAGCGCCTCGCGAAAGCGCGGATGCCGCGCGAAGTCCGGATTCCTGAAGTCCACGACGCTGATCGCCTGGCCGCCGGGCGTGAGCTCGAGCGGGCCTGGGTAGAGATTGAAGATCTGCTCGGGCGGAAACAGTGTGAAGCGCCGCCGTCCGACAGCGCAGCACGCGAGGTTGTTGGGCGCGTCGTAATGGCAGGAGGCAATCGTGCGATTGCCGATCCAGATGGTCGGCGCCGGGTCGATGCCGTGTGCGACGAACCCCATCTCGTGGCGGGCACGAAAGCCGGGCAGACATGAATCGACGAGGATGGACGCGGCGTAGTACGTGGGCGGCCGCTTATCGTGCAGATGCGCTTCGATCTCATCGAGAATACGCGTCAGCGGGTCGCGTCTGACGGTCGTGTTGAGCTGCGTGAAATCGGCGTTGTAGAACGGCCGTCCTTCGACCTCAGGCCCGCCGAAGTTGTATTGAACCGGCCTGCCGTTATCGAACGAGCGCAACAATCGCATCGCTTCACCGTGCGATTCGAGCCCGGCGCGCACGAGGGCCCAGTCGCTCACGAGGCCCTTCAGAACGGCGGGGCGCCCCGCGGCGAGCAGCTCAGCGAGCGGCAAGGCGTCGCGTTGACAACCCTCCAGCACCTGAATCTTTCCGGCGACGTCGACCATGAGCTGCTCAAGAACCCTGCTGTGCGCGAGTATAGGCGAATCGCTTGGCGCTGCCGCCGCGTCGGGCTGGCCAAACACAAGGACCTGCGGCGCGTCTTCGTGTGTAGTATTTCGCAGTCATGAACATCACTGACTATCTGCTCACGAGCACGGGCACAGAGTGGCCGAAGCTGCTTGCGTATTGGGTGCCGCCATTACCTGCCCGCTTCACGTTGTGGCTGGTCAACCTGCTCGGCGATGCATTCGTGATCGCCAGCGATCACTCGATACTGCGGCTCGACGTCGGCAGCGGCACGTGTGCGCCGGTGGCGCGCAATCGTGAGCATTTCGCGCAGCTCCTCGATGACGGCGGGCGCGCGAACGACTGGCTCAGACTGCGCCTGGTAGATGAATGCCGGCGTGCGGGCATGCAGCTCGGTCCGCTCGAGTGCTTCGGCTTTCGCATTCCTCCGACGCTCGGCGGCACCTACGAGGCATCGAATCTCGTTCCGACGCACCTGGCCGTTCACTATTCCTATCAGGCCTACATCTGCAAGCAGCGCGACGTCTATTGGATTCCGCCCCGTTGAGGATCGACCCATCACAGGCTGGCTCCTGACGGTACCGCCGCGAGAAACGTATTCACGGTCAGCCGCCCCGTGCGCGGATTCGCGTCCGGAACGAATCCGGGCGGCACATTGACCGAGTGCAGCATGCAGCCGCGATAGATCAGCATGCGATTGAACACGGCGTCATAACGCGCGGTGCGCTCGAACAACGGCGTGTCGCCGTCGACATACTCGGCGGGCGGCATGCCGATCGTGTTGACCTCGGTGTTGACCAGGCGCATGTAGCGCTCTTGCAGATCGGCGGTGACGATCTCGATGCCGCTCTTGCGGTGGCGATAGAACGAAGTGCCGCCTCGATCGCTCAGGTAATGGAGCACCGCGATTCGATTCGGGTCCGCCGAGTCGAAGTGCGGCACGCGCTGAAACGGCACGAGCTTCTGCGGCGGCGTCAGAACCAGCGAGAACGTCGAGTCCGTGATCGCAAGCTCGCCCGCGAGGTCGAACGTGCTGCGGATCAGGTCCTGCAGCATCGCAACGCTGCCGCGCACGTAGTCGGGCGGCGCCGACGAGCGCACGCCGGGATAATAGAGCGACCTCACGCTGTAATCGCTTCTGGCCGCCGCCGCTTCGATCAGCTGCTGCGGATCGGGCCAGGCGTTCTCTACGACGAGGACCGGTGCGCGCGCGCGGCCGACATGATCAATTCGATATTGCACGATGCCGCATCCGGCGCTGCTTCATGGCCATCAGCTTTCTGACGTTGCCGTGCGAGGCGATGATGAGAAAGGCGGTTTGCAGAAAGCCCATCTGATGAAGCTTGTGCAGCGAGCTCGCATCCAGCGCATTCAGCTTCTCCGGGCTGATCGTGTACAGCCCCTTGAGCCCGTACATCTCCTGCTTGTTGAGCTTCACTTCGACGTTGACCGATTCGATCAGGTCCATGGCCGTGAAGGCCGCGAACATTTGCTTGCTGATCTCGAGGCCGTCGCGAATGCCGCGCAGCACGGTTGCGATGTGATCGAGATACGGGCTGTTGCCGCCCTGCGGCAGGAAGACGGGCTCGCCTTCGATGTTGCTGATGCGTGGATGCTCCATGTCGACGTGGATCACGGGCTCGCTGCGCAGCTCGCCGTCGATCTGCCGTTCCTGAAATCCAATCAGGAACGGCCCCCGTGCGATCACTGCCGGGAGGTGGACGGCGTTCCAGCGGTCGCCCTCGAGAAACAGGTTCTCGTCCTTCTCGAAGCCCAAAAGCGCGACGGATTGATATTCGCCGCTCTCGCGGTCGCGACGAAAGAAGATCGGATACTCCTTCTGGAGGTCCGCAAATTCATTCGGGAAGATGAGCGCCGTCCCTGTGCTGTCGCCAAATTCGCTGCCGTACCGAGTGATCACCCGCAGATCCTTGTGGGCGACGTTGTTGAGCATCACGTGTCGGGGCATTCGAGCTCTCGAAAATCGTTGGGTGGCTGTGGATTCTCCTTCCGCGCCGTCCTGAACGAAAGCACCGCTCGCTCGTCCGGGCGCGTCCGTTCGCTGTCCCTTGGAAAAGGGCCGCTGCGCGAGCGCAGCGGCCTCATCCCACTTGCCTGTCAGGCTCCGATGCTCATGCATCAGAACTTGTAACGGGCGCCCAGTGCGTAGCGCGGGCTCTGATCCTCGAGCCTCCAGAGCTGCTTGTCCGAGCGGCCGTGCCAGCGGACATCCTCGCCCGTGATGTTGATGCCTTCCAACGCGAACGACAGATGCTCATCCAGCGTGTAGCCGATGCTCATGTCGATCTGATAGTACTCATCGACATACATCGGATTGCGCCATTGGCCCTGGTTGGCCTGCGTCAGGAACTCATCGCGCCAGTTGTACGCGATACGGGCGGAAATGCCGTACTTCTCGTACATGAGCACCGCGTTTGCGGAGTCGGACAAGCCGAGCAGCGCGAACTGGTTCACGTTCGGGTCGCCCGTGTTGTCGAAGCCCACGTCGCCCTTGACGATCGTGTAGTTCGCGAGAATGCCGAACCCGGTTTCGCCGAAGAAGTACTGGCCGCCGAACTCCCAGCCGTGGATGTTCGCTTCCTTGTTGTTGATCGGCTTCTGGACCGCGAAGATGTAGTCCGGATCGTCCGCACGCGTGATCAGGTCGTACTGCGTTGCCCAGGCCACGTGCTGTTCGTTCGTGCCGTTGTAATTGGCGGCGCCGCCCGGCCAGAACACGCCGTTCTTGTCCGTGAAGCCGTCCGGGTGCTCCATCATGGCCATCATCGTGAACAGCGCCGAATCGTCCGCGGCGCCGCCGAGCGCGGCAAGCGCCGCCTGCGCACGCGGACCCGCCGTCTGGTCCTTGATGTTCACGCCGCCCAGGCCGACGAGCGGCTCGTCGAACACGCCCTGGCCGATGAAGTTCACGATGTCCTTGTTGAACCAGCCTACGGACACGTAGCCGTTGTCCGAGAAATACCACTCGAGCGCGAGGTCGAGGTTCGTCGACTCCAACGGCAGCAGGCCCGGGTTGTTGGCCGTGGCGGGCGCCTGGAATCCATTGAGCGTCGAACCGCCCGGCGTGTTCGGGTCGACCGTTGCCGTCAACTGGTTGTAGTTCGCACGAGCAATGGTCTTGCTGTACGAAGCACGCGCCTTCAGGGAATCGATCACCTGAATATCGAAGTCCAGGTTCGGCAGCAGGTTGTTGTAGGTCGCCGTTTCCGTGCGAGTCACGATGTCCGAAACGAAG
>Ga0164243_10010200_pt1 | contig 13533 bp, 5 predicted proteins | sample OricompcompostOP_FD_108781 | JGI IMG/M metagenome (GOLD analysis project Ga0164243, IMG submission 108781) | Organic Plus compost microbial communities from Emeryville, California, USA - Original compost - Organic plus compost (OP) | ecosystem: Engineered > Solid waste > Mixed feedstock >... | reverse complement strand
TTCGGCCCGCTTGACCTGATCGTGCTTGTCCACGTAGCCGCTCAATCGAACCACGCCGTGGTGGGTTTCGACATTGATCTGTGTGATGTTGAGCGAGGAGTCGTCATAAAAGACGGATTTGACTCTGTTCGTTATCGTCGCGTCGTCGGTGGATTGTTCGCTGCTGTAATAGTGGTCCGATCTGTCGTAATCATTGTACTGGGAAGTTCTGTCCTCATTGTCATAACGGTCATCCCTGTCGTGGTGGCTGCTGCTCGTGCAAGCCGTCAATGTGCCGGCGATCGGTATCGCCAACCCAAGAACGAGATAAAGCGAACGATGTTTGAAGTTCATCTTTGCCACCTCATCATTGCTGGGACATGGCTGTCTGCGGAATAAACTCAGACAGTCGTTCCGCGGATTGGTTATGCACAGTGGAGGGCGCGTGGTCCGGGCACAAGCGTGTGGGCGGCCGGCATCGATTTTGTCCGGCTTGTGCAGTCGATCCCGGCTGAGCGCGGCCTGGAGCGACCTCGCGCTCTGGCATACTCTATACCGCTCCGCCGGCGCTGCGTCCGCGCCATACCCCAATAACGATAACGACAATCGAGGTGCCATCGTGAACAAGCTGAAAGTCATCCAGTGGTATACCGGCGATATCGCCTGCCATCAAATCCGTCTGGTCAACGCCTGCCCCGGCATGGAGCTGGTCGGCGCCTTCGTTCATCACCCGGAAAAAGCCGGGTTGGACGCGGGTGAGATCGCCGGCATCGGCCCCATCGGTATCATCGCCAGCAACGATCGCCAGGCCATGCTGGCGCTGGAGGCGGATTGCGTGCTCTACAATCCGCCCGTCGAGCGCTACGACGAAATCATTCCGATCCTCGCCAGCGGCAAGAACGTCATCAGCATCATCGCCGGCTGGAATCCGAAAAAGCACAGCTGCTGGCCGGATATCGTCAAAGCCTGCGAGCAGGGCGGAGCGTCGCTGTACGGCACCGGTCTCAATCCCGGCCTCAGTTACGAATTGGCGCTGCTGGGCTCTTCGCAGTGCTCCGAAGTGGAATCCATCTACATCAAGACCTGCGAGCCGCAGGACAGCCTGAGCGAGGTCTTTCTCACCGCCTTCGGTTTCGGCAAAACCGAGCAGCAGCTGGCGCAGCATTCCGATACCACCTACGCCATGTTCAAGTGCCTGCTCGATGTCACCGACCTGTTGTGCGAGTCGCTGCATCTGCCCCACGACGGCCACCGTTTCACCATCGATTTCGAACCGGCCACGCGCGATTACCACGGCCAGATCAGCGTGCGCCGGGGGACCATGGCGGGCCTGTTGATCAAGGCCGCCACCACGCTCGGCGATACGCCGGTGGCGACCATCGAAATGCGGTTCCTGCTCGGCGCCGATTACGTCAGCGACGCATTCCTGGCCGGGCGCCCCCGCCACGGCTGGATCGAAGTGGATGTGAAGGGCACGCCGGGCAGCCGTCTGACCCATGAAACGTACATGGATCAGGATGTCATCGGCACCTGGTCGACGGGAACCCGCGCCGTCAACGCCATCCCCTCCGTCTGCGCCGCCCGGCCCGGCTTGCTGTCGCCGCTCGATCTGCCGTTGGCGCGCATGATCAAACTGCGTCCGTGACCGGCGGCGCCGATGTGATCGATCGCTCCCCTGGCGCGTCTCATGCCGACCGCCGCACGGCGAAGCGGCGCGCAGAAAAAGTGGTAGGGCCGTGGCGGCGGGCTACTATTAATGAATTTTTCGGGGAGCAACGATGCAGTACGAGACGGAGCCCGCCAAGAAGTGGGATATGGCATGGCCCAACCTGTCGCAGTGGGAAATCTGGCGGGCGGCGGACCGGTTGGTCGCCGACGGTATCGAGGAGCCGAGCAATGAACAGGTCCGCAGTCACCTTGGCGGTGGCAGCCTGGGCGCGATCGCCGCGGCCATGAAAGCGTGGCGCGATCGCCGCGCCGGCGTGACCGGCAGCGGCCTGTCCGACCCGCTGACGGCGCTGGTGCTGGCGCTGCACAAGGAGCAGACCGAGGCCGCGACCCGACACGTCGAGCAGGAGCGGGCCGCGCTGGCGGACGAGTTCGATGCGGCGCTGCGGCGCGGCGACGATCTGGCGCTGGCGCTGGAGCGCGCCCAGGCCCTGGCCGAGGAACGCGCCGGCAGCATTGATCAACTGCGTTCCGAGCTGCGCCGGGAGCAGGACCGGGTGATCCGCCTGCAGGCGCAGAATGTCAGCCACGCGACGGAGATTCAGCGCCTGACCGACGAGCTGGAGCGCGAGCGCGCCGAAACCGCCGGTCTGCGCGAACAGTGGGATCAGGCCCGCGCCCGCATCGCCGACACGCGTTCGGCGCTGGCGCGGGAGAAGCGGGCGCGGCGCGCCCGGGCCCGGGAGTTGCGAGCCGAGCTGGAGGAATTGCAGGCGGCGGTGCGCGCGGCGCAGGCCGAGTGGGGACTGGCCCACGCCGATTTGCAGGGCCTGCGCGTCGAACACGCCGCGCTGGCGGAGGAGCGCACCGCCTTGTTGCACCGCGCCGAGGTGGCCGAGGGCCGGGCGCTGGCGGCCGAGGCCCAGGTGCAGGCGGGCCGGCAGCGTATCGACCAATTGCTGGCCCAGATCGATCAACTGCGGGAGGTGCGGGACCAGAAAACCGACGAGCGCATCCAGACGCTGTCGAAACTGCTGCTCGCCGAACGGGTGAATCCGCAGCGGCGCCCGGACAAATAACTCCTCGATCGCCCAGTTTCCGTACCGGCCGTGCCTGAACAGCCGCACCTCGCCGGCCGCAGCTCGCCGGCCGCACCTCGCCGGCTGCACCTCGCCGGCCGCACCATGAGATGAATGGCACAGTCGCCGGCTGTGGACCGCGCGACACTGGTTGGCAACGGGTCGGGCGCGGCTCCGGCGCCGCGCGGGCGCAACAGCGGCGCCATCGTCGACCCCGGCAGGCGGTGGATCGAGGGTCATGCGAAACCGGTCATCTCCCAGCAGCAGGGCGCGCGGCCAGTGGTTGTGGCCGCTGGGCGTCGTGCTCTTTATCGTCGCGCTGCTGCTGGCGGCGCTCATCGACAGCCACTGGAACGCGGTCCGGCCCTGGATCAACCGGCGCGTCACCGAAACCCTGCAGCGGCCCTTCAGCATCGACGGCGATCTGCGCGTGCACTGGATACGCGACGCCGGCCACGCCCATTGGCTGCTGCCGCGACCGCGCATCGAGGCCAACGACATCCGCATCGGTTATCCGCCGGATTGGAACAGCGATCAGCCGATGGCCCGCATCGGCCGCCTGACCCTGGTGCTGGACCCGCCGCCGCTGCTGTACCACAAGCTGGCGCTGGTGTTGCTCCAGATCGACCGCGCCCACGTCGACCTCGAACGCCGGCGCGACGGCAGCGACAACTGGAGCCTCGGCGGCGGCGGGGCGGGCCGCTGGCAATTGGCGCTGGATCAACTGATATTGCGGGGCAGCGTGCTGCGCCTGCGCGATGCGCCGCTCGGCATCAACCTCGATGCGAACCTGGACAGCAACGACCAGGGCCTCACCTGGACCGTCAACGGCAGCTACGGCAGCGCCTTGCTGAACGGCCGCGGCAGCGCCGGTTCGGTGCAGGCGCTGGCGGACCGGCGCACGCCTTACCCGGTCGATGCCCGCCTCAGCATCGGCAAGACCCGCATCGACGCCAAGGGCACGCTCACCGATCCGAGCCGGCTGGCGGCGCTGGATCTGCAATTGCGCATCGAAGGCGTCAGCATGGCGCAGCTGTATCCCATCAGCCATATCACCCTGCCGGAAACGCCGCCGTATAAAACCGCCGGCCGCATGCGCGGCAAACTCGACGAAAACGGCGGCACCTGGATCTACGAAAACTTCAGCGGCAGCATGGGCGGCAGCGACCTCGCCGGCAGCCTCACCTATCGGGCCGGCAAACCGCGGCCGTCGCTGAGCGGAGAAGTCCGCTCCAAGGTGCTGGATTTCGCCGACCTGGCGCCCTTCATCGGCGCCGATTCCAACGCGCAAAAACAGGAGCGCGGCGCCACCGTGATGCAGCCCGGCGACAAGGTGCTGCCGGTGGAGCCGTTCAAGACCGACCGCTGGCGCGCCATGGACGCGGATGTCCGGTTCGAGGGCCGGAAAATCCTGCGACCGCAACAACTTCCCATCGACAACATGAGCACCCACATCAAACTGCAGGACGGCGTGCTGACCCTGGACCCGCTGCAATTCGGCATCGCCGGCGGCACGCTGAAGGCCGGCGCGTCGCTCGACAGCCGCCGCACGCCGCTGGCCGCGACCCTGAAAATCAGTGCCCGGCAAATGCAGCTCAAGCAATTGTTCCCGGCCAGTCAATCGATGCAGGCGAGCCTCGGTGCGCTGAACGGCGATGCCACCTTGTCCGGCAGCGGCGATTCCATCGCCGCGCAGCTCGGTTCGGCGAACGGCGGCGTGCAGCTGCTCATCGACCGCGGCACGGTCAGCAAATTCATTCTCGAAGCGGCCGGATTGAACGTGGCCAACGTCGTGCTGACCCGCGTGTTCGGCGATCGCCAGATCAACATCCGCTGCGGCGTGGCGGATTTCGCCGTGGCCGACGGCAGCATGCGCACACGCCTGTTCCGCATCGACACCGACGAGGCGCTGATCGATGTCGACGGCGATATCAACCTGAACACGGAACGGCTCAACCTGACGGTGAAACCCCAGAGCAAGGGCGTGCGGGTGCTGTCGTGGCGCGCGCCGCTGTACGTGACCGGCACCATGAAAAATCCGAACGTGGGCGTCGACAAGGGGGTGCTGGCGCTGCGCACCGGCGCCGCCGCCGCGCTCGGCGCGGTCGCGCTGCCGGCGGCATTGCTGCCGCTGGTCGGGACCGGCAGCGACAATCCCGCCGAGAGCCAGGAATGTGTTCAGCAACTGGTCCGGATGACGGGCGACACGCATTGACGCGCGCCATGGCGCCTGTGTCAGACCGCGCCGGCGCTACGTCGATGTGTCGACCGTTTCGGCAAAAAAGCAAAAAAATCGCCGATGATTTCGACGCGTGGCGACGATGTGTTTACGAGTGAGTAAAAAGAAATTAAAGGCGCTTTATTGGCGTGATCCGGCGGCACGCGCGATCACGGGAAAATCCTGTCTGTGTTTCCCGGCCGGGACCTGGTTGCGTTTTGCCCATTTCGCTGAAAAAAAGCCCACTTTCACGGCATTGTCGGGCGCGCGTACGTTACGGTGAGTGATTTACAGGTTTCCCTTATGATTAAATAAGTTACAGTGTTCACATTACATTTGTGATCTGATCGTCAAATTTTCGCCGTGATCCGGCAGCGCGACATCGAGCTGCCGGCATCGCGGCGATCAAAGTGTCGATGGCTGTCGATGGTTCGAGCGGGCAGTGAAAGGCGGTTGTTCCGACGGGAGATCAATGGTCGATCATGAATAGGATTTTTATCGTCGACGACGATGTGACGAGCTGCATGCTGGCCTCCAGGCTGCTGCGCAACGCCGGTTTCGAAGCGCGTTATGGACACGACAGCCGGGCGCTGTTTCAGACCCTGGTGGAGTGGCCGCCGCAACTGGTGGTGCTCGATATTCATCTGGGCGGCGAGGATGGGCGCAGCATCGCCCGGCGCTTGCGTGCGAGCAGCGCGATCCCGATCCTGATCCTCACCGCCAGCACCGACCTGCAGACCAAGGTGCAAAGCCTGGAACTCGGCGCCGATGATTTCATCAGCAAACCCTTCGCCGCCGGCGAGTTCGTCGCCCGCGTGCGGGCGCTGCTGCGCCGCGCCGCGCTGCCGGCCTGGCATGGCACGGCGGCGGCCAGCGACCAGTTGTGGCTCGATAACGATAAACGCACGCTGGTGGTCGCCGGTGTCGGCGAGCTGGTGCTGACCGAAGCCGAACTGCGGCTGCTGGAGCTGCTGTTGATCCATGCCGGCAATCCGCTCGACCGCGAGGTCCTGAGCAAGGCGGTGCTGCGCCGTCTGTGGCAGCCGGGCGAGCGCAGCCTGGACCTGCACGTCAGCAATCTGCGCAACAAATTGCGCAAGTTCGCGCCGACGGTGCTGGAAATCCAATCGGTGCGCGGCATCGGCTATCGCCTGCTGCTCGGCGGCGCCGAATAACCGCTTACATTTCCTTACAAACTCCGTCCGGCCGACATCTACGCTTCGTCAAGGTTCCGCCAGAAATGTGATCTAGGCGGCAGATTCTTGATGGGGTAGTCGATGGTACGCGGTGGCAAAAACAGCTTTGCAGTGATCGCCGGTCTCGGATTGGCGGTGGTCGGATCGGTGGGCGCGCAGGCGCAGGGCGTGATAACTCCGGGAAAAGTGCTGGAGACCGTGCGTCCGCGTCCGGCGCCGGCGCTGCCTGCGACCGATACGACGCCGGTGGTGACCTCGGAGATGCCGCTGCCGACCAACCTCGATCCCAACGCGCCGCGCTTCGAGGTGAAGCAATTCGACTTCAGGGGCAACCACGCCGTCGAAAGCGGCGAGCTGCACGGCCTGATCGACACTTACGCCGGCAAGCCCTACAACCTGTTCGAGTTGCAGAAGGTGCTCAGCGTCATCACCGAGCATTATCGCCAGCGCGGCTACCCGGTGGCGCGCGCGGTGCTGCCGGCGCAGCAGCTGAAGGGCGGCGCGCTGCTGATCGAAGTCATCGAGGGGCGCGTCGACAAGGTCGCGTTCACCGGCAACCGGCGCTACGGCAGCGAGCGCCTGGCGCGCTGGGGCGCGCCGCTGGTCGGCCGCGACGTGCGCCTCGACGTGCTGGAGGAGCGCATGCTGCTGATCAACGATCTGCCCGGCATGCAGGCGCGCGCGGTGCTGCGCCCCGGCGACACCTACGGCACCACCACCACCGAAGTGACGGTGGCCGAGGACCCGGTGGACGGCCGCATCAGCTTCAACAACTACGGCCGCGATGAGGTCGGCGAAAACCGCGTCGACGCCGCCATCCAGTTCAACAATCCGCTCGGCATCGGCGATCAGCTCGGCCTGCAATCGAGCGTCTCGGAACACAACCTGCTCAAGCTCTACGGCATCAACTACAGCCTGCCGATCGGCGTTTACGGCACGCGTTTGGCGGCCAGCTACACCTATGTCGACTACGACGTCGGCGGCGACCTGCGCGCGCTCGACCTCAGCGGCAAGAGCCAGCTGGCGTCGATCAGCCTGAGCCATCCGCTGCTGCGCAGCCGCCGCGAAAACCTCTACGCCACCTTCACCGTGCGCAGCTTTTCCGGCAAGCAGTATTTTTCCGGGCAGTCGCTCTCGGACAACGACGTGACGCTGATGGAGGCGGGCCTGTCCTGGAACCGCATCCACGAATCCGGAAACATCTCGTCGGCGGGGCTGCGCGTCAGCACCAATTTCCGCGACAGCGACAGCGGCACCCGCGACAACGCCAACCTGTTCAAGGTCGAGGGCGAATTCCAGCACCTGATGCGCCTGTCCGAGCGCTGGGAATTGAAACTGGAAACCAGCGCCATGTACTCGCCCGACGCGCTGGCCGACGCCGAGCGCTTCAGCCTCGGCGGGCCCAGCTCGGTGCGCGGTTATCCGGCCGCCTGGTCGCTCGGCGATCGCGGCGTGTTCGGCAGCGTCGAGGGCCGTTATCGCTTCCATGTCGCCGCCATGCCGGTGGCGTTCTCCCTGTTCAGCGACGCCGGTTACGTGTCGCGCAAATACGCCGACACCAGCACGCCGAAGTCGGCCAACCTCAGCAGCGTCGGTGTGGGCCTGAATTTCTCGCCGCTGCCCTGGCTGCGCGCCGATGTCGCCGGCGCGCTGCCCACCGGCGACATGAAATCCGCCGACGGCCATGCCGGCGGACGCGTCTGGTTCAGCCTGAGCGCCATGTTCTGAGCATCCGCAGCGCGGACACCAATCGAACAATTTCTCCACGAGAACAACGCGCCGGCCAACGCCGGCCGATGAGGAAGATGTCATGAGTTCAGCCAAACGCCCGGCCGCCGCCACCGCAGTTTTTTGTTTCCGCCTCAAGCCGCTGGCGCGCGCCTTTTCCGGTTTCGCAGGTCTCGCGCCGATCATCGCCTGGGCGCAGCTGCCGGTCGGGCCGCAGGTCATCGCCGGTTCGGCGGTGGTCAACCAGCCCGACCTGAACCACCTGGTGGTGCAGCAGAACACCGCCAAGGCGATCCTGAACTGGCAACAGTTCTCCATCGGCAAACAGGGCTACGTGCAGTTCATCCAGCCCGGCGCCAGCGCCATCGCGCTCAACCGCGTGGTGGGCGCCGATCCGTCGGCGATCCTCGGCAGCCTGTCGGCCAACGGCCAGGTGTTTCTGATCAACCCGAACGGCATCGTGTTCGGCGCCGGCGCGCGCGTGGATGTGGCGGGGCTGGTCGCCACCACCATGGACATCGGCAACGATGACTTCCTCAAGGGCGACTACCGCTTCAAGCGCGCCGGCGACCGTTCCGACGGCGCCACCGTGGTGAACGCGGGCACCATCAATGCCGCCGATGGCGGCTACGTGGTGCTGGCCGGCGATTACGTCGACAACCAGGGCGTGATCCAGACCCGCGCCGGCACCGCGCTGCTGGCCGCGGGCAAGGCCCTGACACTGCAGCTCAGCGGCAGCGACCTGGTCGATTTCGCCGTCGACGAAGCCACCGTGGTGCACCTGGCCGGGGTCAACAACAGCGGCCAGATCCTGGCCAACGGCGGCCGCGTGATCATGACCGCAAAAGTGGCCAACGATCTGGCCGCGACCGTGGTCAACAACGACGGTCTGGTGCAGGCGCAGAGCACCGTCGAGCACGACGGCGTGATTTATCTGGTCGGCGCCGGCGGCGACGTCGCCAACGCCGGCACCCTGGATGCCTCCGCCCAGGCCGGCGCCAACGGCGGCCACGTCGAGATGCGCGCCAGCGGCGATCTGATCCACCGCGCCGGCAGCAAGGTCACGGTCAGCGGCGCCGGCAGCGGCGTATCCAACGCCGGTTCGGTCAATACCTGGGCCGACGGCAGCAACCGCTATCAGGAAGGCGCGGCGATGGAAGCGCGCGGCGGCGCCGAGGGCGGCGACGGCGGCTTCGTCGAGTTGTCCGGCAATCGCGTGATCAACCGCAGCCTGGTCGACCTGCGCGCGGCCAACGGCAAACTCGGCACCTTGCTGCTCGACCCGAACGCGATCCATATCGCCAACGGCGCCGGCACCAACGCCGGCGACAACAGCACCATCTACGAGCAAAACCTGGAAGCCCAGCTGCGCCTGGGCAACGCCGTGCTGGAAGCCACCGGCGCGGATGCCAGCATCACCCTCGACAGCCTCAGCGACGGCGTGCTCGACGGCAGCAACGGCGGCAGCGGCGGTTCGCTGACCCTGACCGCCTCCGGCGGCGGCGCGCCCAGCATCACCTTTGCCGACAAGAGCAACACGATCAAGGTCGACGGCGCCCTCAACTTCTCGGTGGACAACGGCGCCGGCAGCAACGCGATCGGTTCGATGAGCCTCGGCAACCTCCAGGCCGGCAGCTCGATCGACCTGAAGGCCGGCAGCATCGACACCGGCAACCTGACCATCAACAAATCGATCAACACCGCGACCGACACCAGCTACCGCATCGCCGCGCAGGCCTATGCCGGCGACCTGACGGTCAACGGCGATGTCACCCTGAACGTCACCAACGGCACCGCCGCCGCGGTCGGCACCGAAGTCAATCTGAAGGCCAGCGGCGATGTGAAGGTGACCGGCGCGATCACCTCCAAGGCCACCGGCAAGGGCTACCACAACTACAACTGGGTCACCGCCGGCAACGACGCGCCCACCTATCTCGGGCTGCAGCCGTGGACCCAGCAGAGCGAGGCCGATCACCCGATCACCGCCAGCCTGAGCATCGACGCCGGCGGCAAGGTCGACGTCGGCGGCAAAATCGACGTGCTCGCCACCGATACCAACACCAGCTTCACCGGCAACAGCAGCGGCGGCTACTGGCAGACCGCCACCGCCACCGCGCACAACTTCTGGCGCGCCACCGCGGCCCAGGCCGGGGCGACGATCAATGCCGGCGGCGATGTCATCATCGGCGGCGCCACCTCGGTCAAGGCCGACGGCTACGCCACCGCGCAGTACTCGGAAACCGAGACCTGGCGCACCATGGTCGACAATTTCAACTACAAGGACGGCACCCAGACGGTCTACACCTACAGCTGCGTGGATGGCAACTGCGGCTACAACGACTCCTACATCTATACCGATCACAAGCTGAAAGGCAGCGCCACCGGCAATTACATCTGGGTGTTCGGCAGCTACACCAGCAGCCTGCCGGCGACCGCGTACGGTTCGCCGAGCGTTTCCACAACCACCGACAGCAGCACCGGCTCGGGCGCCACCGCGATGGGCTACACCGGCGCGCGCGGCCTCGACGCCACGCTGGACATCAACGCCGGCGGTTCGGTCGAAATGAACGGCATGAGCGTGCTGGCGACCAACCGCTCGGGCACCGGCACCGGCACTTTCACCGACGTCAACTGGGGCAAGCAGGACACCGCCACCAATCTCAACGGCACCGGCAACAGCTTTACCTCGGCCAACCGCGAAGTCGACTACTCCGACACCTTCACCACCAGCTACACGGCGTCCACCGCCAACGCCACGGTCAACATCACCGCCGGCGACAACCAGTCGGTGACCCTGAACGGCGGCAGCGGCGTCACCTATGACGTGATCGCCTCGCACCCGAACCTGAGCGCCGGCACCAACACCCTGGCCAGCGCCGGCCTGACCATCACCGCCGGCGCCGCCGGCGGCGCCTCCGGCAGCGGCCTGGTGACGCTCAACGGTCCGATCCATGTCGAGGGCGCCGACGACGCCTCGATCGACCTCACCGTGCTCAACTTCGACGGCGGCATCAATCAGGCGGCCGACGGCGCGGCGATCGTGGTCAAGAACAACAACACCTCGAACGACGCCAAGGCCTCGTTCACCGGCAAGGTCGGCGACGTGGTGCTGGACGACATCGCGGTCAGCGCCGGCCGCTCCGCCTATTTCGACGCCACCGCCGACCAGGACCTGACCCTGACCGGCGCCAGCTCGGTCACCGCCACCAACCTGGGGCAGGTCACCCTGACCGCCAGCAACGGTGCGCTCAACACCGGCACCAGCGTCAGCGCCAGCGCAATCTACGGCAACGCCACCATCGCCGCGACCGGCAAGGGCGCGGTGACGACGGGCACGGCCACCGCCACGGGCTCGAACCTGGCCTCGATCAACATCGCCAGCACCGATGCCGACGTTCTCGCCAGCGGCGCGCTCGCGGCCACCGCGAGCAGCAACACCGCGACCATCGGCGTGGCCGGCAAGGGCACGGTGACGACCAACGGGGCGACTGCCTCGGGCCCGGGCCTGGCCACGGTCACCCTCGCCAGCAGCGACGCCGACGTTGTCGCCAACGGCACGCTCGGGGCCACCGCGAACAGCGGCACCGCGACCATCAGCGCCACCGGCAAGGGCACGGTGACGACCAACGCGGCCACCGCCACGGGCTCGACCCAGGCCACGGTCAACCTCACCAGCAGCGACGCCGATGTCATCGCCAAAGGCACCCTCGCGGCCTCCGCGAACAACGGCACCGCGACCATCAGCGCCACCGGCAAGGGCTCGGTGACGACGAGCGCGGCGAACGCCACGGCCTCGCTCAACGCCTCGATCAACCTCACCAGCAACGCCGCCGACGTCACCACCAACGGCGCGCTTGCCGCCACCGCGAACTACGCCAGCGGCGCGGCCAGCATCAGCATCAACGGCGCCACCGGCGTCAATCTGAACAACAACGCCACCGCCACCGCCACCAACCACTCGGTCAACGGCAGCACCAACTACACCACCGGCGGCGGCACGGCCAGCGTCAACGTCGGCAGCAGCGCCGGCGATATTCAGCTGAACGGCGATCTGGTCGCCCATGCCTACCGGAATTCGACCATCAACGTCACCGCCGGCGACGGCTTGACGCAGCAGGCCGGCAAGAGCATCACCGCGACCAGCACCGGCGCCAACGCGGTGCCGGAGGACACCTTCAGCTACAGCTCGCAGACGACCGTATCGTCCACCAACGCGATGCAGCTGGACGGCGATGTCGTCGCCTCGGCCACCAGCGGCCCGGCCACCACCACGGTCCAGACCACCGGCGGCGCCGGCGCGACGATCGGGCAGGGCGCGAACAGTCATATCCGCGCGCAGGGCAAAACCGCCACGGTGAAGGTGAACGCGGGCAACGCGGCCCCGACCACGGCCAACGCCGCGCTGCTCGACCTCGACGGCGCCCTGCAGGCGCTGGCGACCGGCGGCGCCGCCTCGTTGCAGGTCAAGGGCCGCGCCGGCAGCGTCCATGATTTCACCGCCAGCTCGACCACCGGCAGCGCCGGCGCGACGCTGACGGCGACCGGCAACGGCGATGCCGGCTCCGGCTACCTGGCCCTGGACGGCACCGGCACCGTGACCGGCTCCGACAATACCACCAGCGGCGCTGCGCTCACCGTAGCGGTGACCAACGGTGCGTTGGACGCCTTGGATGCGAGCCTGTCGGTCACCAACAGCAACACCGGCACCACGGCCGGCGCGCTGGCGAACCTGAGCGCCGACGGCGCCGTCTCGCTGGGCGCGGTCAGCGCCACCAGCAGCGGCACCAGCAGCGCCGCCCAGGCCCGCATCAATGCCGGCGCCGGCGCCGACTTCACCGCGACCGGCGCCATCGCCGCCACCGCCAACGGCAGCGGCGCCATCGCGCAGGTCATCGCTTCCTCCAGCGGCGGCGCGCTCAATGTCGACGGCAGCGGCTCGCTGACCGCCAAGGCCAACGGCAGCGGCGGCAGCGCCACCGTCACCGCCACCGGCGGCACCGGTGCCACGGTCGACGGCAACCTGCTGGCCCAGGCGGACGCGGGCACGGCCTCGACCACCCTGGCCACCAGCGGCGGCAGCGATGCCGCCATCCACCAGGGCAGCGCCAGCAACATCACCGCCAAGGGCGATACCGCCACGCTGAAGGTGCAGGCGGGCAGCACCGGCACGCTGAACGCGGGCAACGCCGCGCAGCTCGACCTGGCGGGCGCGCTGAGCGCACGGGCCACCAATGGCGCGGCGACCCTGACCGTCGCCGGCGCCGGCGGCAGCGTGCACGATTTCAACGCGACCGCCACCAACAGCTCGGCCGGCGCCACCATCAACGGCTACGGCGACGACATCCTGGCCCTGACCGGCACCGGCAGCGTGAACGGCAACGCCGACAGCAGCAGCGGCGCCAACCTGGCGGTGACGGCCGGCGCCCTCGACACCGCCGCCGCCACCCTGAACGCGAGCAATACCAGCACCGGCGCCTCGGCCGGCGCCGGCGCCAGCCTGATCGCCAGCACCGGCGCGGCGCAGCTCGGCGGCGTGTCGGTCACGACCAGCGGCGGCGGCAACGCGTCGCTCACGGCCACGGCCGGCGGCGACCTGACCACCAGCGGCGCGCTTTCCGCCACCGCCGATATCGGCTTGGCGAACCTTTCCCTGACCGCAGGCACC
>Ga0164243_10010199_pt1 | contig 13533 bp, 18 predicted proteins | sample OricompcompostOP_FD_108781 | JGI IMG/M metagenome (GOLD analysis project Ga0164243, IMG submission 108781) | Organic Plus compost microbial communities from Emeryville, California, USA - Original compost - Organic plus compost (OP) | ecosystem: Engineered > Solid waste > Mixed feedstock >... | reverse complement strand
TCGTGCTGCGGCCGAACGGCGACGTCACGCTGCACGACGACATGCGGGTGGCCGAGGCCCTCGCGCTCACGGAGCACGGGGCCGTGTTCAGCATCACGCTGCACGCGGACTACCGGGGCTGACATGTACCCGACCGAGTACATGGTGATCACGACCCAGGGTGGCGGCGGCGAGGAAGTGTCCTTCTACGAGGACATGGAGAAGGCGCTGCGTGACGGGGTGCTGTCGTACGGCCGGGTGTACGAGGTCCGCAAGATCGCGGACTTCGAGCCCGACGTGTAGCATCCATGCAGGTGAGGAGGGTCGCAGCCGATGCTGCGGCCCTCCTCTCTTTTTTCTACCGGTGTACGATGCCGCCATGACTAGCGATGGCGGCCTCGTGACCGAGGTGGAGAAGGACCTGAGGGAGAGATTCGAGAAGGGGGAGACCAAGGCAACCGCGGTGCCGAGCACCGCGAAGGCGCGGGAGACGCGCGTCGACCAGCTCGTACTCCCGGACGACCAGCGGGCGAAGGTGCGGTTCACCAAGGACGAGTTCCTGGTCAAGGAGAACCCCGAGCTGATCGCGTGGGAGCGCGAGGTGCGCAAGTTCCTGCTGCAGCTCAGCCCCCGGCACGAGCACCGGATCGCCGCGGCGCACGTGTTCGAGTGGGCCACCGGCCTCGCGCTCGCCGACCTCGCGGCCGAGGAGAAGGCCCGCGGGGTCACCGGCGCGCGCGGCCGCAGCTCGTGGCGCAGCGACATGCGCAAGATCAACCAGCTCCTGCGCGGCTACTTCGGCAAGCCGTACATGACCCACATCATGGGACGGAAGGTGCCCAACGCCTACCGGGTGCCGAAGGGCTGGTACGTCTACCGGCACCGCCCGCAGACCCTGGCGCTGTACGCCGAGTACGCCGCCGGCGTGAAGCTGTGATGCCGCTGCTGGACGACCGGCTGCGGCAGCTGCCGGAGGAGACGGTGCCCGACGAGGTCGTCGCCGGGCACCCGATCCTGTGCCGGTGCGCGCCGTGCTTGCGCCGGCCTATAGATCTCCGGCGCCGATTGAAGGCTTCGGGCCGGAGACTATAGATCAGATCGTGAGCTCTTCCTCGGCGAGGACCGAGTCCTCCTGGGCCCCGCCCTCGAGGCGCTTGAACACCAGGGCGATGTTGTTCAGGTCCTCGCCGAGGATCGCCTGCAGGAGCATGGTCGCGGCCGTCTTGTCCAGCAGGTCCGGGCTCTCCTGCCAGACGGTCTGCACCGTGCCGAACCGCTGGTTCCACAGCCACGCGATGCGCGTGTCCAGGCTCGTGCGGTGCTGGCGGGGCACCTCGCGGCGGAACTTGCGCGTGGTCTCGACGAGCTCAGTCATCGTCGGCCTCCTCGATCCCGACGAAGTCGGAGGGCACCGAGCGCTGCCCGTCGAGCGCGTGCTCGAGCAGGCCGCGGCGCACGAGGTAGCTCTGGCCCTCGGACCACAGCGTGCTCGAGCGGATGCCGCCGTCGGGCATGATCACCTCCATGAGCACGACGGCGCTCGACACCAGCGCGCCGTCGGGCAGCGTGGTGCGGATGTCCAGGGCGTCGAGCATCGGCCCGACCGGCTTCAGCTCAGCCATCGACTCCGTCTCCCGTCTCGATCGCGCCGGCGGTCAGGTCGCGGAACTCGATCGACTGATCGCGCTTCACCGCGGGGTTAGTCCCCGGGCGGCGGGTGCCGACGAGCCGGTCGGCGATCAGCTTCTGCGCCTTCGTCGCGCGCGCCATCGACCCGCGCACCTTGGCGTCCGGGCTGTTCGCGATCTTGAACAGCGTGCGCCCGACGAGCTCCCAGCACGGCGTGTCGATCGGCGCCGTCGTCGCGACCGGCCGCGCCGCCACGTAGGCCAGTGCCTCGCGCACCGACTTCGTGCTCACCAGATCCCCTCCCAGCTCTCCTCGTACTCGCTGCTGCCGACCATGCCGCCGCCGACCAGCTCGAGCTGTCCGCCGAAGAAGTCGAGCTCGCGAGTCGCCTGCACCGCGTAGCGCAGGGCGTCCATCATGTGCGAGTACTTGTCGTGGAGCGGCTTCTCGGTCCACTCCTGCAGCTTCGAGTTGAACTCGTACTTGAAGTTCTCGAAGCACTCGAGCATCCAGTCGCAGTTCGTGCGGTGGACGATCGTGTTGTAGAGCTGCATGCGGGTCGCCTGGATGTCGGTGATCTCGTCGCCCCACTTGCTGCGCGCGTTCGGCACGCGCCACACCGAGCTCGACTTCTTCAGCACCGAGACGTGCGGGAACCGCTGGCGCACCATGTCCGCGGGCGTGGCGTTGATCGCCTTCTCGTGGTGCTCCCCGTCCCACGGCAGGATGATCCGCTGCATGCGGGAGAACCACGGCTTCTGCGCCAGGACGTCGACGTACTCCGGCAGCGCCTTGCCGTGGCCCTCCCCGCAGTCGAAGATCATCAGCTGGTTGTTGTACCACTGGAACGCGATCCAGCTCGTCGCGTCGCTGTGCTGGCCGGACGAGCCGATGTCGAACACGACGTAGACCGGGTGCGCCGGGTGGAGCTGGAAGTCGATGACGCGGTTGTCCGAGAGCATCTGCAGGTACGCCTCGCCGTAGACGGCGGCCGCGTCCATCTCGCCGAAGTCGACGTGGTACTCCTGGTTGAACATGCGGTCGTTGCCGAAGCGCTTGAGGTAGGCGTCGCGGTCGATCTCGAGCTGCTCCGGCGTGCGCACCATGGGCAGCCCCGCGCGGACCATCATCTCGTTCAGGTCGTTGATGCCCCAGATGATCTGGCCGTACTCGGCGTTGCCCTCGAGCGACTGCATCAGCTGCCACAGCGGGTTCTTCCGCTTGCCTCGCGGCGTCGAGGCGACGCGCAGCTTCTTGTCCGGCGTCGAGGTGAGGATCGGCATGAGGCGCGGGATCGGGTCCTCGCGGACGAACAGCGCCAGCTCGGTGAACGAGTACTCCTTGAACGACGTGCCGACGCCGTTCTTGTCGCGCCCGTTCTGGAAGTAGCCCTGCAGCTTCATCCGGGAGCGGTTGGCGAACCGCCCCTCCATCACGGTGTCGCGCCACACCGCGAGGTCCGGCGGCGTGTTGTCCTGCAGCATGCGGATGTACTCGCCGGTCTCCGGGTCGCTGTAGGTCTTGTCCCACAGGATGTCGCGGATCATCGGCTGGTCGAGCGAGATGTACGTCGTCGTGATCTTCGGCGTCTGCAGGCACGACTGCACGGTGTCCATCGACATCGCCACGTCCTTGCCCGCCTGGCGCGGGAGCACGGCGACGCCGAACCGCTTCTCCCGCCACATCTTGTGCAGCGCAGCCTGGTAGGGCCGCGGGCGGTAGTGCACCGGGAACACGAGCTCGCTCATCGCGCGACCCCTCCGCCGAAGAACACGGACAGCACGAAGGCGGCGCCGATGACGACGATCCAGAACACGACGAGCGCCACCGGCGCCGGCTTCGGCTGCATGTCAGATCGTGATCCCGGCCTGGCGGAAGAACGCGTCCATGACGCCGCGCGCGACGTCGTCCTCCCCGGCGCCGGAGCTCCCGGCCTTCGAGGTGATCCCCGCCTGCGGACCGTCGAACTGCCCGGTCGGCGTGCGCGGCTGCTCGGCGACGCGCTGCTGCTGCGGCGTCGGCCCGGCGGGCGCGGCCGGAGCCGCCGGCGCGGCGCGCGTGGCGGCCAGCTGCGAGCGCAGCTGGTTGATCAGCGGCTGCACCGGGACCGAGTAGCCCACGAGCTTGCCGTTGGAGCGCAGCTCGTAGTCCTTCGCGATCGTCGCGAACTGGTCGGCGAGCTCCCGGTCGAACTGCTTCGAGCCGGGGATGAGGTCGGCGTTGTTGCGGAACAGGTCGATGCTGGCGTGCACCACCTCGAACGTGTCGCGCATCTCCTCGACGCGCGCGTCCGTGCGCGACTTCACCTCGGCGGCCAGCTGGTGCTTGACCGCGTCCTGCCACGACGCCGCGTCCTGCGCGTCGCGCAGCCGCTCCATCCGCGGCGTGCCGTCGGCGTTGGTGCTGCCGTCGGCGGCCGGGACCTCCTTGCCGATCAGCAGCCGGGGGTGCTGGCTGATCGCCTCGAAGTACTTGGGGAACTCCTCGCGGACCGTCGCGAGCGACTCCTGGTGGAGCAGCTCGGTCTGGTTCGTCTCGAACGCCGTGGCCATCTCGCCCCACTTGGGCGCGATGCTGTCGGCGTCGAACGTCCCTACGGCAGGCGCGGAGGACTGCTGGGCGGCGGAGCCGTCACCAGCGGCCGCGGCCTCGGCGCCGGGAGCTGCCCCGTCTCCCGGAACCGCCGGCTCTCCTCCATCTCCTGCAGCCGGTGCGCCGCCGCTGCCGCCGTCGCCTCCAGCTCCTTGTGCCGCAGGAGGCTGCTGTCCGTCGCCCGCTGCAGCAGCGTCAGCCGCCGCTGCTCCCTCGCCAGCCTCCGCTGCGCCCTCCTCAGGCGCCAGGAAGCTGAAGAGCTCGACCATCGAAGCCGCAGGGTCAGCGCCCAGGACGATGGCCTCGGGCTCCTGCTCGTTCGCCGGGACACTCACTGGGCCTCCTTCGCTGCCTCGACGGCCGCCAGGAACTCCTCGTCCGTGACCCGGAAGTGGATCGCGTCGAGGTGGCCCGTGAGCCCGGTGTCCGAGAACAGCGTCGCGCGCGCGTCGATCACCGCGGCGAGCTTGATGTGCGAGTCCTCGTCCTCCGCGCGCCACTCGGTGTGCTCGAAGCGGTCGAGCGCGAGGTGCCACTGGACCAGGAGGTCCAGGTAGGTCTTGCCGTTCTCGGTGAGGTCGTCCTCGCCCACGAAGTCGATGGCCTCGGGGCGCTTGGCGATGGCCTCGTCGACGAGGTCGGCGGCCTGCTGCAGGAACTGGTGGTAGAGGACGTGGTACTTGGCCGTGTCCTGGTAGGTGAGCTTCGGCCAGGAGTTCACGACCTTGTGCGCGACGACCATCGGGATCGGCTCGGCGGCGGACTTCGGCACGTGCGAGAGCAGGTCGCGCCAGATGAACAGCAGCGAGTGCTGCGGCACCACCTCGTCCTCGGGCACCTCGATGCCCATCTGCGCGAGGTCGCTCTTGTCCTGCTCGGTCAGGTTCTCGGTCACAGCATGCGTCCCTTCGTCAGCGCGAGCTCGCGCGCCTCGTCCTTGATCGCTCGGATCGTGGTGGTGATGTCGTAGCACAGGTCCGTGCTGACGTAGACCTTCTTGACGGTGTCCGGCACGAGGTCGGCGCCGCCGTAGAAGCGCTGCACGTCCTCGAGGTCGAAGCCGCGCGCGCCGTTGTAGGTGTGCACCTTGAACGGCAGGTTCGGCGCCTTGTAGATGCCGGTCTGGTAGGACGGCAGGGTGACCTTGATCTCCGCCGGGCGGGAGTTCTGCGGGTCGCCGGCGACCTCGAACGTCTCCTCGTAGTCGCCGACCTTGATCGTCTCCTGCTTCACCCCGGGGTCGCTGTACCGCAGCACGCGGCGGCCGCGCGGCTTGGGGTACGCGGGCTTGCGCACCTCGCGCTGGAACCACTGGTTGCCGTGCTCGTCGACGTAGAGCACCTCGTCCTTGCCGTGGCTGTTCGAGGTGATCCCCGCGTGCTCGTTGACGTCGAGCCCGCCGACGGTCGGCGCGGTGTCGCGCATGTACCCCCGGGCCTGCTCGGGCTCCGGCTCTCGCGCGCCCCGCTGCTTCACCGGGGCCTGCGCCGGCTCCTTCACCTGGGCCAGCTGCAGCTGGACGAGCTGGTTGACGGTCTGGCTCAGCTGGCGCAGCTCGTCGCGGATCGACCCGCCCTCGTCCTCGGGGCCGCGCGGCGCCGGGAGGTCGCGCTCGGTGCGCGCCGGGGGCTCGACCTGGACCCCGTGCTGCGCGGCGAGCGCGCTCAGCTCCTCCACGGAGTACTCCCGGTAGTGCTTGGTGAACTCGACCCCGGCGCCCTTCAGCGCTCGGTAGATCGCAGCCCGCTCCGTCTGGGCCATCGGTGCTCCTAGTGGGTAGGTTGTAACGGCTACCCAGAGAGTACCATCAGCGCGTTCTGTCCACGTACGGGGCAGGTACGCCGTTCGGGTAGTTCGTCCCGACGTCCGCCGGCGAGCTCGCGCGCCCGTACTCGAAGGTCTCGACCGACCCGTACTCGTAGCCCACGTTGACCGACGCGGGCGTGTAGCGGTACTGGACCAGGTTGATCCGGCCGTAGCTCATCGCCGTCTCGCCGTCGACCTCGATGCTGTGCGCGTAGAGCGTCCACTCCTTCATGTCGCGCCGGATCAGCAGGAAGTCCTCGACGTCCCACGGCAGCACGCGCGCGTGCAGGTCCACCGCGCGCACGTCCTTCGTGACCTTCGAGATGTCGACCTGGCGGCCGTTGACGTCGATGCCCCGGATGCCGAAGCGCATGCGGCCCATGAAGTTGCCGAGCGTGACGTTCACCTGCTGCAGCCGCGCCCAGGCGTCGTGCGCCCGGTTCGCGCCCTGCGTGTTCGTCTCCATCCGCCACGGGATCGCGCGGAAGTTCGTCGCGCCGGACTCGCTGTACTCGTCCAGCGTCTCGAGCTCGTCGAGCACGAAGATCGCGTCCGGGCGCACGACGGCCATGTAGAGCTTGCCGCCGACCTCGAGCTTGTGGAGGCTGTTCGCCTGGATCAGCCAGCGGCTCCACGTCGAGGAGTCGCTGCCGCCGCCGACGTCGAGCACCCAGATCTCGTTGCCCATGCAGCCGTCCTCGAGCGGCTCGCCGTCCGGGTTGTTGACGATGTAGTAGATCCGGTTGTCCATCGCCGCGGTGACGATGTTCTGCTTCTCGATCAGCTCGAGCCAGCGGTTCGAGATGTCGTCGGTCATCGACTTGTGGCTGATGTTGTAGTTGCTCGCCGTCGACTTCATCAGCTGCTCGTCGAGCGGGTGGTAGAGCCCCTGGTTCACGACCTCGCAGCCCCAGGGCGAGACCGTCCCCGGCGTCGCCGTCGTCTCCTCGAAGCCCATGATCGCCGTCGAGCCGGTCTGCCCGGAGACCTCGGCCGGCGCCATGTAGTACGACGTCGAGTAGCCGTCGACCCCGCGGCACAGCACCGCGAGCGTGTCGACCGACTGCGGGTTCTGCCACAGCTTCACGCACGCGGGGATGAGCAGGTTGCCCGCCGTCAGGGTCTTGTACCCGCCGCCCTTGGTCGAGCTGAAGTTCGTGTACTCGCCGAGCTGGTTCGAGCTCCACCGGATCACGGCGGCCGCCTGCCGGTCGTTGACCAGGATGATGCGGTCCCCGGCCACGAGGCCCTGGCTCGCGCTCGACGGCTTGCTGTAGTTCGTGCGCTCGGTCTCCGTCGGCAGCGGGGCCGTGATGTCGTAGCTCGCGGCGACGGGGGTGTGCTGGGCCCAGGACTTCTCGGCGTACGTCGTGCCCTCGGTGAGGTCGACGCTCGCCACGAGCGTGCCCTCCACGGGGACCGCGCCCTGGTCGGACCACGTGACCATGTAGAGGTTCCAGCCGGTCGCGCCCTGGGCGACGGCCGTGTTCCAGATCGTGTCGTTGGGCACCATCGCGACGAGCTGGTCGCACGCCAGCAGCGGGTCCGAGACGTTCGTCCCCGACGGGCCGCCGGCGGTCGCCGCGGTCTGGAACTGCCACTGGCTCCACGAGCGCTTCGTCTTGATGACCGTCATGCGCGACGGCGGCGTCTCGCCGAGCTCGTTCTGGAAGGTGTAGAAGTAGCCGAAGTTGTAGGTGTTGTCGGCCGCCGTGGAGCTGATGAGCGTCCCCGTCAGCGGCTGGCCGGACGTCCCGGCCGTCGGCGTCTCCGCGGTCGGGCGGGTGTTCTTCGTGGTGCCGTTGATCCAGGCCGCCTCGGGCAGCAGCACGGTCGGTGCGCGAGAGGTGTCGAACGTCGGCTCGGTCAGCTCCTGCGGCGTGATGACCTTCTTCTCCTCGCCGACGTAGAAGATGCGCACCGTGTCCGCGGCGTTCGTCGAGTCCGGCAGCGCGAAGATCTTGTTGTCGATCTGCAGGTAGCGCACGTACGTGCAGTCCTCGGAGAACGAGGTGTCGCCCTCGAACTCGGAGTCAGCCAGCGTGCGCACGACGTACTGCTCCTCGGCGTCGTCGTACGCCGCGACCTTGAACGTCACGACGCCGGTCTGCTCCTTCGTCGCGAACAGCAGCGCCTTGCTCCCGTCGTTGAGGAAGAACGACTCGAAGCTGCCGATGATGCGCGCGTTGAAGTTGGTCGTGATCCAGTTGCCGTCCGGGAACACCGAGCGCAGCGCGGGCCGCACGGCGAGCGCGCCCTCGCGCGTGACCCAGCAGTTCTCCATGATGCGCAGCGACGTCGGGTCGCTCAGCCCCGGGGCGTACGCCGTCGACCAGCCGGTGAACTCGCGCAGGTACGCGCGGCTCAGCGGCCGGTCGATCGGAGCCGGAGTCTTGGCCTCGGCCACGGTCAGCGCCTCTCGTCAGCCTGCGGGACGTGCGCCGGCCAGTGGCCGTCGCCGAAGATGTCGGACTGGATCGGCAGGTTCCAGTCGTTGAGCACGGGCGAGTCGGTGTTGCGATCGTCGCGCTCGTTCAGGGCGTAGAAGGTGGACTTCCACTCCTGCTCGAGCGTCTGCACGCGCGGCTGCATCACCGGGTCGGTCGAGGCGTAGAAGTACGCGGCGCGCTGCAGCACGACGTCGGGGAACTCGAAGTCGAGCAGCTGGCCCCGGATCTCAGCGGGCACCTCCGGGAGATCCCCGTCGTCGGTCTCCGGGACCTCCGGCAGCCGGAACATCCGCGGCTCGCGCATCACGGGCACCTGGATGCGCAGGCCCTCCTCGTGCTGCTGGAACGGCCGGGTGAAGTGCAGGGACTGCCGGGTGATCGAGACCCACAGCCCTCGGCGCGCGATGTACTTCTCCGCGGCGTCGCGCGGCAGGAAGTACGCCCACACGCGCGGCGCGCCGTTCTCGTCGCACAGGCGCACCGCGTCGTCGCCGATGATCCGCGGGCGCAGCGTGGAGCGCAGCGTGACGTCCTGCACCCCGGCGTGCGCGACGCCGATCTCCTCGATGTCGGAGTAGTAGGACCACTCGCGCTCGAGCGCGTTCGCGCGCAGCGCCCGGTTGATCTGCCGCACGACGGCGCGGTAGCGGTCGAGGTTCGGCTCGTACCGCAGCTCCATGCCGGTGAGCATGCCGAGCACCTCCTCGACGCACTCGTCGAGGGTCATCTGGACCTCGGGGTTGCCCACGTCACCACTTCCTCAGGGATGCGCCCTCGGGCTTCTTCTTCGTCGCGCCGAGCCCCGGGGCGTTCAGCGCGCTCGAGCTGCTGAGCGAGCCGGTCGACTCCGCCTCGCCCCGGAAGTCCTGGGTCTCCTTCGAGATGCCAGGGCTCTTCCAGCTCGAGGCCGCCGCCTGCGCCGCCTTCGCCGCGTACTCCGAGGTGTACTTCCCCGGGGCCGCCGCCTTCGTGCCCGAGCTCGTCGCGACGTAGTCCTCGGCGTTCTTGCCCGCGTCGAGCCAGGAGACCAGCCCGAGCTGCTGCGCCTTCTGCCGCTCTGCCGCGTTGATCTCCTCGCCGAGCAGGTAGTTCTGCTGGTCGAGGTTCGACATCTGCGTGTAGGTGTCCGACTGCGCCTTGTAGAAGTCGTCCCACACGCCGGAGCGCGAGGTGTTCGCCGAGTTCTCCTCGTTGATCATGCCGGTCTTGGTGGACTGGTTGAGGTCAGAGATGCCGGAGTTGATCGACTGCCGCGTGTCGAAGAACGAGCGCACGATGTCGCCCTGGTTCGCCGACCAGTTCCGCAGCGCCTGCAGCTGGGACTTCAGCACGTCGGACTCGCCGGCGCCCTGGCTCAGCGCCTGCGTCACGAGGTCGCCCCGCTCGCGCGCGCGGTTCGCGAGGTTGGCGAACGAGGCGTCGCCCTCGCTCTGCTCGTTCGCGCGCAGGTCCTGGCGGAAGCTGTCGACCCCGGCGTCGAAGGTGGCGCGCAGCTGGGCCATCTTCGTCTTGAGCTGCTGGTCGATCGACGCCAGCTGGGTGTCGCGCGACTTCGCGAGGCCGCCCTCGACGAGCGTCTTGAGCGCGTCCAGGGACTTCTGGTTGCTGCCGCGCTGCGCCTGCTTCGCGGTGATCTGCGCGTTGATCCGCTCGATCTCCGTGTTCGCGCTCGAGCGCGCGGCGTTGTTCGCCGACCGGCGCGCGGCCGCCGCGGCGTCGTACGCGGAGCCGCCGCTCCCGCCGGAGCGCGTGCCGCCGCTGCTCGTGCTCGACGACCGCGCCGACGGCGCGCTGCTGCTCCTGCCGCCGCCGGAGTACGTCGAGACACTTTGCGACTGCCGACCCTTGTCCTGGCCGGAGGTGATCGTCGGGCGCCCGGCCTGGCTCTCCTTGCGCGCGTACTCCGTGGTGTAGGGCCCGACCTTCGGGACCTGCGGGCCCATCGTCGGCTTCGTCCAGCTCTGGACGTAGCCGCCCGAGCTCTTCTTGTTGGGCGTCGGGGTGTCGAGTCGCATGGCCATGGTGGTCTCCTCTAGATGCCGTAGCGCGCCCGGATGTCGGCCACCGACAGCGGGACGATTGTCTCATCTGTGACCGGAACGGTCACGTCTGCGTTGCGCAGCGCGCCGAAGTCCGCGGCGTCGAGCTGCAGGCGGGCGAAGTCCCACAGCTCCTGCGGCGCGATGTCGGTGCCCATGTTGGCGTTCAGCTGGCTCAGGCCCACGGCGATGTCCTCCGGGGACTGCTCGACCGAGGAGTCGACCATGAAGTCCCAGGCCATCCGCAGCACCTGGTCGCGCATGCTGTCGGTCATCCCCGGTGCCTGTGCGTCGCCGCGCAGGCCGGTGAAGCCGTTGGCCAGGCGCGTCTGCAGGGCGGCCGCCGCGTTCGCCGCCGCGTCCTGCCCGGCCGCGGTGAGGCGCGATAGCGGCGAGGCGGCGGCGTTGCCGCGCGCGAGGCGGCGCGACTCCGCGCTCTGGCTGCGCGCCGTCGGGTCCTCGAGCGCGCGCAGCACGTTGTCGCTGATCGCACGGTCCAGGCGCAGGAAGGCGTCCAGGTCCTGCGCCGGCAGGTCGAGCTCGGACAGGTACGACTGGACGTTCGTCGTCGACCGGTCCCCGGCGCGGTCGGCCTCGGCCGCCTGCACCAGCCCGGTGTTGTACTGCACCGCCGCGCGCTGGCGCGGCGTGAGCGCGAGGTACTCGTCGTCGGTCAGCTCGCGCACCTCGACGCGCCCGGAGAGGCGCGGGGCGCGCTCGGCGTCGCGCTTGGCGATCACCTCGGCGCCGGACCAGCCCTGCCCGCCGACCTCGGAGCGCTCGCCCGCGGCGCTCGCGGCGAGCTGCGCGCGACGCTCCGGCCGCTCGAGCACGGGCGTCTCGGGCGCCGTCGTGCCCTCGGGGTCGAGCTGCGCCATCGCAGCGCGCCCGACCATCTGCTGCTGCTGCGCCGCGGCCTCCGCGCCCGAGAGCCCCGGGTCGACGCGGTAGGTGTTCAGCGCGCGCTGCGTCGCGGCGGCGTCCGCGCGCGGCGGCGGCGGCGCCTGCTTCGACGTCGCGCGCGAGCTCAGCGGCTCCACGCGCGCGACGCGCGGCGGCGCGACGACGGCGGCGCGGGAGGCGCTGACACGCCCACCCCCACCGCCGCCGCCGCTCGGACGCGGGCCCATGAGCGGCGCGCCGTCGCGAGCGCCGTTCCAGGACCGCGTCGGCACGCCGCCCAGCGTGGTCACCTCGCGCGCGGTGTCCACGGCCCGGCGAGGCGCGGTGACCTTGCGACCGTTGTAGGTCTCGGTCTTGGCCTTGCCCAGCGAGGTGACCTCGCGCAGGGTGTCCAGCAGCCAGTTCGCCATGCCCTCTCCTACTTGAACAGCCGACCGGCGTTGAGCTCGGCCTGGATGATCTTCACGCCCGCGCTCGGCCGCGACCAGTAGCCGTCGGCCACGTACTTGCGCGCCTTGCCGGTGGCCGTGGACGCGAGGTACTGCTGGAACGCGAAGTCGGTGCGGGTGCGGGTGATGACCGCGCTGCGGTCGTTGCTGCGGTGCCCGAAGCCGTCGACCGCGAGAGCCTTGCCCTCGTAGTCGCGGAAGCCCCGAGCGTTCAGCCAGCGCTGCAGCGCGCGCGTGAAGTTCGACGGCGAGCTGATCGTGCCGTCCGGGTTGGCGCTGCCGATCGCACGCTGCATCGCCCCGATGGTGTTCGGGCCCTCGTAGCCGTCCTCCTTCAGCCCCGCCGGGAGCGAGGGCTTCGGAGGGGTCGGGCGCGGCGTGCCGTTCACCAGCGCGACGAAGCCCGACCAGCCACCCTCGGCGCCGGCCAGGATCTGCGTGGGGCAGTTCTTGCCGGTGATGTCGTGGTGGTTGACCAGGCCCATGCCGACGCCCTGCGTGCGCAGCCAGCGCACGAGCTCGGCGGCGTTGAGCACCGTCTGGTGGAAGTCCCCGTCGGGGTTCACGCAGAGCTCGATCGAGACGTAGTGCAGCCCGCCGCTCCCGGCGGACCACGTCTTGACCGCGTTCGGGAAGGACTGCACGGCCTCGGTGTCGTCGACCGTCCAGTTCCACGAGGCGTTGCGGACGTTGCCCCGGGCCTGCAGGCGCGCGTGCGCGTCGGCGTCGGCGCCCCGGTTCTTGTTCCCCGTCTCGTGGATGAGGCAGCCGACCTGGCGCGAGCCGTAGCCGTCCGTCATCGACTTCACGACGGAGGCCGGGGCGAGGGCCTGGCGCGTGGTGACCATCAGGCGGCTCCGTCCTCGTAGCGGCGGTAGAGCTCGGCGTCGATCGCGGGCGGCTGCACCGCGGGCTCGGGCCGCGCCTGCTCCTGGACGACCGGCGGGTCCGGCAGCTCGGGGCCGGGCGGCGGCGTGATGTTGCGCGCCGCCAGCCACTGGACCAGCGTGGCCGCGATCGAGCTCGCGAACACGGCCCAGTTCCCGTCGGACGCCTGCCACGCCGCGACCCCGGCGGTCACGAGGCCGCCGATCACGTAGAGCCAGAGCCGCACCCGGCGGGGCAGCAGCTCGGTGAGCGTGTCGTTCATGGGGTTCCTCTCCCTAGTTGTGAGCATCGTACCGGTGTGCGCGGTATCGGCGGCGGCGTCCGAAGATGCCGGTTCCTCCCTCGAGCGCGCGCAGCCGGTCCTCGACGCGCGCGTCGCGCTCGGAGGCGTCGGTGATGTGCGTGGTGATGAGGTTCTTCACCTCGGCGATGTCGGACTCCATGCGGTTCGTCTGGTCGCGCAGGGACTTCCCCGAGTTCGGGTGCACCTGGTGGCGGACGTCCTCCGCGGCCGCGCGCGTGCGCCGCGAGTTCAGCCAGGCGAGCAGCCCCGGCCACATGAGCAGTCCGAAGATGAGCACGATGGCGACGAGCGCGGCGGGCCAGGAGACGATAAGGGTCGGGTCCGGGATCGAGATCCCGTCCGTCGCCAGTGCTGCGGGCATGTGGGTCATGGTGGTGCGACTTTCTACTCGAGGCCGGTGAGCTTGCGCGCGAGCGCGAGCGCGTCGGCGTGGGTGGTGCGGATCTCGTCCAGCTGCGTGAACACGGTGTGGAGCAGGTACGCCTCGTCCTCGG
>Ga0164243_10010197_pt1 | contig 13534 bp, 11 predicted proteins | sample OricompcompostOP_FD_108781 | JGI IMG/M metagenome (GOLD analysis project Ga0164243, IMG submission 108781) | Organic Plus compost microbial communities from Emeryville, California, USA - Original compost - Organic plus compost (OP) | ecosystem: Engineered > Solid waste > Mixed feedstock >... | reverse complement strand
CTCGCCCACAGCTCGACGTCGAACGGCTCGCCGAGCGACTCCGCCGCGACGAGCACGGCGCCCCGCGCCCCCACACCCGGATCGCCCGGGATCACGATCGGCCGCCCCAGCACGTCCGCGAAGATCTGTGTCCACTCCGCCGAGCGCACTCCGCCGCCGCACGCGTACAGCCTGCCCGACAAACCGGCCGCCTCGAAGCAATGCCGTGCCGCGTAAGCGATCGACTCACACAGGGCGCGCACCATGTCGGCCCGCCCGTGCTCCAGGCTCAGCCCGGAGAACTGTGCCCGCGCGGCCGCGTCCACGAACGGCGCCCGCTCACCGGAGGCCGACAGGAACGGCAGTGCCCGCACCCCGTTCGCGCCGGGCACGCTTTCCGAGAGCAGCGGGCCGACCTGCTGCACCTCGATGCCCAGCAGTTTGCACACCCAGTCGATGCTCGCGGTGCCGACCATCGCGGGCATCGCGCGCAGGTACTCCCCGACCGTCGGCGTGGACAGGAACATCCCCGCCGGCTCGCCCTCCGGATCGAACTCGGCGCTGTCGGTCAGCACCTGGCAGGCGAGCGTGGTGCCCGCGGTCAGGATGCCGTCACCCGGCGCACGAACGCCGGCCCCGATCGCGCTCGCCGGAAGGTCGAACGGCCCCGCCGTGACGGGAAGTCCCTTCGGCAGGCCGAGCAGCTCCGCACCGCGGGCGTTGAGGTGGAAGACGGCCTTCGGTGGTGCCGGATCGGCGAGCAGGCCGCGGCGATGCGACAGCCCGCAGGCCGCGATCGCCTTCTCGTCGTACTGCCTGGTGGCGGGATCGAGGAACGGCAGGGAGGCATCCGAGACGTCGACCGTGATCTCGCCGGTCAGCCGCTGCACCACGCCGTCGACGCAGTACCCGGCGACGGCGGCGCGGTCGAGCGCCTCCGGCTCGTGTTCGTCCAAATAAGACATGATCGCGGCGGCGCAGCCAGGGAACATGCCGGAAGCCGTGCGGCGGAACACTTCCCGCGTGACGCCGCCCGCCTGCCATTTCGCCAGCAGCGCGTTCGCCCGCCCGTCCAGCCACGAAATGGCGGCACGGACCGCGTTGCCCGCCTCGTCACGCAGCCATACGCCGTCACCCTGGCCGGTCAGCGCCAGCGCGGTGACCGGACCGTCGAGGCCGGCCGCGACTTCCCGGACGACGGTGGCCACGGTGCCGACGACCTGGTCGAGGTCCTGTTCCACGCGCCCGCCCGGCAGGTGCCGGACCTCCGAGGGGGTGCATGCCTGAGCGATGGACACGCCCGAGGCATCGAAGACCACGGCCTTCGTCAGTGAAGTACCGATGTCGACACCGATGATCATCGCAGCACGTCCGGGTTCGCGACGTTCAGCAGCTTCTCCCCGCGCGCGTAACGACCAACCTCGGCCGCGACGATCCGGGCCGCACGCTCGGCGGTCTGCCTGCTGGCGCCGGCCAGGTGCGGCGTCGCGATCACGTTCGGCGCGTCCCGCAGTGGCCAGTCGGCGGGCGGCGGCTCCACGTCGTACACGTCCAGCGCGAGCGCACCGAGCCGGCCGCTGCGCAGCAGGTCGGGCAAAGGCGCGTAGTCAAGCAGCCCACCACGCGCGGAGTTGACCAGCACCGCGCCCTCGGGCAGCAGCGCGAGCTTCTCCGCGTTGATCAGGTGCTTCGTCTGCTCGGTCAGCCGCGCGTGCAGGCTCACGACCGGGCTGCGGCGCAGCAACTCGTCCAGCTCGACGAGCTCCGCACCGTCGGCGGCGATCTTGGCCGGATCGGCGAACGGGTCGGCGACCAGCACCTTGGCCCCGAAGGCCAGCAGCACCTTCGCGACCCTGGATCCGATGGCCCCGTAACCGACCAGGCCCACGGTGCTGCCTTCCAGCTCCAGCCCCGCGTTGGTGTAGGCGTAGTAGTCGCCGCGCCACTGCCCGCCGAGGAGTTCGGCGGACGCGGTCGAGATGCGGCGCATCCCGGCCAGGATCAAGCCGATGGCGAACTCCGCGGCCGCGGCGGCGTTGCGTCCCGGCGCGAAGGTCACCGCGACGCCGGCCTCGGTGGCCGCGGCGAGATCCACGTTCACCGGGCCGCCGCGCGAGATGGACACCATCTTCAGTTCGGGCGCGGCGGCGAAGACCTTCTTGGTGAAGGGCGCCATCTGGGTGACCGCGACCTCGGCCCCGCCGAGTGCCTCGATGACCTGTTCCTCGGTGCCACTGGCCTCGTGCACGCCTGCCACCGGTCCGAACGGCTCGACCGGCCACGGCAGCGACAGCCGGCTGAACTCCGCGTCGGCGACCTCGGCGCGCACCGCGTCGATGAGCAGCCCGGTCCCGACGAACTCGTCTCCTGCAGCGAGTACCCGCAACGTCATTGTTCCTCTCACTGATGCCGCCTCAGCTCGCGGCGTGGACCTGCTCGTATTCGGTGATGTGCGCGACCTTCGCGGCGCTGGCCGACTCCGGGTCGAAGGTGTAGCCCAGCCATTCGGTGACGATCTTCTTCGCCAGCTCGGGGCCGATGACGCGGGCGCCGAAGGTGATCACCTGGCAGTTGTTCGATTTGATCGAGCGCTCGGCCGAGTAGGAGTCGTGCGCCACGGTGGCCCGCACGCCCGGCACCTTGTTCGCCGAGATCGCCACGCCGATACCGGTGCCGCACACCAGTACGCCGCGGTCGGCCTCGCCGTTCGCGATCTTCTCGGCCGCGGCGAGCCCGAGTACAGGGTACGCACGGTCGTCGTCGGGGCTGTCCACTCCGACATCGATCACCTCGGTGACCCGCTCGTCGTTCTTCAGCAGGTCCCGGACCTCGTTCTTGAGCAGCACACCCGCGTTGTCGGCGGCCACCACTACCCGCATCAGTCTTCCTTTCCCAACACTTCGCCGATCGCCGTGACGATCAGCGCGAACGACGTGGCGCCGGGGTCGGCGTGCCCCTGGCTGCGCTGCGCGAGCCGTGCCGCGCGGCCCTTGGCAGGCAGCAGGTTCGCGGTCTCCTGCGCGGCGAGTGTCGCGGCCTGCGCGGCCTTGCGCCACGCGTCCGCGATGCCGGAGCCGGCGTGTTCCCGAAGCGTCGCGCGGAACGGTTCGATCGCGTCGAGCATCGTCTTGTCGCCGGGCTCGGCCTTGCCCAGTTCGGTGAAGGCGCGCACCGCGTTGTCGACGGCGTCGGCCACGGTGTGCGCGGTGATCTCGCCGCGCAGCCCGGCCCCGGTCTCGGCGAGCAGCACCCCGTACAGCGCCCCGGACGCCCCGCCCGCGGCGTCGGCGAACGCCGTGCCCGCCGCGAGCAGCGCGTCGGCGACGGACTCTCCTTCCGCCTTGCGCGCCGCGGCGACGGCCGCCCGGATGCCACGCGTCATGCCGAGCCCGTGGTCCCCGTCCGCGGCCACCGCGTCGAGCCTGCCCAGTTCCGCTTCGTTGTCCTCGATGCTGTGCATCGCGGCGGTCAGCGCGCGGTCGACGATCCCCACGCCGTCGCCTTCGGGCCTGGCCAGCGTGTCGTCCACTGTGGACGAAAGCGCCACCGATTCGAGCTGGATCCCGCTGCCGCGGTAGCCGGGTGAGGAGCACGGCGCCGCGTACAGCTCGGCCAGGTCGTCGTCCAGCACCATCACCGACAGGGACACCCCCGCCATGTCCAGCGAGGTGACGAACTCGCCGACCTCGATGTGCACCGGATCGAGCCCGGCCGCGGTGAGCCGCTCGTGCACCCGCTTGTAGGCGACGAACATCTCCTCGTACTTGGTGCGGCCCAGTCCGTTGACCATGACCGCGACCCGTCCGTCGCCGCCGGGTAGTTCGGGCAGCACGCCGTCCACGAGTTCGTCGGCGAGTTCGACCGCGCCGAGCCTGCCGACCGTGCGCACGCCGGGCTCACCATGAATGCCGAGCCCCAGCTCCATCTCCGAGTCGGCGACGGAGAACAGCGGCTCCTCGGCGCCCGGCAGCGTGCAGCCGCCGAACGCCGCGCCGAACGTGCGGGTGGCCGCGTTCGCCTTGACCGCCGCCGCGTACACGCCGTCGAGGTCGTCGCCCCGCTCCGCCGCCGCCCCGGCGATCTTGAACACGAAGAAGTCACCCGCGACGCCCCGGCGGCTCTCCGGTTTGTCGGCCGGACCGCTCGCGATGTCGTCGGTGACCAGGATCGTGCGGCTGTCGATACCCTCCGCGGCGAGCCGGCGCGCCGCGAGTCCGAAGTGGAGCACGTCGCCCTGGTAGTTGCCGTACCCGAACAGAACACCCGCACCACCGTCGGCCGCCCGCGCCGTGCGGTACACCTGCTCGGCGCTCGGGCTGGTGAACACGTCGCCGACGACGGCACCGTCGGCGAGCCCGGGCCCGACCAGACCCGCGAAGGCCGGATAGTGCCCGCAGCCACCGCCGATCACGACGGCGACCTTGCCCCGGCGCGGTACGTGGCGGCCGATCACGCCGTAGGCATCGGGCACCTTCCGGACCTCGCGCCCGTAGGCGGTGACGAACCCGTCGAGCCAGTCCCTTTTGAACGTCTCGGCGGTTCCCAGCACCGTCATGATCGCACCAACTCCCCGGTGAGGTAGGCGAGCAGCTTCTGGCGGACTTCGTCGTTGCTGTCCGCGATCTCCGCGGCCAGCTCGAGCGCATCGGGCTTGGGCGGATACGTCGGGTTGGGCAGCGCGATCACGGTGAGGCCGGCGGCCGCGGCCGCGCGGATCCCGTTGCTCGAATCCTCGACGCCGAGGCAGCGCTGCCCGCTGAACCCGAGCCGGGCCGCCGCCTCCGCGTACACGTCCGGACTCGGCTTGCCCCTCGGGACCTCGGCGCTGGACACCGTCGCCGCGAACTCGCCGGTCAGGGCATGGGTGGCGAGCACGGCGTCGATCACGCGGCGCGCGGCCGACGACGCGAGTGCGACGGGGACGAGGGCGGCCACGTCCCGCACCATGGCTTCCGCGCCCTTCAGCAGCGGCGCCTCACCTGCCTCGATCGAGGCGATCATGCCGTCGACGACCGCCCGCTCGACCTCTTCCACCGTTTCCGGGGTGCCGCTGCGGCGCGCGAGATAGGCGGCCCACTCGGGCGCGCTCATGCCCTGCACGGTCGCGGTGTCCTCGGCCGTCCACTCCACTCCGTGTTTCGCGGCGTAGGCGACCCAGTTCTCCTCCCAGAGGTGTTCACTCTCGACAAGAACACCGTCGAGGTCGAACACAACCGCGGCGAACCCCATGAAACATCCCCTTTCACGCTTGAGATGTTAAATTAACACCCAAGACGAGATTTGTCACGGGAGGATTGATGAGCGTTCGGCTCCTGCTGGTCCGGCACGGCGAAACCGAATGGCACGCGGAGAACCGGTACGCCGGCACCAGCGATGTGGCGTTGACCGAACGCGGCGTGCGCCAGGCCGAGCGGCTCGGGGACTTCCTCGCCGCGCAGCCCGACCCGCCGGTCGCGCTCTACTGTTCGCCGCTGAGCCGCGCGCAGCGCACGGCCGCGCCGTCGGCGACAAAGCTGGGGCTGGCCATCGAGACGGTCGACGAGCTGAGCGAGGTCCACTTCGGCCTCGCCGAGGGCCGTGTACTCGGCGAACTGCCCGCCGACCTGGTCGAACGCTTCCGCGCGGACCCCGTGGCCAACGCCTTTCCGGACGCGGAACCACCGGCGGAGGCCGCGGAGCGCGGTGTTCGCGCACTGCGAAAGATCGCCGAGCGCGAACACGGCCGGCGGGTGCTGGTGGTCGCGCACAACACCCTGCTCCGGCTCACCCTGTGCCGGCTGCTCGGCATCCCGCTCGCGACCTACCGCGCCGTGTTCCCCCGGCTGGAGAACGCCGCGATCACCGAGATCGGTATCGATGGTGAGGACACCAGCCTGCGGCGTTTCAACCTGCCGACGCAGTGAGATGCTTGTCCGCATGAATGACTCGTCGGGCACCGGTGGCGCGCGCTCTCGTAGCATCCGGCAGCAGCGGATCACCGACTACGTCGTGAACAAGGGATCGGCCTCGGCCGCCGAACTCGCCGAACTCACCGGCGTCAGCGTGATGACCGTGCACCGCGACCTGGACGAGCTGGCAAGGCGCGGCCTGCTGCGCAAGTTCCGCGGCGGCGTGTCCGCGCAACCGTCGACCGTGTTCGAGAGCAACTCCGAATACCGGCTCAACGCGCACGTCGAGGCGAAGGCGGCGATCGCACGGGAGGCGTTGCGCCTGGTCGAGCCGGGCATGTCGATCCTGCTGGACGACTCGACCAGCGCGCTCGCGCTCGCGAAGCTGCTCCACGAGGTCACGCCGCTGACCGTGGCGACCAACTACCTGCGGGCGATCGAGGTGCTCAAGGACGTCGAGGACATCCGGCTGATCTGTATCGGGGGCGACTACTCACCGACCCACGACTCGTTCCTCGGCATGCCCTGTCTCGAGGCGATCGAGCGGCTCACCGTGGACATGACGTTCGTGTCCACGTCGGCCATGAACGCCGAGATGACCTTCCATCAGGAGCCGGAGATCGTGATGGTCAAGCGCGCGATGCTGGCGAGCGCGCAGACCAAGGTCCTGCTCATGGACTCCAGCAAGATGCCACGCACCGCACTGCACCGGCTCGCGCCGGTCACCGACTACAACGAGCTGATCATCGACGGCGGGGCCGCGAAAGCGCTGCAGGAGGAGCTGCGCAACCGCACCAAGGTGGACATCGTCTGGTTCTGATTCCAAATCACGTCTTGCATGTGAAATTCACATGGGTCATGATACGTTGACTTGCAGACCCATGGAGGCGTGATGAGTGCGATGGCAACATCGAGGTTGTCCGAGCCCGGAGGCGGCTTCGCCGGGCTCCTCAACAGGTGGGGGCTCCCGGCACCGCTGCTGCTCGGGTACGTCGGCCTGTTGCTGTTCATGGTCGGTGACGGCGTCGAGTCAGGTTTCATCGCGCCGTACATGGCTGATAACGGCGCTGGTAGCGAAATCCACGCGTCCTATGTGATCACGGTGTACGGCGTGGCCGTGATGCTCGCGTCGTGGCTGTCCGGTGCGCTGTCGGAACTGTGGGGCCCGCGGCGGGTGATGCTGATCGGGCTGGCCATCTGGGTCGTCTTCGACGTGCTGTTCCTCGCGGTCGCGGTGGGTGGCCACAACTACCCGCTGATGCTGGTCTTCTACGGCATCCGCGGTTTCGGCTACCCGATGTTCGCGTTCGGATTCCTGGTGTGGATCACGGCGGTCGCCCCGATCGCGCGGCTCGGCGCCGCCGTCGGCTGGTTCTACTTCGCCTTCACCGGTGGCCTGCCCACGCTCGGCTCGCTGGTCGCGAGCTTCACCAACCCCGTGCTCGGGCACTACGGCACGCTGTGGCTGTCGGTCGGCATCCTCGCGCTCGGCGGACTGATCTGTGTGCTCGGCGTGCGGGAGCGCACCGGGTTCCAGCGGCTGGCACCGCCGGATGTGAAACCGGTGCAGAGCCTGGTGTCGAGTGTGTCCATCGCGTGGAAGAAGCCGCGCGTCGGTCTGGGCATGATCGCCCGCGTGATCAACACCGCGCCCGAGTTCGGCATGCTGGTGTTCTTCCCGACGATCTTCTCCGACCAGATCGGCTTCGGTGAGGGCCGCTGGCTGCTGCTCGTGTCGGTCATCTACGGCACCAACATCTTCTTCAACCTGATCTTCGGCGTGCTCTCCGACAAGATCGGCTGGCGCACCACGATCTTCTGGTTCGGCGCCATCGGCTGCGCGATCTCGATCATGCTGCTGTACTTCGTGCCGGTCGCGATGGGCGCCGAGTACTACTGGCTCGCGCTGATCGTGGGCGCGCTCTACGGCGCGACGCTCGCCGGGTTCGTGCCGATCTCCGCGCTGCTGCCCTCGCTGGCCCCGGAGAACAAGGGCGGTGCGATGGCGCTGCTGAACCTGGGTGCGGGCGCCGCGGCGTTCGTCGGGCCCGCGATCGTGAGCGTGTTCCTGGGACCGGTCGGTGCGGCCGGGGTGGTCATCATCTTCGCGGCGCTGTACCTCGTCGCGGCGGTCATCGTGCGGTTCCTCAAACTGCCCGAGGCCACCGAGCGGGCCATCGCGAAGGACGCCAACCTGCAACAGGTTTCGGCGGCAGTCAATTGACCGTCATCGGGATCGACGTCGCCACCGCGGGGGTTCGCGCCTTCGCGGTGGCCGACGACGGCCGGGTACTGGCCAGGGCGTCGGTGTCGCTGCCCGCGCCGCTCCGCTCCGAGGACGGGTTCAGCGAGCAGGACGCGCGAACCTGGTGGCCCGCGGTCGAGTCCGTGGTGGAGCAGGTCAGCGCCGGACTTTCCGTCGAGGCGGTCGCGGTGGCGGCCACGTCGGGCACGATCGTCGCGGTCGACGAACGCGGCGAGCCGGTCTCACCGGCGCTGATGTACGACGACCGGCGTGGCGCGCCCTACAACGCGAAGGCCGCGGAACTGGGTTCGCGGCGGTGGCGGGCGCTCGGCATGGCGGTGTCGCCGACCGCGTCGCTGGGCCGGATCGCGTGGCTGCATTCGGCGTTTCCCGAGGCGGCCGGGATTGTGCACACCCCCGACCTGATCTGCGCGCGGCTGACCGGCGCGCCGGTGGCGACGGACTGGTCACACGCGTTGAAGAGCGGCTACGACCCGCTGGCTGGTGAGTGGGCGTTCGAGGTGTTCGACGCGTTCGGTGTGCCGCGGTCGTGGCTGCCCGAGGTGGTCGCGCCCGCGTCGGTGCTCGGTGAGGTTTCCCGGCCGGTCGCGGGGTTGCCCACCGGATGCCGGGTCGTGGCGGGGATGACGGACGGATGCGCTGGGCAACTCGCCACGGGCGCGGTACTGCCGGGCACTTTCGCGGGGATTCTGGGCACCACGTATGTCCTCAAAGGAGTGACCGAGAAGCTCGTGCCGGATCCGAGCGGCGCGATGTACAGCCACCGGCATCCCGATGGCTGGTGGCTTCCGGGCGGCGCCTCGAACACCGGTGGCGAGGGCGTGACAGGTGAGCTGGCCCGGTTGGACGAGCTGGCTGCCCGCGGTCCGGCGAAGGTGCTGGCCTACCCGCTCGCACGGACGGGAGAGCGCTTTCCGTTCGTCACACCCGACGCCCGGGGTTTCGTGCTCGGCACGCCTGCCGACGAGGGAGAACTGCACCGCGCGCGGCTCGAGGGAGTCGCCTTCATCGAGCGGCTAGCCCTGGATCGCCTGCGCGAACTGGGTGTCGAGGTGCGCGGCCCACTGCTGGCCGCGGGCGGCGGCAGTAAAAGTCGATTGTGGACGAAGATCAGGGCCACGGTGACCGGCCTGGGCCTGCGCGTATCACCACAAGCCGAAACCGCCTACGGCGCCGCACTATTGGCCGCGGCGGCGACCGTTCCCGGCGGTGTGGCGGAAGCGAGCTCGCGCCTGCCACAGGGGGGCACGGTCATCGAACCGGACCCGGCCGAGATGGACGCACTCGAGGAGTCGTACCAACGTTTCGTGGCGGAACTCCGCGGTCGCGGGTGGCTGCCGTAGCGACCACGGAAATCGTCGCCGCGGCCGGTGGAAAGCGCATTCCTGGCCGCGCTGGACGGCTGAGAGCGCGGAGCCGGTGTCCGCCCGCAGGAATGCGAAAAAGCCGGCTCCCCGGAGAGGAGCCGGCTTCTGCCCGGAAAGTGTTTGTTACGCGGGGACCTTCTCGTCGTCCTCGGCGGGGATCATGTGCTTCAGCGCTTCCTGCAGCGCGGCGTGGGTGGCCGACAGCCGCTCCGTGACCTCGCGCTTGTACTCCGACGCCTGCGTCCGGTTCCGCTCCGCCTCGGCCTGCTGACGCTCGGCGTCGGCGACCAGCGTCGTCGCACGGCTCTCCGCTTCGGAGGTCTGCTTCGCCAGGCGCTCCTCCGTCTCCTTGACCTTGCGCGCCAGTGCGCCCTCGGTCTCGGACACCTTCTTCGCCAGGGATTCCTCGGTCTCGGACACCTTGCGCGCCAGCGAGCTCTCCGTCTCGGACACCTTCCGGGCCAGCGAGCCCTCGGTCTCCGACACCTTCTTCGCGAGTGACTCCTCGGTCTCGTAGACCTTGCGCGCCAGGGACTCCTCGGTCTCGGTGACCTTCGTGGCCAACGACTCCTCGGTGTCCTCGACCTTCCGCGCCAGCGCCTGCTCCGCGTCGGCGATGCGCGCCGCCAGCGCCTCCTCGGCCTGCCGCTCGGCCGTCGCGCGGCGCTCGTTCGACTCCGCGTCCAGCCGGTCGCGCTCGGCCTGAGCCTCGGCGTTCAGCCGCTCGATCTCGGCCCGCGCGTTGTCCATGAGGTCGTCGTGCTCGGCCTTCAGGCGGGCGGTCAGCCCCTGGTACTCGGCCTCGAGGTCCTCACGCCGCTTGGCCATCTCGGCCTCACGCTCGGCGACCCACTTGTCCGTCGCCTTGCGGCTGTCGAGGTCGTACTTCTCGGCCTCGGCGCGAATCTGGTCGGCCTGGTTCTCGGCCTTGGCGCGCAGCTCGGCCATCTCCTCTTCGGCCAGCTGCATCATCGAGCGCACGCGCTCGGTCATGTTCGTCGCGCTCACCGGCTCGTTGGCCATCCGCGACAGCGCGCTCTTCGTCTCCGCGAGCTCGGACTGCGCGTAGCTCAGCGCCTTGGTCAGCTCGGCGACAGAGTTCATCGCCTCGTCACGAGCCTGTGAGAGTTCCTTCATCTCCGCGGCGAGCTGGTTCAGCCGCTCGTCAACGGGCACCCGGTCATAGCCGCGGAAAACAAGGGGAAAGTGAGGATTGCCGAGCGACGGCTCGGTCGATTGGATGGGGGACTGGGCAGGAGGCATGCGGCGACCTTAGTGCGTCCGGACGCTGGATTCCAGACCTCCATTCGACTGCTTCACTCTCGGTGAATGGATGATCATCTTCGACCACGTTGCGCAGCGACGGGTGATCCCATCGGACCGGCACTGGGCTAACGTTCCCCCGGGGAGTCGCGGAGGTGGAGCCCGGTGGACTTACAGCAGGTCATCGCCGACCTGGGTGCGCACTGGCCGGTGTACGTCAGTATGCCGTTCATCGCGGCGCTGATCGGCTACCTGACCAAACGCGTCGCCATCGAGATGATGTTCCGGCCGATCGAGTTCATCGGGATCAGGCCGTTCCTCGGCTGGCAGGGCGTCCTGCCTGCCAACGCCGAACGGATGGCGGCCACCGCGACCGACATGCTGACCGGCTCGCTCGTCGATCCACAGGAGATCTTCGCCCGGCTGGACCCCGAACAAGTCGCCAAAGAGATAGAGGAGCCGCTGCTGCGCGTCGTCGAGGACGTGACGCGTGAGGTGATGGAGCAGTACCAGCCGCGACTCTGGGAGGCGCTGCCCTCCGGCGCCCAGCAGCTGCTGCTCAACCGGGTCCGCGCCGAGGCACCCAAGGCCATCGCGAAGATCATGCGCGAGATCTCGCACGACATCGATTCGGTGCTCGACCTCAAGCATATGGTCGTGACCAATCTGGTCCGCGACAAATCGCTGCTCAACCGGCTGATCCGGGACATCTCGCGGCCGGAGATGCGGTTCATCGCGCGCTCGGGAATCGTCTTCGGATTCGGCCTCGGCATCGTGCAGCTCGCCGTGTGGGCCCTCACGAAGTCGCCGATCGTGCTGCCGGTCTTCGGTCTCGCGATCGGCTGGTTCACCGACTGGCTCGCCCTCAAGATGATCTTCCTGCCGCGCGAGCCTCGCGAGTTCTTCGGCCTCTACACCTGGCAGGGCGTGTTCCAGAAGCGCCGGGACCAGGTCGCCGCCGACTACGGCGACATGATCGCACGCGAGATCATCACCATCCCGAACCTGCTCGAAGCCGTCCTAAGAGGACCGAAGTCCGACCGGCTATTCCAGATGATCACGCGTGAGGTGCAGCGCACCATCGACACTCAGGCAGGAATCGTCAAACCCTTGGTCGCCGCGGCGGTCGGCTCGCGCACGTTCCAGGAAATGAAACAGGTCGCGGCGAAGAAGGCGGCGGAACGCGTGCCGGACACGATCCGCTACGCCGAGGACTACGCGGTGAACGCACTCGACGTCCGCAACACCATCGTCGAGCGGATGCGGAAACTGTCGCCGGCCGAATTCGAGGAACTGCTGCGCCCCGCGTTCCGGCAGGACGAGTGGAAACTGATCGCGGTCGGCGCGATCATCGGCGGACTGGTGGGTGAGCTGCAGGTTCTGTTCCTGCTGCACTAACCTTGCCCCTGCCAAGCAGACCGGGGAGGAGGTCGGGTGCAGACGATCCTGTCCGACCTCGCCGCGCACTGGCCGCTCTACGTCGCGATTCCGTTCATCGCCGCGCTCATCGGTTACGGCACCAAACGCGTCGCGATCGAGATGATGTTCCGGCCGCTGGAGTTCGTCGGCATTCCCGGCACGTTTCTCGGCTGGCAGGGCGTCGTGCCGAAACACGGCGGCCGGATGGCGGCGATCGCCACCGATCTGCTCACCTCGAACCTGCTGGATCTCAAGGAGATCTTCGCCAGGATCGACGCGGACCGGATGACGAAGGAGATCGAGCAGCCGCTGCTGCGCGCGATCGACGACATCGCCCGCGACGTGCTCGCCGAGTACCAGCCGCGGGTCTGGGAAGCGCTTCCCGCGATGGCGCAGGATCTGGTCGTCAAACAGGTCCAGGCCGCCGCGCCGCGTCTCGTCCGCGAGCTGATGACCGAGATCAGGCAGAACCTGGACGAGGTACTCGACGTCAAGCACATGACGGTGCAGAACCTGACGCGTGACAAGGCACTGCTGGTCCGTCTCATTCGCGAGACCACCCGGCCGGAAATGGCCTTCATCGCACGCTGCGGCATTTATTTCGGTTTCGGCCTCGGGCTCGTGCAGGCGGTTGTCTGGGCGCTGACGAAGAACCCGTGGGTGCTGCCCATCTTCGGTGGCTGCATCGGACTGTTCACCGACTGGCTCGCCATCAAGCTGATCTTCGTGCCGCGCTCGCCGGTCCGCATCGGCCGCTGGGTGCTGCAGGGCAAGTTCCAGCGGCGGCGGGCCGAGGTGGCGCGGCAGTACGGCGAGCTGATCGCGCGCGAGGTGCTGACCATGCCGAACCTGCTGGGCGCGATCCTGCGGGGCCCTCGGTCGGATCAGCTGGTCGCGATGGTGCGCCGGATCGTCGGCAAGGCGGTGGACGAGCAGGCGGGACGGCTGGTGACCGCGACCATCGGGCCGGCGCGGCTGCGCGAAATGAAGGAGGCCGCGGCCACCCGCACACTGGACCGGCTGCCCGACACCGTCCGCCACGCCGAGGGCTACCTGACCGAGGCCATGAACGTCGCGAACATGGTCGAGATGCGGATGCTCGCGCTCACCCCGGTCGAGTACGAGGGTCTGCTGCGGCCCGCGTTCCGCCAGGAGGAGTGGAAACTCATCGCGGTCGGCGGTGTGATCGGTTTCCTGGTCGGCGAGTTGCAGGTTCTGCTCATGCTGCACTAAGGGATGTCTCGTAACCCGGTGGGCGGCTGGCCGGTCCGGTAGTTGATCATGTTGTGGTGGTTCAGGTGATCGCAGCGTCGCGGCCGGAGTGGATTGCCCCGTTTACCGGGCTGGAACCG
>Ga0164243_10010196_pt1 | contig 13535 bp, 14 predicted proteins | sample OricompcompostOP_FD_108781 | JGI IMG/M metagenome (GOLD analysis project Ga0164243, IMG submission 108781) | Organic Plus compost microbial communities from Emeryville, California, USA - Original compost - Organic plus compost (OP) | ecosystem: Engineered > Solid waste > Mixed feedstock >... | reverse complement strand
TTATTCTGGACTTCGCAGCATGCTCGATGTCGCGCTCTTGATGTCCGGGCTTCTCGCCGCCGCGGTGGTTGCCCTCATCATCATGGCCGCCCCCGCAATCTCCCGGAAGAGACAGGAGGTCTTCGTCGAGGACGACTGAGCTCATTCCGCGGACTCATGCCGCAGACAACAAAGTCAACAGGAGGAAGGAAACGACGATGCTCACCAGACGAATGATCCTGGTCGCCGCGCTCGTGGCGTCGGCCGGCTTCGGGACAAATGCGCAGGCCGCCTATCCCGAGCGCCCCATCACATTCCTCGTGCCCTTTTCGGCCGGCGGCGGCGCCGACATCGCCGCCCGTATCGTGGCCAACTACCTGCCCGACGTCATCGGCCAGCCGGTCGTGGTGGAGAACCGTCCCGGCGCCGGCGCCAACATCGGCATCGCCGCCGCCGCTCGCTCGGACCCTGACGGCTATACCGTTCTCTACACGTCGAGCGCCATCATCGTGAACCCGAGCATGCCGCGCGGCGCGCCCTTCGATCCATTCAAGGATTTCGACCCGATCGTCGATGTCGGCGCCGCGTCCAACGTCTTCGTCGTCCGGCCGGATTCGCCCTTCCAGACCATCAACGACATCATCGAGACCTCGAAGAGCAAGCCAGAAGGCATCAACTACGCCACGCCCGGCCTCGGCGGCGTCGCGCATCTGGCGACTGAGTTGTTCATGACCCGGACTGGCGCCAAGATGACCCATGTGCCCTTCGACGGCGCCGGCCCCGGCATCCAGGGCCTCCTCAATGGCAGCATCGACGTGTTCATCGCCAATATGGCGTCGGTCCTCGGGCCAGTTCAGTCCGGCCAGCTTCGCGCCATCGCCCAGACAGGCGCGGAGCGTTCGTCCGACATGCCCGATCTGCCGACCCTCAAGGAACTCGGCATCGATGTCGAGGCGGCGACCAGCTATCACATCTATGTGCCGGCCGGGACGCCGGAGGACATCCGCAAGACTCTGACGGAATCCATCCAGAAGGTCCTCGCCATGCCGGAGGTCAAGAGCCAGATCGAGAAGACCGGCCTGCCGGTTACCGCCGGTGGCCCGGAGGCCGTTACGGCCCGTCTCCAGCGCGAGGTCCCGCTCTGGGCCGAGGTCATCAAGGGCATCAATCTGGAAGCCCAGTAATCATCGGAGGAGGCGCCGGAGCGATCCGGCGCCTCTTTCTCTCAGCCGCATAGAACGCGGCTGTCACGTTCCTGCCACCCGATCCCCCTAGAGGAACCCGCCCGAGCGACTCATGGGAATCGGCGGATGGACGGCGGCTCATCCCGATCGCGGATCAATTGGATCGATGTAGCCGGCGCCGCCAGCCTCGTCGCGCGCGCCGACCGTGTTCTCGTCATCGGCTGCTCCGGCGGCGGCAAGAGCACCCTTTCGACCGACCTCTGCCGCCGCTTCGACCTGCCATACATCTCGATGGACCGGGATATCTTCTGGCTGCCCGGCTGGAACCGGCGCCCGAAAACCGAGGAACGTGTCCTCATGGCGGGCTTCGTGACGAAGCGGCGATGGCTGATCGACGGCAACGACCCCTCCAGCTTCGACCTTCGCCTGCCGCGCACCGACCTCGTCCTCTGGGTGAGGATGCCGCGGGCACTCTGCCTGTGGGGCGCTGTCAGCCGGTGGCTCAGATGGAGGGGACGCATCCGGCCGGAAATGGCGCCGGGATGCCCGGAGCGGATCGACGGCGAGTTCCTCCGCTATATCTGGACCTTCGAGAAGAAGATGACGCCGCGCATCGTCGCCGGTCTTGCCAAGCATGGTCCCGATGTGCCGGCCTGCCAGTTGAGAAGCCGACGGGAAATGAAGCAATTTCTCGCGCTTCTCGACGCCGCCCCCTGGGGGGCGGCAGGCCTCGCCGAACAGGCCCGCCGGGTTTGACAGGAATGCCCTTTGCGGGCTACTCGGCTTCCATTGCCTCTTGGGCCCCTTTGGCGGAACTGGTAGACGCGCCGGACTCAAAATCCGGTTCCCTTACAGGAGTGCCGGTTCGACCCCGGCAGGGGGCACCATTTCTCTCGTCCGAGCCTCGTGTCCGTCACGATGTTTCGTGACGCACCGCTTCTTGTCCGGAGCTTTCGGACGGCCTCCTGCGGAACGCCAGCACAGCCGTCACGACCGACAGGAAGAGAATCGCCAGGCAGATCGGCCTGGTCAGCATGAAGCTCAAATCGCCGCCATGGATGGACAAGGCTCGCGACAGATTCTGCTCGACGATCGGCCCCATGACGAAGGCGAGGACGATCGGCACGGGCGAGATCGAAAACCGATCGAGCAGTACCGCGAAGGCGCCCAGAACCGCCAGGATCACGAGATGGGCGATATAGGCCTGATATGCAAAGGCGCCGATCATGATGAGCACAAGGACGAAGGGTGCCAGCACATAACGGGGGACGGCCGCGATCATCGCAAAGGCCCGCATGCCGAAGATCCCGATGGCGAGATTGATGAGGCTTGCCGCGATCAGGCCGTAGAAGACCGCAACAATGATCGGGCCTCCATCCTGGAAAAGCATTGGACCGGGCGCGATTCCCTTGCTGATAAGAAGCGCCAGCAGAATGGCGATCGCGCCGGAGCCGGGAATGCCGAGCGCCAGAGCCGGGATCAATGAGCCGGACACCACGGCATTGTTGGCTGCCTCCGGCGAAGCGACGCCTTCCTCGACGCCGGTCCCGAAGCGTTGTGGTGTCCGGGAGCGCCGCTTCTCCTCCGCATAGGCGATGATAGTGGAAACCGTAGCGCCCGGTCCGGGAATGGCACCGACCGCCGTGCCGATAATCGTTCCGCGTGTCATGGCCGGGATAAGCCTTATGAGATCACGGAGGCGCAGGCGGTTCTCGTGTTCCTGTGCGGCGCGCGCCCTGAGGTCGATCAGTTCCTCGTCCTCGCCCTTCTTGGCACTCATCAGGGCGAAGACTTCGGGCATGGCCATGAATGCCATGATCACCACGACCAGCGGCAAGCCATCGAGGAGCGACGCCTGTCCAAAGGTGAATCGTAATCCGCCGAAGCTGGAACTTCCGACCATTGCCAGCAGCAATCCGATGCCGACGCCGATGAAGCCTTTCACAACGTCCGTGCCGAGGAAGCTCGCGATCACCGAAAGACCGAAGATGCCAACGGCAAACATCTCCCCGGGACCGAACTGCAGCCCCACCCACGCAAGCGAGCTGGCCAGAACCAGGAAGGCGAAGCTTGAGAGGATTCCACCGAAGACGCCGGAATAGAGCGAGATGTGGAGCGCGCGCAGGGCACGACCGCTCTGCGCCATGGGGTATCCTTCGAGCACCGTGATCGCCGCCGCGGTGGTGCCCGGTGTCTTGATGAGGATCGCCGGAATCGAACCGCCATATTCGGCGGCCGTATAGGTGGCGACAAGCAGCAGGATGCCGGCCTCGACCGGCATGGCGAGAGTGAAGGGAAACATCAGGGCCAGCGCCTGCGCACCGCCGAAGCCCGGGAGTACGCCGATGATGATGCCGGCGATCACGCCGGCCACCATGGCGAGAAAGCCCGTCAGCGAAAAGACAATGCCGAGCGCGGGAATGAGCTGTTCGGTGAAGGACATCGATGCACCTCAGAAGGTGACATAACGGGGCAGGAAAAGGAGCGGCAGGTCGACATTCATGAAGATCACGAAGGTCGCGTAGAAGACGAGAACCGTCAGCGCGCTCCAGAGCGGAATCATCACCTTCCTCTCCAGGCGCATCCACAAAAGCACGCATAGGAGGATGAAGGTCGATATCTCGAAACCGACAATCTGCAGGCCGACGATATAGGCCAGCATATAGGCGAGTGTGGTCCCGATCTGCGCGGCATCGAGCGTGAAAAGCTCATCACCGCTCGCATGGAAGACGATGCCGCGGATGAGCATGACAAAGGCCAGCGCCGCCAGAAAATAAATCACCAGCCGGGGAAAAAAGGCGATCCCGGGATAGCCCTTGATGATCGGCGGCGGCATCGAGAAAGTGTTGATGAACAGTACCGCACACGCGGCAAGGATCAGCAGGGCGAGAACGATATCGGCCCGCCGGGCGTTCATGGAGATCATTCGCCTGGCTCCCCAGCTGGAGGGCGGGCGCAATGCGCCCGCCGGTTCGCATCACGGATCATGCGAGGTGGATCAGATCATGCCGGCCTTCTGCATGAACTCCTTCGTTCCCGAGACGGTGTCCTGCCACTCTTTCTGAACCACGTCGGGATCGGCGTTGAACCAGGGCACGACATGCGGACTCTGGGCGAGATAGGCCTTGTACTCGTCGCTCTCCACGAGCTTGGCGAAGGCATCGCGCAGCTTCTGCTTCACGTCATCCGGCGTGCCCGTCTTGACGATGATCGCCATGAAATTGTGGGTTACCGGATAGTCGTAGCCGAGTTCCTTGATGGACGGCGCATCCGGCCATGCCGAAACGCGTTCGTCGTTCAGGACCGCGAGTATCCTTATGGCTCCCGAATTGACATGCTGCTGCCATTGCCCGATCGAGCCGAGCCCCACCGGAATGTGCTTGCCGAGTGTGTCGCGCACGGCGTCGGCGGAGCCTTCATAGGGGATGTAATTGATCTCCGCGCCCGCGGCGCCGAAGGCATCGAGGATCAACCTGTGATGCACCGAGCCGATCTTGTTGCCGCCAATGCCGAGTTCGCCCGGATGCTCCTTGGCGTACTTCACTGCATCGTCGAAGGTCTTGAACTCGCTATCCGCCGGCACGCCGAGCGCATAGATAAACTTCTCCACCCGAAGCAGAAACTCCATATCGTCGAGCTTGGGGGTGAAGGTCGGCAGGTTGACATAACCGGCATAGCTCTGGCTGCCCTGTAGCAGCGTGTAGCCGTCGGCCGGCCGTTGAGTCAGGTAGATTGCGGCTTCGTTGCCGGATCCGCCGGGCTTGAGTTCGACATTGACGGGTTGGCCGAGAATATCCGGCTTAGACAGGATCTCCGAAACCATCTGGCACCATTGCGCGCCGGTCGAGCCGGCAGCCGTTGCACAGGCGATGGTCAGGGGTTTCGAGGGATAGTCCTCCGCAAAGGCAGAGGAGCCGAGCATGGCGGCGAGGCCAACGAGGCCCGCCGTAATCAAGCCTTTCCTCATTTTCATTCCTCCCGTTTGTCGTCTTTTGCGACCTGGATTCCTTTTTTGCTTTCCTTTTCTTCTTGTTATTTCGTTTCGTCAGGATCGAATCCGGGCATGTAGGCTGGCCGTTGCTTGGTCGGGTCGATAACCGTGCCGGCAATGTGATGCGTCAAATCCTTGCAGACGAAGAACTCGACGTCCTCGTCGCCAAGCGCGATCGTCGCGTGGGGTGTATTGGCTGGCATGTAGATCACGGTTCCCGGCCCGGCGATGGTTTCAACGCCATTGACATCAACCTTCAATCGCCCCTTGAGAACGAAATTCCACTGCTCGTTGGGATGCATGTGAATCTGGGAGCCGGTGCCACGCGGCTTGCGGATCAATCCGACCTGGATGCGCTCACCTTCCACCACGCCGCCGATACCGGTGGAGTAGTTGATATCCGCTTCCACATCCTTCAACTGATACATGTCGTAGGTGTATTGGCCCTGGCCGCCCTTGATGGCGCCCTTGTTCTTCGTCTGCTGTTTCGACTCCGTCGACATGGCGCTGATTTCCTCCATGGCTCATTTGCTTTTGTGAGTCGTTTTCGACCTGAGGCCATTTGGCGGGACTATCCGGCCTATATCGTCTGAGTGTCAAGTTGACGCACCCTGAGCCATTTCTCCGCGATCCTTGAACTTGCTCGTCGCGCAGTCGTGAAGCCGGGCCGTCCGCAAGCGGCACCGTGCCATATGGACAGCCTCATGGCGGCCCCATAGAAGGGAGCGCTGTTTTCGGAAGAGAGCCGATGCTTCGCCGCCTCTACGACTGGACCATGGCGCTCGCCGCCCGCAAGACGGCCGAAGTCTGGCTCGCCGTCATCGCCTTCGTCGAAAGCTCCTTCTTCCTCGTCCCCGCCGACGTGCTGTTCATCCCGATGGCCATCGCCAAGCCGCATCGGGCATGGCGCTACGCGCTGGTCGCGACCCTCGCTTCCGTGCTCGGCGGAATCCTCGGCTGGTATATCGGCCACTATGCCTATGAGGGGATCGCCAAGCCCGTCCTCGAATTCTACGGCAAGCTCGACACGTTCGAGGCGCTCCGAACCTCGACCAGCCGCGACGCCATCCTCTTGATGCTCGTCACCTCCGGCCTTGCCCATCTTCCGCCGATCAAGGTCGTCACCATCCTGTCGGGCGCGGCGGGCGTCGATCTCTGGCTCTTCATCGGTTCCGCCATCCTCGCCCGCGGCGCGCGTTTCTTCGCGCTCGCCTGGCTGCTCCGTCGCTATGGCGAGCCGATCCGCGATTTCATCGAGCACCGGCTTGGCCTGATCGCAGGGGGCGTCGCCGGCGTGCTCATCCTCCTCTTCCTTGCCCTCCGCATGGCCTGAGTTCCGGAAAGATGGCTGCACTCCAACGGAAAACGGCAATACCGGGCTTCATCGCCCTTTTAGGCCTCGCCACAATCGCCGGAGCCTGGGGTTTCCAGCTCATCGGCGGCTACATCCCCTGCCCGCTCTGCCTCGAGCAGCGCATTCCCTATTATGTCGGCATTCCACTCGCGATCGCCGCCATGGCCGCCGCGCTCATCAAGGCGCCCGCTTGGCTCTGGCGCGTGCTGCTTCTCGCCATCGCCATCGCCTTTGCCTGGGGCGCTTGGCTCGGCATCTATCAGGCCGGCGCCGAATGGGGCTTCTGGCTCGGCCCGGCCGATTGCTCCGCCGGCGCGGCGCCCGCCGCGACCTCTGCCGGCGACCTTCTCTCGCAGATCGAAGGCATGCACATCGTCTCCTGCACGGAAGCGAGCTGGCGCTTCCCCGCCGGATGGGGGCTCTCCTTTGCGGGATGGAACGCGGTGGTGTCGCTGGTCCTCGCCTGCACCGCGCTCTGGGGCGCGGCGAAACGCTGAGCGCGATCAGGGCTCCAGTTCGGAATCCCAGTAGAGATAATCCATCCACGAATCGTGGAGGTAGTTCGGCGGGAAAAGCCGGCCGTTATTGTGGAGGGCCGCCACGGTCGGCTGGAACGGCGTCTGCGCCGGCCACATGCGCGCTTCGCTCGGCAGCAGACCGCCCTTCCTGAGATTGCAGGGTGAGCAGGCGGCGACGACATTTTCCCATGTCGTCTGGCCGCCGCGCGCCTTGGGAATGACGTGGTCGAAGGTAAGGTCGTGCTCCGCGCCGCAATACTGGCATTTGAACCGGTCGCGCAGGAACACGTTGAACCGCGTGAAGGCCGGGTGACGCGCCGGTTTCACATAGGATTTGAGCGAAACGACCGAAGGCAGCCGCATCGTGAAGGAGGGGCTGTGCACCGCCACCTCATATTCCGACACGATGTTCACCCGGTCGAGGAAGACTGCCTTGATGGCATCCTGCCATGACCAGAGCGACAGGGGATAGTAGCTCAGCGGCCGATAGTCGGCATTGAGAACAAGCGCCGGATTTGACCCGGCAGTGACGGCGATATTCACCCGTACTCCCGAACTTCTCGCCCGAATCGTTTTCTGGCCGGATTTAGACTCCGGACATGGCGCATACTCTAGATGATGTATGACGCCGGTGTGAAGGGGGGGCTTTTGATCCCCCCTCAAGCGACATGCTCCTCCACCCCCGCTATAAAGGCGCGGAAAACGGGAATGGAGGGAGAAAAGCATGGAATACCGCCTGCTCGGACGGTCGGGTCTCAAGGTTTCGACAATTGCCCTCGGCACCATGAATTTCGGCCGCGAAGACCCGTCCCGGCCGCTTTTCTCCCTCGGCGTGACGGAAGCCAAGCGCCACCTCGACCTCTGCATCGATCTCGGCCTCAACCTCATCGATACATCGGACGGCTATGGCCAGGGCGCTTCCGAGGAGATCATCGGCGAGGCGCTCGAGGGCAGGCGCCAGACGATCATCCTCGCCTCGAAATGCTTCAACCGGATGGGCCCCGGCCCCAACGATATCGGCCTCTCGCGCCACCACATCATCGCCGCCTGCGAGGCGAGCCTGAAGCGCCTCCGCACGGACTATCTCGATCTCTACCAAGCGCATAAATGGGACGGGCAGACGCCGGTCGAGGAAATGATGGAAGCCTTCGATCGCCTCATCCGCGAGGGCAAGGTGCGCTATGTCGGCTGCTCCAACTTTTCCGGCTGGCACGTCATGAAATGCCTCGCCGCCGCCGACCGCGACGGGCGCCAGCGCTTCGTCTCGCAGCAGATCTGCTACACGCTGCAGACCCGCGATGCCGAGCATGAATTGCTGCCCATCGCCGTCGACCAGACCATCGGCACGCTGGTCTGGGGACCGCTCGCCGGCGGGCTTCTGTCGGGCAAGTTCCGCCGCGACAGGGAAGGCCCCGCAGGTTCACGCCACAGCGGCTTCAAATGGCATTCGCCGCCCGTCCATGACTGGGAGCGTCTTTTCGACATCGTCGAAGAGCTCGTCGCGATCGCCGAGGCGCGAGGCGTCTCGGCCGCGCAGGTCGGCCTCGCCTGGACCCTGTCGCGTCCCGGCATCACATCGGTCGTCGTCGGCGCGCGGACGGAAGAGCAGCTTCGCGACAATCTCCTCGCCGCCGATCTCCGGCTCGACGCGGAGGAGATCGCGCGCCTCGAGAAGGTGAGCCGCCCGCCGCTCCCCTATCCCTATTGGCACCAGCTCACCATGTGCGCCGAGCGGTTCGGCCCGGCCGACCTCGCACTGCATGCGCCCTATATGGCCGAGAATTGATGTTCGACTCTTCCGCCGCTTTGCCTATCTTAGAGGGACAGGGCGATCGACGGAGCTGACCATGCGCGACGAGATCGAATGGAGCGTTCCGCCCGAAGTCGAGCCACGGCCGGGCAATTACGATTTCGACCTGGAGGAAATTCTTCCCTCCATGGTCGGGCTGCGCGCCGTGGTTCCCGAGGACGCCTTCACGGCGGAGACGCTCGGCGCGGAGCGTTCCGGCAACGGCGTCGTCATCGACCGGAGCGGTCTTGTGCTGACGGTCGGCTATCTCATCACCGAGGCCGAGGAAATCTGGCTGAAGACGAATGACGGCCGGATCGTCGGCGGGCATCCGCTCGCCTTCGATCAGGAAACCGGCTTCGGCCTTGTCCAGGCGCTCGGCCGGCTCGACCTCCCAGCCCTGACGCTCGGCGATTCGGCGCGCGCCTCTGTCGGCACCCGCGTCATCGCGGCCGGGGCCGGCGGCGCCGCCCATTCGGTCGCCGCCTTCATCGCCGGAAAGCAGGAGTTCGCCGGATATTGGGAATATGTGCTGGACGAAGCCATCTTCACCGTGCCGGCACATCCCTATTGGGGCGGCACCGGGCTGATCGGCCCGGACGGAAGGCTTCTCGGCATCGGCTCGCTCCAGCTTCAGCAGACGCGGGAGGACGGCACCGGTGTGCCGCTCAACATGTTCATCCCGACAGACCTCCTGAAACCGATCATGGACGACCTGCTGACCCTTGGCCGCGCCAACCGCCCGCCACGGCCATGGCTCGGCCTCTACGCGACCGAGAATGACGATCGCGTGGTCATTGCCGGCCTCTCCGAGCGCGGCCCGGCGGCGAAGGCGGGCCTCAAGCGCGGCGACATGGTGATCTCCGTCGGCGGGGGGCGCGTCACCGGCCTTGCCGGCCTCTTCCGCTCGATCTGGAGCATGGGCGAAGCCGGCGTCGCCATCCCGATGACGATCCTGCGCGACGGCCAGCCCCATGAGTTGACGGTCCGCTCGGGCGACCGCAACAGCTTCCTCAAGGCGCCGAAGCTCCACTGACGACGGCAGCTTCCCGAAAATGAAAAGGGCGGCCCGCAGGCCGCCCCCGAATGCAAGGTCCATCGGACCTATTGCATGATGAGATCCTTGTGGTCCGTCTTCCACTTCTCGACGACCGCGCGAAGCTCGGAATTCGTGTAGTCGTTCGCCACCTCGATGAAGGAATCATCGAGGAAGGTCGCCGGATCGACCTCGGCCTGAATCTCGCCGAGGCGGACGAGCGGCGGCTGCACGGCGCTCCAGACTTCCGGCTGAAGCTCGCCGCGAAGACGCGTCCGCGGAACGATCATCGAATAGACCGAGTAGCTGTGGATGCGGCGGCCGAAATCCTGGTCCTCCCACTGCTCCGGCACGATGCTCTTGCAAGCCGCGCTGGTGACGGCGATGTCGACCAGCCCCGCCTGGGCCGATTTCGTCCAGGCGCGGAGGAACTTGCCAATCACGTCGCGAAGCTCCTCCTTGCGCTCGTTCCACACGACGAAGGAGTTGGCCGGGTTCTGCGAGACGAAGACCGGCGTCAGGTCGCGGAAGGGAATGCCCGCCGCCTCCATGCCGAAGCGATCCGAGGCGCCGCCGGCGAAAGCGTCGATCTGGCCGCTGCGGATGGCGGTCGCGATGATCGGACCGGAATCGCCGACGACCACCGTGCTCACATCGTCGATCGACATGCCGACCGCCTCGAGCGCGATCGTCACCGTCATCACGTCGCGGTCGCTGGCGAGGCCGATGGTCTTGCCCTTGAGGTCCGAAAGGCTCTGATAATCGCTCTCCGCGGAGACGACGACCGCCTCGGGCGCATATTGCATCGCCTCGTAGACCACAGAGACGGGCAGGCCGGCATTGACCGCCTGAAAGGTCTGCGGCGCGTCCAGCATGACGATGTCGGCGTCGCCGTTCTGGAGGAAGGCGATGTAGGGGACCGTCGTGGCGGAGGAGAGGAAATTCACATTGATCCCTTCGGCCTCGTAGAAGCCGAGGGCCTGGCCGACGAGAACCGGATAGATCGACGCCGTCCGCTCATGCGCGACAAGCACATTGATCGTCGGCTTCTCCTGCGCCTTTAGGGCGGGAGCGCCCAGCAGGGCACTGCCGAGAGCGGCCGCACCAACAATTCGAGTAAGGCTCAAATTCATGAGTCTGCACCTCTGGTTTTGGGAATGAGATGGCACGCGTCTTCTCGTTCGGAGAAGCCATGGGCTTCGCCGGACCGGAGAGAGGATTTCGCACCATGTCTGGACAGCGGTCCGGGGAGGCGGAGCCATCGGCGACGCAGGAAATTGCCTGCTAAATCAGTCCCATACAAGAGACGGCCGTGACTAAAACAGCGCCATGCCTGACGCGTGGATGGGCACGCCGCAACGGCAGGCGCACGGCCTCGCGGGCAAGGAAATGATTTCATTGAAACTTAAAGGAACGGACGTCGCCTTCCAGGCAACGACGCCCTGCTTCTCCCGCGATCATCCGGCAACCCTCACGCAAACGTGAAGCTTCGCCATCGCAGGAGCCGAAATGAAAAGGGGCCGGCATTGCTGCCGGCCCCCAGGTCGGACGAAGCCGTCCGCTTACTGCATCAGGAGGTCCTTGTGGGCTTCCTTCCAGTCGGCGACGGTCTTGCGAAGGTCGGAGTCGTTATAGGCGTTCGCCGCCTCGATGAAGGAGCCATCGAGGAAGGTCGCCGGATCGATCTCGGCCTGGATCTCGCCAACGCGGATCAGAGCCGGCTGGATGCTCTTCCAGACTTCCGGTTGCGGCTGGCCGCGAAGGCGGGTGCGCTGCACGGTCGTGGTGTAGACCGCATAGGAGTGGAGGCGACGGCCGAAATTCGGGTCTTCCCACTGCTCCGGCACGATGCTCTTGCAGGCCGCGCTCGTCGCCGCGATGTCAACGAGACCGGCCTGAGCAGCCAGCGTCCAGGCGCGGAGGAACTTTTCCACCTTGGGACGGATCTCTTCCTTGCGGTCGTTCCAGATGACGAAGGAGTTGGCCGGGTTTTCCGAGACCGCCGAGGGGGTCAGGTCGCGGAAGGGAATGCCCGCCGCTTCCATGCCGAAGCGGTCGACCGAACCGCCGGCGAAGGCGTCGATCTGGCCGTTGCGGATGGCGCCGGCGATGATCGGGCCGGAATCGCCGACGACGACCGTGGTCACGTCGTCGATCGTCAGGCCGACGGCCTCGAGCGCGATCGTGGTGGTCGTGCTGTCGCGGTCGCTGGCGAGGCCGACGGTCTTGCCCTTGAGCTCGGTCAGGCTCTGATAGTCGCTGCCCGCATCGACGACGATGCCTTCCGGAGCGAACTGCATCGCCTCATAGACGACCGAGACCGGCAGGCCGGCATTGACCGCCTGGAAGGTCTGCGGGGCGTCGAGCATGACGAGGTCCGCATCGCCGTTCTGGAGGAAGGCGACATAGGGGACCGTGGTGGCGGAGGACAGGAAGTTGACCTTGAGGCCCTCGGCCTCGAAGAAGCCCATCGCCTGACCGACCAGCACCGGATAGACCGACGCGGTGCGCTCGTTGGAAACGAGAATATTGATCGTATTGTCGTCCTGCGCCTGAGCGAAGGACACGGAGCCGAGCAGGAGGCCGCCGACAGCGGCGCCCCGGACGGCATGTCCGAGCGTAAAGTTCATGATTTTCCTCTGTGTTGCGCAAAACGGCAGCGCAGCGCAACGCCGGAACTATCGCCCGGCCTCCTCCGCAGAACTCCCGTTTATGCTCACTCCCAAAACGGTCCCAGGGAGGCGGGACCGCCCAACGACGGCACGAATATCATATAGAATTGGACATATCCAACCGCGATTTGCCGCCCTGAAGCAGCGGCAAATCGTCGGCGGGAGGTCGTCAGCCGCCGTAAAGCGTGCGCCTCAGGAAATCCGCGCCGAGCCTCAGCCCTTCCGGATCGATCCCATGCGGGAGGCCGGGCCGGGCGTGCCATTCGACCGGCACCTTGGCGCTGCCGAGCGCGCCGGCGGCGGCATGGAGCGCCATGACCGGCACGACCTGATCGGCTTCCCCATGGACGAGCAGGACGGGAGGCGCGCCCGTCATTTCGCTGGCAAGCACCTCGGGTCCCGCGAGAACACCGGAATAGCCGACTATGCCGGCGATCTGTGCCTTTCTTCGCAGCCCGACATGCAGCGCCATCATCGTTCCCTGCGAGAATCCGACAAGGGCGAGGTTCTTGTCCTCGACTCCCTGCGCCGCCAGCTCGGCGTCAAGAAAAGCGTCGAGCGCCGGCGCGGCGTAGCGCACGCCCGCCAGCAGTTTACGGGGATTGATCTCGGCGAGCGGAAACCATTCCCGGCCGAAAGGATTGCCGGGGCAGGGATCGGGGGCGTTCGGGGAAACGAAGGCCGTATCCGGCAGGAGCGGCGCGAATTGATGGCCGAGGTCGATGAGATCGTTGCCATCGGCTCCATAGCCATGCAGGAACACGACAAGGCTTTTCGGCCGGCCACCCGAAGCCGGGGCGATCCGGGGACCGTCGATCATGCAATCTCCCCCAAACTAAATCCGCGCCTCTATAGTAGTGGGAAGAAGCGGCAGGTCGAGCAATCGGGCCTGCGACGATTTCAGCCGCTTCGTGGCCGGGTGGTTATCTTCGAGAACTCAGACCGGCACGCCGCGCCGCCCGCGCTTCATCCGGTAATAGGCCCAGAAGAGATGGGCCGCCGCCCCGCGCCA
>Ga0164243_10010195_pt1 | contig 13537 bp, 17 predicted proteins | sample OricompcompostOP_FD_108781 | JGI IMG/M metagenome (GOLD analysis project Ga0164243, IMG submission 108781) | Organic Plus compost microbial communities from Emeryville, California, USA - Original compost - Organic plus compost (OP) | ecosystem: Engineered > Solid waste > Mixed feedstock >... | reverse complement strand
GCCTCGGGCAAGGACGAGGCGATCCGCCTGACCCCGCCGCGCCGCATGACCCTGGAGCAGGCGATCGCCTACATCGAGGACGACGAGCTGGTCGAAGTGACGCCGAAGTCGATCCGCCTGCGCAAGCAGGTGCTGAACCCCTCGTTCCGCAAGAAGCGGGTGAAGGAAGAAGCGTAAGGGCCCGCATTCCGGCGTCGGATGCTTCCCTCCGGGGGAGCTCCCGCCAAGCGGGTGAGGGCCAGGGCCTCACCAGCATCTGAGTGGGAAGCCCCTCCGGCCTTCGGCCACCTCCCCTGAGGGGAGGATCTAAATGCGCCTGGCCGTCGTGATCGGCACGGGATCCTTCAGGATCTCGCCCTTCATCGAGCCGGTCCCTGCGTCCGGATCGACGGGCGCCACCAGGATCTGTTTGACGATCTCCAGCCCTTCGGTCACCCGGCCGAAGGCGGCGAAGCCGGGCCGCTGCTCGTCGGCGTCGAGGTAGAGCTGGTCGCCGAGACAGATGAACCAGTCGGCCTGGGCCGTGCCCGGCGCGTTGCGGCCCATCGAGATGGTCCCGTTCACATGGCGAAGGCCGGTCTGCGCCGTGCTCTCGTGGGCGATCTGCGGCAGCAGCCGCTCCGGCAGGTCGCGCAGCCCGCCCTGCACCAGGCCGTAGCTGTCGGAGGTGGAGTTCGGCGGCCGCGAGGCGCGGTAGAAGCTCGCCCCGTCGTAGAGCTTGCGGTCGACGTAGGCGAGGAAGTTGGCGCTGGTGATCGGCGCGCGCCCGGTCTCCAGGGCGATGACGATGCGCCCGAGCGGGGTGGTCAGGGCCACCGGCGTGGTCTCGGCGGCGACGCTCTCCTGGGCGAAGACGGGCGTGGCGGTCAGGGCGGCGGCGAGCGCCAGGAGGTCGCGTCGGCGAAGCTCGGTCATGGCCGCGAGCTTAGGCGGATCAGCGCCAGAAGTGGAAGGCGCGCCAGCCTTCGGAGATCGCCGCCGGCTCGAGGCCGAGCGACAGGCTGAGGCTGGCGGCCGCGCCGAACAGCAGGCGCCCGGCCCCCGGCAGCAGGAAGACCGCGGCGAGCAGCAGGACGATCGCCAGCCCCTCGAGCTTGCGGATGTGCGGGGCCCAGGCCTCCGGCAGGAACGGCCGGAGCGCATTGAAGCCGTCGAGGCCGGGGATCGGCAGCAGGTTGAGGATCAGCGCCATCGCCTGGAGGAAGGCGAGCAGCGCCAGGGCCGGGATCAGCGGGCTGTCCCAGCCGGCCGCGGCGGCGAGCCGCAGCACGCTGGTCAGCACGATCAGCACCGCCAATGTCGCCGCCGGCCCGGCCAGCGAGGCCGCCGAACGCCAGAGCCTGGAGCGCATCAGGTCGGTGCGCAGATAGACCGCGCCGCCGGGCAGGGCGACGCCGCCCAACGCCAGCGCCAGCAGCGGGAGCACGAGGCTGACGCCGATGTCGCCGTAGCGGCGCGGGTCGAACGAGAGATAGCCCTTCTGCGCCACCGTCACGTCCCCGCCGAGGAAGGCCACCGCGGCGTGGCTGAACTCGTGCGCCATGACGCTGAGCACCCAGCCCAGCATGATGAAGGCGAAGGTGAGCATCCCTGGCGGCGCGCTGGCTTGCGTCAGCAGAAAGCCGAGGCCGGCCCAGACGAAAAAGAGAATCGCGCCGACGGCGTTGGCCGGGCGCGGCGATTCGTCAGCGGGCGGGGTCTGGACGCTCTCGGTCACCTGCCGCAAAGGTGGGGGCACGGGCCCGGCGGGTCAATGCGGCGCCATACTCCCGGCAAAGTCCGACCCCAAGGGTCCCGCCCAGAAACTGCAGAGCCGTGCCGTTGACTGATCACAACGACAATCCGTTCCAGCGTCCCTCCGCCTGGCCGAAGATGCCGCAGGCGCCGTTCCGCATCGGCCCCCTGCCCAAGGCGTCGTCGCCGCCGGAGCCCGCCCTGGCGCCAGCTCCGGCGCCGGAGCCCAGGCCGGCCGGTCTGGTGACCCAGCCGCTCAGCGTGCTGACCGGCGGGGCCTCGCCCGGCTTCTTCGGCGGGCCGATGAGCGGCGTCGCCCAGGCGGCCGGCGCGCCGGCGGCCGAACGCCAGCCGCAGCTCCTGCGCCAACCGCAACCTCAGTTGCGGCCTCAGCAGCAAACTCAGCCGCAAGCTGAGCCCCAGCCTGAGCCGCAGCCGGAGCCGGCCGCCGCGCCCCTCGAGCCGGAGATCGCCGCCCTGGTCGCCGAGGCGGCGCCGGTCGCCGCCGAGATCCCGCCGATGCAGGTCGCCGAGGTGGAGGTGCTCGCGCGCCGCCGCGCGCCGCCGCCGCCGGCCGAAGCCGCGGGACCTGCCGAGCCTCTGTTCATCCCGCGGGCCGATCCGCAGTCGCCGCTGCGGCGCAACCGGACGCCGCTGATCGTCGCCGGCGTGGTCGCGCTGGTCGCCGTCGCGGCGGCCGCCGCGCTGCTGGTCGCGCGCAGCCGCGCGCCGATCGCCGACCCCGCCGAAACGCCCGTCGTCATCGAGTCGGCTCAGCCGGCGGCGGAGCCGCCGCTCGCGGGGGCCGCGCCTGCGCCGGCGGCCGAGATCGAATCGCAGCCGCTGCCGCCGGCGGCCCCGGTCGCCGCGACCCCGGCCGCGCCGGCGACGCCGAGCGAGCAGGCGGCCGCTCCTGCAGCGAAGCCGCGGACGGGTTCGGCCTCCAGCTCCCGCCGCGCCGCGGCGGCGGCCACGGCCGCCGTGCAGGCCGAGGCGCAGGCGGGCGCGCGGACCAGCGCCGAGCCCGCTCCGTCGAAGCCGGCCGAATCGGCGGCGCCGCCCGTGCCGACCCTGACGCTCCCGGCGGCGCCGCTGGCGACCAGCCCGCTGCCGGAGCCCGCGGCCGAACCGGCTCCGCCGCCGCGCCCAGCGGTGCGCCCGTCGGCCGACCACGACGCGCCCATCTCGACGCACGCCGAGTAGGCGGCTACACGCTCCTAGCCCCGCTGTCGGTTCGCCCGGCGGCGGGGACCTGGGCTCGCGCTTACGGTCAAGCTGCGGTCGCAATCCGCGATTAACATCATGCTGCGATATGTCTGGGAACGATGTATCGCCTCAGATGTTTGGGTCGCGCCGCTCGCGCCGGCGAGGCGCGGCTTGCCTTGGCGCGAGTCGGTCAATCCTGGAGTTGTCGATGATCCCCCTTCCCGAACTGCCGTACGCTTACGACGCGCTGTCGCCGACCATTTCGGCGGAGATCATGCACGTCCACCACGACAAGCATCACGCCAAGTACGTCGAGAACGCCAACAAGCTGGTGCCCGAGGCCGGGCTCGAAGGGCGCAGCCTGGAGGAGATCGTCGCCGAGGCCGAGCGCCGCGGCTTGCAGAAGCTGTTCAACAACACCGCCCAGGCTTGGAACCACGCCTTCTTCTGGGACTGCATGACGCCGACGCGTCGTGACCCGCAGGGCGAACTGGCCGCCGCGATCGACAAGGCCTTCGGTGGGCTGCAGGGCCTGCGCGAGAAGTTCGTGACCGAAGGCGTCGACCACTTCGCCTCGGGCTGGGCCTGGCTCGCCGCCGACGGCGGCAACCTGGTGGTGCTCTCGACCCACGACGCCGGCACCCTGGCGCACGACAGCCGCACCCCGCTGCTGCTCTGCGACGTGTGGGAGCACGCCTACTACCTCGACTACAAGCAGGACCGGAAGAGCTTCGTCGAACGCTGGTTCGACAACGTCGCGAACTGGGAGTTCGCCGAGGCCCAGTTCGCCGCCGCTCAGGGCCGCGGTCAGCGCTGGACCCACAAGATGGGCGGCTGATCCGCTCGTCGCCGGAAACTGAAAAAAACCGACGGCTAAGCTTGCTCCGGCGGGCTTAGCCGATAGGTTCGGGGCGCACATCGGGCGTCTTCCCGTGGCGCCCGGATTCCCGGCGCGGACCGCGCTTCACAGCCTCACAGCTCTGGGCCGAGGACCGCGTTGGCGATCGACTCACACCTGACCAGCTTCATCCGCGAGCACGTGCGCTCCGTCTGGGCGCTCGAACTGCTGCTGCTGATGCGCGGCGATCCCGAACGGCGGTGGACCGAGGCCGAACTGGTCAGCGAGCTGCGCGCCAGCACCACCCTGGTCGCCGGCATCCTGAGCCAATTCCAGGCCAGCGGCCTCGTGGCGCCGGACGGCGACGGCTTCCGTTACCTGCCCGCCAGCCCGGTGCTCGAAGCGCTGTGCATCCGTCTTGAAGCGGCCTATCGCAAACGCCCGGTTACGGTCATAAACCTGATCGCGAAGCCGGCCCACCCGCTCCAATCGCTGGCGGACGCCTTCAAGTTCAAAGGGGGCGATTCGTGACGCTGCTGGCGCCGACCGCGGTGTACATCCTGTGCCTGATCACCAGCGTGGTTTGCGCGCTCCTGCTGCTCCGAGCCTACCTCCGCTCCAAGGCGCGGCTGCTGCTGTGGTCGGCGCTTAGCTTCGTGTGCCTGGCGCTGAACAACCTGTTCCTCGTCGGCGACAAGGTGGTGTTTCCCCACATCGATTTCCTCGCCATGCGCCAGGTGTGCGCGGTGGCGGCGATCGGGGTGCTGCTCTACGGCTTCATCTGGGAGGCTGAGGGGTGATCGACCGCCAGGGCATGATCCTGTTCATGGCCGGCGCGCTCACGCTCGGCTACCTGATCGGCGCGCTGTTCTTCCTGAAGTTCTGGCGCCGCACGGGCGATGCGCTGTTCTGCGCCTTCGCCGCGGCCTTCGCGCTGCTGGCCGCCAACCAGGCCGCGCCGGCGCTGCTCGGCGTCAGCGACGAGGCGCTCGGCGGCGTCTACCTGCTGCGGCTCGGCGGCTTCCTGCTGATCATTCTGGCGATCCTCGGCAAGAACCTGCGCCGCAGCTAGAGCGTCGTGGTCAGCACCGCGCGCACGCCGCGGTGCGCCGGGTCGTAGACGATCTCCGCGCCCAGGCTGTCGGCCATCGCGCGAATCACCCGCCCGCCCAGGCCGGTGCCCTGCACCCCGTCCGCCGGGGTCCAGCCGCGGCCGTCGTCCTCGACGGTCAGGCGCAGGCGGTCCTCGCCCTCCTTCGCCAGCAGGATGCGCACCTCGCCGTCTTCGCCGGGGGCGTAGGCGTACTTGCAGGCGTTGGTGATCAGTTCGTTGACGATCACGCCGAGCGAGACGGCGCGGTCGGTGTCGAGGCGCACCGGCTCGGCGGCGAGCCGCAGACGCGCCCCGACCGCGCCGCTCCAGCTCTCCGCCAGTTCGCGCACCAGCGAGTCGAGATAGGCGGCCATGTCGACCGCCTGGACGTCGTCGGAGGTGTAGAGCCGGCGGTGCACCTGACCGATCGCCTCGATCCGCCGCTGGGTGTCCTGCAATGCGGCGCGCGCCGCCTGGTCGGCCACGGCGCCGGCCTGCAGGTGCACGAAGGCCGAGACCAGCTGCAGGCTGTTGGCGACCCGGTGGTTCACCTCGCGCAGCAGCGCCTGGAGCCGCTGGTTGCTGGCGCGCAGCGCCTCCTCCGCCTCGGCGGTCTTGCGGCGCAGCCGGACCTGTTCGAGGGCCTGGGTGAAGGCGTTGTCGAGCAGGTCGAAGAACTCGTCGCTGACCACCTTGACCACATAGTCCGCCGCCCCGGCCTTCAGCGCGGCGACCGCCACCCGGGTCTCGTCGGAGCCGGTGACGTAGACGATCGGCGGGGCGTCCGGCTGTTCGGCCAGCAGGGCCTTCAGGGTCTCGAAACCGCTCAGGCCGGGCATGTAGTGGTCGAGGGCGACGATGTCGAACCTGGCCTCGCGGGCCAGGACCAGGCCCTCTTCGCCGCTGGCCGCCAGGGTCACGTCATAGCCGCGGCGCGCCATCGCGCGCGCGACGAGGCGCCTGAGGCCCTCGTCGTCGTCGATGTAGAGGACGCGCTTGGAGGCTTCGCTCAAGCGTTGGCCTCGGGCACCTGGATCACCGACAGGAACAGGCCGAGCTGGCGGATCGCGTCGGCGAAGCTTTCGTAGTTCACCGGCTTGGTGATGTAGACGTTGCAGCCCAGGTCGTAGCAGCGCTGGATTTCGACCTTGTCGTCGGTGGTCGTCAGCACCACCACCGGCGTGCGCCGCAGCCGCTCGCTCGACTTGACGTCGGCCAGGATGTCGGTGCCGCTCATGTCGGGCAGGTTGAGGTCCAGCAGCACCAGGGCCGGCCCGTTGTGCGCCGGGCCGTTCGCGTCGTCGTGCAGGTACCGCAGCGCCGAGCCGCCGTCCGCGAAGTGGCGGATCTCGTTCATGATGCCGGCGCGGCGGATGTTTCGTTCGATCAGGCGCGCGTGCCCTTCGTCGTCTTCGACCATGACGATGGTGACGTGTCGCGAGTCGTTCATGCGGCAACCGCGTCCGGACTGAGAGTTACGGGGAGTGAAACGCGGAAGGTCGCGCCGAGGTCAAGCGCGGACTCGACCGTGATCGTCGCACCCAACCGGTAGCCGAGGGCGCGCACGTGCGCCAGGCCGATGCCTTCGCCGGGCTGATCCTGCGCGCCGGAGCGCCGGAACAGATCGAAGATCCGACTGTGGTCCTTCGGATCGATGCCGCGGCCGTTGTCGATCACCTCGACGATGACCCGCTCGCCGCGCCGATGGGCGCGCAGCTCGATTCGCCCGGGACGGCCGGGCTTCAGGTACTTGAGCGCGTTCTCGACCAGGTTGGAGAAGATCTGCTCCAGCGCCAGACGGTCGCTGACGACCAGGGGCAGGTTGGGGGCGATCTCGATGACGGCGCCCAGCTCGTCCGCGCGGTGCTTCAGCGTGCCCGCCACGTTGGTGAGCAGGGCGTCCAGCTTGACCGGCTCCGGCGTCAGCACGCGCCGCCCCTCGCGCGAGAGCCGCAGGATCGCATTGATCAGCCGGTCCATCTTCTGGGTCGAGGCGCGGATGAAGCCCAGCGATTCCGGCAGGTCGGCGGTGACCGCCAGCTTGGCCTCCGGCGTGAGCAGCGCCGGGGCCTCGGCCTCGAGCCGCTCGACCAGGGCGTCGAGCGGCTTGGCGGCCGCCTCCAGCTCGCTGGTGAAGCCCATCACATTGACCAGCGGCGAGCGCAGGTCGTGCGAGACGATGTAGGCGAAGCGCTGGATCTCTTCGTTGGCGCGGCGCAACTCGGCGGTGCGGTTGGCGACCTCGCCTTCCAGGTTGGCGTTGAGCTTGGCCAGCGCCTGGTGCGACTCGGTCAGATCGCGGGTGTAGCGCCAGATCACCCACAGCGAGCCGACGGCGATGGCGAGGGTCAGCACGCCGCCGGCGATGATGACGGCGATCAGTTGCGAGACCGAACCCAGCCGCTCGCTGTTGCGCTCGGTGAGCATCCTCGCCTCGTCGCGCGCCATTTCCGCCGTCAGGGCGCGCAGGGCTCGCGTCTCCTTCGCGGCGACGTCGTTGTCGAAGTCGATCGCCCCGGCGCGCCGCAAGGCGACCGACGCCCGGGCGGCTTCAACCTGCCGCTGGGTGATGGCGCGGGCGCGGGCGACGCGCGCCTGCTGCTGGGGATTGTCGCGCGTGAGGTCCTCGACCTGCTGCAACGCCTGCGGAAGCCGTTCGAGGTTGGCCTGGAAATCGCGCGCGAACTGCGCCTCCGCCGACAGCAGGTAGCCGCGCCGGGCGGTCTCCATCTGCTCGTTGAGGATGCGGTACTCGGCGATCGCGTCCTGCACCTCGTAGGTGTGGGCGACGCGGTCGGTGAAAGCCAGATTGCGCTGGGTGACGCTGACGCCCAGCAGGCCGATGGCCATCAGCGCCAGGAAGCCGGTGACGACGGCGCCCAGCACGAGCGCGTTGGCGGTGCGGTCGGAAAGCTTCGCCATGCTTTCGAGAGCTAGCGCAGCATCGGAAGGATCGTCAGGGCGGCGAACGCCAGGATCACCAGCGCCAGGATCAGGCCGGCGCGCGGCCGGCCGCCGAGCAGCCGCGTGTCCGGCCGCGGGGCGCCGGCGCCTGGCCGCGGCTGGCGCCGGCGCGCGGCGTCGCGCGCCTGGCGATAGCGGCGGAGGTCGGTGACCTGCGGGTCGTCCTGGCGGCGGGGCATTCGGCGCTGGTCTCCTCGAGTCACTCCCGATCAGATCGGACGAACCTGATCGGCCCCCACTTTTGCGGAACGCGCGCTACGAGGCCAGCCGTTCGAGGTCGGCCTCGGCGATGTCCTCGTTCGAGTAGACGTTCTGCACGTCGTCGTCGTCGTCCAGCGCGTCGATCAGCTTCATCAGCGTGCCGGCCGCGTCCCCGGAGACGGGGGTCAGCGACTTCGGCCGCCAGACGATGCCGGTCGACTTCGGCTCGCCCAGCGCGGTTTCCAGCGCCTGGGCGACTTCGGAGAGCTGCTCGTAGGCGGTGAAGATGGTGTGGGCGTCTTCGTCCGACTCGACGTCGTCGGCGCCGGCCTCGATGGCCGCCTCCATCACCTTGTCCTCGGAGCCGACGGCGGCCGGATAGACGATCTGGCCGACGCGGTCGAACATGAAGGAGACCGAGCCCGTCTCGCCCAGGTTGCCGCCGTTCTTGGCGAAGATCGAGCGGACGTTGGCCGCCGCTCGGTTGCGGTTGTCGGTCAGCACCTCGACGATGACGCCGACGCCGCCCGGGCCGAAGCCCTCGTAGCGGATGTCTTCATAGGTCTCGGCCTCGCCGCCCTGGGCCTTCTTGATCGCCCGGTCGATGAGGTCCTTGGAGACCGACTCGGCCTTGGCGTTGGCGATCGCCAGGCGCAGGCGCGGGTTCATCGCCGGGTCGGGCAGGCCCGCCTTGGCGGCGACGGTGATCTCGCGCGACAGCTTGGAGAAGAGCTTCGAGCGGGCCGCGTCCTGGCGGCCCTTGCGATGCATGATGTTCTTGAACTTTGAGTGTCCGGCCATGTCCGCTCGGCAGGTGCAGTGAGACGTCGCCTCGCTTCTACCCTCGGCGCGCCGCGCGCGGAACCCCTGCCGGGGGCGCGGGTTAGCGGGAGGGCGACAGCGAAGGCGAGGACGGCCAGGACATGAGCGATATCCGCTACGAAGACTATGAAGACTACGACGAGGTCCTGCCGGACGAGCCGAACGGCGAGCTGGTCCACTGGATGGAGCCGCGGCCGATGACCTTCGGGCCGGCCGGCCTGTCGCTGGCGATCGGCGGCGCCTTCGCCCTGGGACTGGCGACGGCCTTGCTCGCCGTCGGGCTGACGCGGCTGACCGGTCCGGATCGGCGCACCGGGCTGCAACTGGCCCCGAAGCTGCGCTCGAAGCTGCTGAACTAGCTCACGCCGCCTGCGCGCACTCGATGCGGCGGATCGCGCCGCCGGACAACTGGAACACCGCGTCCTGCGGCGCATCGTGGCTCATCACCGCCTCGACCGGCAGGCCGGCGTAGACGCCGCGCAGCACCCGGCCGGTGACCCCGTGGCTGACGGCGATGATCCGCCGCTCCGGCTCCGGCGGCAGGTCGGCGAGCCAGCCCGACAGGCGGGCGCACATCGCCGCATAGCTCTCGCCCGTCGGCGCATGGAAGGCCCAGTTGCTGCGGGCGAACGCCGGACAGGCGGCGGCGAGGTCGGCGCGCAGCCGGCCGTCCCAGTCGCCCCAGCTGAGCTCGATCAGCCGCGGCTCGATCTCGACGGTGGCGAGGCCGATGCGGGCGGCGAGGATTTCGGCGGTGCGCCGGGTGCGGCCGAGCGGGCTGGCGAGAATGCGCCAGCCGCGCTCCGCGCCGATCAGGCTCTTGAGCTGGGTCCCGACCGCCTCGGCCTGGCGCCGGCCGAGGTCCGTCAGCGGAGAGTCCACGTGGCCCTGGAGCCGCCGCTCGCGGTTGAACTCCGTCTCGCCGTGCCGAACGAGGTAGATCATCGGCGGGACCATGGGGGCGCCGGGCCGAGCTAGGCAAGAGCGAGCGGGCGCCCGCGCCGGGAACTAGGCCAGCGTGTCGCGGATCGCGGCGATCACCGCGTCCTGGTCCTGCTCGGACAGGTACGGGTGCATCGGCAGGCTGATGACCACCCCGGCCTTGGCTTCGGTCACCGGCAGGCCGCCGGGCGCGGTCGGGTAGCCGGAATAGACCCCCTGCTTGTGGATCGGGATCGGGTAGTAGACCGCCGTCGGCACCCCCTGCTCGCGCAGCGCCGCGGCGAGGGCGTCGCGGCCCTCGGTCTCGATGGTGAACTGCGCCCAGACCGAGACGCCGCCGTCGATCACCCGAGGAACCTTCACCACGTCGCCGAGGCCCTGGGCGTAGCGGTCGGCCACCCGGTTCCGGGCGACGATTTCGTCCTCGAAAATGGTCAGCTTCTGCAAGAGGACCGCGGCCTGGATGGTGTCCATGCGCCCGTTGATGCCGATCCGCATGTTCAGATACTTCGGATCGTGCTCGAAGGTGCGGCCTTCGAGGTCGGACTTCACCGCCTGGCCGTGCACCCGCAGGCTGACCAGCAGGTCGTGCAGCCGCGCGTCCTTGCAGAGCACCGCCCCGCCGTCGCCGTAGGCGCCGAGCGGCTTGGCCGGAAAGAACGAGGTGGTGGCCACATCGGCCCAGTGGATCGGGTGGCGGCCGCCGAGCGTGCAGCCGAAGCCCTGGGCGGAGTCGGCGATCAGCTTCAGCCCGTGGCGGCGGGCGACCTCGGCGATCTTCGGATAGTCGGCGGGCTGGCCGAACAGGTCGACGGCGATGACCGCCTTCGGGGTCAGCTCGCCCTTGGCCTTCACCGCTAAGATCGCCGCCTCGAGACTGGCGGCGTCCATGTTGTAGGTCACCGGATCGATGTCGACGAACACCGGCGAGGCGCCGACCAGCGGCGCGGCCTCGGCGGTCGCGGCGAAGGTGAAGGACGGACAGAACACGGCGTCGCCCGGACCGACGCCCCAGGCCATCAGCGGCAGCACCAGGGCCTCGGTGCCGGAGCCGCAGCTCAGCACGTGCGGCGCCTGGCCGAAGGCGGCCAGCGCGGCTTCCAGCTCGGCGATCTCCGGACCCATGACGTAGGCACCCGAGCGGACGACCTTGAGGATCGCGTCTTCCAGGGGCTGGCCCAGACGCTTCCGCTGCGCCTGCAGATCGATGAAGGGAATGGGCATCGGCGTTTCTAGAACTCTGGCGGCTCGCAGCGAATCACAGCGCCCCGCCTATGGCATGCCCCGCCGCGGCTGGGCCAGACACGCTTCGTGAGCGTCTGTTGCCGGCCGCTCAGCTCTTCCGGAAGGTCCAGATCTCGCCGACGTCGCCGAGCCCGGTCGGCGGCTGCAGAACCTCAAGCCCCGCGGCCGCGGCGAAGGGCGTCGGATCGGCGACGTAGTAGGTCAGCCGCTCGGGGCTCTTGCGAACCGCGCGGCCGGCGGCGTCGCGCTCGACGTATTCGATCACCTGGTCCAGACGGCCGATGTCCTCGCGGAACCGGCGCTCGCGCACGTGAAGCTGCAGCCGGCCGCCGCCGGGCAGCGGCTGGTCCAGCGCCAGCGCCTCGGGAGGCGGTCCGGGCAGGCGCATGGCTTCGCGCAGCGGCAGGTGAGCGGCCGCCGTCCCGCCGGGGGCCAGGTGCCGCGCCATCACCGCGAAGGTGTTGCGCCAGGCCGCGCCCGCCGGCACGTGCGCCAGGGTGAAGTAGGTGCAGATCACGAGGTCGAAGGTCCGCTTGAGGTCCAGCGCGGTCATGTCGCCCTGGCGGAACTGCAGCCGCCCGGCGAGCTCCGCCGAGGCCTGCGCCAGCCGGGCGCGGGCCCGGGCCAGCATGGCGGGGGCGAGGTCGACGCCGGTCACCGAAAACCCCCGCTCGGCCAGGGCGAAGGCGACGCGGCCGGCCCCGGCGCCGAGCTCCAGCACCGCGGCGCCCGCGGCCGCCAGCCCCGCGTAGACCTCGATGTCGCCCGCCAGCTGGCGGTCCGAGGCGGTGACGACGTCGTAGAACGCCGCGCTTAGGCTCTGATCGGCGTAGTAGGGTCGCACGCGGGTCATCGAATCTGCGGAACCTTCCGGGGCTTAGCCTTGTCCTACCTCAGGTCATGGCGCAGCCGTTGCGTCTGGCTAAGGTCGGAGCCACTGTCACGCTGGCGTTCTGACCTCAATCTCGGCAACCCTTGGGAGGCTGCTCGTGAACATCCTTCGCAACCGTGTCGCGCGTCTGGCGCTGCTGCTGGCGGTCCCCGTGCTGCTCGCGGGCTGCGGAATCAACACCATTCCGACCAAGGAGGAGCGGGCCAAGGCGGCCTGGGCCGACGTCCAGAACAACTACCAGCGCCGCTCGGACCTGATTCCGAATCTGGTGGAGACGGTGAAGGGCTACGCCGCGCAGGAGCGGGCGGTGCTCACCGAGGTGACCCAGGCGCGGGCTTCGGCGACTCAGGTGCAGGTTGACGCCTCGACCCTCACCGATCCCGTGAAGTTCCAGCAGTTCCAGCAGGCGCAGGACCGGCTCTCGGGCGTGCTTGGCAGGCTGATGCTGATCCAGGAGCGCTACCCGGACCTGAAGTCGAATCAGAACTTCCTGGCGCTGCAGAGCCAGCTGGAGGGCACCGAGAACCGCATCGCCATTGCGCGGCGCGACTACAACGAGGCGGTGCGCGACTTCAACACCAGCCTGCGCACCTTCCCGACGATCATCTGGGCCAAGACGGTCTATTCCGGCACCCAGCCGATGCAGCTGTTCCAGGCGAGCGCCGCGGCGCAGACCGCGCCGAGCGTCGATTTCGGCGCCCCGGCCCCCGGCCAGCCGATCACCCCGGGCTCGGCCCCGCCAGCCACGCCGGCTCCCGCGCCCGCGCCGGCGCAGTAGGTCGGATCCTCGGCCTTGGCTGAGCCGCAACACGCCGCTGGCCCCCTCCGCCGGATGGCGGTCGCCCTCGCGCCGCCGGGCAGGGCGCTCGCCGCCGGCGTGGCGCTGCTGCTCGTGCTCGCCTTCGCCAGCCTCGCGCTGGCGGCGCCGAAGTTCCCGCCGCTGACCGGCCGGGTGGTGGACGAGGCGCACATCCTGTCGCCGCAGGCGGCTCAGAAGCTCGAGGCCGATCTCGCCGGCCTGGAGGCGCGCACCGGCCGGCAGGTGGTGGTGGCGACCATCCCCGACCTGCAGGGCTACGACATCGCCGACTACGGCTACCAGCTTGGGCGGACCTGGGGGATCGGCCGCAAGGGCGAGGACGACGGCGTGGTCTTCATCGTCGCGCCGAACGATCGGAAGGTGCGCATCGAGGTCGGCTACGGGCTGGAGCCGGTGCTCACCGACGCGCTGTCCAGCGTGATCCTGCAGCAGCGGGTGCTGCCGCGATTCCGCGAGGGGCAGCTGGAGCAGGGCGTCGTCGACGGCGTCGAGGCGGTGATCCAGCAGCTCGAGCTGCCCGAGGCCGAGGCCAAGGCCCGGGTCGCCCAGGCGGCGCAGCTGCAGGCCGCGCGCGGCGGCGAAGACGGCGGCCTGTCATTCGGGGTGATCTTCGCCATCCTGGTGATCTTCTGGCTGCTGGGCTCGGTCCTGCGCGGCTTCGGCGCGCGCCGGCGCGGCGGCCTGTGGTGGTTGCTGCCGGTGCTGCTCTCCAGCGGCGGCGGGGGGCGTCGCGGCGGCTGGGGCGGCGGCGGTTTCGGCGGCGGAGGGTTTGGCGGCGGC
>Ga0164243_10010193_pt1 | contig 13538 bp, 14 predicted proteins | sample OricompcompostOP_FD_108781 | JGI IMG/M metagenome (GOLD analysis project Ga0164243, IMG submission 108781) | Organic Plus compost microbial communities from Emeryville, California, USA - Original compost - Organic plus compost (OP) | ecosystem: Engineered > Solid waste > Mixed feedstock >... | reverse complement strand
CGTCGGCACGCCCCTCGCGGTGCTCACGGTGACGGCGGCCGTGGTCACGGCGGCGACGGGGCTGCCCGGCGGCGACGACCGGGCAGGCGGCGGCTCCCCGGCGTCGGCGTCCGCGTCGGCCGGCGGGACCGGGGCGGCGGACACCGCCCCACGCGTCCCGCCGTCGTCGAAGGCACCCTCGTCTCCCCCGTCGCCCTCCCCGACCGGGTCCGCCTCGCCCTCCCCGTCCGGGTCCGCCTCGCCGTCCCCGTCGGACCCGGGGGCCCTCCCCGCGGGCTTCCGCACCTACCGCGCGCCGGAGGGGTTCTCCGTCGCGCTGCCCGAGGGCTGGGAGCGGCAGCGCACCTCCCGGGCGACGGAGCTGTCGTACCGGGTCACGTTCGGCGCGGACGACGACCCGCGCACCCTGGCAGTCACCTACAGCGAGCGCGTGGGCTCCGACCCGGTCGCCGTGTGGCAGGACACGGTGGAGCCGGGCCTCGCCCGTGCCGACGCCTATCGGCGGATCGGCGCCATCGAGGCCACGACGTATCAGGGCCGGAAGGCCGCCGACATGGAGTGGATCACCACGGACGGCGGCGCCCGGGTGCGCACCTTCGGCCGGGGCTTCCTGCTGGGCGACGGCAGGGGCTTCTCCCTGCGCTGGACCACCCCGGCCGCCGACTGGGCGAGCGCCGACAGCCAGGAGGCCCTGCGCACCGTGCTGCGGACCTTCCGGCCCGGTTCGGCGAGCTAGCTAGCCGCGTGGGGCCCGCAGCGCGCGCAGCGGCCAGGGGATCAGCGGTGTGGTGAGCCAGTGGGCGCGGAAGACGCGGTCGGTGAGGGAGCAGGTGACGCGCAGGCGGTGCGGGGTCTCCAGGACGGCGATGTCGACGGTGAGCGTGTCGGGGCCGTCCCAGCCGCCGGTGACCGCGACCGGGACCGCGCCCTCGGTGACGGTCCAGTCCGTGCCGGTCCAGCGGGCCGCCAGCCGGTGGCCGCCCTCGTCGAGGGTCAGCGTCCAGCCGCCGTCGTCGTCCGCGGTGAGCTCGGCGGCGCTGAGCTTCGGCTGTTCGGCGCAGAGCCCGCCCTCCGGGGTGAAGGTCGCCCCGGCCCAGTCGCCGGACGCCGGCGCGGGGGCGCCGTCCGTGGCCGGCAGGGCGAGGCGCTCCAGGCGCTCGCGCAGGGCCGCGTCCTCGGCGTCGCGTCCGGTCAGCGGGGCGTCTTTGAAGGCGGGGAGCAGGTGCTGCCAGACCAGTTCGAGGTAGCGCTGCATCTCCACGGTGGCGGACGTCGCGGCGATCACGGCGTCGTGCTCGGGCAGCACCAGGCAGAACTGTCCGTAGGCGCCGTCGCCGCGGAAGCCGTGCCGGCTCCGCCAGAACTGGTAGCCGTAGCCCTGGTCCCAGTCGGAGCGGTCGTCGCGGCCCATGGCCCCGGCGGTCTCGATGTGGGCGCGGGTGGCGCGTTCGACCCAGCCCTCCGGCAGCAGCCGCTCGCCCTGCCAGACACCGTCGTTCAGATACAGCAGGCCGAACTTCGCTATCGCGTCGAGGGTGGTGTGCAGTCCGGCGAAGCCGATCTCGCGTCCGGCGCGGTCGCGGGACCACAGGGTCTCGCCGATGCCCAGCGGGTCGAACAGCCGCGGCCGCAGATACTCCGTGAGGGTCTGCCCGGTGACCCGCTGCACGATCGCGGCGAGGGTGTACGTGCAGGGCTGGTTGTAGGTGAACAGGGTGCCCGGATCACGCTGCGGCGGCTGGAGCAGGAAGCCGCGCACCGGTTCGGCCGGGTCGGCGCCGAACGCCTCGTCGACGGTCTCGTGGTCGTGCCCGCTGGCCATGGACGCCACGTGGCGCACCAGCATCGCCCGGCTGCGCGGGTCGGTGATGTCCGCGTCGAACTCCGGGAAGTACGACAGCACGGTGGCGTCGAAGTCGATCAGCCCTTCCGCCTCGGCGAGCCCGGCGGCGGTCGAGGCGAAGCTCTTGCTGAGCGAGTACAGCAGATGGGGGCGTCCGGCGGTGTACGGCGCCCACGAGCCGGAGGCCACGACCGTGCCGTGGCGCACGATCGTCAGTCCGTGCGGTTCGATGTCCGGATCGGCCTCGATCGCGTCGAGGAAGGCGTGGACGCCGGACGCGTCGACGCCCTGGGTCGCGGGGGCTGCGGTCGGAAGGGCTCGCTGGGTCATGGGGGCATCCTGCCCGGGGCACCGGCGGGTGATCCACCGTTTTCCCCGGTCGCCACGGGGGACCCGGACACCATGGTGCGAATCGGGTACACGATGATGACCGAGCAGGCCGGGCCGCGGGAGCTGGTGGAGCACGTGGTGCGCGCCGAGGAGGCGGGATTCGACTTCTCGGTGACCTCGGACCACTACTTCCCGTGGCTGGAGGAGCAGGGTCACTCGCCGTACGCGTGGAGCGTGCTGGGCGCGGCCGCGCAGGCCACGTCGCGGATTCCGCTGATGACGTACGTGACGTGTCCGACGAAGCGGTACCACCCGGCGGTGGTGGCGCAGAAGGCGGCGACCATGCAGCTGCTGTCGGGCGGCCGGTTCCGGCTGGGGCTGGGGTCCGGCGAGAACCTCAACGAGCACGTGGTGGGCGGCGGCTGGCCGCCGGTGGACGTGCGCCACGAGATGTTCGAGGAAGCGGTGGAGATCATCCGGGCGCTGTTCGAGGGCGGGCATGTGAACTACCGGGGCGAGCACTTCGACGTGGAGTCGGCCAAGCTGTGGGACCTGCCGGACCAGCCGCCGCCGATCGGGATCGCGGTCTCGGGCAAGCGGTCGTGCGCCCTCGCGGGGCACCACGCCGACCTGCTGATCGCCACCGAGCCGAAGCCGGAGCTGCTGGAGATGTTCGACGAGCACGGCGGCCAGGGCAAGCCCCGCGTGGGTCAGCTGCCGGTGTGCTACGACCCCGACCGGAACGCGGCGGTGGAGCGGGCGCACGCCCAGTTCCGCTGGTTCGGCAACGGCTGGAAGGTGAACGCCGAACTGCCCCACCCGGACTCCTTCGCGTCGGCGACCCAGTTCGTACGGCCCGACGACGTCGCCGCGTCCATCCCCTGCGGCAACGACCCGGACGACTTCGTCGAGGCGGTCCGCCCGTACGCGGAGGCCGGGTTCACGGAGATCGCCCTGGTGCAGGTCGGCGGCGAGTCGCAGCCGGCGTACCTGGACTGGTCGGAGAAGACGCTGCTGCCGGCGCTGCGGAAGGCGCTCGGCTGACCCTCCGTGCGTGAGGTGTGACGGATTCACCCGGGAGGCGGAGCATCTTGCCGGGATCCGGGGTACTAGAGGGCTCTACGTCGGTACGTCCCGGAGGCACCTCGTGAACTCGTTCGTGCACAAGACCCTGGTCGTGGAGCTCCAGGCGGGCGACACGGAGCGCTTTCCCGTGCTCGCCCACCTGAGCTACGACCCGTCGGACCCGTTCGCCGTCACGGTCGTCTTCACCCTCGACGGCCGGGTGCTGGCGCGCTGGCAGCTGGACCGGGAGATGGTCACCGAAGGGCTGAGCCGCCCGGTCGGCATCGGCGACGTACGGCTGAACCCGCAGGCCCGCGGTGTGGGACGGGAGCTGCGGATGGAGTTCCTGGGCGAGGCGCGAGCCGACGGCGGCCGGCACCACGCGGTGGTGTTCGCCTGGGCGGAGGCCGTCGGGGAGTTCCTGACGGAGACCCACCGGATGGTGCCGCCGGGGTGCGAGGAGGTCCGGGTGGACGACTTCCTCGCGGACGTCTTCGCCAACAGCTGAGCTCTCGTGAGCCTTTGCGCGCGTCAGCGTGTGGTGTGGCGGTAGCGGGCCCAGATCGGCAGCCCGAACCAGCACAGCAGGTACCAGAACACCACCCCGGCCACCAGGTATGGCACATAGTCGTCGTGGGTGGCCACCCGCAGGATGAGCAGCAGCGACGAGCTGGTGGTGACCAGCAGCAGCGCGAGGCCCAGCAGGGTGAGCCGGGAGGCCCACCGCACCGCCTGCGGTTTGATGAGCCGTCCGCTGACGAGCCGGTGCAGCGACACCGGGCCGATCAGCGCCCCGGTCGCGCAGGCGCCCAGCACCACCGTGACGATGTAGATGGTCTTGTCGGTGCCGGACAGGTCCTCGTACGTCGGGGTGAACACCACCGTCAGCAGGAAGCCGAACAGGATCTGCACGCCCATCTGGGCCACGCGGACCTCCTGGATGAGCTCGGTCCACATCCGGTCCGCCCGCTCCTCCTCGGTCTCGTTCCGCCCCCGGCGCCTGCTCCCGCCCTGCTCCGCGTCCGGCACGGTCCCTCCTTCGATCGGGTCTTCCCTGTCGGTTTCCCCGCTTCCCCCGAAAAGACAGCCTCCTCGCGCCGCCTGTTTGGCGGGCCGGGGCACGGTTACACGGTCGGCGACACGACCAGGCCGGACGAAAGTGGGACACATGTCGGACACCCAGCTCACCGTGACACTCAGCGGCGGGAACGCCGACGACGCCCGGGCGGTCGTCGGAGCGCTGGAAGGCACGTTCGGACCGCCCGACGAGCGGCCCTCGGACACGGACGCGACCGTCCGCATGGCGACGTTCGGCGGCGAGGGCGAGGGCACGGGTGCGGGACAGGACGGAGTCCGGCCCCTGTCGGAGCCGGTGACCGTCACCGTGCAGGGCACCCCGGAGGCGGTGCGCCGGGCGAGCGACGCGCTGTCGCGGGTGTTCACGGCCCGCGACGAGGGCGCCGCCGCCGGCGACCAGGAGCAGGAGCGTCAGCTCGTGCTGGAGTCCTGACGCGCCTTGACTGCTACCAGCGGCTCTCCACCTGCTCGCGGATCCGCCGGTCGTACAGGTCGGCGATCGCGGTGAGGGTGGCGTCGGACAGCTCCGGCAGCCGGGCGGCGGCCGCGTTGGCGCGGGCCTGCTCGGGCGAGCGGGCGCCGGGGATGACGGTGGTGACGCCGGGCTGCCGCACGATCCAGCGCAGCGCGAGCTGGGCGGGGGTGTAGCCCTCGGGGGCCAGAGCGGAGAACTCGGCGGCGGCCTCGACGCCGGTCGCCCAGTCCACGCCGGAGAAGGTCTCGCCCTGGTCGAAGGCCTCGCCGTGCCGGTTGAAGGTGCGGTGGTCGTTCTCCGGGAAGACGGTGTCCTTGGTGTACTTGCCGGTCAGCAGGCCGGAGGCGAGCGGGACGCGGGCGATGACGCCGACGCCGGCCTCGCGCGCGGCGGGGAGCACCTCGCGCAGCGGCTTCATGCGGAACGGGTTGAGGATGATCTGCACGCTGGCCACGCCCGGCCGGGCGATCGCGGTGAGTGCCTCGGCGCAGGTCTCCACGCTCACGCCGTAGGCGGCGATCCGCTCCTCCTCGACGAGGGTGTCGAGGGCGTCGAAGACCTCGTCGGTGGAGTAGACGGGGGTGGGCGGGCAGTGCAGCTGCACCAGGTCGATGCGGTCGACGCCCAGGTTGCGCCGCGAGCGGTCGTTCCAGGCGCGGAAGTTGTCCAGGACGTAGTTCTCGGGGATCTGGTCGACGCGGCGGCCCATCTTGGTGGCGATCAGCACATGCAGGTCGGGCCGTCCGCTCAGGAACGAGGCGATGGTCTGCTCGCTGCGTCCGTCGCCGTAGACGTCGGCGGTGTCGAAGAAGGTGACGCCGGACTCCGCGGCGGCCTCCAGCACCGCGAGGGCTTCCTTGTCGTCGACGTCGCCCCAGTCGGCGCCGAGCTGCCATGTGCCGAGGCCGATCACGGAGGCGTGCTGACCCGACCTGTCGAAAGTGCGCTCTTCCATGCCGGTCAGTCTGTCACCCGTCCCGGCCGGGCGTCCGGTGGCTCCCCGCCCGGCCGGACGGCTCAGGCGCCGACGGCCGTCCTGCACTCCGGGTGGCCCCAGCCCTTGTCGTTCTTCGCGATGGGCTCGCCGGCCGCGTACGACCGTCCGCAGGGGCAGCGGCCGGGGAACTTCGCCTTGATGGTGCGGGCCGAACCCCCGGACTTGCGGGCGGACTTGGCGCCGCCCGAGGCGCGGCGTGAGGAACCGCCCGAGGACGGGCGCGGGACGGACGGCGGCGGCTCGGGCGAGCCCTGCGCGCTGCCCGCGTCCTGCTGGGCGGAGGCCGCCTGGCTGGCGGCGCGGTCGGCGAAGTCGTTGAGCCGGTCGCCGTCGACCTGGTGGGCGGGCACGTAGCGGAACTCGACGGAGCGGTCCTGGAGCAGGCCGTCGATGCGGACGACGAGCTCCTGGTTGGCGACGGGCTTCCCGGCGGCGGTGCGCCAGCCGTTGCGCTTCCAGCCGGGCAGCCAGGTGGTGACGGCCTTCATGGCGTACTGCGAGTCCATCCGCACCTCGAGCGGCACGCCGGGGTCGGTGGCCGCGAGGAGCCGCTCCAGGGCGGTGAGTTCGGCGACGTTGTTGGTGGCGGTGCCGAGGGCGCCGGCCTCCCAGCGGTCCGGGGTCCCGGAGCCGTCCGCGATCACCCAGGCCCAGCCGGCGGGTCCGGGGTTTCCCTTCGAGGCCCCGTCGCAGGCGGCCACCACACGTTCACGCATGCGACCGATCATGCCATGGCCGGGCGGGTGTCCCGGTTCCGCTCAGCCGACGGGGGCGGTGCCCGGCATCTCGCCCTTGGTGGTGGTGAGGTCGATGACCGAGAAGTTGGCGCCCTGCGGGTCGCTGACCGCCGCGAACCGGCCGAACGGCGAGTCCATCGGCCCGAACCGCAGCACCCCGCCGCGTTCGGTCGCCCGGGCCACGGCCGCGTCGCAGTCGTCGACGGCGAAGTACACGTTGACGTACGGCGGCACCTCGGGCGGGAAGTCGTCGGTCATCCGCATCCGGCCGAGGACGGGGCGCTCCCCCAGCTTGTGGACACGGAAGTCCATCTCGCCCTCGAGCTGCTCGGAGCGGTAGGGGAAGACGGCCGGGAAGAACGCGTCGGACTTCTCCGGCTCCCGGGTGAAGACCTCCGCCCAGGCGTACGCGCCGGGGGTCTCCGTCGCCTGGAAGCCCTCGTGGGTGCCGGACTGCCACACCCCGAAGACGGCCCCGCCGGGGTCGCGGGCGAGACACATCGTGCCGAAGTCGGCGACCTGCATCGGCTCCATGAGCAGCTCACCGCCGTTCTCGCGGATGCGGGCCGCGGTGGCGGAGGCGTCCTCGGCGGCGAGGTAGAGGCACCACTGCGTGGTGCCCGACTGGCCCGGCATGGGCGGCACGACGGCGGCGACCGCCTTGCCGTCGACGTACGCCTGTGTGTAGCCGCCGTACTCGGGCGCCGTCTCGCCGAACGTCCAGCCGAGGACGTGACCGTAGAAGTCCTTGGCCGCGTCGAGGTCGTCGAACACGGCGTCGGCCCAGCAGGGGGTTCCTTCGGGTGGTGCGGCCATGGCTGCGGCCCTCCGCGTCACGGGTGGTCGGTCGTCCTCTCACGCTAGCCACGCCCGGGCGGACCCGCGCGCGGGACGGGCCCTGGGGCTGGGGCCTTTCGTTCGGATCAGCCTGGCCGTAAGGCGGCGCGGTGCGTCTTCGCCGACCCGAGCGAGGTCTGGTGCGTGCAGCTGCAAGGCGGAGGAGGGCGTCAACGCGATGGGGGTCCCTCCCGCGCGAGCGAAACCGAGCGTGGGGAGTTGGCAACCGACGACGACGCCGCTGGGGGCGCCCCCACGCCCGTTCAGGGCAGTGGGGAAGTGCGTGCCTGACCCCGCGACGCCGGGATGATCCAAACGAAAGGCCGCTCTCCCCCCGCTCCGGGCGGGTGCAGCAGGTGACGCCGATGCCCGCGAGGTCGGCCAGTTCTTCCCTCCGGCAGCCGGGGTCCCTGCGCCGCCCGAAGGACGGCAGACCGGTCTCCTCGGGTGTGAGCGCCGCACGCCGGCGACGGCTACGCCTGGCTTCCCGTCCACTTCAGGCCCCTCGACGTGTCCGGCTGAGGGCGTGGGGCGGGGGCCGCGGCCACCGGGGTCCGCGGCCACGCCCCTCGCCGGCCTCACGCCTCGCCCGCGTACGCCCTCTCCAGCTCCGCGAGGTCCAGCTTGCCCATCGTCATCATGGACTTCAGCGCGCGGTCGGCCTTCTCGCGGTCCGGGTCGCTGATCATCTGCGTGAGCCGCTTGGCGTTGACCTGCCAGGAGACGCCGTAGCGGTCCTTGAGCCAGCCGCACGGCCCGTGCTCGCCGCCGCCCTCGACCAGCTTCTCCCAGTAGTGGTCGATCTCCGCCTGGTCGTCGCAGTCGAGCTGGAAGGAGATCGCCTCGTTGAAGGTGAACTCCGGTCCGCCGTTGAGGGCGACGAACCTCTGGCCGTTGGCCGTGAACTCCACGGTGAGGACGGAGCCCTCCTCGCCCGGGGTCGCGCCGGTGTTGCGGACCACCTCGCCGAGCTTGGAGTTGTCGAAGACGGAGACGTAGAACTGCGCCGCCTCCTCGGCCTGGCCGTCGAACCAGAGGCAGGTGGTGAATCCGTCGGTGTCCATGAGTACCTCCCGAGTGGGGCGTCCCTCGTGGGAACGCGGTCACCGGTGCAGACCGGCCGGGGCGGCGGAACTCATCGGTGGTCCCCGGGACCGCTCTGCCGTGGGCGAATCTGCCGCGGGCAGAGATTCCCCCGGCGGCGGGTCCGGCGCGCCGACAGTGAACGCACACGGCCGTCCGGCCGTGCTCTGACCAGTGATCCACGGGAGCGTCCATGTCACCACTCACCGCCGGCCCGCGGCCGGCCCTGCCCCGGGCGGAGGACGGCGACACCCCGCCGACCCGCTTCGACGACCACCTCGCGGCCCAGCTGCTCGCCCAGCGGATCGTGCTGCTCGGCACCCAGGTCGACGAGGTGTCCGCGAACCGGGTGTGCGCGCAGCTGCTGCTCCTGTCCGCGGAGGACCCGCGCACCGACATCAGCCTGTACATCAACAGCCCCGGCGGCTCGGTGCACGCCGGGCTCGCCATCTACGACACGATGCGGCTGATCCCCAACGACGTCGCCACCCTGGCCATGGGATTCGCGGCCAGCATGGGGCAGTTCCTGCTGTGCGTCGGCACGCCCGGCAAGCGCTACGCCCTGCCGAACGCGCGGATCATGATGCACCAGCCGTCGGGCGGCATCGGCGGGACCGCCGCCGACATCGAGATCCAGGCGGAGAACCTGGAGTTCACCAAGCGGACCATCGAGCGGATCACCGCCGAGCACACCGGCCAGACCCCGGAGACCGTCTCGCGGGACGGCGACCGGGACCGCTGGTTCACGGCCGAGCAGGCCCGCGCGTACGGAATGGTCGACCAGGTGCTGGACTCGCTGGACGACGTCCGTCCGGCGGCCACGAAACCGAGGATGGGGCTGCGCTGATGGGGACGTACACGATTCCGAACGTCGTCGAGCGCACCGCGCGCGGCGAGCGGTCCTACGACGTGTTCAGCAGGCTGCTGGCCGAGCGGATCGTCTTCCTGGGCACGGAGATCGACGACGGCGTGGCCAACGTGGTCGTCGCGCAGCTGCTGCACCTGGAGTCGGAGGCGCCGGAGAGCGAGATCGCGGTGTACCTCAACTCCCCCGGCGGCTCGTACACCTCGCTCATGGCGATCTACGACACCATGACGTTCGTACGGGCCCCGATCTCCACGTTCTGCGTGGGGCAGGCGGCATCCACGGCGGCGGTGCTGCTGGCCGGCGGGGATCCGGGGCGGCGGTTCGTGCTGGAGCACGCGCGGGTGCTGCTCGGCCAGCCGGCCTCCGGCGGGATGCAGGGGACGGCGTCGGACCTGGCGCTGCGCGCGAAGGAGATGACGCGGATCCGGGCGCAGGTCGAGGAGGTGCTGGCCCGGCACACGCACCACGACGTGGCGACCCTGCGGGCGGACATGGACCGCGACAAGGTGTTCACCGCGCAGGAGGCCGTGGCGTACGGCCTGGCCGACGAGGTGCTGACCCGGCGGCCCGCCCTGGTGTGAGCGGGCGCCGGACCGTGGGGCGCGTGCCGCTCAGGCGGCCAGGCAGAGCCCGTCGTGCGCGGAGGTGTTCCGGACGGAGTTGCCCCGCAGGGCGCGGGTGGGGACGGCGGAGCGGCGCGAGGTGACCCGGACCAGCTCGGCGTGGGTACGGGCGAGCAGGTCGCCGAGGCCCAGGCCGAGCGCTCCGGCGGCGGCCGCGAGGACCTCCGAGGAGGCCTCCTTGCGGCCGCGCTCCACCTCCGAGAGATAGGGCATGGAGATCCGCGCCGCGTCGGCGACGTCCTTGAGGGTGCGCTCCTGGGCCTGCCGCTCCTTGCGCAGCACGTCCCCGACGAGGTGCCGCCACAGCGGCTCTCTGGGCGTGGCGGCGGGCGGGTCCTGCGGGCCCGAGGGGGCCGGGCCGGGTCGCAGGGGGATGACGCGGGCTTGGTCCGCGGCGTCGGTCGACGCTTTGTGCGGGGCTTTGTGCGGGGCTTTGTGCGGGGCTTTGTGCGGCGCGAGATCGGTCACATCCCCAGCCTAGGAATCCCGCTCCCGCGGGCAAGGGAGCGGGATTCCGCCCTGAGTGAAGCCCTGAGCGGCGCGAAAAAACGGACGAACTTCCTCCGCCCTGATGGTGCCGCGTCGCACCGTCGGCCGTACCATCGGACGACAGGCGTGACGGCCGGTGCGCACCGCGTCTCCTCCGAGCGGTCCGCGCTTTCCGGCACGGCGAAAACCGACCGGCATAGGTCCGCGGAACCGGGGTATTCGGGTGCTCCAGTCTCGTGGCAGCCATGACGTTCGTGGGGAGAGGGCAATGAGGACCGCCGTGATCCGATCGCAGGAGCGGACCGCCGACGGGCGCACCGGGACCGGTACCGAGGGCGAGGATCTTCACGACCCCGCCGATCCGCGCGCCGTCACCCCCCGCGACGCCCGGGAGCTCTCCCGGCAGTTCTTCCGCCGTCTCGCGGAGCTGGAGGAAGGCACCCGCGAGTACCAGTACGCACGCAACACCCTCATCGAGATGAACATGTCCCTCGTGCGCTTCGCGGCCGGGCGGTTCCGCGGCCGGGGCGACGACATGGACGACGTCGTGCAGACCGGCATGATCGGCCTGATCAAGGCCATCGACCGGTTCGAGCTGTCGCGCGAGGTCGAGTTCACCTCCTTCGCGCTGCCGTACATCGTCGGTGAGATCAAGCGCTTCTTCCGTGACACCACCTGGGCCGTGCACGTGCCGCGGCGGCTGCAGGAGCTGCGCGTGGAGCTGGCCAGGGCCCGCGAGGAGCTGTCGAGCCGGCTGGACCGCGAGCCCACCGTCGCCGAGCTGGCGACCCTGATGAACATCAGCGAGCAGCAGGTCGTCGAGGGGCAGATCGCCGCCAACGGCTACAACTCCTCCTCCCTGGACGCCGCCCTCACCGGCGACGGCCCCGAGCACGGGGAGGCCGTCCTCGCCGACTTCATCGGCGTCGAGGAGGAGCGGCTGGCCCTGGTGGAGGACTTCCACACGCTGGCCCCCCTGATGGCGGAGCTGAGCGACCGGGACCGCGAGATCCTGCACATGCGGTTCGTGGAGGAGATCACGCAGGCGGAGATCGGCGAGCGGCTGGGGTGCTCGCAGATGCATGTGTCGCGGCTGATCAAGCGGATCATCGCGCGGCTGCGGGCGGGGATGCTCGGGGAGCTGGGCTGCGCCTGACCGTGCCCACGGCACGCCGAAGGCGCCCCTGACGGGGTTCAGGGGCGCTGCAGTAGAAACTGATGTTTTTGTTCAGCCGCCGGTGAGGTCGATCACCGCGCGGACGCGTTTGCCCACGGGTACGCGCTCCACGCCGACGTCCCGCGCGATCGCGCGCACGATCTCGAGGCCGTGACGTCCGATCCGCTCCGGGTCGCGTGGGAACACACGGGGCAGGGTGCCGTTGCTGTCGTAGACGGCCACCGTGAGAGTGGTGTCCGTGCCCTCGAGCTCCAGGATGTACGGCCCGTCGCTGTGCCGGTCGGCGTTGGTGACCAGCTCGCTCACCACCAGCAGTACGGCTCCTTCCGCCTTGACGCCGATCGTGGCGCACCACTCGGTCCTCAGCTGATCGAGGAACTGCGCCGCGAAATGCCGCGACTCGGCGATGCAGCCCGGCTCGCCGGTGAAGTGTGCCGCCCGCCGCAGCGGTTCCACGGGCACGTCGAAACCAGTCGGTATCACTACCCCGTCCAAGCGATAGGTCATGCGTTTCCCTCTGCGACGCCGGGTCGGCCGGACGATCCGCACCGGTCCTGGTACCCCGAGTCTGGCGGGGCAGTCCCACTGATCGGGATTCGGCTTCCCCGTGGGGGGTGGGGGTATGCCTGCCGGGGCGCGCGGGCCCCTTTCAGCGCCCGCGCCGGAAACGCCCCTCGGGGCGCGAGGAACGGCGCGACCAGCCCCGCAGGTACCGTCTGCGCCCTAAGGGGCGCGGGGAACTGCGCGACCAGCCCCCGCCGACCCGCACCCGGCGACGAACAGCCCCCGCCACCCCGGCGACCGTCGGGCGGGCCGCGCTACCCGCCGCGGACGGGGTACCTCCTGGGCGCACCCGGCCCGCCCCAAGCGGCACGACTGCCCGCAGCCCGTGCACCCTGAAAGGGGCGCGGGGAACCGCGCGACCAGCCACGCACGGCCCGCACCCGGCGACGAACAGCCCCGCCACCCCGGCGACCGTCGAGCGTGTCGCGCTACCCGCCGCTGACGAGGAACCGCCTCCGCCCTGAAAGGGGCGCGGGGAACTGCGCGACCAGCCACGGACCGCCCGCACCCGCCGGAGGCGACCGCGCGGACGGACCCCGTCGGCGGGCGCCCCACGCCCCCGCTGCTTAGCGTGCCCTCGTGAGCGCACACTCCCCTTCCCCTCCCCGCTCCCCCCTCCACGGCTGGATCCCCGCCCTGGCCGCAGTGGTCGCCTCGCTCGCCGCCATGGCCGTCGTGGCCGCGCTGGGGATCTGGGCGGCCGGCGCCGCCGACCTCCCGGAGGGCGCCTTCGGGCCGGTGCTCGCCGCCGTCATGGTCCTCGCCGTCGGCGGCACGGTACGGCTCGAAGGGGACGCCGGCGGCCTGGCCGGCACCGAGGGCGGCCTGACGGTGATCCCCCTGACCGTCACCCTCACCGGCGCCCTCCTCCTCGGCTGGTTCTTCCTCCGTCCGCTCAACCGCCGCACGGTGGTGGGCGCCCCCGCACTCGCGGGATGGGCGGCACGCATCGCCGTCCTGTGGCTGCTCGCCGTCCTCGGTCTGGCCCTGGCCGCCCGCCGCACGTTCGAGGTGTCCCTGGGGGACGACCTCCTCGGCGACCTGGGCGAACTCTTCGGGGTGAAACCGACGGTCGGCTTCGCCGCCGATGTACTGCCGACCGTACTGATCGGCCTGGTCTGGCTCGCGGGCGTACTGGTCGTGGCGATCCTGGTCTCACACGGCGCGCCCCTGCCGCCCGAGCTCATGCGGTTCCAGGCGGGCGCGCGCCCCGCCGCACGCGCGGCGCTGGGGCTGCTGCTCGCCGCCGTGGCCGTGGCGCTCGTCGTCGCGCTCGTCGTGGCCGCCACGAAAGGACACACCGCCGAGACGTTCGCCGTGATCCTGCTGGGGCTGCCCAACGTGGCCTGGCTGGGGCTGACCGTGGGGCTGGG
>Ga0164243_10010192_pt1 | contig 13539 bp, 9 predicted proteins | sample OricompcompostOP_FD_108781 | JGI IMG/M metagenome (GOLD analysis project Ga0164243, IMG submission 108781) | Organic Plus compost microbial communities from Emeryville, California, USA - Original compost - Organic plus compost (OP) | ecosystem: Engineered > Solid waste > Mixed feedstock >... | reverse complement strand
GGACAGCGCAGGTGAAGTGCGCATCATCGGGCGACGCACGAAACAAGGACATTACGAGCTCGCCATCGCGGACGCCGGCCGCGGCGTGCCGAGTAATTTCGATCTCCGGAAAAAATCGCGTGGTAGCCTGGGCATGCGGGTCGTCACCAGCCTCGCAGCTCAACTTCACGGCACTTTGCGGGTCAGCGCCGCGCAGCCGGGCGCCCGTTTCACCGTGGAGTTCCCGATCAAGGGTTACACAGAGATGGGTGTATCCGGCGAAATGCCCGCGACTTCATAGCCGCGCTTGAAATCGCGCACATGCTTGGACATCCACTTTCTCGCCTCGTCCGCGTTCTTGTCTCTGACGGCGACGATGATGCGCTTCTGCGCGTCTGTGATACGCGCGCGGGCTTGGGGCACCGTATCGATCATTCGAGCCAGTGAAGGCGCCAACGCTTGCGCGAGCGACTGCTTCGCCAGCACCAGCACCTGATTGCGCGACGCCGCGCCAAGTTGTTCGAAGAAGGTGGCGACGATGTTCACGGCGTCGGGATCGCCCTCCGGGGAATCGCGAAACGCCTCGCTGGTCTGGGTGAGCGCGACCAGATCGGCTTGAGTCCGGCGCGCCGCAGCCAGTGCGGCGACTTCCGGCTCGATCACCATCATCGCTTCCCAGACATCAACGAACGACACTTCGTGCAGCACCAGCGCATGGCGCATGCCCGAGGCGACCTTTGCCGCCTCCGGCCGACTCACGATCATGCGCTTCGCCCCTGGCGGCCGCGCCACGAGGCCGGCACTTTCCAGCTGTCTCAGCGCTTCTCGTACTGTGGAACGATGCACGCGGAACTGCTGCGCGAGCTCGAGCTCCGCCGGCAGCACGTCGCCGTCGCGCAACGCCCGTGACAGGATTTTATGTTCGATGGCAGAGGAAACTTTCGTATAGGCGGGCGCCCGCTCGACCGGATCGAACAGCGCCACCGTGTCGGTAGTTTCAGTCGCGCCCGCGATGCCGGCGCCTGCGCGGCGAGGGCGGGTGGACTCGGGGATCGTCTTTTTCTTCGTGACCATGGTGTCTACGGGCGTGGGCGCAAAACAAGGTTATTGACTAAAAGACGGACTGTCGGACAATAGGTCAATTCGAGAGCCGGCGCCATCCGCCGGACCAGCACATGACCGGGGGCCGCCGTGGAAGATTTCGATTTCGGTTTGGGTGAGGATCTGGACGCATTGCGCGCCACGGTAGCGAAGTTTGCGAGCGAACGCATCGCTCCGCTCGCTGCCGACATCGACCGTACCAACAAATTCCCGCGCGAGCTGTGGCCGGCGCTGGGTGAGCTGGGCCTGCTCGGCATCACCGTCGAAGACGAATACGGCGGCAGCGGCCTGGGCTACCTGGCGCACGTCATCGCGATGGAAGAAATCAGCCGCGCCTCGGCCTCGGTGGGCCTGTCCTATGGCGCGCATTCCAACCTGTGCGTCAACCAGCTGCGCCGCTGGGGTACGCCGGCGCAGAAGGAACGTTATCTGCCCCGCCTGATCTCCGGCGAGCACCTCGGCGCATTGGCGATGAGCGAGCCGGGCGCGGGCTCCGACGTGGTCGGCATGGGCACGCGCGCCGTGAAGAAGGGCGACAAGTACGTCCTGAACGGCAACAAGATGTGGATCACCAACGGCCCGACCGCCGACACCCTCGTGGTCTACGCGACTCTGGATCCCGAGCTCGGTCCGCGCGGCATCACGGCGTTCATCATCGAGCGCGGCATGAAAGGTTTCTCCACCGCGCAGAAGCTCGACAAGCTCGGCATGCGCGGCTCGGACACCTGCGAGCTGGTGTTCCAGGATTGCGAAGTCCCCGCCGAGAACGTGCTGCATCAAGAAGGTAAAGGCGTACAGGTGTTGATGAGCGGTCTGGATTATGAGCGCGTGGTGCTCGCCGGCGGGCCGCTCGGCATCATGCGGGCTTGCATGGATATTGTCATCCCCTACACGCACGAGCGTCGTCAGTTCGGACGAGCCATCGGCACGTTCCAGCTCATGCAGGGCAAGATCGCGGACATGTACACGACCATGAATGCGTGCCGGGCGTATGTTTATGCCGTGGCGGCCGCCTGCGATCGCGGCAAGGTGACGCGCTTCGATGCGGCCGGCTGCATTCTGCAGGCTTCGGAGAAAGCGACGTGGATGGCGCTGGAAGCGATCCAGTCCCTGGGCGGCAACGGCTACATCAACGATTACTCCACCGGTCGCCTGCTGCGCGACGCGAAGCTGTATGAAATCGGCGCCGGCACCAGCGAGATCCGCCGCATGCTGATCGGCCGCGAGATTTTCGAAGCCACGGCGTAAGCGTCAACGAGCAGGATGTGTCGCATGCAGTCATGGAGTGCATGCGATCCCTCCCCTAACGTATCCGCGGGAGCCCATGATCATGTCGACCGTCACTACCAGCATCGATTCCCGAGGCGTCGCGACGCTGACGCTCGATCGCCCCGAAAAGCACAACGCGCTCGACGGCGCGACCATGGGCGAAATGTATGAGGCGCTGACGAAGCTCGGCACCGATCCGCAGGCACGCGTCGTCGTACTCACCGGTGCGGGCGCAAGCTTCTGTGCGGGCGCCGACATCGGGCACATGCGCTCGATGATGAACTTTACCGAAGAGCAGAACGTCGCCGACGCACAGGTGCTCGCGCGGCTGCTGCGCAAGCTGGATGAATTCGAGCTGCCCATCATCGCGCGCGTCAACGGCAATACGTTTGGTGGCGGCGTCGGACTCGTGGCCTGCGCCGACATCGCGATCGGAGCAGCCTCGGCGAAGTTTGCATTGACCGAAGTGCGACTGGGCATCGTGCCCGCGGCGATCTCTCCTTACGTCGTGGATGCGATCGGCAGCCGCCAGGCGCGTCGTTTGTTTCTCACTGCAGCACCGTTCACGGCGGCCGAGGCGCAGAGCCTGGGTCTGTTGCATTTCACGGCGGCGCCGGAGCAACTCGATCAACTCGTCAACGAGCAGATCGATCATTTGCTGCGCGGTGGGCCGCAGGCGGTCCGCGCGGCAAAACAGCTGGTCAAACGCGTGGCGCATTTCCACGATCGCGATGTGCTCGGTGATGAAACCGCACGCCTGCTGGCGCGTTTGCGCGTCAGCCCGGAGGGCAAGGAAGGCCTGTCGGCGTTTCTGGAGCGAAGGAAAGCGAACTGGGTGCCGCAGGAGTAGATGGCCACCGTTGTCGGAGCGGCCGACCCCTTTGTGCAACGCAAAATTAGGGGTAACATCCGACCCCTTTGACAGGTCTGGGGGCCCCATGCAGCTGGACGGAAAGCTCGTCGCCATCACCGGCAGCGGTCGCGGCATCGGCCGCGCCATGGCAGTGGCCTTCGCTCGCAAGCGCGCCAATCTCGCGCTGATCGATCTGGATGCCGAGCACCTCGCCCAGACCAAGGCGCTCTGCGAAGCAGAAGGCGTTCGCGCTGTCACCTATCTTTGTAATGTCACTCGCGAACAGGAAGTCGAAAGCACGCTCGATCGGGTCGTCGGCGACTTCGGTCGTCTCGATGTGATGATCAACAATGCCGGCATCACCAAGGATGCGCTGCTGATCAAAGCGCAGGACGGCAAGGTGACCGGCAAGATGTCCCTGGAGCAGTGGCGCGCCGTCGTCGATGTAAATCTCACAGGCGTGTTTCTGGGCGCACGCGAAGCCGCCGCCCGCATGATTGCGTTGGGCAACGGCGGCGTGATCATCAGCACCTCGAGCATTTCCCGCGCGGGCAACATGGGCCAGTCGAACTACTCCGCCACCAAGGCCGGCGTGGTTGCGATGACGGTGGTGTGGGCCAAGGAGCTCGCACGCCACGGCATCCGCACCGGCGCGATTGCTCCGGGCTTTACGCGCACCGAAATTCTCGACACGATGAAACCCGAGATGATCGAGCGCGCCGTCAACGCAGTCCCGCTGCGGCGCATGGCGGAACCGGCCGAAATGGCCCATGCCGCGATCTTCATCGCGGAGAACGATTATTTTTCCGGCCGCGTCGTCGAAGTGGACGGCGGCCAGAGACTCTGACCGCACTCCACCATGCGGGCCATTTGAGATACAGGCCGAAAGGGCCTCGGCCGCTTTCGACCCGAAGACTTAGGAGGTAGATCATGAAGTTGAATGAAGTGCGAGCCGTCATCACGGGCGGCGCCTCGGGCCTGGGCCATGCAGTCGCGCAGCGGCTGATCGGCGCCGGCGGAAAAGTCACGCTGCTCGATGTCAACGAAGCGGCCGGCCAGGCCGCCGCTCAGGCGCTCGGCAGCAACGCGTTCTTCTCGACCGTTGACGTGACCAACGAAGCCGCCGTCGACGCCGCCATCGCCAAGGCCAAGAGCGACATGGGCGGCTTGAATCTCGCCGTCAATTGCGCCGGCGTGGCCTGGCCGCGTCGTATCGTCAACAAGGAAGGCGCCATGCCGGGAGACTTCTTCCGCAAGGTGGTCGAGATCAACCTGGTCGGCACGCTGCTGGTCGCGAAGGCCGCCGCCGCCGCGATGGGCAGCAACAGCCAGAATGAAGAAGGCGAGCGCGGCGTGATCGTGATGACCGCGTCGGTCGCCGCGTTCGATGGCCAGATCGGCCAGGTCGCCTACTCCGCTTCCAAGGCCGGCGTCGCCGGCATGACGCTGCCGATGGCGCGCGATCTCTCGACCGCCGGTATTCGCGTCATGACCGTCGCTCCGGGCATCTTCAAGACGCCGATGATGGCCTCGCTGCCGCAGGAAGCGCAGGACTCGCTCGGCAAGCAGGTGCCGTTCCCGCCGCGCCTGGGCCGTCCCGAAGAGTACGCGGCGCTGGTCGCGCACATCTGCGAGAACACCATGCTGAACGGCGAAGTCATCCGTTTGGACGGCGCGATCCGCATGGCGCCGAAATAAAAAGCATCTCGCTCCACCAGACGACAACGAACGACCGACGCGAGCGGCTCTAGCCTACGAGACTCAAGCCATGACCGAACGTGAAGTAATGGAGTATGACGTCGTGATCGTCGGCGCCGGCCCTGCGGGGCTGGCGTGCGCGATCCGGCTCAAGCAGCTCAAGCCCGACCTGAACATCTGCGTGCTGGAAAAGGCTTCGGCCGTGGGCGCGCATTCGCTCTCGGGCGCGGTGCTGGAATCCGGCCCGCTCGAAGCGCTGCTGCCGAACTGGCGCACCGAGTACCCCGGCATGAAAGTGCCGGCGCTCGAGGACGACGTGCGGCTGATGACGCGCACCGGCTCGGTCAAGCTGCCGAACTGGGCGGTGAATCTCACGCCCATGAACAATCATGGCAATTTCATCGTCTCGCTCGGCCAGCTGACGCCCTGGATGGCGACGCAGGCCGAGGCGCTCGGCGTCGATATCTTCCCGGGCTTTGCCGCCGCCGAAGCGGTATTCGACGAGAACGGCGGCGTCAAGGGCGTGCGCATCGGCGACATGGGGCTGGAGAAGAATGGCGAGCCCGGCCCGAATTACACGCCGGGTGTGGAAATCCATGCGGGCACGACGGTGCTGGCCGAAGGCTCGCGTGGCTCCATGTCCAAGCAGCTCATCGCCAAATACAACTTGCGCGATGGCATCGATCCGCCGACCTTCGGCCTGGGCTTCAAGGAACTGTGGCAGTTGCCGCCGGGCCGGGTGAAGCCGGGCCGCATCGAGCATGCGTTCGGCTGGCCGCTCGATTCCGCAACGTACGGCGGCAGCTTCCTCTATCACCTCGACAACGACCGCGTGTATGTCGGCTATGTGGTGGGCCTGAACTACAAGGATCCGCGCCTGAAGCCGTTCGAGGCGTTCCAGCAGTTCAAGCATCATCCGCGCGTCAAGCCGCTGCTCGAAGGCGGCGAGATCCTCGCGGCCGGCGCCCGCACCATCGCGGCCGGCGGCTATCAATCGCTGCCCCGCCTCGAGATGCCGGGCGCCATGCTGATCGGCGATGCCGGCGGCACGCTCAACGTATTCAAGATCAAAGGCATTCACCAGGCGATCCGCTCCGGCACGCTGGCCGCCGAGCACCTGGCCGAGCAAGGCAAGAGCGCCGGTTTCGATGCCCGCTGGCGGAACTCCGTCGGACACCAAGAATTGCACTCGGTGCGCAACTTCAAGCCGGCGTTCAAGCGCGGGCTGTACTTTGCGATGCTGAATGCCGGCGTGGAAGCGCTGTTGAAGGGCAAGGTGCCCTGGACCCTGCGCAACACGGCGGACTGGTCGGCACTGGAGAAACTGGACGGCTATGCGTCACCGGATCGCGGCTGGGGCGATCGCACGCTGCCGCCGCGGGACCGCCTGGCGTCGGTGTTTTTTGCTGGGAACGTGCACGATGAAGCGCAACCGGCGCACCTGAAGGTGCTGGACACGTCGATCTGCGTCACTCGCTGTACCAAGGAATATGGAAACCCCTGCCAGAACTTCTGCCCGGCCGGCGTGTACGAGATGGTCGATGACGGCCAGGGCGGCCGGCGCCTGCAGATCAACGCGGCCAACTGCGTGCATTGCAAGGCGTGCGACATCAAGGATCCGTACGAGATCATCAACTGGACCACGCCGGAAGGCGGCTCGGGTCCGAACTACCAGAACCTGTAGTCGCTGGCGCGCGGCGGGACGCTGATATGCAGCCCGCCGCGCAGCCGATCTGGACGCCCTCCCCCGAGCGCACGCAAAACGCGGCGCTCACCCGCTTCTCCCACTACGTGCAGGAGCGCTACAAAGCGCCGGTGCACGATTACGCCTCGCTGCACCGGTGGTCGGTCGAGTTCCCCGAGCATTTCTGGAACGCGCTGTGGGACTTTTGCGAGATCCGCTGCTCGCAGAGCGCGCAACAGACCATCGCCGACGGAGCGCGCATGCCCGGCGCGCAGTGGTTCGTCGGCGCGTTGTTGAACTATGCCGAGAACCTCATCCCGGCCGGCGACGATTCGATCGCCATCATCTTCCGTAACGAGAGCGGCCAACGACGCGAGCTGACGCGACATCAGCTGCGCAACGAAGTCGCGCGTGTCGCGGATGGCTTGAAGCGATCCGGCGTGCGCATCGGCGACCGGGTCGCCGGTTATCTGCCCAACATTCCCGAAAGCGTCATCGCGATGCTGGCCACCATCAGCGTGGGCGCGATCTGGACATCCTGCTCGCCGGACTTCGGCGCCAGTGCCGTGATCGATCGCTTGAGACAGGTCGAGCCGCGCTTGTTGTTTGCTACGGACGGCTATCGCTACGCCGGCAAGAGCTGCGACTGCATGCCGACAGTCGCCGCGATCTGCAAACAAGTGCCCAGCATCGAGCGCGTGGTGCTCGTGCCCTACCTGAACCCCGATGCGCGAACCGATCAACTCCCGCGCGGCGTGACGTTCAGTCTGTTCGGCAGGACCAGAAAAGCACTGTCGTTCGTGCAGCTGCCCTTCGAGCAGCCGGCGTTCATTCTGTATTCGTCCGGCACCACCGGCGCACCCAAGTGCATCGTGCACAGCGCCGGCGGCGCGCTGCTGCAGCAGATCAAAGAACACGTGCTGCATTCGGACATGGGTCCGGCGGACCGATATTTCTATTTCACGACCTGCGGCTGGGCGATGTGGAACTGCCTGGTGGGCGGCCTGGCCACGGGCGCGACCATCGTGCTGTTCGATGGCTCGCCGCTGCAACCGGATCCGAAAATTCTCTGGCGGCTGGCCGCCGAAGAACGCATCACGATTTTCGGCACGGGGCCGAGATTTCTCACGACCTGCGAACACCTTGGCCTGCGACCGCGCGAAGAGCTCGATCTGAGCGCGCTACGCACTGTGATATCGACCGGTGCGCCGTTGAGCCCGGCCAGTTACCGATACGTTTACCGCGACGTGCACCCCGATGTGCAACTCTCCTCCATTTCCGGCGGCGCGGACATCATGGCGTGCTTCGGCACCGGCTGTCCCTGGCTGCCGGTGTATGAAGGCGAGATGCAGGCGCTCGGCTTGGGAATGAAAGTCGAAGTGTTCGACGCGGCCGGCAAGTCGCTCATCGGCCAGCAGGGCGAGCTGGTGTGCACTCATCCCTTCCCCTCGGTGCCGGTCGGTTTCTGGGGCGATACGCAGGCCGACGTTTTCGTGGCCACGTATTTCTCTCGCTATCCGAACGTCTGGTGGCATGGCGATCTGGCCACCATCACCGCCCGGGGCGGTCTGATCGTGCACGGCCGTTCCGATGCCGTGCTGAACCCCGGCGGCGTCCGTATCGGGACGGCCGAGCTGTATCGGCAGCTGGAGCAAGTGGACGAAGTGGTCGAGTCGGTCGCCATCGCCCAGGAGTTCAAAGGTGACGTACGTATCGTGCTGTTCGTCCGCCTGCGCGACGGCCTGACGCTCGACGAGCCGTTGCGCGACAAGATCTGCCGGACCATCCGCGAGAACACTTCCCCGCGTCACGTCCCCTCCAAGGTCATTCAGGCCCCGGACCTGCCGCGGACCCTCAACGGCAAGCTGGTGGAGCTGGCGGTCCGCGATGTGGTTCACGGCCGCGTGCCCAAGAATCTGGGCGCCCTGGCCAACCCGGAATCGCTGGACTTCTTCAAGCACCGCCCCGAGCTGAAGGACTGAAGCCGAAGCCGTCGCTTGCGGTTACTATTGGCGCCGACCGGACGATCCAAAAGCTCGAGCAGTGCCCGACCACCCTACGCCCGCGACCACTGTCGCCGCCCTCTACGAAATCGAATGCGCCCGCCTCGGGTATCAACGCGATCCCGTGCAGGAGCGCGTGGTCGCGCATCTGGACGATTTGCGCAGCCGCCTGCTGGCGCCGCCACCGAAGACCGGCCTGTTGAAGGGCCTGCTGTCCTCGCGCAAGGAACATCAGCTGCAGAAGGGCCTGTACATCTGGGGCGGCGTGGGCCGCGGCAAGACCTGGCTGATGGACCTGTTCTACCAGTCGCTGCCCTTCAAGGACCGGCAGCGCAGCCATTTCCATCGCTTCATGCAGTCGGTGCACGACGAGCTGAAGAAACATCAGGACCGCGCCGACCCGCTGCAGCTGATTGCCGAGAAGATCGCCAGGAAGACGCGCATCATCTGTTTCGACGAATTCTTCGTGTCCGACATCGCGGACGCGATGCTGCTCGGCACTCTGTTCGGTGCCTTGTTCGAGCGCGGCGTCACGCTGGTGGCCACCTCGAACGTGCCGCCGGACGATCTCTACAAGGAAGGTCTGCAGCGCGCGCGTTTTCTGCCGGCGATCAAGCTGCTGAAAGAAAATACGCAGGTCATTCACGTCGACAGCAAAACCGACTATCGCCTGCGCCTGCTGGAAAAAGCGACGACCTGGTTCGATGCGCACGATGCGAACACCCCGCCGGCGCTGGTCCGCCTGTTCGAAGCGATGGCGGGCGAGCCCGGCGCCCTCGATGCGACGCTCACGTTGAATCATCGCCGGCTGCATGCGAAGCGCCACGCCGGCGATGTCATCTGGTTCACGTTCAAGGAACTGTGCGACGGGCCGCGCGGCCAGGCCGACTACATCGAAATCGCCCGCTGCTATCACACGGTGTTCGTCAGCGACATTCCCGCGCTCGGCCTCGAATCGGAGAACCAGACGCGACGCTTCATCAGCATGATCGATGAGTTCTACGATCGCGCCGTGAAGCTGATCGTGTCGGCCGACCGGCCGGTGACCGAGCTGTATCACGGCGCGAAGCTCGAGTTCGAATTCGAGCGCACGCAGAGCCGTCTGATCGAGATGCAGTCGCAGGAGTATCTCGCGCGACCGCATCAGGCTTGAGCGTCAGCCGGACAGAGCCATGGTCCGCTGCGGCATGAACTGCGCTTTACGACGCGTTTCCGCACTCTCGATCGCCCGGGCCGCCGCGCCCACGTCACCCCCACGCTCCATCACTCGCGCAGTCAGCTGCCAGTTGAACGGGCTCGACGGCTTCGACTGCGTCCGCTCGGCCACCAATGCCCGCGCCAGCCGGATCTGACCCGAACGCAGCGCCGCTTCGACCAAGGTGAGATGGATCAAGTCGCGCTGCGCATTGCTGCCGCCGAAGCGGTTCGCGATGGTTCGAATCGCCTGCAGCCGATGCACCACATCGGCATAGTTGCCCTCGGCGAACGACACGATCGCCTGCGACAGCGGCAAGCCCACCTCGCGGGTCATCATCGCGTTGGTGTCCTGATCGCCGCACTTGCGCTCCATCGCCGCGATGGTCCGCCGTGCCAGATCGAATCGCTGCGCGCCGACGAACGCCATGACCGCATGCGCATCGTTGAACGCGTAATAGGCATGATCGGCGAGCGGCTCCCAGCAGCTGGCCAGAGCGTGCCAGCGATCGCCCACATCGATGCCCCGCAGTTGCAGCCGCCAGAGCATTCCCGACCCGTCGATCATTTCCAGCGGCACCTGCGACGGCGCGGGCCGGATGCGGCGGTCATACAGATCCAGCACCTGCGCCTCGTTGCCCGCATCCAGATGCAGCAGCGCCAGGTGCCACCAGTTGTGAAATGCCAGGCCGTTGTTGTCCGCCCAATCCCGCTCACGTGAGGTCAGAAAATCGATGCCTTCGCGGATGCGGCCTTGCATCTCCATCACGTGAGTCACGGCATGCACACTCCAGGCGTCGACCGGATTGATCTCCAGGGCCCGGCGCCCCACGTCCTCGGCGCGCGAATACAACCCGTTCTCCTCCAGGCCGAACGCATACATTCCGAGCACATAGTTATAGCCCGGCGCGCTCGCGTCCCATTCCGGCAACACCTGGGCCACGCGATCGCGCAGCATGGTGCTGGAACCGTTGAAGAAATCGCCGATGTGCGCGACCTGCAGGGCCAGCAGATCGCGCGGATATTCCAACAGGATCTCGCCATAGCGACGCACCGAGCCGGCGAAGTCGCCCTGCAGCCATGCACGCGCTGCGGCAGCGTGCGCCTGCTCACGATCGTTGGCTCTACGGCCCAACGATTCGACGGCCTCGATACTCTCCCTGAGCAGTGGCATCACCATGCGGTCCGTCGCCATGATCATGAGACCGGCTCGTAGACAATGCCCCATGGCAAAGTCCGGATCGGTCTGCAACGCCGCCTGGATCGTCTCCATCGGATCGAGCCGGTAGCTCACCGACAGTTCGAGGGCCTGCTCGAACTGCGCCAGCGATGTGCTGCTGCGGGTGGAAACCGGGCAACCGCGTGAATCTCGTAGACACATGACCTTCCTCCTGCGCGGGGGTGGAACGGGCCCGCGAAGATGGGCCCGTCATGGGACGTAGTTGTACGCAGGCGTCGTGAGTCGAAGGTCTCGACAGCCGTGAAAAATGCGTGAAAATGGCGCCCCTGGCTCGTACGCATCCGGCTGGAGCCAGAGTCAGAAAACAAATCAGCGCAGATCGGCCCGTGAGTGCACTGACATTACAGGTCCTGGGCTCATTTCACGTCCGCGATGCGAGCGGCGGCGAAGTCCGCATTGCTTCCCGCAAGGGTCGCGCCCTGCTCGCCTACCTGGCCTTGCGTCCCGGTGAATCTCACAGCCGCGATCGTCTCGCCAATCTGCTTTGGGAAGATGCCGACGAGGAGCTGGCGCGTACCAGTTTGCGTCAGGCGCTCGCCGCGCTCAGAAAGGCCCTGCCGACCGCAGCGCAGGCGGCATTGCTCGCCGACATCGACAGCGTCGGCGTGGACGCCGGCCTGTTGCAAAGTGACATCGCCAGATTTCGCGACTCGCTCCTGGCAGGCACGCGAACGGCGTTACAAGACGCGATCAGTCACTATCGGGGCGACTTGTTGGACGGCTTCGACGCACGCTCGACCGCCTTCGATGAATGGCTGAGCAGCGAGCGCAGCGCCTTGCGCAAACAAATGAGCGAGGCTCTGCAGCGCCTCACCGCTCTGTGCATGGCCGCCGACGACCACGACGGCGCGCTGACCGCGTGCATGAAGCTGGTGTCGCTGGAACCGCTCAACGAGGCTGCGCACCGTCGCATCATGGAGCTGCAGGCCCGGCGCAACTCCTATGCCGAAGCGCTGCGTCAGTATCGTGTGTGCCGCGATGTATTGCGCCGTGAGCTGGACGTGTCGCCCGAGGCGGCGACCGAACAGCTGTATCGCGAGCTGATGCGCAAACGACGTGCGGCGGTCGCCGAGCCCACCGATAGCGAAACATGCATCGACGAGAGCACCGAGGCATCGCCGCCGCCCGTGACACGTCAGGAACTGCGACCCAGCCTTCGCGACGCCACGATCCTGGTGGCGCGACTCGAAGGCTTATTGGAAACCGAAGCACGCCTCGACCCCGAGGAAGCGCAGTTGCTGTCGAACGAGTTCCAATGCCGGGTGCACACCGCGGTTCAGGAATTCGGCGGACTCACCGATCGTCGGGTCGGCTCGAATGTCATGGCGGTGTTCGGCATTCCTCATTCGTATGGCAACGAAGCCGAGCGCGCCGGGCGCGCCGCACTGATGTTACGCGACATGGTGAATGCGAAGCCGTGGCCCGTGGCCGGTGCGCTGGCACTGCGCATCGGCATCGCTCAGGGGCAAGTCCTCTGCGGCACCGACGTGTTTCCCTTGAGCGGACGGCCGACGCACGAAGCGCACACGCTGGCGGCCCAGGCACAGGACGGCGAAGTGCTGATATCTCAGGATATTCGCCAATCGCTGAGCGAGCGTGTCAGCACCCAACGGGTGGGAGCGGCGTTGCAGGCGCATTCCGAGCCTGTCAACGCATGGGCTTTGAATGCCATCGGCAGCGAAGGCGCCGCTAGCACGCAACTGTTCGTGGGCCGGCGGCCGGAACTGGCGATGATTCTCGCATCGTTGGATCGATGCATATCGAGCAAGCACGGTCGCGCGATCGTCGTGCGTGGTGAAGCGGGCATCGGCAAGACGCGACTGGTCGATATGGTCAGAAACGCGGCCATCGAGCGCGGCGCCGGCGTTCATTCGGCGCAGATTTTCGACTTCGGTCAGTCGCCCGGGCGCCGTCCGATCACGACGCTGGCACTCAGCCTGGTCGGCATCGGCACCGAAGCGCCGGCTGCGGAACGCAAGGCCGCCGTGCAACGCATCGCGGCGCTGCGAGGCGGCAGCATCGATCAGATCATTTTCCTGAGCGATCTGATCAACGCGCCCCTGGATCCGGAGCTGGCGGCATTGGAGAAAGCGATGGAAGTCGCGACTCGTCAGCGGGGTCGTACCCTGGCGCTGGCGCAGATCATCGAGGCGGCCGCGCAACGCTCGCCGCAGCTGCTGATCGTCGAAGACGTCCACTGGGCGGACACCGATGAGCTGGCGCGACTCGGAGAGATCGCAGCCGTGGTCGCGAATTGTCAGATCCTGTTCATCATGACGACGCGTCCCGAAGGCGATCCCATCAACGCCAGCTGGCGCGCTCGCGCACGTGGCTGCCCGGTGACGACCGTGGATCTCGCACGCCTGGCCGAAGACGAAGCGCAGGAACTGGCGTCGCATTATCCCGAGCTGTCGAGCGAGACCATTCAGGAATGCATCGTGCGGGCGGATGGCTATCCGCTGTTTCTGGATCAGCTGCTGCGCTCGGCCAGCAGCGGACAACATACATTGCCGGGATC
>Ga0164243_10010191_pt1 | contig 13540 bp, 14 predicted proteins | sample OricompcompostOP_FD_108781 | JGI IMG/M metagenome (GOLD analysis project Ga0164243, IMG submission 108781) | Organic Plus compost microbial communities from Emeryville, California, USA - Original compost - Organic plus compost (OP) | ecosystem: Engineered > Solid waste > Mixed feedstock >... | reverse complement strand
ATCGTGACCGAGTCGCTCACCGAGGTGATCGAGCGGATCACCCACTACCGCGCCAGGGTCATCGCCCTCACCCAGCAGTTCGCCTCGGCCGGCTATCAGCCGGGACCCCGGATCCCGGGGCTGATCGACGAGCTCGACCGGCCGGGGATCGACGTCGAGCGCCCGAGAATCCGGAGGGTCTGATGGATCCCGCCACCCTGATCGGACTGGTCGTCGCCTTCGGCGCCCTGTTCGCGATGCTCTCGATCGAGGGGGCGAGCATCACCTCGATCCTGCTTCCCGCGCCGATGGTGCTCGTCTTCGGCGCGACGATCGCGGTCGGCATCGCCAGCGGCACGATCCGCGACTTCCTGCTGGCCATCCGGGCGCTGCCCAGGGCGTTCAGGGGCAAGGTGCAGAAGCCGCAGTCCACCATCGACCAGGTGGTGGCGCTCGCGGAGAAGGCCAGGCGGGAGGGCCTGCTGTCCCTGGAGAGCGAGGCGGCATCCGCCTCCGATCCGTTCCTCGCCGGAGCGCTGCAGAACCTCGCCGACGGCACGGACGCGGAGGAGCTGCGGCTGATGCTCGAGGACGAGATCGCGACCCGCACCGCCTCCGATCGCATCGCCGGCAAGTTCTTCACCACCCTCGGCGGCTTCGCCCCGACCATCGGCATCGTCGGCACGGTGGTGTCGCTCACCCATGTGCTGGAGAACCTGTCCAGCCCGGAGAAGCTGGGCCCGATGATCGCCGCCGCCTTCGTCGCGACCCTGTGGGGCCTGCTGTCGGCCAACTTCATCTGGCTGCCGATCGGATCGCGCCTGCGCCGGCTCTCCGATCTCGAGCACGAGAGGCTCACCCTGCTCATGGAGGGGGTGCTGGCGGTGCAGGCCGGCAGCCAGCCGCGACTGCTCGGGGAGAGGCTCAAGGCGATGGTCCCCGCCGCGTCGCTGAAGGGGCAGAAGACCGACCGGACGCGGAAGCCGGATCGCGAGAACCTCGACAAGGCGGCATGATGAGGGGCCACCGCGGCCGGCGCCACCGTCACGAGGAGCCGGAGGAGCACAACGACGAGCGCTGGATGGCCTCGTACATGGACATGGTCACGGTGCTGATGTGCATGTTCATCGTGCTGTTCGCGATGTCCACCGTCGACGCCAACAAGTTCGAGCAGCTGCGCAACTCCCTGGCCACCGGCTTCGGCCAGAAGGAGGTCGGCCGGATCGACACGGCGACCGGGACCGTCGTGCCCCCCGACAAGGTGCGCGCCGACGCTGAGGGCTTCTCCGACCTCGAGCTGGCGAAGAGGGAGCTCGCCGACCTCGAGGAGCTGCAGAAGAAGATCGAGGCCGGCCTCACTCAGAAGGGCCTCCAGGGCACCGTCGACTACCAGATCGACCAGCGCGGGCTCACCATCCGGCTGGTCAACGCCCAGACCTTCTTCGAGCCGAACCGGGTCGAGCTGGTCGGGGTCGCGCCGCAGGTGATCGACACCATCTCGGCGGCGCTCGCCCCGAGCAGCTACAGCGTCTCGGTGGAGGGGCACGCCGACATCCGTCAGCCGCAGGCCCCCTACCCGACCAACTGGGAGCTCTCCTCCGGGCGGGCGGTGCAGGTGCTGCGCCGGATGATCGACGTGGGCGGCGTGGCCCCCGCGGCGATCTCGGCCGTCGGCTACGGCGACTCCCGCCCGCTCGACGACGGCTCGACGCCGGAGGCGTTGAGCCGGAACCGGAGGGTGGATGTCGTGGCCCTCTCCCAGGCGCCGGAGTCCGTCCGCGCGCTCATCCCCGGGCTGCTGGCCCTCCCTCCCGAGCAGCGCGCACCGACCGCCCCCGAGGACACGGCGGACCAGAATGCCGGGAAACCCCCCAAGGTGGTCACTTCCTCCACCTCGCACTAACCCGTCGCCCGGCCCGTCCGATAGTGCGCTGCGTGACGGTCCAGGAACACATCGCTCTCGGCGTGCCCGAGGATGGACCGGCGATCGAAGCGTACGACTTCCGCCGGCCCACCACCCTGGCGCGCGAGCACTCCCGGGTGCTGGAGCTCGCCTTCGAGACCTTCGCCCGGCAATGGGGGACGCAGCTCACCGCCAAGGTCAGGGTCGTCTCGCACGTCTCCTGCGAGCAGGTCATCATGCAGACCTACGACGAGTACGCCGCGGGGCTGCCGGCGACCACCACCATGATGCTCTGCGCCCTGGACGGCCTGCAGTCGAAGGCGGTGATCCAGTTCCCGGCGAGCGCGGCGCTCGGCTGGGTGACGTCCATGCTGGGCGGGGGTCACTCCCGCCCGATGCCGGAGCGCAAGTTCACCCAGATCGAGGCTGCGCTGGTGCGGGGGCTCTTCGACGACGCGCTGGAGGACCTCAGATACTCGCTCGGGTCCCTGCTGGTCACCCCGCTGTCCATCGACACCATCCAGTACAACTCCCAGTTCGCGCAGGCCGCGCCCACCGCCGAGCTGATGATCGTCGCGAGGTTCTCGATCGAGGTCGGCGACAGCTCGGCCGAGGCGACCCTGGCGCTTCCCGCCGCCCTGCTGCTGCCGCAGCTCGGCGAGCCGAACCCGACCAGCACGGCGACCGACGCCCGCGAGCTGGTCACCGCACAGCTCGCGGCGGTCCCGGTGGACGTGACCCTGCAGCTCGCGCCGGCGGCGGTGACTCCGGCACGGGTCCTCGGGCTCGCCGTCGGCGACCTGCTGCCCCTCCCGCACCCCCAGCACCGTCCGTTCGACGTGACCGTCGACGGACAGCCGATGGCCACGGCCGCGATCGGGTCGAACGGCGCCCGGCTGGCCTGTGTCGTCGTGACGACCACCAGTCAAGGAGAGACCAGATGAAGAGCACCGCGAAGCCCGCCACTAGGAAGCCCGCCGCTGCCGATGCGCCGCAGGACCCGCCGGCCGCCGCGGCCGCGGCCATCGCCGGGCTGCTGCCGAGCGTGGCCGGGGTCACCGCCGCGCCGGCCGCCGAGCCGGTGACCGGCATCGACGGCGCGGTCGTGACCTCCTTCGTCGGGGAGATCTCCGCCGACCTGGCGGTCTCCCTGGTCGACCAGGATGCGCTCGCCGCGGCATCCGGCACCGATTCCCCCCTGGTCTCGATCGCCGACGTGCTGCGCCCCGCCCTCGAGGCCGCCGCAGCCGAGCTCGGCACCGGAGTGCTCGGCGAGGTGCGGGCCGGCGAGTCGACCGGCATCTTCTCCGACCCGGAGAGCTCGGTGTTCGCCCTGCTCAGCGGCGAGGACACCGTCGGCTGGTTCGCGGTGAGGCTGCGCGAGCACGGCGTGCTCGCCGGTTCGACCCCCCTCTCCGCGGATGCGATGGCGGCCAAGCTCGGTCGGATCAGCAACGTCGAGATGGCCCTCACCGTCGAGATCGGCCGCACCAGGATGTCGGTGCGCGACGTGCTCGGTCTCGAGCCGGGCGCCGTGATCGAGCTCGACCGCTCCGCCGGGGCGCCGGCCGACGTGCTGCTCAACGGCAGGCTGATCGCGCACGGCGAGATCGTGGTCGTCGACCAGGACTACGCGGTGCGGATCACCCGCATCCTCGATGTGGCGGACGGCCTGGTCTAGGTGGACGCCGTCCTGGTCGTCCTGCGCGTCATCCTCTCCCTGGCCGCGGTGCTCGGGGTGCTCTGGATCGTGCAGCGCCGCGTCAGCAAGGGACCGCGCTCGGCGCGCTCGGCGCGACTGGTCTCGGTGGTCTCACGGCAGGGCATCGCGCAGAAGGCGTCGGTGGTCGTGGTGGACGTCGAGGGCAAGCGATTCCTGCTCGGGGTGACCGAGCACTCGGTGACGGTGCTCGACCGGACGGAGCTCGAGGTCGCGGAGGTCGTGGAGTCCGAGAAGGCCGAGCAGCAGAAGGCCGAGCGGCCCGTCCGCCCCGCCGGCGGCTCGGCAGCGGCCTTCGGCACCGCCCTCGCGAGGGCGAAGGGCGCGCCGCCCTTCGCGGGGGCCATCCGCTTCGACCCGCGCACCGGCCAGCCCCGCACCGGCATGCTCGACGGGTCGATCCTCTCCCCCGCCACCTGGAGGCGCGCGGCGGGGGCGCTGCGAGGCCGGCGGTGAGTCAGACCGCGCTGGAGCGGCGCATCCGAGCGCCACGCCGGCACCGGACGACGCGTATCGCCAGGATCGCGGTGCTGGTGCTCCTCCTGCTGTTCATGGTGGCCGGTCTGCTCGCCCTCGGCGCGTCAGCCGGTCACGCCGCCCCGGTCGATCCGCCGGTGGATCCGACGCCGCCCGCCGGCACCGGCGGCGTGAGCATCGAGATCAACGGGCCGGACGGCACCCCGTCCTCGTCGATCGTGACCCTGCTGGGAATCACGCTGCTCTCGGTCGCGCCGGCCCTGCTGCTGATGATGACCTCGTTCACCAAGATCTTCGTGGTGCTCGCGATGGCCCGCAACGCGCTGGCGCTGCCGTCGATCCCGCCCAACCAGGTGCTCGCCGGCCTCGCCCTCTTCCTCTCGCTGTTCATCATGGCTCCGGTGCTCAGCGACATCAACACCGACGCCGTTCAGCCCTATCTCTCCGGCCAGATCGACTTCACCCACGCCATCGACGCGGGCACGGTTCCGCTGCGCCACTTCATGCAGGCGCACACCCGCGAGGAGGACATCGCCCTGATGACGAGGGCCGCCGGCATGGACAACCCCAAGGACCTCGACTCGGTGTCCATGGCAACCCTGGTGCCGGCCTTCATGATCTCCGAGCTGCGTGCGGCCTTCGTGATCGGCTTCGTCATCTTCATCCCGTTCCTCGTGATCGACCTGGTGGTCTCCTCCGCGCTGATGTCGATGGGCATGATGATGCTGCCACCCGTCATGATCTCGCTGCCGTTCAAGATCCTGCTGTTCCTGCTGGTCGACGGCTGGGGCCTCATCATCACGACCCTGGTGAAGAGCTACTCGTGAACCCGAACGCCGTCCTCGACATCGCGATGCAGGGCATCATCGTCTCGGCCAAGCTGGCCGCGCCGATCCTGGTGACCGCGCTGGTGGTCGGCTTCGCGATCTCGTTCCTGCAGTCGATCACCCAGATCCAGGAGATCACCCTCTCCTTCGTGCCGAAGGCCATCGCGGTCGCCGTGGCGCTGGTGATCTGCGGCAACTGGATGATCTCCGAGATCGTCTCCTTCACCAACGCCCTGTTCGACAAGATCCCCGCGCTGCTGTCGGGGGGCTGAGGTGTCGTTCGATCTCGATCTCGGCTGGCTCGAGGCGGTGCTGCTCACCTCGATGCGCATGATCGCCTTCCTCGTGGTGGCCCCGCCGTTCTCCCACAACGCCTTCCCGCTGCGGGTCAAGGCGATGCTCGCGGTGGGACTCGGGCTCGCCGTGTCCACCAGGACGTCGGCGGGATACGTCTCGCCGACCACCGGCGTGTTCCTGCTGCAGCTGGTCATGGAGCTGCTGGTCGGCTTCCTGCTCGGCTTCCTCGTGTTCGTCGTCTTCTCCGCCATCCAGTCGGCGGGCAACCTCATCGATCTGTTCGGCGGCTTCCAGCTGGCCCAGGCCTTCGATCCGCAGATGATGGTCAACGGCGCGCAGTTCACCCGGCTGTTCCAGATCACCGCGATCGCGCTGCTGTTCGCCAGCGGGGGCTATCAGCTCATCATCGGCGGACTGGCCCGCAGCTTCGAGGCCCTTCCGCTCGGCGGCGGGATCGACCTGAGCGGCCCGATGGAGCTGCTCACCGGCGTGGTCGGGCAGATGATGCTCGCCGCGGTGCAGATCGCCGGGCCGCTGATCGTGGTCCTCTTCATCGCGGATGTCGGCCTCGGCCTGCTCACCAGGGTCGCGCCGGCGCTCAACGCCTTCGCCATGGGCTTCCCGATCAAGATCCTGGTGACCCTGGTGCTCGGCTCCTCGCTGTTCATCATGCTGCCGCGCATCGTCGAGTCGATCACCGGTGACTCGCTGACCGCTCTGACGGGGGTGAAGTGATGGCCGACTCCGGGGAGAAGACCGAGCAGGCGACGGAGAAGCGGATGCGCGAGGTCCGCTCGAAGGGCCAGCTGTCGCGCTCCCAGGACCTCACGGCATGGGTCGCCGTCGGGGCGGGCGCGGTGATGATCCCGGCCACCGTCGGCGCGGGCACCCGGGCGACGACCGCGCAGTTCGCGCGGATCGCCGACGTCGCCGCCGATCCGTCGCCGCAGCTCGCGCTCGGCATCCTCGGCGACGGGCTCGGCTCGATCGCCGGCATCCTGCTTCCGATGCTCGTCGTCGCGGCGGCGGCGGTGCTCGCGGCCGCCGCGCTGCAGGGCGGCATCCACCTCAAGAAGTTCACCGGCAGGTTCGAGCAGCTGAACCTGCTCGCCGGCGCCAAGCGGATGCTCGGCGCGGAGTCGCTCTGGAACGGCGGGAAGGCCGTGCTCAAGACGGCCGTGGTCGCCGGGGTCCTGATCATCGTCATCCAGGGGCTCATGCCCGTCCTGATGAGCGCGGGCGGCCTTCCGGCTTCGCAGCTGATCTCCGCGGCGGGCAGCGGGGTCACCTCGCTCGTCGTCGCGGCGGTCGCCGCGGGCCTCGCGCTCGCCGCCGTCGACGCCCTGGTGGTGATGCGCCGCAACCGCAAGCGGACCAGGATGACCAAGCAGGAGGTCAAGGACGAGACCAAGAACTCCGACGGCGACCCCCTGATCCGGTCGCAGCGCCGGAGCCGTCAGCTCGCGATGAGCCGCAACCGGATGATGGCGGCGATCGCCGACGCCGATGTCGTCCTGGTCAACCCGACCCACTACGCCGTCGCGCTGAGGTACGAGCCGGGCAAGTCGGCTCCCCGCGTGGTGGCCAAGGGTGCGGGAGAGGTCGCCCTGCGGATCAGGGAGAAGGCGGCTCAGGACGGCGTGCCGATCGTCAAGGACGTGCCGCTGACCCGCGCCCTGCACGCCGCGTGCGAGCTGGGGCAGGAGATCCCGGTCGAGCAGTACGGCGCCGTCGCCCGGGTGCTCGCCTTCGTCCAATCGCTCACCGCCCGCGGATCAGCGGGCTCCATGACCACGCTCGTTCCCACACCAGGAGGTCGCTGACATGAACCGCAACGTCTCGAAACTCGCCGTGCCGATCGGGGTGGTCGGCATCGTGCTGCTGCTCGTCGTCCCGGTCCCGGCCTTCCTGCTCGACGTGCTGATCATCGTCAACATCCTGCTGGCGCTGGTCATCCTCCTGACGACGATGTTCGTCAAGAAGCCGCTCGACTTCTCGGTCTTCCCCTCGCTGCTGCTCGTCGCCACGCTGTTCCGGCTCGGGCTGAACGTGGCATCCACCCGGCTGGTGCTGGGCCAGGGCTACGCGGGCGACGTGATCGCCGCATTCGGCCACGTCGCCGTCGCCGGGTCGGTCATCATCGGCGCGGTGATCTTCCTGATCCTCGTGGTGATCCAGTTCGTGGTGGTGACCAAGGGAGCGGAACGGGTGGCCGAGGTCGGCGCCCGCTTCACCCTCGACGCCATGCCGGGCAAGCAGATGGCCATCGACGCCGACCTGAACGCCGGCCTGATCACCGACGTCCAGGCGAGGGAGCGCCGGGCCGAGGTGTCGGCCGAGGCCGACTTCTACGGGGCGATGGACGGCGCGTCGAAGTTCGTCAAGGGCGACGCGATCGCGGGCATCGTGATCATCGTCATCAACATCGTCGGCGGCATCGCGATCGGGATGCTGCAGAACGGCCTGTCCATCCAGGATGCCGTGGGCAAGTACACCCTGCTCACCATCGGCGACGGCCTGGTCACCCAGATCCCGGCCCTGATCATGGCCGTCTCGACCGGCATGATCGTCACCAGGGCCAACGCCGAGAGCGACATCGGCTCCACAGCGGGCAAGCAGCTCACCCAGTCGCGCACCGCGCTGATGATCGCCGGGGTCGCCGCCATCCTGATGGCCCTGATCCCGGGGATGCCGATCATCCCGTTCATCGCCGTGGGCGCCACCCTGCTGCTGCTCGCGCAGCGGATCAAGGCTCGCACCGCGAAGGCGGAGGGTGCCGCCTCCCTCTCCGCGGCGCCCGAGCCGCAGCAGGCGGTCACCACCGAGCAGCTGATGGAGCAGATGCGGGTGCACGCGCTCGAGATCCTGCTCGCCCCCGACCTGATCGACATCGTCTCCGACGCCTCGGACGACCTGCTGGCCCGGGTGCGGGCGCTGCGTCGCAAGATCGCGATAGAGCTCGGGATCGTGGTGCCCCCGGTGCGCACCCGTGACGACATCGAGCTGCCGTCGTCCACCTACGTCATCCGGATCGCCGGGGTCGAGGCGGGGCGCGGCGTCGCCCCGGCCGGCAAGATGCTCGCCCTCGGCGACTCGCTCGACTCGCTGCCGGGCGTGGCGACGATCGAACCGGTCTTCGGGCTGGAGGGCAAGTGGGTGCCGAGCGAATCCCGGCACAGCGCCGAGATCACCGGCGCGACGGTCATCGACCGGGTCTCGGTCGTGGTCACCCACCTGTCCTCGATCATCACCGACAACGCGGCACGGCTGCTCAGCCGGGAGGACGTGCGGGTGCTGACCGAGGGGGTCAGGGAGGTGAGCCCGGCTGCGGTGGAGGAGCTGATCCCCGGCCTCCTCTCGCTGGCCGAGGTGCAGCGGGTGCTGCAGGGGCTGCTCTCCGAGCGGGTGGCGATCAACGACCTGCCCCGCATCTACGAGGCGCTGTGCCTCCGGGCGAAGGTCGCGGTCGATCCGGAGGGTCTCGTCGAGGCGGCTCGCCTCGCGCTCGGCCCCGCCCTCAGCGCTCCGTATATCTCGGAGCACAAGCTGAGGGTGATCATGATCGACCCGGTGCTCGAGCAGTCGATGCTGGAGGGCCTGCGACCCTCGGAGCTGGGCACCCAGATCCTGATGGACCAGCAGCAGCTCGAGGCGGTGCTGGCCTCGGTCTCCGAGGCGGTCTCCCGGGTCGAGGCCAGGGGGGAGTCGGCGGTGCTGGTCTGCGCCCCGGCGCTCAGGCCGGCGATCCACCGGCTCATCTCCGCTCCGTCCCGCGGACTGCCGGTGTTCTCCTACCAGGAGATCACCTCGGCTCGGGTGGACATCGAGACGGTGGGGGTGGTGAGACTTGCCGAGTCGATTTCGGCTTGAGGGACGATCGCTCGAGGAGCTGAACGCCAGGATCCGCGCCGAGCACGGCCCCGAGGCGCGCGTGGTCGGGGTGAGCAGCAGCATGGCCGGCGGGATCGCCGGTCTCTTCGCGCACCGGCTCTACCGGGTCGAGGTGGACGTGCCGGGCGCGGATCCCGCGGACCGGCCGGGCACGGCAAGCGCGGACCGGGCGGGGCTGTCGGCCCTGCTCGATGATGCCGACGCCGCCGAGCGCCGCCAGCTGCATCCCGAGCCCGCGGCGCTCTCGACCAGCTCGGCCCGCTTCGACGCCCTGATGGCCGACCTCGGCGCGAACACCGCCCAGCTCCAGCCGAGATCCCCGGTGGCGCAGAGCCCGCTCGCCGCGCATCCGGTTCCCTCCGCCGGCCCGGGGGACCTGGTGCTCGTGATCGGACTCGGCGACGATCCGCTCGTGGCCGCCAGGTGGTTCTCCACTGCCGCCGGGCAGAGCCCTCCGGCGGTGGCCGGCCGGACCATCGGCGGGGTGCAGCCGGCCATCGGCGACCGTCGTTCCGCGGTGGCGGCACGGGCGGCCGGGGTTCGTGCCGGAGAGCCGGTGCGGGTCGCGCTGGGCCTCGGCCGCTCCGGCCTGGACGACGACGCCGCGTACCTCATCCACCTCATCGGCGCCGACCAGGTCTGGGCGGCGGTGGATGCCGGCCGCAAGGCCGAGGACACCGAGCGCTGGGTGCGTGCGGTCCGCACCGCAGCACGCCTCGACGCCCTCGCCGTCCTCGGCGCCGAGGGCACCGCGACGCCGGATTCCGTGCTCGGGCTCGGCGTGCGCATCGGCTGGATCGAGCCGGTTCGCATAGGCTGAGCCGGTGCTGGTGCTGACCCGCAAGACGGGGGAGAAGATCGTGATCGGCGATGACATCGTCATCACCATCCTCGATGTGCGCGGCGACGGCATCCGGATCGGCATCGACGCCCCGCAGGGGGTCAAGATCCAGCGCGAAGAGGTGCTGCTCGCGGTCGCGGAGTCCAACCTCGCCGCGGCATCCGCCGACGACGACGCGGAGGGGCGCCTGAAGGCCGCCCTCGGCCTGGACGACCCGACCTCCTGAGCCGTCCCCGGCCGGAGGGCCGGGCTCAGACCGTGGCGCGCTCCCGGTCGCCCACGCGCACGAACAGCATGAGCACCAGCCCGATCGCGATGACGAGGATGATGCCGAGGATGCCCCAGTACTGAGCGCCGAACAGTGCGATGGCCAGGGCCCACAGGCCTGGGGAGAGGAAGCTGGCCACCCGCCCGGTCGTGGCGTAGAGGCCGAAGATCTCGCCCTCACGCCCGGCCGGCGTCACTCGGGCGAGCAGCGAGCGGCTGGCCGCCTGCGCGGGCCCCACGAAGGCGGTGAGCACCAGCCCGCCGGTCCAGAACACGATCTTGCCCGCGTCGTGGAAGGCGAACACCGCGAGTCCGGCCACCACCAGGCCGATCAGGGCGACGAGCACCACCCTCCTCGGCCCGAAGCCGTCGTCGAAGCGGCCGGCGACGATGGTGCTGACCCCGGCGATGAGGTTCGCCGCGATGCCGAAGACGATCACCTCGTTCGCGGTGAAGTGGAAGGTCCCCGTGGCCAGGACCGCGCCGAAGGCGAAGACCCCGGCCAGGCCGTCCCGGTAGACCGCGCTCGCGGCCAGGAACCAGAAGGTCGGCCTGCTGTTCCGGTAGAGCTCGACGATGTCCTGGACCAGCACCACGTAGCTGCGGAGGAAGCCGACCTTCTCCCGGCGCACCGACTCCGGCACCTCCGGGACGTTCAGCCAGATCGGCAGGGAGAACAGGATGGTCCAGATCGCGCAGCCGACCGCGATGATCCGATAGGGCAGGCCGTTCTCCAGCGGCAGGCCGAAGAAGTCGGCGGAGTTGGCGATCACCACGATGACCAGGGCGACGATGCCCCCGATGTAGCCCAGCCCCCAGCCGAGCCCGCTCACCTTGCCGACGGTCTTCCTGGTCGAGACCTGCACCAGCATCGCGTTGTAGTTGACGCCGGCCAGCTCGCTGAACACGCTTCCGATGGCGACCAGCGAGATGCCGAGCACGAAGAAGGACGGGGTGCCCTGCACGAAGAAGAGGGCGGCCATCGAGACGACGAGCACCCCGGTGTAGACGGCGAGCCAGAACTTGCGCCTGCCGCTCGCGTCCGCGCGCTGGCCGAGCACCGGGGCGAGCAGCAGGATGGCGATCCCGGCGATGAACACGGCGAAGCCGTACTGGCTGGAGAGGTCGGCGATCGCGCCGACCTTGACCGGGTCGTCGTCGGGCAGCGCCGCGACCGCCTTCGGCAGGAAGTCGTCGCCGACCAGGTAGAGGGCGGTGAAGACGAAGGTGAGGATCACCGTGTTGAACGGCTGGGTCGCCCAGTCCCAGAGCGCCCACGATGCGACCTGCCGCCGCGGGATGACCTTGTCCTCGTCCTTGAGGTCCAGCGCGACCGCCCGGACCGCCCCGGTGTTGGCCGCGACGGGGATCGTCGCTCGGGTGGGTCCTGGGGCTCCGTCGCTCATGAGCACAGGGTAGCGGCGCGCGGTGAACCCCGGGTGTCCGGCCTGCGGCGGAAGCCGGATCCGCCTCGCCTGCACTGTCAGCCGATTCTCAGGACTAGCATTTGCGGGTGACCGCCATCGCCGCCGAGACCCCGGCCAAGCCCATCGTCAACCTGCCGCTGCGCCAGCGCCCGATGGACATCGTGTTCCTCGTGATCTTCTCGGTCTTCATCGTGACCTGCATCATCAGCGACTCGGTGGAGGGGCTCGGGCTCGACCAGGTGGCCGACTCGCCGAACATCCTGGTGCAGTGGAACTACACCTACTCGTCGAACTTCGACCCGCTGTACCAGTCGCATCCGCTCTGGCTGCGCTTCATCAGCGGCACCTCGGCCTTCGTCTACGTGATCTTCTACGTGCTGCTGATCATCGCGATCGTGCGCAGGTGGAACTGGATCCAGCTGCCGTCGGTCATCTACGCGACCATGATCATCAGCCTCACCGGCATCCCGATCTTCGGCGTCGAGTTCTTCGGCGCCCCCGGCGAGCGCACCCCGAACCCGCTGGTGTTCCTGCTCTACAACGGTCCGTACATCCTCTTCCCGCTCCTGCTGCTGATCCGGATGCGCAAGCCCCTTCCGTTCACCAGGAAGTTCTGAGCAGGTTGAGCCGATCCGGCTCAACTTCGGCTTGACAAAGTTATCCACAGGGTCCAAACTTGAGTGTGCGAGGCTCAAGTCTCGCGACGACCTTCAGATCAACCGCATCAAGCGACAGGGAGAAAGAGCGCATGGCTCGAGCAGTAGGTATCGACCTGGGAACCACCAACTCGGTGGTCTCGGTTCTCGAGGGTGGAGAACCCACCGTCATCACGAATGCCGAAGGCTTCCGCACCACCCCGTCGGTGGTGGCCTTCACCAAGGACGGGGAGGTGCTCGTCGGCGAGACCGCGAAGCGCCAGGCCGTCACCAACGTCGATCGCACGATCGCCTCCGTGAAGCGTCACATGGGCACCGACTGGACGGTGGATGTGGACGGCAAGAAGTACACGCCGCAGGAGATCTCGGCGCGCATCCTGCAGAAGCTCAAGCGCGACGCCGAGACCTATCTCGGCGACACCGTGACCGACGCGGTGATCACCGTCCCGGCCTACTTCAACGACGCCGAGCGCCAGGCCACCAAGGAGGCGGGTGAGATCGCCGGCCTCAACGTGCTGCGCATCATCAACGAGCCGACCGCCGCGGCCCTCGCCTACGGGCTCGACAAGGGCAAGGAGGACGAGCTCATCCTGGTCTTCGACCTCGGCGGCGGAACCTTCGACGTCTCGCTGCTCGAGGTGGGCAAGGACGACGACTTCTCCACCATCCAGGTCCGCTCGACCGCCGGCGACAACCGGCTCGGCGGCGACGACTGGGATCAGCGGATCGTCGACCACCTGATCAAGAAGTTCAAGGAGACCACGGGCGTCGACGTCTCCAAGGACAAGATCGCTCTCCAGCGCCTCAAGGAGGCGGCCGAGCAGGCGAAGAAGGAGCTCAGCTCCGGCATGACCGCCAGCATCCAGCTGCCGTACCTCTCGCTCACCGAGAACGGCCCGGCCAACCTCGACGAGACGCTCACCCGCGCCCAGTTCGAGCAGATGACCAGCGACCTCCTCGATCGCACGAAGAAGCCCTTCGAGGACGTGATCAAGGAGGCCGGGGTCAAGGTCGGCGACATCGCCCACGTGGTGCTCGTCGGCGGATCGACCCGCATGCCTGCCGTGGCGGAGCTCGTCAAGAAGCTCACCGGCGGCAAGGACCCGAACAAGGGCGTGAACCCGGACGAGGTGGTCGCCGTCGGCGCCGCCCTCCAGGCCGGAGTGCTGAAGGGCGAGCGCAAGGACGTGCTGCTCATCGACGTCACCCCGCTGAGCCTCGGCATCGAGACCAAGGGCGGCATCATGACCAAGCT
>Ga0164243_10010190_pt1 | contig 13541 bp, 9 predicted proteins | sample OricompcompostOP_FD_108781 | JGI IMG/M metagenome (GOLD analysis project Ga0164243, IMG submission 108781) | Organic Plus compost microbial communities from Emeryville, California, USA - Original compost - Organic plus compost (OP) | ecosystem: Engineered > Solid waste > Mixed feedstock >... | reverse complement strand
CACCGGCGAGCCGGATCCGCTCGCGGGGATGATCGCCGGCACCCTGACCTACGTCGCACCCGAGCAGGTCCGCGGCGAGGCGGTGACCCCGGCGTCCGATGTCTACGCGCTCGGCGTCCTCGCGTACCAGATGCTGCTGGGCACGCCGCCGTTCGCGTCGCCGAGCGACCTCGAGCTGCTGCAGATGCACCTGCGCACGGATCCGCCGGCGCCGTCGTCGCTGTGGCCGGAGATCCCGCCCGCGCTCGACGCGCTCCTCACCGGCATGCTCGCCAAGCTCCCCGCCGCGCGCCCTCCCCTCGCGGAGGTCGCGCAGGTGCTCCGCGACGCCCGGCGCACGCTGCGCCCCGCCCCGACGCGCCGACCAGCGGCCTCGAGCTGGCTCGGCGTCCCGGTGGTCCCGGTCGGGTCCCGCGCCCCTGCGATCCACATCACGGCCCACATCACGGCCCACGTCACGTCCCACACCACGGCCCACACCACGGCCCAGCTCGTGGCGCGCGCGGCGAGCACCGCGTCGCAGGCCGTCCTGGGGGCGCGCCACCGCCAGCTGGGCGCGCTGCTCGCGCTCGCGGTCGCGGCCGCGAGCCTCGGGTCCCTGTTCGGGTAGCGCGCCGCGACCTCGATCTCGCGTCCCCGGGATGGGTGGCGCGTGAATCCCGTTGATTCGCGATCTCCGTCCTGATAACAACGGCCCGATTTGCCCACGACATGGGGTCGTGTATCCGGCACCTGCCGCGCATGGCAGGAGAAGGTCGCTTTCATTCGATGTCAAAGCTCGTCCACGTATGTGCATGTCTCCTGCTGGCGGTGACCGTCGCCGCCTGCGGAGACAACAACCCCTCCAACCCAGATCCCGTCTGCGGCGACAACCGGATCGATCCGGGCGAGGCCTGCGATGACGGAAACGCGACCGACGGCGACGGCTGCGACAACAACTGCACCGTCACGGCCTGCGGCAACGGCGTCATGACCATGGACGAGGGCTGCGACGACGGCAACGACGTCGACGGCGATGGCTGCGACAGCAACTGCATGGTCACCGGCTGCGGCAACGGCGTCGTGAGCGACGGCGAGAGCTGCGACGACGGCAACACCGTCAACGGCGACGGCTGCGACAACAACTGCACGGCCACCGCCTGCGGCAACGGCGTGATGAGCGCGGGCGAGGTCTGCGACGATGGCAACGGCGACGACGGCGATGGCTGCGACTCGAACTGCACCATCAGCGGCTGCGGCAACGGCGTCGTGAGCGACGGCGAACAGTGCGACGACGGCAACACGGACCTCGCCGACGGCTGCAGCGCGACCTGCGAGACGGAGATCCTCGAGATCGAGCCGAACGAGGACGGCAGCATCGAGCCCGCTGGCCCGACGGAGGAGGGCAACGACTTCGCGTCGAAGGCGGCGGACGCCAACGGCGCGTTCGACGGCAGCGTCACGATCTACGGATCGATCACCCCGATCGGCGACGAGGACGTGTTCGCGTTCACGAACCCGGGCACCACGCCGATGCTCGTCCAGTTCGACCTGTACAACATGGCGACGGGTTTCGGCGTCGGCGTGTCGTGCGGTGAGGAGTCGATCGACACCACCATCAACATCCGCGACGCCGCGGGTGCGCTGCTGGCGACGAACGACGACCGCGCGGGCGACGACTACTGCTCCCGGGTGCAGTACCCGCTGTTCCCTGGACAGACCGTCTACGCGCACGTGATCGAGCGCGAGGACGACGGCGAGATCGCCCGCTACGCGCTCGTCGCCGCCTACACCGCGCCCGTGTGCGGTGACATGAACATCGGCCCCGGCGAGCAGTGCGACGACGGCAACATGGACCCCGGCGACGGCTGCAGCGACACGTGCCAGATCGAAGGCTCGGTCGCCGAGGTGGAGCCCAACGAGGACGGGACGCCCTCGACCGGCGGAAGCACGACGAACGGTAATGACTTCGCGTCCGAGAACGCCGACGCGAACGGTGCGTTCACCGACTCGGTCATCATCACCGCGGCGCTGGCGCCCGTCGGCGACGAGGACGTGTTCGCGTTCACCAACCCCAACGCGACCTACGTCGAGGTCGATCTCGACGTCTGGAACCTCGCCCAGGGCTACGGGATCGGTACGCCCTGCGGCACCTCGATCGACACCGCCATGCGCCTCCGCGACGCCTCCGCCACGTCGCTCGCGGTCAACGACGATCGCGACGGCAGCGACGACCGGTGCTCGACCCTGAGCTTCGATCTCGCGCCCGGAGCGACCGTGTACGCCCACGTCATGGCCTACGGCGATGACGCGCCGATCGCCGCGTACGCGCTCGTGGCGGCCTACACGCCCGTCGTCTGCGGCGACGGCGCGGTCGGCCCGGGCGAGCAGTGCGACGACAACAACACCACGCCGGGCGACGGCTGCAGCGACACGTGCCAGCGCGAGATCATCTGCGGTGACGGCGTCCTCGGCGCCGGCGAGCAGTGCGACGACAACAACACCACGCCGGGTGACGGATGCAGCGACACGTGCCAGCTCGAGGGTGCGGTCACCGAGGTCGAGCCCAACGAGGACGGCTCGCTCAGCACCGGCGCGACGGGCACCACCGGGAACGACTTCGCGTCGGCGAACGCGGATGCCAACGGCGCGTTCTCGGACTCCACGTTGATCGCGGCGTCGATCACGCCGGCGGGCGACGAGGACGTGTTCGCGTTCACCAACACCGGCACGCTCCCGGTGACCGCCCGCTTCGACACGTGGAACCTCGCGCCGGGCTACGGCGTGGGCGTGTCGTGTGGTTCGGTCATCGACACGGCGCTCAACATCCGGGACGCCGCGGGCGCGCTGCTGACGTCGAACGGAGATCGCAGCTTCAGCCCCTCGGACTGGTGCGCGGGTCTCTCGTGGGTCATCGCGCCCGGCGAGACGGTGTACGCCCACGTGGTGGAGCACGGTGACAACGGGCAGATCGCGAGCTACGCGCTCGAGGTCACGTACACGCCGATCGTGTGCGGCAACGGGATCCACGAGGCGGGCGAGCACTGCGACGACGGCGGCACCGCCGATGGAGACGGCTGTAGCGCGACCTGCCAGCTCGAGGGCGTCGCCGAGGTCGAGCCCAACGACGACGGCGCGATCGCGACCGGGGGGACCGGCATCGCCGGCAACGACTTCTCGTCGGCCAGCGCGAACGGCCCGTTCAGCTCCGACACGCTGATCGTCGGCGCGCTGTCGCCCGCGGGTGACGAGGACGTGTACGCGTTCACCAACCCCGGGGCGGGCTACGCGATGGTGCGCTTCGACACCTGGAGCCTGGCGCCGGGCTTCGCCGTCGGGACGCCGTGCGGCAGCTCGATCAACCTCGGCCTCCACATCCGCGACGCCGCGGGCACCTCGCTGCAGTCCAACGACGACCGCAACGGAAGCTCGGATCGGTGCGCGGGCCTGCTGTTCGCGCTCGCCCCCGGCGCCACCGTGTACGCGCACGTCGTCGAGAGCGGGGACGACAGCGCGGTCGCGGGCTACGCGCTCGAGGTGACCTACTCGCCGGTCGTCTGCGGTGACGGTGAGGTCGAGACTGGTGAGCAGTGCGACGACGGCGGCACGTCCGACGGCGACGGCTGCAGCGCGACGTGCTTGCTCGAGGGTGTCGCCGAGCTCGAGCCGAACGACGACGGGACGCTCGACACCGGCGCGTCCGGGATCACCGGCAACGACTTCGACGCGGCGGCGGCCCAGGGGCCGTTCTCGGCCGACACCATGATCCTCGGCTCGCTCGGGCCGGCGGGAGACGAGGACGTGTTCGCCTTCACGAACCCCGGCGCGGAGCACGTGGTCGTTCGCTTCGACCTCTGGAACATCGCGAACGGCTACACCGTCGGTGACGCCTGCGGCAGCTCGATCAACACGGGCCTGCACATCCGCGACGCCAGCGGGACCTCGCTGCAGTCCAACGACGATCGCAACGGCAGCTCGGATCGCTGCTCGGGGACGACGTACGTCATCGCCCCCGGCGCGACGGTGTACGCGCACGTCGTCGAGTCCGGCGACAACGCCGAGATCGAGGAGTACGCGCTCGAGGTGACGTACGTGGCGACCGCGGTCGTCGAGACCGAGCCGAACGATGACGGCATGCCCGACACCGGCGCGGCCAACACCACCGGCAACGACTTCTCCTCGGCGAACGCGAGCGGTCCGTACTCCACGTCCACGGTGATCGTGGCGGCGATCTCGCCCGCGGGAGACGAGGACGTCTACGCGCTCGCGAACCCGGGCTCCGAGGACGTGACCGTGCGGGTCGACTTCTGGCGGCTCGGGGCGACGTACGGCGTCGGGGTCCCGTGCGGCAGCTCCGTCGACACGGGGCTCCACATCCGCGACGCCTCGGGATCGTCGCTCATGGAGAATGACGATCGGAACGGCTCGAGCGATCGGTGTTCGGGGCTCTCCTACACGATCCCGGCCGGCGAGACCGTCTACGCTCACGTCGTCGAGTACGGCGACAACGCCGCGATCGAGAGCTACGCGCTCGAGATCACGTACCTCCCGTAACCGGGTCGGTCACGCGCGAGCGCGGGCGGCGGCGCTCGCGCTCAGCGCTTGATGCCGATGACGAGGCCGTCGGGCGTCGGACAGCACACGGAGTCGCACTGCTTCGCGACCAGCTCGTGGAAGGCCCGCATCGCGCGAGCGCGCGGGGTGTCCTCGAACAGCTCGCCGAACAGGTACGCGTTGTCGCCGAGCACGAGCCCTCCCGGCCGCAGGTGGTCGATCGCCCACTGGCCGTAGAAGTCGTAGTTCTCCTTGTCGGCGTCGATGAACACCGCGTCGAACGGCCCGTGGGACACCAGGGTCGGGAGCACGTCCTTGCCGGCGCCGACGAGCACGGTCACGCGCTCGGCGACGCCGGCCGCTGCGAGGTTCCTTCGCGCGACCTCGGCGTGGCGGGGGTCGTACTCGACCGTCCACAACCGGCCGCTGTCGGGGAGCGCGCGCGCCATGTGGATCGCGGAGTAACCGACCAGGGTACCGACCTCGACGACCTTCCGCGCCTTCGCGAGCGCGAGGAGCACGTAGAGCAGTCGACCTTCATCCGGACCGACCTGGATCGCCGGGATGCCGTCCGGCACCGCGAACGCGGCGGCGAGTCCCGCGTCGTGCGCGGAGTGGATCCGGTGGACGTAGGACAGGATCTCGGGCGTCGCATAACGGACGCCGGCACGGGAGTCGTTGTCAGCCATGCCCGAGGCTATCCGGGAGTTGATTCGCTGTCCTCCCGGCCCTCCGATCCACGGCCCTGACGGTACGGGCCGTACTGCGCGAGCTCGGCCATCTGTGCTGCGACCGCAGCGGCCTCCCGCTGCGTGAAGTCCTCGATCGCCGCGGCGAGCCCGGGATGGCGGATCCAGTGCGCCGAGTACGTCGGGCTCGGCTCGAAGCCGCGCAGGAGCTTGTGCTCGCCCTGGGCGCCGGCCTCGAACAGCGGGATGCGCCGGGTGATCGCGCGCTCGATCCCGGCGTAGTACGCGGTCTCGAAGTGGAGGAGATCCACGTGGACGTCCGCGCCCCAGTAGCGGCCGTATAGCGCGTGCTCCGTCTCGAGGAACAGCGCGCCCGCGACGCGGCGGCCGTCCTTGATGACCTCGACCATCTGCATCGCGTCGGGGAGGGCCTCGGCGAGCAGGTGGAAGAACCGCGGGCGCAGGTAGTCGCGGCCGCCATGGTTGTCGGTGGTCGCGCGGTAGAAGCGATCGAGATCGTCGAGGCGCGCCTCGTCGAGCTCGCCGCCCGGCGTCCACACGAGCTGATCGATCTGCGCCTGCGCCCGCGCGCGCTCCTTGCGCAGCTGCTTGCGCTTGCGCGAGGTCAGCTCGCCGAGGAAGTCGTCGAAGCGCTGGTAGCCGCGGTTGTGCCAGTGGAACTGGAAGCTCGCGCGCGGGAAGAACCCGGCCTCGGCGAGGGCCGACTGCTCCTCGGCCGTGCAGAACAGCCAGTGGATCGACGAGCAGTGGGTCTCGTCCGCGAGCGCGCGCACGCTCTCGACGAGCGCGTGGCGCACGGCCGGTGCGTCGTCGCCGAGGTCGGGCCGGAGCAGGATCCGGCGCCCCGTCGCGGGGGTCGCGGGCGCCGCGATCACGAGCTTGGGGTAGTACTCGAGGCCGGCGCGCGCCGCCGCGTTCGCCCAGCCCCAGTCGAAGATGTACTCGCCGTAGCTGTGGGCCTTCACGAACGCGGCGATCCCGCCGACGAGCTGACCTGCCCGTTCGGCCAGGAGATACACGGAGGTCCACCCCGAGCGGCGGCGGCGCGACGTCCCGCCCACGGGATCGATCGACCCCGACTCCTCGAGCGCGCGCAAGAAGCCGTGGCGCAGGAACGGCGACGGGCCGTGGTCGAGCGCGTCCCACCCGGCCGCCGGGACCTCCCGGACGCTTCCGACCGCCCGCACCGTGATCGTGCTAGAAGACGCCAATGGCGCTGGACCCCGCTCTCAAGAAGAAGCTCGACGACATCGTGAGCTCCGATTCCGTGGTGTTGTTCATGAAGGGCACCCGCAGCTTCCCTCAGTGCGGGTTCTCGGCATCCGTCGTCAACATCTTGAACACCTTGATCCCCAAGTACACGACCGTCAACGTTCTCAGCGACGTCGACGTCCGCAACGGGATGAAGGAGTACTCGGACTGGCCGACCTTCCCGCAGCTGTACGTCAAGGGCGAGTTCGTCGGCGGCGCGGACATCGTGCGGCAGATGCACGAGTCCGGCGAGCTGGTGAAGGCGCTCGGGGATCTCGTCGCGCCGCCGAAGGTGCCGACGGTGACGGTGACGGCGCGCGCGGCGGCCGAGCTGTCGTCCGCGCTGAAGGACGGCAGCCCCGGCGACGTCATCCACCTGACGATCACCCCGAGCTGGGAGCACCAGCTCGATCTCGGCGCGAAGGAGCCGAGCCACGTCACCGTCGAGACCGGCGGGATCACCGTGCAGCTCGATCGCGCGAGCGCCGGTCGCGCCGAGGGCGTCACGATCGACTTCGTCGAGAACAGCGACGGCGCGGGCTTCAAGATCGACAACCCGAACCGCCCGCCGATGGTCAAGCAGATCGACGCCAAGGCGCTCAAGGCGATGCTCGACGCCGGCCAGATCAAGGCGTTCTACGACGTGCGCACCGACAAGGAGCGCGCGCTCGCGAAGATCGAGGGCGCGAAGCTCCTCGACGACGCGACGATGGCCGAGGCCGAGGCGCTGCCGAAGGACACGCCGATCGCGTTCCACTGCCACCACGGCACGCGCAGCCGCGCCGCCGCCGAGCACTTCGTCAAGCAGGGCTTCCGCAACGTCTACAACCTGGCCGGCGGGATCGACGCCTGGTCGCTCCAGGTCGATCCGAGCGTCCCGCGCTACTGATCCGCCCCTGCCGCGCCGCGGCTCCTGCGACTCGCGGCGCCTCCACCGAGGCTGCCCGGTTTGTGCTTGATCGGCGGCGCCGCCGGCGGCATCGTCGCCGGCCATGTCGGTACGCGCGCTCTCGTCGGTGGTCCACGCGGCGGCCCCTGCTGCGTTCCATCGTGTCGTCCTGGGTGTGGTCCTGGGTGGCGTCGTCGGCGCGGTCACCGCGTGCAGCGGCGAGCCGGCGCCGGCCCCCGACGCGCCCGTCCCCGTCGAGCCGACGGCGAACCCCGCGCGCGAGATCGTCGACACGAAGCTCGCGTTCGACGTCACCGCGCTGACCGGGACGGCGACGATCTCGTTCGCCGCGAGCGAGACGGCCGGCGCCACGCTCGAGACCGGCGATCTCGCGATCGAGCGCGTCGTGATGGACGGCGCGGACCTCGCGTACGCGTCCGGGCCCGGCACCGGCATGACCGCGAGCACGCTCGACCTCGCCCTGCCCCCGAGCGACACGCCGCTCACCGTCGAGATCGCGTTCCGCTACAAGCACCACGCGGGCTTCCAGGGCGCGAACGCGACCGGGTTCACGCTGCTGTGGCCCTATCACTGCGGCAACCTGTTCCCGTGTCACTCGCGGCCCGACGACGGGCTGACGATGAGCCTCGAGCTGACCGGCGTGCCCGCCGACAAGGTCGCCGTGTACCCGACGATGCTCGCGGAGGCGCCGTCGTACCAGCTCGCGTGGAGCATCGACGCGTACACCGAGACTCCCCTCGGCACGACGACGGCCGGCACCGAGGTCGCGGTGTGGCACCGCGAGAGCGAGCTGGCGGCGGCGCAGGCCGGGACCGCGAACCTCGTCGCCGTGTTCGACTGGCTCGAGGAGACGCTCGGCGCGTACCGGTTCGGCTCCAAGGTCGGCTCGGTGTCGGTGCGCTGGGGCGCCGGCGCGCTCGGCGGCATGGAGCACCACCCGATGTGGCACGTCGCGTCGGGCGCGCTCGGAAGCGAAGAGGTCCACGCCCACGAGGCGGCGCACGGCTGGTTCGGCGACGGCATCCGCATCGCGTGCTGGGAGGACTTCCTCCTGTCCGAGGGCACGACGACGTACCTCGCCGGCCGCGCGCTCGACGTCGTGGCGCCCGCCGTGGGACAGCAGATCTGGACCAGCTACGCGAACGAGCTCGCGGTCATCCCGGCGACCGATCCGGTGTGGCCGGAGGGCTGCAACGAGATCGACATCATCGACGACGGGCTGTTCACCAACGCGCCGTACATCCGCGGCGCGTTCTTCTATCGCGCGGTCGCGCGGAAGGTCGGCGCCGACGTGCTCGACGAGGTGCTCGCGACGTTCTACCGGGCGCACGCCGGCAAGGCGGCGCGGATGAGCGACATGCTCGAGACGATCCGGACCGAGACCGGCTACGATCCGACGACGTGCGCGCAGATGTGGCTGCGCAGCACGACGAAGCCGGCGCCCGACACGGCGTGTCCCTGAGCCGACGCGGCCGCGCGGCTACTCGACGCGCGCGGCGTGGACGTTCTGCCCGTTCATCGAGAACAACAGGCCCGTGATCGTGCCGCCGTCCTCCTGGAACGCGACCACGCCCTGCAGCGGCTCGATGAAGAACGCGAGCTCCGACACCGGCAGCAGCCGGAGCGGGGCCTCGTCCGGGGCCTCGATGTAGAGCTTCGCGCCGTCGGCCTGCACGACGACCTTGGAGCCGAGGAGGTCGTAGGTGCCGGCGAGCCGCTGGAGCTGCTCGGCGGACGGGAACACCGGTGGCTTCGGGGTCTCGCCGTCGAGCACGTCGAACATCGCCCCGCCGATCCGATCCACGAGCGTGGTCGACGTCGACGCGAGCACGACGACGCCGCGCCGGGTCTTGGGATCGAACGCGACGAACGAGTGGAACCCGCCCGTGCCGCCGTTGTGCCAGTAGCGACCCTCGCGATCGAGGATCCAGCCGATGCCGGACTGCGGCGCGTTGTGCTCGTCCTGCGGCTCCTGGGTGAGGCGCATCGGCCCGCGCAACGGCAGCTTGCCGCCGGCGTACGCGTCGAGCTCGGCGTCGATGAGCGTCAGCTGGTCGCGGACGTTGGAGACGAGCGCCCCCGCGCCCGCGAGCACGTCGAACGTCCACGGCGCCGCTGGCTTGCCGTCGTGATCGGTGCCCTCGGCGCGCGGCGCGCCCGCCGGGAAGCCCACGTGCGTGTGCCGGAGGCCGAGCGGCGCGAGCACGCGCTCGGTCAGCGCGGCCGCGTAGCCGCCGCCGATCTTGCGGCCGAGCGCGTGGCCGAGCAGCCCGGTGCCGTAGTTCGAGTACGACACGACGCTCCCCGGCGTGCTCACGAGCTGCGTGCGCAGGAGATCCTGGTAGAGGTGCTCCTCGCCGTACCCGGCGTAGGGATCCGGCCGCTGCTCCTGCATCAGGCTCGGCGGCAGCCGCGGCAGCCCGGAGGTGTGGAGCGCGAGCTGGCGGAGCGTGATCGCGGCCTTGTCCCGCGTCGGCACCGTGATCCCGGGCGGCAGGAGGCTCGCGACCTCGTCCTCGAGCGAGACCTCACGCCGCTGGACCGCGTCCGCGAGGAGGAGCCCCGTGTAGACCTTCGTCACCGAGCCGAGCTCGTAGAGCGTGGCGCCCGTCGGCGGCGCACCGCCCGGGCCCTGGCCGAAGCCGTAGATCTCGCGCTCGCCGGCGTCGTACAGCCCGATCACGAGCCCGTTCACGATGCCGGCGTCGACATAGGGCTGGACCTGGGCCGCGACGGCGGCGCGGTGCGGGCCGTCCGGGTCGGTCTCCGCGGCGGGCTTCGCGGGCGCCCTGGGCGGTGGGGCCGCGGAGCTGCAGGCGAGAAGCGACGTCAGGAGCAGGTAACGAAGCGACACGACGCGCAATCTAGACCACTCCGGCGGCGCGCGCCCGTCCGCGGACGAGCTGGCTGCCAGCGGCTGCCACGCACGCCGCTGCGCGGGGTGGCCCGGCTGTGCGAGAGTTCCTGCCGATGCGCCGCGTCCTCGTGCCCACGCTGCTCCTGTGGCCCCTGCTCGCGCACGGAGGCGGCGCCGGTCCCGCGCCGGTGCTCGGCGGCACGGACGCCCCCGCGGGCAAGTGGCCCGAGGTCGCGGCGACGCTCGATCCCGACGGCTTCCACGAGTGCACCGGGACGCTGATCGCGCCGAACGTGGTGCTCACGGCGGCGCACTGCATCGACGAGACCTTTCACAGCCCGGCGAGCGTGCTCGTCGGCACCAACTCGCTCGCGCGCGAGAGCGACGGCGAGACGATCGCCGTCGAGCGCCGGGTGAAGTACCCGAACGGGCTGCGCACGTACGACGTGGGCGTGCTCGTGCTCGCGAAGGAATCGCGGTTCACGCCGCGCGCGATCGCGACCGGCTGGGCGCGGTTCGACATCCAGAACGGCGCGCCGGTCGCGCTCGTCGGGTATGGCGCCATCGATCGCAACGGGACCCAGTACATCGACGAGCTGCAGGAGGCGATGACGACGATCACCGACGCCGGCTGCACGACGAGCGCGGGGTGCAACGATCTCGCGAAGCCCGACGGCGAGCTCGGCGCGGGCGGCATGGGCATCGACACCTGCTCCGGTGACTCGGGCGGGCCGCTGTATCTCGTCACGGACCACGGCACGTACCTCGCCGGCGTGACCTCGCGCGGCTACGCGGACAACCAGTTCTACTGCTCGGAGGGCGGCATCTACACGCGGCCCGACAAGGTCATCGACTGGATCGAGGAGAACGCGGGCGTGCCCGTCGCGCGCGGGCCCGAGCCGTGGGTCCTGCCGCTCGTCGCGGTGCGGGGCCACGTGGCCGAGGGCGTGATCGACGCCAACGATCCCAGGAGCGAGCGGCACACGTTCACGATCACGACGCCCCCCCAGCACGGCACCGCCGCGATCCGCGATGACGGTCGCGTGCGCGTGTGCACGGATCCGGCGTACACCGGCGCGGACGAGATGACGGTGACCGTCACCGACGCGAGCGATCCGAAGCGCAACGTGACGCTCGTCGTGCCGATCGCGGTCGAAGATGTCGAGGTCGGCGAGGACGGCGAGGTCGGCGAGCCCGGCGCGGACTGCGACCCGGAGGATTTCGGGGACGACGTGGGCGGCTGCTGCGATGCGGGCCGCGGCGCGTCCGGCTCGGGGCTCCTCGCGCTCGGCGTGCTCGTGGCCCTGCGCCGCCGGCGCCGTTCGAGCTAGGCTCCCGCCCATGGCCGAGACCTGGATGAAGTGCACCGAGTGCCGCACCGAGATCGCGTACGGCGCGACCTACTGGCAGTGCAGTGTCTCGACCTGCAACCGCAGCCGCATGCCGCTCTACTTCTGCAGCGTGACATGCTGGGACAGCCACCTCGGCACGGTGCGCCACCGCGACGCCTACGCCGTCGAGGTCCGGGCGCCGTCGAAGGAGGCCTGGCAGCGCGAGCAGGCCGCGGCGGCCGAGGCGCCCCGCCCCGCCGCGCCCGCGCAGACGCCCGACCGGCCCGCGGTGTCGTCGGCGAGCTCGCATGGGTCACCGGCGCCGGTGCGTCGCGTCGTCGGAGACGCCTCGCCGTCGACGGCCGCCGCGGTCGAGGGCCACGTCCGCCTCGCCGAGGTCGCCGACAAGGACATCCTCGTCGTGGTCTCGAAGATGAAGAAGTACATCAAGGACCGCTCGGGCATGAACACCTCCGACGCCGTCGCCGACATCCTGTCGGAGCACGTGCGCGCGATCTGCGACGAGGCGATCCGCGCCGCCGCCCGCGCCGAGCGCAAGACCGTGCTCGATCGCGACGTGCCGCGCCCGCGCCGCTGACGCGCCGCGCCCGTACGCGGTGCCCCGTGGCCGGGGACGGCGCGCAGGCGTCGCAAGACGAGTAACGGCGCCGCGTGTTCGGCTCGTGAGAACGCGCCGAGGGCGCCTGTCAGCGGCGCACGGCGCGCGCGGTCGACAGCCAGAAGCCACCGAGCTCGCGCCACGTGGTCTCGATCGCGAGCGGCAAGTCCGATCGCACGTGGGCGATGCCCTCGTCGAGGACGTCGAGCTCGACCTCGGTGAACCCGACATAGCGGCGCACGAACGGATCGACCGCCTTGTAGATCGCCTCCTTGATCGAGAACCGCAGCGTGACGCCAGCGCCGCGATCGCCGCCACGATCGCCGCCGCGATCGCCGCCGCGATCGAGCAGGCTCGCGAGCTCGCGGGCGGTGAGGATCCGGCGCGCGATGTCCCCGCGAGGCGGCGCGGCTCGCTCGAGATCGATGCCGATGCGCGCGTCGGCCTGCGGTGCGATCAGCGCGGCCGCGCGCGTGCCCTTGTGACTGACCGAGCCGACCCAGCCCGCCGGCAACACCGGCGCGCCGCGGTCGTCGGGGAGGATCGGCGAGGCCGCGAGCTCGGGCGCGAGCTCGGCGAGCGCGGTGTGCAGCGCGGTGCGGCCGGCGACGAGCTCGCGACGACGCACCGGCGACAGCCGCTCGGCGTGCGCCCGCTCGGCGGCTGGCAGCGCGGCGAGCGCGTCCTCGACCGCGTCGTCGGTCACCTCGACGATCGCGCAGCGGCCGTGCGGGGTGGCGAGCAGGTCGACGAGCATCAGCTCGTTCTTGGCATGTCCGAGGCCTGGCGGTGAACCTGTCGAAAGCTGAACTCCCGACATCGCCAAGCTCGCGAGATCGCGGTGGTCGGACCACTGGCATGCGGGCCGCACGTGCGCTCGGTCCATGCTGCGCCTCGTCTGTCTCGTGACCCTCGCCACCGCGGCCGCGCTGGCCACCGGCTGCGCCGAGCCTCGCTCGCTGCTCGTGAGCCGCCCCGACGACGCGGGGCTCGACCGCGCGGTGACCGCGATGTGGGCGCACGAGATCCACGGCGTCGCACGCGACGGCGACTGGCTCCTGACGCGGAGCTACTACGCCCTCGGCGACGCGATCGCGAAGCTGACACCCGGCCTGGACCTGTCGCACGCCTCGGTCTACGACGCCACGCGCGACACGGTGATCGAGGCCGTCGGCGACGGCGTGCGCGAGATCCCGCTCGCCGAGCTGATCGCGCGCAACCACTACGTGGTCGTCGTGCGCCCGGCGAAGATGACCGCTGCCGAGCAGCGCGCCGCGCTCGACCGCGCGCGCACGCAGCTCGGGGCGGCGTTCGACAAGACCGGGCTGTT
>Ga0164243_10010189_pt1 | contig 13542 bp, 10 predicted proteins | sample OricompcompostOP_FD_108781 | JGI IMG/M metagenome (GOLD analysis project Ga0164243, IMG submission 108781) | Organic Plus compost microbial communities from Emeryville, California, USA - Original compost - Organic plus compost (OP) | ecosystem: Engineered > Solid waste > Mixed feedstock >... | reverse complement strand
TCGCTCGCGCGCGAGGTCGCCCCCGCGCAGGTGCGCGTCAACGCCGTCAGCCCCGGTCCGACCGAGACCGCCGGGCTGCGCGACGCGACCCCCGACGCGCGCGCGCTCGCCGGCTCCCGCACCTTGTTCGGCCGCCTCGGCCAGCCGGAGGAGATCGCCGGCGCCTGCCTGTACCTGCTGAGCCCCCTGTCCACCTTCGTCACCGGTCACGTCCTGCGCGTGAACGGCGGCGCCTTGCTGTGAGGAGGGTCCCGTCTTGTCCCGTTCCCTGCGGAGCGCCTGCGCGCTCCTGCTGTCCGTCGTCCTGACGCTGGCCGCCTCGGCGGCGGCGCGCGCCGTCACCGTCGGTGACGCGTACGCCACCGCCGGCGCCAACCAGTGCAGTTGGACGATCGGCACGGCCGCGACCGAGAAGGCGCTGACCTTCTCCGGCGGCACGTACACGCTGACCAGCTTCAAGAACAAGCTCGCCAGCCCGGTGCGCGACTACGTCGACGCGGGCACCGCCTCGGCCGAGGTCCGCTTCGACTGGGACGGCACGACGATCACGGGCGCGACGCCCGGCTGGTCGTGCGTCTCGGGCAGCGCCGCGAGCACGACCGTCGGCGGCGCCGCCGCGCTCCAGCTCGACGTGACGCTGACGCGCGCCGGCGGCCCGACGGTCGTGAAGCACTACGTGCTGCATCCGTCGACGTCGGTGATCCGCGAGTGGAGCGAGATCGGCAACGGCGACTCCGCCTCCCACACGCTCGCGCGCCCGTCGTTTTTGGAGCAGCACGTGATGGGCGACGAGACGGCCGACACGTCGCTGCGCTGGATGAGCGGCGCGCGCTCGACCGCCGGCTCCTGGGAGCTGCGCAGCAACCCGCTGTCGCCGACCTACGCGCGCACCTTCGACAGCTACGACAGCTGGAACTGCCCGGTCGACACGAGCGGGGTCCCGGAGTGGCGCGACGTCGCGACCTACACGGGCTCCGGTTACCTGGGGATGCGCGAGTGGCACGACTCGACCGGCGGCTACGTCTGGCCCGACGCGCAGCATCCCGGCCCGGCCAACGCGACCGCGCGCGCCTGGACGGCGCCGAGAGCCGGCACCGTCGACGTCACCGGCAGAGCGGCGAAGATGAACACCGACGGCAACGGCGTCGTCGTCAAGATCACCAAGAACGGCGAGACGGTGTGGGGCGCGAGAACGATCGCCGGAACCGACACGACCGGGATCGCGACGAACGTCTCCGGCATCTCGGTGGTCGCCGGCGACGTGATCCGCTTCGAGATCGCCAACAACGGCTCGTGGACCTCGGACGCGACGAGATGGGACCCGACGATCGCGTACACCGGCGGCGGCGCCTCGTACACCGCCTCCGCCGGCTTCTCCTCGACGCAGGGGGCCAACGGCTGGCGCTACCAGGACTTCGGCGGCGGCTCGGCCTGCCCGCTCGCGGGCTTCGCCGAGACCTCGCTCAACTACATCCCGTGGTTCTCGGTGTGGAACCGCGCCGAGCAGGACGGCGTCGCGATCGGCTTCGACTACTACGGCCGCTGGGCGATGGACGCCGGCAACCAGCACGGCGGGCCCGGCAGCCTCTCGCTCGCGATCCCCAACTACGAGACGGCGCTCGCGCCGAGCGAGTCGGTCACGACCCCGAGAGCGTTCACCTCCGTCTACGTCGACGACCTCGACGTGATGACCAACGACCTGCTCGACTGGCAGTACAGATACCTGTGGGACTACACCCGCAGCCCGTACTTCGCCGGCATCCGCATGCTCGGCTACTGGTACACCGGCTCCCAGTGGACCGGCTCATGGGACCAGGCCGGCACGCTGCAGAAGGTCTTCGGGATCGCGCCGCACCTGCAGTCGATCGGCGCCGACACCTACCACCGCGACAACGGCTGGTGGGACACGCCCGGCAACTGGGACGGCCCCGACTTCAGACAGTCGGTCGACTACCTCGGCGCCTCCGGGATGAAGCAGCTGACGTACATGATGGCCTACGACGCGAACACGGACTCGCGCGTCTACAGAGACCATCCCGACTGGTTCGCCAACGCCTCGCCGTGCGGCTACGCCGAGCGGCTGATCGACCTCACCAAGCCCGGCGCCGAGAGCTGGATGGGCGACCTGCTGATCGGCAAGGCGCAGGCATGGGGCGACTTCCAGTGGCGCAACGACGCCTGCCCGGTGCCCGACACCGCGGGCGCCCACCAGCTCGCCCAGGACCAGGCCTTCCGCCGTGTCCAGGCACGCTTCCTCGACACCCGCGCCGGCTCCGCGATCCAGGGCGTCGACTCGGGCGGCAACGACGTCTCGTGGGAGTTCATGCGGATGGCGTCGGGCTTCTCGATCACCGACCTGAACGGCTTCGACGCCCAGTACGACGCCTCGCGCCTGTTCGCCGGCGACAAGATGAGCGGCATCCCGGACCAGTGGAGCCCGGGCAGCTGCACGACCGCGTGGAACGCGCTGCTGATGTTCAACCCCGACTTCACCGGGGACACGAACGACCCGGCGAAGCTGACCTGCATGCGCAGGCTGGTCGAGAAGTACCGCTACATGCGCGACAAGGGGCTGGTCGGCCGGTGGGTCCACCAGTACCACCCCGACGCCACCGACAACGTCCGCAACTGGTACCAGCGCGTCAGCGGCGACAGAGCGTCGTCACTGGTGGTCTACAAGGGCTCCGGCAGCGGCGCGGCGGTGACCGTCTACCCGCGCGGCCTCGACCCGGCGACGACCTACGACGTCCGCTACGAGCTCGCCTCCGGCAGCGCGTCGCGCACCGGTGCCGACCTGATGGCCAACGGCGTCAGACTCGGCTCGGTCGCCAGCGGCGAGCTGGTCTGGATCGGCCTGCCCAAGCACCCGGGCGGCGGCCAGGACAGAACGGCGCCGAGCGCGCCGACCAACGTCCAGGCGCACGTCCGCACGCAGATGAACTGGGCCGGCGTCCAGGTCACCTGGGACGCCGCCACCGACGACAACTGGGTCAGCGGCTACGAGGTCTCGCTGCTGGGCAGCGTGCTCGGCGTCGTCTCCAAGGGCCGCTCCTTCTTCCACACCGGCGCGCTCGCCTCGCCGAACGCGCCGTACGTGGTGAAGGCAATCGACGGCGACGGCAACATGTCCGCGGGCGCCAGCCCCGGCGGCTTCACTGTCGACACGGTCGGCGCCGAGGACGACGACGCCGCCGTCACCTACACCGGCGCCTGGGACCACAAGAGCGACGTCGCCGACGCCTCCGGGCAGACGCTGTCGCGCTCCCAGGGCTCCTGCAACGACGCCTGCGCCGGCTTCTCCTCGACGCAGGGGGCGAACAACTGGCGCTACCAGGACAACGTGTCGGGCAGATGGCAGGACATCTCCGCCTACGCGGCGACCGGCGGCTACCTCGGCATGAAGGAGTGGCACGACGCGACCGGCGGCTTCGTCTGGCCGGCGGCCGAGCACCCCGGCTCGGCCAACGACACGGCCCGCACCTGGGTCGCGCCGAGAGCGGGCACCGTCAACGTGACCTCGAACGTCGCGAAGCTGGTGACCGGCGGCGACGGCGTCGTCGTGAAGGTGACGAAGAACGGCACGACGCTGTGGGGCCCGAGAGCGATCGCGGCCAACGACCTGACCGGCGTGGCGGCGAACGTCTCCGGCATCGCGGTCGCGGCCGGCGACGCGATCCGCTTCGAGGTCAACCGCAACGGCGACTACCAGTTCGACGCGACCGCGTGGGACCCGTTCGTGCGCTACACGACCGACCCGTCGCCGTCGACCGGCGCGACGGCGACGGCCTCGTGGACCTTCACCGGCAGCCAGGTGACCTACCTCGCCCAGCTCGCCCCCGACCTCGGGAAGGTGACGGTCAAGGTCGACGGCGTCGCGGAGACGACGCTCGACCTCTACGCCCCCGACGAGACCAACCACCAGGTCCCGGTCTTCGTCAAGACGTTCGACAGCGTCGGCAGACACACGATCGCGATCGAGCCGGCCGGGACGAGAAACAGCCGCTCCAGCGGCTTCGGGATCTCGCTCGACGGCTTCCAGGCGCTGACGAACGCGCCGACGGTCGTGCAGGAGGGCGACGCCTCGATCGCCTACGCGGGCGGCGGCTGGAGCAGCGCCTCCGGCGGCGGCGCCAGCGGCGGCGCGGCGAAGGTGACGAGCACGGCCGGTGACACCGCGACGGTCAGATTCACCGGCCGCCGGATCACCTGGGTCGGCCGCGTCTGCGACAGCTGCGGCAAGGCCGACGTGTCGCTCGACGGCAGCTTCGCCGCGCGGGTCGACACCTACGGCTACCGCGGGCCGAACGCCGGTCAGGTCGCGCTCTACCAGGCGACCTTCCCGACCAGCGGGCCGCACACGCTCACCGTCAGAGCGCTCGGCGCCCGCAACTACGACAGCAGCGGCGACACCGTCACGGTCGACGCCTTCCACGTGCGGCCGTGACGCGGGAGACGATGAGACCGCTGCTGCTGCTGACCGACGCCGACCGGTTCCCCTTCGACGAGGGGAACCGGAAGGCGATCGCCGCCGCGGGCGCGACCGTCGTCGAGCTGGCAGGCCACGATCCCGAGCGGATCGTGGCCGCCGGCGCCGGCGCCGCCGCGCTGTTCGCCTACCACGCGACGGTCGACGGCCCGCTGCTCGACCGCCTGCCGCAGCTGCGCGTGGTCGCCCGCTGCGGCAGCGGCTACGACAAGATCGACGTGCGAGCGGCGCGCGCGCGTGGGGTCGAGGTCGTCTACGTGCCCGACTACGGCACCGAGGACGTCGCCGACCACACGCTCGCGCTGCTGCTCGACTGCGCCCGCCGGATCGCGCAGTCCGACCGCGCGCTGCGCGCCGGGCGGTGGCTGCCGTACGCGCAGCTCGGCGCGATGCGGCGGCTGCGCGGCGCGACGCTCGGGCTGCTCGGCTTCGGCCGCATCGCCCGCGCGACCGCCAAGCGCGCCGACGCCTTCGGGATGGAGCTGCTCGTCCACGACCCCGGCGTCGACGACGTCGCGCTCGCGCAGGCCGGCGCCGGGCGCGCCGCCAACCTCTACGACCTGCTGGAGCGCTGCGACGCGCTCTCGATCCACCTTCCCCTCACACCCCAGACGCATCGGCTGATCGGCGCCGAGGAGCTGGCGCTGATGAAGCCCGGTGCGCTGCTCGTCAACACGAGCCGGGGCGAGATCGTCGACGAGGCCGCGCTCGCCGCGGCGCTCGCCGACGGACGCCTCGGCGGCGCCGGCCTCGACGTCTTCGAGGTCGAGCCGCTTCCCAATGACAGCCCCCTGATCGGATTGGAGTCTGCTGTGGTCACACCACACTCGGCGGCGTTCTCCGAGCAGGCGCTCGCCGAGGTGCGCGGTCGCGCGCTCGGCGACGCGCTGCGCGTGCTCGCCGGAGACCAGCCCCACGACCCGGTGCCGGTGCTCGCATGAGGCGCGACCTCTACCGCACGATGCGCACGATCCGCCGCTTCGAGGAGCAGATCGTCGACCTCGTCAACACCAACGAGATCGCCGGCGTCACGCACGAGTACATCGGCCAGGAGGCGGTCGCGACCGGCGTCTGCGCCGCGCTGCGCGACGACGACGTGATCACCTCGACCCATCGCGGTCACGGCCACGTGATCGCCAAGGGCGCCGAGGTCCGCCGCATGATGGCCGAGCTGCTCGGCCGCACGACCGGCCTCAACCACGCCCGCGGCGGCTCGATGCACATCGCCGACGTCTCGCTCGGCATCTACGGCGCCAACGGGATCGTCGCCGCCGGCGCCCCGATCGCGGCCGGCGCCGCCTGGGCCGGCGTGCAGGCCGGCAGCGACCGCGTCGCCGTCTGCTTCTTCGGCGACGGCGCCGTCAACCAGGGCGTCCTGCACGAGACGATGAACATGGCGGGGATCTGGAACCTGCCGGTCCTGTTCGTCTGCGAGAACAACGGCTACGCCGTCTCCTTCTCGCACGAGGAGGCGACCGCCGGCTCGCTCGTCGAGCGCGCCGCCGCCTACGGGATGGCCGCGGAGAGAGTCGACGGGATGGACGCCGAGGCGGTCCTCGCGGCGGCGGGCGAGGCGGTCGCGCGCGCCCGCTCCGGCGGCGGCCCGGCCTTCCTCGAGTGCGAGACCTACCGCTTCGTCGGCCACCACACCGCCGAGGCGACGATGGGCCTCGGCTACCGCACCGACGAGGAGGTCGAGCGGTGGCGCGAGCGCGACCCGCTGGCGGTGCTGGCGGCGCGGATGGGGGCCGCCGAGGTCGCGGCGCTCGACGCCGAGGTCGAGGCGCTGTTGGAGGAGGCGCTCGCGTTCGCGCGCGAGAGCCCGCGCCCGGAGGTCTCCTCCGCGCGCGACTTCGTCTACGCGAGCGGCCTGACGCCGCGTGAGGGGGTGGCCGTCTGATGGCCCGAATGCGCTACCAGCAGGCGCTGGCGAAGGCGCTGCGCGACGAGATGCTGCGCGACCCGTCGGTGTTCGTGATCGGCGAGGACGTGCGCGCCTCGCTGCGCGGCGTGACGAGAGGGCTCGCCGCCGAGTTGGGCGAGCAGCGGGTCGTCGACACGCCGATCTCCGAGCAGGCCTTCACCGGCTTCGCGATGGGCGCGGCGCTCGCCGGTCACCGCCCGGTGGTCGAGTTCCAGATCCCGTCGCTGCTGTTCACCGCCTACGAGCCGATCGTCAACCAGGCGGCGAAGTTCCGCCTGATGACCGGCGGCCAGGCGAAGGTGCCGGTGACCTACGTCGTGCCCGGCTCCGGCGCGCGGATGGGGCTCGCGGCGCAGCACTCCGACCATCCGTACGCGATGTTCGCGCAGGCCGGCGTCAAGACGGTCGTCCCGGCGACCGCCGCCGACGCCTACGGGCTGCTCGTCGCCGCGATCCGCGACGACGACCCGGTCGTCTTCTTCGCCCCCGCCGCCGCGCTCGGCGGCCGTGAGGAGGTCGCCGACGACCCCGAGCCGATCGCGCTCGGCTCCGGCCGCATCCACCGCGAGGGAAGCGACGTGACGGTCGTCGCCGTCGGCCACCTCGTCAGAGACGCGCTGAAGGTCGCCGACACGCTCGCCGAGGAAGGCGTCTCGGTCGAGGTCTTCGACCCGCGCACCGTCTACCCGTTCGACTGGGAGCTGCTGCGCACGTCGGTCGCGAAGACCGGCCGCCTCGTCGTCTTCGACGACACCAACCGCAGCTGCGGCCTTGCCGCCGAGGTCGTCGCGACCGCCGCCGAGGAGCTCGCCGCGCTGCTGAGATCCCCGCCGAGACGGGTCACGCGCGCCGACGCGCCGATCCCGTTCGCGGTCGAGCTGGAGCTCGCGCTGCTGCCGAGCCGCGACCAGCTGGCCGCCGCGGTCCGCTCCGTCGTCCCCGCCAAGACCGCCGAGGAGGCGCTGCGATGACCGACGTCCACATCCCGAAGATGGGCATGTCCACCGTCGAGGTCGAGATCCTGACCGTGATGGTCGCCGTCGGCGACCGCGTCGGCGCCGGCGACTCGGTCGTCGAGGTCGAGGGCGACAAGGCGACCTTCGAGGTCGAGGCCGGCGTCGACGGCGTCGTCGCCGAGGTGCTCGTCAGCGAGGGCCAGGAGTGCGAGGTCGGCGACGTCGTCGTGCGGATCGCGGAGGAGGCGGCGGCATGAGCCTCGCCTCCGGAGCCGTGCCGGCCGCCGCGGCCGGCCCGGCCGGCGGCCTGACCGGCGAGTTCGTCAGGGCCAACCGCACCCAGCGGCTGGTCGCGCGGCGGATGGGCGAGGCGAAGCGCGCCGCGCCCGAGTTCACCGTCGCGATCGACGTCGAGATGGACGCGGCGGTCGCGCTGCGCGCGCAGCTGAAGGCGCGCGCCGCGGCCTCCGCGGGGGAGCCGGCGCCGTCGCTCAACGACATGGTCGTGCGCGCCGCGGCGCTGGCGCTGCGCGACCACCCGCGCCTCAACGCCAGCTGGGACGAGGAAGCCGGCGGCTTCCGCCTGTGGGAGCAGGTCAACGTCGGCATCGCCGTCGCGGCCGGCGACCTGCTCGTCGTGCCGGTCGTGCGCGACGCCGACCGCAAGTCGCTCGCAGCCACCTCGGGGGAGGCGCGCGCGCTCGCGCAGGCCGTGCGCGAGCGCGCGATCGCGCCCGAGCAGCTCGCCGACGGCACCTTCACCGTCTCCAACCTCGGCATGTTCGGCGTCCGCCACTTCGAGGCGGTGCTGAACCCGCCGCAGGCGGCGATCCTCGCGGTCGGCGGGCTGCGCCCGGTCGCGCTGCCGCGCCCCGACGGCACGATCGCCGCCGTCCGGCAGCTGACGCTGACGCTCACCAGCGACCACCGGATCGTCTACGGCGCCGACGCGGCCGCCTTCCTCGCGCGCGTCCGGGAGCTGCTGGAGGAGCCGGCGGGCCTGTAGCCGCAGGCTGTGCGATCGGACCGGCGGGCGGCCCGCGGCTGCGTGCGCGCGCCGTCGCCGCTCAGCCGCGCCCGCCGTACGTCCGGGCGAGCACGCGCATCGGGATGCTCGCCCGCGACGACGGCGCGCCCGGCGCTCTCGCCGTCGCGTCGAGGCGGAAGCTGCGACCGGCCGAGCGGGCGGCCGGCACGACGTGGACGAGGAAGCTCGCCCGCTGGCCGGGCCGCAGCCGTCGGACGTCGCGGCAGAGCCGGCCGCCGCGGCGGAAGGCCCCCGGCGCGGAGGAGACGAGCAGCCCCGGCAGCGGGCGGTGGCAGAAGCGCACGAACCGCGCGCCCTGGCGGCCGGTCCCGATCGCGCTGACGCGGTAGGTGACGCGGTCCCCGACGTGGACGACGCGCGGCGCCGAGATCGCCGCCGCGACGCGCGGTCGCGGCAGCACGACGCGCAGGTGGGCGTTGTCGAAGTTGTTGCTCGCGTTCACGTCGGGCGTCGTCGAGGAGACCATCACGACGCTGCGCAGCGGTCGCGCCGCGTAGATCTGCGCGGTCGCGTTCACGATCACCGTCTGCCCCGGGGCGAGCGTGCCGAGCTTGCAGCGGATCGGGCGCCGTCTCGTGCAGTCTCTGCCGGTGATCGCGCGAGTGCTGCGACCCGAGGAGCCGGTGCCGCCGCTGATCGACAGCACGCGCGCGAGGGCGTTGGGATTGTTCGGGTCGAGCTGCGCGACCTCGCGCGCGACGGCGCCGACGGCCGGCACGTCGCTGACGTTTCTGACCCGGACCCGCACCGCGACCCTGCCGTTGCGCCGCACGACCCCGGGGACGATCCGCTCGGTGATCGCGAGGTCGGTCCCGCTGCTGACGACGACGATGCCGGGCCCGCTCGGTGTCGGCGGCGTCCCCGGCGGCACGACCGGGCCGATCGGCAGGACGTTCGGCTCTCTGGTCGGCGGCTCGACGGTCGGCGGCTCGACCGGCGTCGTCGCCGGGTAGTCGTTGACGACGTTGACGCGCTCGAGGTCGCCGTTGTGGATCGTCACCGGCGCCTGGTCGACGGTCGTCGTCGCCGCGCCCTTGGGGTCGGGCTCGGTGATCGTGTAGCGGTAGCCGCCCGGCAGCACGCCGATCGCGACGTCGCCGTCGAGGACCTGCCCCGGCACCGTCAGGTCGACCGTTCTGCCGAGCGGCAGTCTCACGTCGCGCGAGTAGCCGCTGTCGCCGCTGACGTGGACGGTCCACGTGCCGCTCGACGGCGCTGCCGCACCGGTCACCAGCTTGCGCAGCCGGATCGTCCCCTCGCACTCGGTCGTCGTCGTCTGCTCCCGGGCCGTCGCGCCCTCCGAGGTCGCGACGATGTCGTGGCTTCTCGACCCCTCTTGGACGGTGAAGAGGTGGTCGTGCTGGGCGGCGACGGTGAAGTCGCCCTCCTGCGCGCTCAGGCGGTCCTCCCAGTGGACCGTGCGAGCGCTGTCGCGCGTGTTGCGCAGCCGCATCGCGACCGTGTCGGCGATCGGGTCGACGCACAGCGACGTGAGCACCAGCGGTCTCGCCTCCGGCGTCACCTCCTCCGGCGGCAGGCAGCCGGCGAAGTGGTGGTCGCGGACCGTGCCGCCGCCGGTCAGCGATCTGCCGATCACCTGTCCGTACAGCTGCGTGTTGCCCTCCAGCCGCACGTCGGCGAACGGCGCCAGCACCGAGCCCTGCCAGGCGAGCCCCGGACCGATCTGGACCGTGGTCGCCTGGGGGAAGTTCCACAGCGTCGCGTCGCGCAGCGCGTTCAGCTCGGCGCTGGGGTGGTCGCCGAGCTGCTGGTAGCCGCCGCCGTCCCAGAACTCGACGCTGACGGTCTGCACGTCCTCGGCGGTGCTGTAGGTCGAGCCGGTCACGTTGACGATCGTCGTCGCGCCGGTCGGCACTCTGATCAGGATCCGCTGGGCGCTCTGCAGCGTCGTCGCGTCGATCGTGAAGACGTTGCGCTCGGCGTCGGTGCCGATCAGCTCCATCGCTCCGTAGGTCGGGCCGCTGATCGTGCCGTTCGGCGTGAGCTGGCCGAGCGCGTCGGAGCGCACCTCCTGCTCGGTCATCTCGTCGGCGATCGAGAACGGCGGGTCGGCTCTCGTCAGCGTCCCGTTCGGCGTCGGCAGCGAGCCGGTCAGCGAGCTGCCGTAGATGCCGCTGCCGTTGGGCAGCTGCGCGTTGCTCGCGGTCAGCGCGCCGCCGACGATCACGTCGAGCCGGCCGGAGTCGGCGCTCTCGGCGACGCCGGCCGCCCAGTTGCTGACGTTCGCGCTGCCGCCGACCGCCAGCCGGCCCTCCAGCTGCGTGTTGGAAGCTGTGTAGCTGTCGCGCAGGAAGACGCTGTAGTCGGCGGCGACGCCGAGGCCGCCGCACTCTGCGCGCGCGGACGGTCCTCGCTGCCCGCCTGCGGAGGCGACGACCGCGAGCCCGGCGATGAGGAGCGCGACTGCTCCGGCGATGGCGGCCATCCGGCGCACGTGTCGCCGGTATCGCCGCTCGGGTGGGGTCGTCAAACGTCGAGTGCGCCCGCCCGCGACGCTGCGCGGACGCTGCCCGCGGCCCTACTCGGAGACGGCGTCGAAGGTCAGCTGGCCGGCGAGCGGCTCGGGCGGCGGCTCGAGCGCGCTGCGCTCGGCGTCGAACGCCTGCACTCTGGCGAGCTTGCGCTCCTTGGCGGCGAGCCTGCGCTCCAGTCTCGCGACCTTCGCGTTGAGCTGTCTGCGCTCGGCGTCGAGTCGGTCGACGTGCGCGATCGCGCCGTCGAGCGCGGCGGTCAGCTCCCGGCGCGCCGCCGTCCGCGCGGCGTCGCGCGCCGCCGCCGCAGCCGCCTCCCGGCGGCTCGCCTGCTCGTGCAGCCGGTTGAGGCCCAGCAGCGCGCCGCCCGACGCCAGCAGGCCGAGCACGAGTGCGGGAAGGCTCAGGTCGACGACGCCGGTCAGCCCGCCGAGCGCGACGAGCGCCAGCCCGCCGAGCAGCGTCGCGAGCGCATGGCCGGCCCAGCGGTCGGCCGCGGTCGTGGCGGCGGGCCGCTCGCCCTCGGCCGCCCAGCGGTCGGCGGCGGCGCCGACGGCGGCGAGGTCGTCGTGGTGGTCGGTCTCAGACATCGGCGAGGGATCGTACGCGGCCGGCCGGCGGGGAGCGGGCCGCCCCGGCTACCGCTCGCCGAACATCTCTCTGGTGACGGCGAACTGCTCCGCGAGCAGTCGCAGCGCCCGTCTGAGGTCGTAGGCCTCGATCGCCTCGACCAGCGGCGTGTGGACCGACAGGATGCGGGTGAAGTGCTGCTCGGGGTCGCCCTCGACGAGGCGGCGGTTGCCGATCGTGATGACGGTGTGGATCACCGGCGCGAGCGCCAGCCACGCCTGCGTCAGGAAGCGGCTGCCGGAGAACTCCAGCAGCGTGCGGTGGAAGTCGATGTCGAGGTCGACGAGCCGCTGCGTCGAGGCGCCCTCCTCGCGCACCGCCTCGAAGGCGGCGCGGATCGGCGCCGTGTCAGCCTTCGCTCTGATGCCGCGCCGCAGCGCGGTCGACTCCAGCTCGTAGCGGACCCCGACGAGGTCGTGCAGGTCGGCCTCCGAGAAGCCGACCGCGACCGAGCGGCCGTTGGGCTGGGTGCGCACCAGCCCTTCGCCCTCCAGCACGTGCAGCGCGTTGCGGATCGGGCCGCGGCTGACCGACAGCTGCTCGGCGAGCCGCGCCTCGACCAGCGGCGCGCCGGCCGGCAGCGTCCCGTCGACGATCGCCTCGCGCAGGATCGAGGCGACCCGCCCCGAGTAGACGCTGCGCTCGAGCTTGACCGCGTGCTGCCCGGGCGTCCCGGTTCCCGGTCCGGCGGCGTGGCGCCCGAGGTTGAGGCTCGTCATCAGGTCGGTCGGCTCCTTCGTCATGCGGCGGCGGTCGCCTCCGCGGGTCGCAGCTCGATGCGCTCGCCCAGCTCCAAGATCCGGGTCGCTGGTCCGCCGAGCTTTTCACACGCGTCGGCGAACTGGCGCGGGTCGAGCGTCGGCTTCCCGTCCGGCGCGTGGCCGGGGCCGTAGCCCTCTGGCGCCCACATGCCGTAGTGGCACGGGATCGCGACGGCGGGCGCGAGCTGGTGGGCCATCAGCGCCGCCTCCAACGCGTGCATGCAGCCGCCGCTGCCGTTGGCGACGAAGATCCCGACGTCGAACGGGCCGCGCTCGTGGACGGCGAGGCAGCGCGGGTCGTACTCGGTGTCGCCGCTGTGGAGGATGCGGGTCCCGGCGACCTCGACGACGAACGCGAGCGCGTCCTCGGTCAGCCACCCTCTGACCTCGTGGCGGGCGTAGTGGCCGTGGAGCGTGAACGGCCCCAGCTCGACCGTCTCGCCGCGTTCGACGCAGACGATCCGCTCCGGCGCGACGCCGCGCCCGACGAGCCGCGAGACGATGCTCGACGGGCCGGTGAAGACGGCGTCGGGGTTCGACTGCGCCAGCGCGGCGCAGGTGGTCAGGTCGAGGTGGTCGTGGTGGCTGTGGGTGATCGCGACGACGTCGGCGCGGGTCTCCGCCGGGTCGAGCGGGATCGGCGCGACGCGCGGCAGCCCCAGCTCCTCGAGCGCGAACTCCGACAGGTACGGGTCGAGCAGCAGCAGCTCGCCGCCCGGCGCCTCGATCGCGTAGCCGGCCTGGCCGATCCACGTCAGCCCGACCGCGCCGCTCTCGTCTGCCATCACCACGCCTCCGTCATTGGAAACTGTTACCTGTTCACACTGTAACGGCCGCAGCGCCACCGCGCACGCCGACCGCCGCGCCCGCCCGCCTGGCCCGCAGGCGCTGGTCGCCCAGCGACCGCAACCCGCGGCTGATCGCGCCTGCGCGCGCCGCCGCCGCGGTCAGGCGAGCGCGTCGAGGCGCTGGGCCAGGCGGCTGTGGCGGCGGCCGGCGTCGGTCGTGCGCGCGGCGCGCGCGACCATCTCCGGCGTGCCGACGACGATCGTCGCGACCGTCGAGCGGGTGATCGCCGTGTAGAGCATCTCGCGTCGCAGGAACCGCCCGCCCGCGGCCGGGTGGGCGACGACGATCGCGATCGGCAGCTCGATCCCCTGGCCGCGGTGGACCGAGCAGGCGTAGGCGAGCTGCAGCTGCCCGACCTCGGCCGGCGGGATCCGCACGACCGCGCCGCCGTCGACG
>Ga0164243_10010188_pt1 | contig 13542 bp, 10 predicted proteins | sample OricompcompostOP_FD_108781 | JGI IMG/M metagenome (GOLD analysis project Ga0164243, IMG submission 108781) | Organic Plus compost microbial communities from Emeryville, California, USA - Original compost - Organic plus compost (OP) | ecosystem: Engineered > Solid waste > Mixed feedstock >... | reverse complement strand
GGCACTGAAAGACCTGCTTGGCGGCGAGGTCGACATGCAGTTCGAGAACATGCCGACTGCTCTGCCGCATTTGAGCAGCGGGCGCGTGCGACCACTCGCGGTGACGACGAAGGCGCGGAGCGCTCTCCTTCCGGAGCTGCCCACCATGGAGGAAGCGGGCCTGAAGGGTTTCGAGGCCGCCCCTTGGTATTGCTTTGTCGCGCCCGCCAAGACGCCGGCGCCGGTCATCGCGCGGCTGCACGCTGAGCTCGAAGCGGCCATGCAGAAGCCTGAGGTCGCGGCCCTGCTGGAGCGAGCCGGAATGGCCAGACTGAAGATGACGCCCTCCGAGCTCGGCGCGTTTATGGCGGCAGAGAACCTGAAGTGGAAAGAGATCGTCGAGAAGTCGGGCGCAACGGTCGACTGACGTGAGAGTGGGGGCGACGTGAGCTTTCAGCTGAAGGTCAATGGGGTGGAATATCGTGCCGACGTGCCAGCGTCGACCCCACTCGCCCAAGTGCTGCGCGACGAGTGCGGTCTTCGCGGGACCAAGCTCGGCTGCGGTCAAGGCGAATGCGGCGCGTGTTCGGTTTTGATGGGCGGGCGCGTGGTGTGCTCATGCCTGACTCCGGTATGTCGTGCTGCCGGGCAACCGATTACCACGATCGAAGGCATCGCGCCCAATCGGATCGGGCGAGGCGACGTTAGCGTTGAGGACAGCCTGCATCCGGTGCAACAAGCCTTCATTGACCATGGCGCATTGCAGTGCGGCTTCTGCACGCCAGGCATGGTGATCGCCGCCTGCGCCCTTCTTGCGCGACATCCGGACCCAACGGAGGAGCAGGTGATCGACGGTCTGACCGGGAATCTGTGCCGATGCACCGGGTACCGAAAGATCATTGACGCTGTCCTCGATGCGGCCAAGCGGAGGCGAGCGACATGAGGGGCGTGGCATTGAAGCCCACACTGGAGCGTTCGGACGGAAGTCGCCTGGTTGAGGCACGGTCGAAAGAGGTCGGACGCCGCGTGGCGCAGCATGGCGCGCGCGGGCGTGTCCGCGGCGAGGCGGCTTACACGCACGACGTCGCCTTGCCGGGAATGTTGTATGCCGCCGTGTTGCGTAGCACGCAAGCGCACGCGCTCATCAAGTCGTTGCGCATCGAGCGTGCGCAGGCCGCACCCGGCGTGCGCGCCGTCATCACCGCGAAAGACTTCCCCGGCATCAAGTACGTCCATTTCGGCGCGAAGTACTCGGACCGCTATCCGCTGGCGGTCGACCGGGTGCGATTCGTCGGTGAAGAAGTTGCTGCCATCGCAGCCGACACGCTGGAGCAGGCGATCGATGCAGTGCGACTGATTGACGTCGAGTACGCTCCGCTCCCCGCGCTGATGACACCGGATGAGGCGATGGACGCCAACGCCGTCGACATACATTGGGGTGATCTGACGGCCGCCGGCAAGAACCTGGCCCAGGCGCGCAACCTGGACTACGGCGACCCGCGCGCCGCCTTTGCCCGGGCTGCTCATGTCTTTGAAGACGTTTATGAACACGGGATCGTCGTGCCGGGATGCATGGAGACGAACGGCACCGTTGCAGCCTTTGACTCTGAGAGTGGTGTGTTGACGCTTTGGACCGCCACCCAAGCGCCATTTTTCGTGCGCAAAGAGGTCGGCCATGTCCTCTCAATCCCGATCGATAAGATCCATGTGCGCAGTGTGGAGGTCGGCGGCGGCTTCGGCGGAAAATCCAAGGTCTGCGAGCAGGAAGCGATCGCGGCGTTGCTGGCCATCCGGACCGGCCGCCCCGTCAAACTGACGCTCGATCGTACCGAGGAGTTTTTGAGCGGCAAAACGGATCATGCAAAGCGTATGAGCCTGAGGACCGCGATCGACGCACAAGGCAACATCCTTGCGCGCTCGATGTCGGTTGTGATCGACAACGGCGCATATACCGCGTTTGGGCCGGTATATATGGCAGCCTGTCGTGCGCGCACCGCATGTCTGTACCGCGTGGGCGCTGCTCACTACGATTCGAAGCTCGTTTACACGAACAAAGTTCCGGGCGGGCAGTACCGCGGCATGGGCGCGCCGCAAACCATCTGGGCGATCGAGTCGCAGATCGACGAGATTGCCGAGCGGCTGGGGATCGACCCGCTTCAATACCGAATTCAGATCGCGAACCGTGAGGGGGATACAACGCCCCTCGGATGGAAGATCACAAGCTGTGCCCTCGCCGAATGCCTGGCTGAGGTTGGCAGGCGCATCGGCTGGGCGGAGAAGCGACGCAATCCCAAGCCGTGGCGCGGCGTCGGCGTGGCGTCGATGATCCATCCCAGTGCGGGCGTTCTGTACGAGGAGGGCAACTACTCCAACACGCGCATCGAGCTCGACGCCTCGGGCCGCTACAAGCTCTACACCCAGACCTCGGATACAGGCACTTGGCAGAATACGGTGCTCGCTCAACTCGCGGCCGATGCGCTGGGGGTACCGAATGAAGAGGTGACGGTCTGTCATATGGACACCTATGCCGCGCCGCCTGATCTGGGCAGCGCGGCTTCACGCGTAACGTTCGTCACCGGCAATTCCGCCGTGCGCGCCGCAACGTCCCTGCGTGAACGTCTCACGAAGCACATCGCGGCTCTATGGAACTGCGCACCATCGGCCGTGTCCCTGGCAGCCGGTGAGGCATTTGATACCAGCAATCCGGGCCGCCGCCTCAATCTCCGCGACTACGTCGCTGAGCACGGGCCGCAGGTCTGCGACGGCTACTACACTGTTCCTGCGCAACGTCCGGACCCGGAAACCGGATACGGAAACTACGCGGCCGCTTACACGTTCGGTGCGCAGGCAGTGGAGGTGGAGGTTGATCCGAATACCGGGCGCATTACCATTTTGAAGATCGTGGCAGCGCAGGACGTCGGAAAGGCCATCAATCCGACTGCGATCGAAGGTCAAATGCATGGCGGAATCCTGCAAGGCATCGGCATGGCGTTGCAGGAGGAGCTGGTCTACGCGGACAATCGTCCGGTCAACGCCAACTTCCTGAACTACAGGATTCCGCGCATCGGCGATGCACCGCCGATTGAGGTCGCCATCATCGAGTCGAATGAACGGGAGGGGCCTTTCGGCGCCAAGGCCGCGGGCGAGCCGTCGATCAACCCGACCGTCGCAGCGATCGCCAACGCAGTCGCGCACGCGACGGGCATCCGGTTCAAAAGACTTCCGCTCTCGCCTGACCACGTGCTGGCAGAGATCGTAAAGCGGGAGGGGCGTAAGCTCGACCTGAAGCCGCACAAGCGTCCTCACAACCTGCATGTCGCTGCAGTTCGCAGCCTCTACCCGTCGCTCGTCTTCCCGACGTTGCGCAAGGTCGGCACCAAGTTCGCCAAGATGCCCAGAAAGGGGGTTCGGCCGGAAATTGTCCGCGCCAAGGATCTGAACGATCTTCTTCAGAGCCTGGTGCCATCGGAGCGCAAGGTCCGCATCCTCGCCGGCGGTACGGACCTGTTGGTCGGCATTAAGCAGGGCATCTACGATCCAGACCTTCTTATCGACGTCGGAGCCGTAGGCGAATTGCGCGGCATCAGTGTGGCGGAGGGCGCGCTGCGGCTGGGCGGCGCGACCCCGCTGTCCGAAGTGGCGGACTCCGATGTCGTGAACCGGCTGCTGCCCATGTTGGCGCATGGAATACGGCGTATTGCCACCCCGCAGATTCGCAACATGGCGACCGTCGCTGGAGATCTGTGCCAGGAGAAGCGTTGTTGGTTCTTCCGAAGCGCGCTGCCCTGCTACAAGCATGGCGGTACGACGTGTCCATGCTTTGCGGTTCTCGGCGACAATCGACATCACTCCATCATCGGCGCGTCGCGTTGCGCTGCACCGTGCCCGGCCGATCTGGCGCCAATCCTGACGGCCCTGGACGCTCGTGTGGTGGCCGCTTCACGTGAAGGCACCCGTCACATCCGCCTGGAAGAATTCTATCAGTGGTCTGGCCTCACACATCTCCGGCCAGACGAAGTCCTGCTACGCGTTGAGATCCCCGTGGTGCCGAACTCTACCCAGACATTCGAGAAATTCGCGATCCGCAAAGGAGACTTTGCCGAAGCGTCGGTGGCCGTGCGATTGCTTTGGGAACAGGACCGCGTCATCGATGCGCGCATTTCGCTCGGCGCGGTGTCCCCTCTGCCGATGCGTGCCACCGAAACCGAAGCACATCTGCTGCGGCATGGGGTGTCCCTCCAGTCGGTCCGCGACGCCGCAAGGAAGAGCGTATACGGCAGCCTTCCGTTGTCGGACAACGGCTACAAGACCCATCTGTTGGCTGAACTTGCCGAGCGAGCAATCCGGAGCGCGGTGGAAGAACGATGAGCGCGATCATGTACTGTGGTGAGGTGGCACCATGCCATTGACTCTTTCATTGGTGGATGGCTGGCGACATCTGCTGGACCTCTGCAAGGTCCATTCGGCCGAGAGCGTCATCATGTTGGTGGGGGAGTCTTCGCATCCTGACCACGTGGCTGCCGCGAAAATGGCGCTGACCATGATTGGAGCGCCGACAGCGATGCTTCAGCTCGGCGAGGCGCGCCGGCCGCGCAACGACGGGCAGCTCATCGCGCTCGGGCCGACGGCGTTGGCCGGTAACCGTGCGGCGATCGCCGCCATGAAGGAAGCGGACATCATCGTCGACCTCTTCGGCATGTACCGCGGAGCAGAGCAAAGAGAGATCCAGGCAGCGGGCACGCGGGTGATCCTCGTTAAGGAGCCGCCCGAAACCTTTCTGCGCCTTCTGCCCACCGCCGGTGACAAGCGGCGCGTCGAAGCGGCGCAGCGACGCCTGCAGAGCGCCAAGACGATGCGCGTCACGTCCAAAGCAGGCACAGATCTTCGGGTCGAGCTGGGTGAGTTTCCCTGCCTGACGCAATACGGTTTCACCGATGAGCCGGGGCGTTGGGATCATTGCCCAAGCACGTTCGTCGCCATCTGGCCCAATGAGCTGAGCTCCCAGGGCACAGTCGTGCTGGCGCCTGGCGACATCATCCTGCCATTCAAGTCGTACGTGCGCACGCCAATCAAGCTCACGATCCGCGACGGGTTCATTCGCGAGATCGATGGCGACTTCGACGCACATTATCTACGGGAATACATGGCGGGCTTTAAGGACCCGGAGGGCTACGCAGTCGCGCATCTCGGGTGGGGCCTCGGTCGGCGAGCACTTTGGACGGCCCTGGGTCTGCAGGACAAGGTGCAGACCAACGGGATGGATGCGCGCTCGTTCTACGGCAATTTCATGTTTTCGACCGGGCAGAACGCAGACATCGGGGGCAAACGCCATACCGCATGTCATTTGGATATCCCGATGCAAGGATGCTCGGTTTTCGTCGATGGCGACGCAATGGTGATCGATGGCGACGTCGTCGCCGAAGACCAGAAGGTGCTTGAGTAGTGCGTGACCGGGAGCTTGTGGTCCTGGACGTTGTTGCCGGGACGGTGATGGAGACCCAGTCCGGCCTCCAGATGACGCGGCCGCGAATCTATGGAGCGCTGGCCGGTCCGCGGCGTGGCCGCATCGGCGCCATCATCATACATCCAACCAGCAATTTCATGGACCATTACCTCATGGAGCCGTTTGCCGAAGCCGGCATTGGCCTGTTGGGGTTGAACACGCGCTATGTCGGTAACGACAGCGTGCTGATCATGGAGCGCGCCATCCAGGATCTGGGCGCGGGCATGAAATTCATGCGCGAGCGTTTCGAGAGCGTGTTCTTGATCGGCTATTCCGGTGGTGCGGCGCTCACCTCGTTCTACCAGGCCGAGGCCGAGCACCTGACGATCAAGGACACGCCGGCGGGTGATCCGATCGCGATCAAACCCGAGGATCTGCCCCCGGCGGACGGGATTGCGCTGATGGGGGGGCATCTCGGTCGCTCGCGTCTCCTGCGCGACTGGCTCGATGCGTCCGTTACGGACGAGCGGGATCCGCTGTCGCGCGACCCATCGCTCGACATTTACGATCCGGCCAATACGCCACCTTTTTCACGCGACTTCGTCCAGCGGGTGTGCGCGGCACAGCAGGCCCGGAGCGATCGAATCACGGCGTGGGTCAAGCAGCGCCTCGCGTATCTGCGTGCGCTTCCAAACGGTCCGAGGGACGAAGCGATGATCGTCTATCGGACTTATGCGGATCCGCGTTTCGTTGACTTGTCCATTGACCCGAATGACCGCAGCCCCGGCGGAAACCGGGGCAACGATCCGCGCGAGATGAACTACGGAGTCAGCAGCTTGGGGCGATATTCATCCCTGACGAGTTGGCTGTCGCAATGGTCGATGGAGTCGCGTGCCGACGGACCGACGAACATCGCGCGTACGAGCGTGCCCGTGCTGCATCTCGAATTCACGGCCGACGGCTCGGTGTTTCCCAGCGCCATACGCGAATGGTCAGAAGCGATCCGCAGCAACGGGCGCGCAAACCGCGAGGAGTTCCATCGCATCGAGAAAGCGACCCACTACTTGAAGGGCCAGCCAGAATTGATCGCACGTGTCACGGATCTATGTGTCGGTTGGGCTCGCAGCCTGAGACCGACAGCCTAATACTACGAGAAACGGAAGGAGCAGTTATGCAGTCGTCTGAAATCAAGGTGCTCAAGAAAGCCAAGCCGCAATTCGACACGAGCGTGCTGGCGGCGACCAAGAAGCCGATTCAGATCGCGCACCATGCGCCAGGAGACATCTATGCCAGCCCGGAGATATTTGCTCTGGAGAAGGAAAAGCTGTTTATGCAGGATTGGCTCTGCGTGGGCCGGGAGGAAGAGGTCGCCAATAAGGGCGACTACATGACCCACAATGTGATGGGCGAGCCTATCCTCATCGCTCGAAATGAACAGGGCAAGATTGGTGCCTTCTATAACCAATGCCGGCATCGGGGCGTGGAAGTAGCACAAGGCGCGGGTAACACCCGGCGCTTCATGTGCCCCTATCACGCCTGGACGTATGACTTGAATGGCCAGCTTGTCGGTGCGCAGTTCATGCAGGAGACGGAGGGCTTCGATCTCAAGAACTGCCGCTTAAAGACACTGAAGTGCGAAACCTGGGCAGGATGGATCTACATCAGCTTCAACCCTGATATTGGCCCCCTGGCAGATCACGTGTCGTTTCTCGAGGACGCCTTTGGCGAGCTGCGCCAGCAGGATTGTGGTCTGGCATATAAGTTCACACTGAAGATGAACTGCAATTGGAAGTTCGTGTATGAGAACCAGCTCGACAACTATCATGTTGGCGTGCTGCACGCGGCAACCGTGGGACGGCACCAAGTGTCATCGGACCGAAAGTTCAATCTCAGGCCGAATGGACGCCTGAGCGTCGACTATGGGTCCCGCCCGACTACGCCCGACGGCGTCTCGCTGTTTGGCAAGATGCCGTGGATGGCGCATCAGCCAGATACCTTCGCACGTACCGGCTTCCTGCCGCCCAATATGACAATCTTGTCGCGCATGGATATGTACCGGCCCTTTGTGCATTGGCCGCTCGCACCGGACAAAACGATTTCCTATGGCTATTTCCTTCTGCCGAAGGAGAAGCTGGCGGATCCGAAACTTCAGGAAAAGATGGCCGTCTACGTCGAATACCTCGACAAGGTTCTCAATGAGGATCGCTCGATGGTGGAATCCATGCAGCGCAACATGTCGACCAGGGGCTATGAGCCGGGCCGCTTCTCGACAAAGGAGGCATCACTGCATCACATGATCAATTATTACCTCGAGCGCGTTTTCGGCTCGTAAGGAAAAGTGAGCGGCGAGTGAACTTCCTTCTACTCGTGGCAACCATGACAGGTACCGCAGAGCTGGTTGCCGAGGACGTGCGCGATCAGCTCAGTGGTCATGAGGTTTCGCTGGTGCTGGCGGAGCAAGCGAGCGCAGCGCAGGTTGCAGCAGCGGACAACCTGATCGTCGTATCGAGCACGTACGGCGACGGGGAGGTGCCCGAACCAGCGAAACCGCTGTTCTCAGCGCTTGCAGATGGCGATGTCGGCTTGGGAAATGTGCGTTTCGGCGTCATCGCCCTCGGCGACCGCTCCCTGTACGCCCAGACGTTTGCACAGGGCGGGCGCCAGTGGGATGCCATGCTGGCCAGCAAAGGCGCGGTGCGGGTGGTGGAGCTTCTTGCCGTGGACAGTTCGTCAGGTGTGGACACGGCGCAAGAAACCGCAGACTGGCTGAGCCGCTGGCCGAATGCGTCGATAAGGGGGGCAGCGTGAGCGATGGGGCGGAGAGCGCGGCTCTCGCAGTGGCAATCGTCGGCAGCGGTCCGGCCGGTTTCTATTGCGCGGATGCCCTGTCCCGTTTGTCAACACAAGCGCGGATTCACATTTATGAGCGATTGCCGCAACCATACGGGCTGCTCCGCTATGGCGTGGCTCCGGATCACCTCGCCACCAAGTCACTGAGTCGCGTCTTCGCACGCGTCATGCAGAGACCGCGAATGCGATTCTTCGGCAACGTGACCGTCGGAACAGACATCAGCCTGTCTTCGCTCGAAGACGCCTACGATGCGGTCATCGTCGCGGCCGGCGCCGCGGAAGGCAGGCGTCTTGGGATCGTGCGTGATCCGGCGTGCCTGTCGGGCACCGCCTTGGACTTCGCCCACTGGTTCAATGGTCATCCGCACGCTCGGGCGCTGCCGGCGCACCGGCCAATCCGGCACGTCTGCATTGTCGGCAACGGGAATGTCAGTCTCGACGTCGCGCGCGTCCTTGCGCGTCCGAATGACATGTTGCAGCGGCTGGGAGTCCCGCTTCCGCCGCTGCAATGGCATAAGAGCCTCGATTTGAAGGAGATCCGAATCGTCGGCCGTAGCGTAGCCACACAAACCCGTTTCTCGCCAGCGGAGTTGCGGGCTCTCGCGGGTCTGGACGGGTTTCGGCCAGTCGTTTGCCAGGCCGATGTGTCTTTGCGGGAAGAGAAGACGAACGAGTGCCTGCAAGTACTCCGCGAATGGGCGTCCGCTCCAATCGGCACTGGACGGCCCATCAGATTTTCGTTCGGCATGGTCCCGGAACGCCAGACCACCAACAGCCTCATATGCCGGGATGCGAGCGATCGAATACACGAGTTCGACTGCGACCTGTTGATCGAGGCGATCGGTCAGCTGCCGGCTCGTGTGGCCGGGCTCGCATTCGAGCCGGCGTCCGGAGCCGTGCCGCATGAGCGCGGGCTGGTGCACGGACGAAAGGCAACGTTTGTCGCGGGGTGGTCTGCGGGGCGACAGCTCAATATTCCACTGATTCGCGAAGAAGCTCGGGAGTTATCGGAGCGAATCGTGAAACAGATCGCTCCCGCAGGTTTGAGGGGGAACAGCAAAGTCGACCAGCTGGTGAGGGCGCTTCCCTCATGCGTCGTTACGTGGACGGACCTGTCGAATGCGGCGGCCTGACCCCTTCGACAATGCAGATGCGGGTGGGCGCACCGTTCCAGATGGCCTGAAGGATCTAATCGGAGGCTTGATGCTATAGGATGTCGGGGAAACCGGTACATGTTGAGCGAGCTGATCACGCCGCCGGCTGCACAGCGAAAAGGCTCTTGAGCGCGCAATAGGGTGCATTGTGGGCGGATCCGGGCTCAGTCTTCGGAGCGCCGATCACCGTCGCCATGGCGACGTCGGCATGCGGCGGCATCTCGTCGGGCATCGTACGAAAAGCAAGAAGAGTGTACTTCTCAGGGGGAACGGGCGTGGGCTTATTGCGAAAACAGGATTTCTGGGCCGGACTGCTATTCATTGCGTTCGGCGCTTCGGCACTATGGATCGGATCGGGGTATAAGGTCGGAACCCTGCAGCGGATGGGGCCTGGCTATTTTCCAGTGCTACTGGGCACGATCCTGTGTGGACTCGGGCTGGTGATTGCGTTCCGCGGCGCGGCTGCGTCGACGACGACATTGTCGCGTGGTGCGCTTCGGCCATTCCTGGTTTTGATTGCGATCGTGGCCTTCGCTGTCTTGCTGCCAAAAGGCGGGCTCGTCCTCGCGTCACTGGCGCTCGTCGTCATTAGTTCTCTGGCAGGACACGAGTTCAGACCCAAGGAGGTCGTCATCACCGCCGCAGTGCTGATCGTGTTCTCTGTCGTCGCCTTCGCTTGGGGGCTCGGCCTCCGGTTCACGATTTGGCCGCAGTGGAGCTGAACACATGGAGCTGATTGGCCATCTCCTAACGGGCATCGGTGCGCTGACCCCGATGGATTTCGTCTACTGCCTCATCGGCGCGCTGCTCGGCACCTTGATCGGGGTGCTGCCCGGCATCGGTCCTGTGGCGACGATTGCGATGTTGCTGCCGACAACGTTCAGCCTATCGCCGGTCGGCGCGCTCATCATGCTCGCAGGAATATACTACGGCGCGCAGTATGGCGGCTCGACGACCGCGATTCTGGTCAACCTCCCCGGCGAAAGCTCGTCGGTCGTCACCTGCCTCGACGGTTACCAGATGGCGCGGAAAGGGCGGGCGGGGGCCGCACTTGGCATCGCCGCGCTCGGCTCGTTCTTCGCCGGCTGCGTCGCCACCCTCATTATCGCGGTCTTCGCCCCGCTATTGACGGAGGTCACCCTGAGCTTTGCCGCGCCCGAGTATTTCTCGTTGATGGTTCTCGGGCTCATTAGCGCAGTGGTGCTGGCCAGCGGCTCATTGCTGAAGGCCGTGGCAATGATTGTGCTCGGTCTCTTGTTGGGCATAGTTGGCGCCGACGTCAACTCGGGTATGGAGCGCTTCACGTTTGATGTTCCTGAACTCGCGGACGGCATCAGCTTCGTCGTCGTCGCCATGGGGGTTTTCGCGTTCACGGAGATCATCGTGAACCTTGAGAGCGGCCATAAGCGCGAGGTACTAGCGTCGAATGTACACGGCTTGCTGCCGAGTTGGGGCGAGATCAAGCAGTGCATTTGGCCGGTGCTTCGCGGCACCGGTTTGGGCTCTTTGCTCGGCATACTGCCCGGCGGCGGTGCGATCCTGTCGTCATTTGCGGCGTACACTTTGGAGAAAAAACTTGCCAAGGATCCGACGCGCTTCGGCCAAGGGGCGATCGAGGGCGTGGCGGCACCTGAGTCGGCGAACAATGCCGGAGCGCAGACCTCCTTCATCCCCATGCTCACCCTCGGGATCCCCTCGAATGCTGTGATGGCGCTGATGATCGGCGCCATGATGATACAGGGGATCACGCCCGGCCCGAACGTCATGACGAGCCGGCCAGACCTCTTCTGGGGCTTGATCGTCTCGATGTGGATCGGCAACGCGATGCTTGTGATCTTGAACCTGCCGCTTATCGGCGTCTGGATCAGGCTGCTGACGGTTCCCTACCGTTTGCTTTTCCCAGCTGTCTTGTTGTTCTGCTGCGTCGGTATCTACAGCATCAACCTTAGCACGTTCGACCTATTGATCGGGGCGCTGTTCGGCCTGCTCGGTTACGTCTTCCTAAAGCTCGGGTGCGAGCCGACGCCGCTGCTTTTGGGCTTTGTCCTTGGCCCGATGATGGAAGAAAACCTTCGCCGCGCAATGCTGTTTTCGCGTGGCGATCCCCTGGTGTTCCTTGTGCGCCCCATCAGCCTTACAATGCTGCTGATGGCCGTTCTGCTGCTGGTCATCATCATCGCGCCGACCATGCGTCAGCGGCGCGAGCAGGCGTTCCAAGAATCCTAGAGTGAAAAAACGCCGAAACCTTCCACTCGCGGCTCGACGCTTTCCACGGCGAGAAAGCCCACGCGGCACGGCGGAGGGCTACACGCGGCCGAGTGTAGGAAGGAGTTAGTCCGATTCCAGGCAACGATCCGGGCGTCAGCCGTGCCGAGGCTTCTGCTCTCGAGACATTGTGCGTACCGGGACCTGCGGCGGGGAGCCCGTCCAACGAAACCGACCGGTCGGCCTTGAATTCGGCCAAGCGTGTTCGAGGTATCGCGTTTATGGTCCTCGGGTGTGCCGTGCTGACATTGAGTGACGCGGGAACCAAGTGGCTCACCGATACTTATCCGGTCGGCGAGATCATCTTCCTTCGCAGTATCATGATCATAGTGCTGATCCTGTGCGTTTCACTGCGTTATGGCGGCTTGATCTCGCTTCAGCCAAACGACCTCGCGGGCCAGATATCCCGGGCCGCACTATTGGCGATCGCCTCCTTCTTGTTCATCCTCAGCCTCAAATTCATGGCGCTGCCGGTCGTCACCGCGATTACCTTCGCCTCGCCGATCATCATGACGGCGCTTGCGCAGCCTCTTCTGAAGGAACAGGTCGGCTGGCGGCGCTGGGCCGCCGTGTGCGTAGGATTTGCTGGCGTGTGCCTGATTCTGGATCCGGCTGGGGCGGAGTGGCGCTGGGCGGCGCTGCTTCCCTTGGGGTGTGCGCTTGCCGCCGCGCTACGCGACATCGTCACCCGGCAGCTCGTGGCGCGCGAGTCGACCCTTTCGATCTTGTTCATCACCGCGGCGCTCGCAGCGGCCACGGGGCTATGCACGTTGCCGCTTGGCGGGTGGGCATGGCCGAGTGCGCCAGACTTGGTCCTGTTTGCGGCCCTGGCGCTGTTTCAGGCAACGGCGCACTATTTGCAGGTTGATGCATTTCGTCTGACCGAGGCGGCAGTGCTTGCGCCGTTCAAGTACTCGGCGATCATCTGGTCGCTTCTCCTCGGGTTCGCGATATGGGGGCATGTGCCGTCGCTGAACATGCTTGCTGGCGCCACTATCGTGGTGGCGAGCGGCATTTACATATTCCGCCGAGAGATAAGAAGGCGGAGGTGAGAGCGGGCGCTGACGAGATATCGCATGTGCAGCAAGGTTGCTTGCGCCAGAGGAAGAACATCTACGTCGCATCGGTACATGGCAATGGTGCGGCTCGCGATCTGAAGCGTTCGCCTTGGCCGCGGGATCGCGCGGCATGGCCGCGATTACTGGTGCCGTGTACTCTCGTTCAGCCCCCTGAATTCGCCGGACTTCTCGACGAGATGGAACACGGGTCAGGGCGCAAACAGATCGAGTTTGCCATTGATGGACTGAAAGACCATCATGTCCTGACTCTTCAGCGGGAAGCTGGATGTGAAGACGGACGACTGGCCTTCATCCACAGCGCGACTGATGTCAGCGGCCCGCGCCTAAACCTTCCGGCCGCAGGCCATAACTTCCCGATTTAGGGCGGTTGCTAACGCGCGCGTCTCCGCCCACCGCTTGCGGCCTTGCAGCAGCAGGTTCGAGCCAATTCTGAATACTGCGCCAGCAAGTGCCGACGCGATGATCGTATCGAGTTCAAGGGGCATCGGAGCAGTTTAGGGTGACGGGCTCAACGGCTCAAACCGCGACTTGGCAGACCGACATGACCTCCGAAACCCGGTCCGCCCTGAATGTTAGGGTTGACCCTCTTTCGAGGAGGTTGGGATGGCAAGGAAGAAGCACACGGCCGAGCAGATCATCGGCAAGCTGCGCGAGATCGAAGTCGGGCTGGCGGCAGGACGCAGTGTCGTCGAGCTGTGCCGCAGCATCGCGATCAGCGAGCAGACCTATCATCGCTGGCGTGCCGAGTACGGCGGGCTGAAGCTGGATCAAG
>Ga0164243_10010186_pt1 | contig 13543 bp, 12 predicted proteins | sample OricompcompostOP_FD_108781 | JGI IMG/M metagenome (GOLD analysis project Ga0164243, IMG submission 108781) | Organic Plus compost microbial communities from Emeryville, California, USA - Original compost - Organic plus compost (OP) | ecosystem: Engineered > Solid waste > Mixed feedstock >... | reverse complement strand
TATGTCAAGTAAGCCCCTGCATATTGCATCAGATGCAACACGTGGCCTGAGATCCGTCATTTGGATGTCAGTTGGCGACCTGGGGATTCGTCACTCGTGTCAGTAGCGCTCGTCACCGGAGTCATCTACCCGTGCGTATCTCGAGCGCGCACCGCCACCCTGACTCTCGATCTGTAGATCAGCGGATGCCTTCGGCCGCCAGGCCCTCGCGCTGCTGGGTGGCGTCGATGCTGAATGCGCCGCCGTGGATCAGCTCACCGAGGCCACTACCGAGGCATTCCAGCAGTACCCCGACTACGCGGTGATCACCAGTTTTCCTGGCCTGGCTGACCTCTCCGGCGCTCGGGTGCTCGGCGAGATCGGCGACGACCGCGAGCGGTTCACCGACGCCCGTTCGCTGAAGGACCTACGCCGGTTCTGTGCTGATCACGCGGGCCTCCGGGCGCAGCATCTCGATTACCCGCCGCGTGGTGAAGAACAACCGACTCAACGCTGCAGGATTCCTTTGGGCGTTCGCCGCGATGGCGAAAGCCGGCGCACCCCAAGACCATTAACGCCGAGGACGCGACCGCGGCGATCGGCACGCCGCTGCGCTTCGGCACCTCTTCGACCGCTTGCTCGGGCAGCTCCACTACTGCTTGCAAACCGGTCAGCACTACGACCCGATCAAGGCGTTCGGGCCCGCTCAGGACGCGTCCTTCGAGATCGCGGCTTGACCTCTTGGTGTGATCGGAGGTCTTCTTCGGCGCGTTCAAGACCGATATCGACGCCGAACTCGCCCAGCTCGGCCCGACCGGGTACCGGCCCTTGTGGGTGCGCGACACCCTGTTCTGAGTCAGCAGCACGGCGCCTCGCCGGCCGGGTCGATGAGCGCCTCGGCCAGTGGGCGTGCGAGCTGGGTGTAGGCGTCGGCGACCGGTAGCACGGTCATCCCAGGATGCTCGGATCGCCACTGCTCGGCGGCGTCGGGAGTGGCCAGGAACATCTGCGGATTGCAGCAGGTGGCGCGGACCTGCCCGCCCCGGATCCCGGCGGGGTCGACGAAGGCCACCATCGCGGCGGCCGGTTGCAGGTCGGTGACTCCCGTGACTGGATCGACGGTCAATCGCACGGCGCTGACGGTAACCGGGCACTCGGATTCGACGTGTGCGCTCGCCCCGATCACGGCGGGGAAGACGAGCGTGTCGGGCGCACACCAGGTGTAGAGCTGATGGCCTGCGACGGTGAATCGGTGCGGGGTCGGATTCAGGGTCAATCCCCACCCGAGGACCCGGCCCTGCTCGTCGTATTCGATGTCGGCGCCGATCGGTGTCTCTTCGAGATCTCCGGCGTCGACACCGGCTGCGGCCGCCAACTCCGTGACGGTGACCGGCGCTCCGTGGGCCAGCAGCCGCAGCGCGGCCCGCAGCAGCGCCCGGTCACGGTCGGCTGGTGCGATCGTGGCGAAAACGTCGGCGGGAATGGAGTCGGTGCTCATGAGAGTCAGCCTTTCCGAGAATGCGTCGGGTGCGATGTCGATGACGGTAGGGTCTGCCCCCGGGGGCAGAGTCAAGCCCGCGTCGGGCATCGGCACGGACCTCGGTCCAGCACACATCGTCGGCGGCCCACCGCGCACGGTGGATGCTGGTGAAGTCGTCGATGCGGTCGAGGATCTGCTGGGCGTCGCTGATCCGGCGGTGCAGCCGCTGTCGCGACCGCTCCAGTAGCTCGGCCAGACGCGCGCCGACCGCTCCGTCTCCACTATCGACGGCGTCATCGGTGAGCTGGCAGATCTCGGCGATGGTGAGCCCAAGCCCGCGCAGCTCGCCGATGAACCGCACACACCACAGTGCGTCATCGGTGTACAGGCGGTAGCCGGCCGCGCTGCGCCCCAGGGTGTGGATGAGCCCGAGGTCGGTGTATTCACGCAACGCCTTCACCCTCACCCCGGTCCGCGCCGACAACACGCCGATCGTCATGTGCCCGTTCATCTCGGCCTTTCCTGGAGGAGATCGTCAGCCTGCGCAGCAGGACAGTTTCGTCACGTCGGTGGTGAAGGTCTGGGCGGTCAGTTTCAACGCTTCGGCCATGGTCAGATACGGCGCCCAGCTGTGGGCGAGCCGGTCGACGGTCATACCCGCGGTCATCGCGTATCCGGCGGCGGTGATCAGGTCTCCGGCACCCTCGGCCAGCGCGTGCACGCCCAAGATCCGGCCGGTATCGGCGTCGGCGACGATCTTGGCCAGGCCACGGGTATCGCGATTGACCAGCGCCCGCGCCACACTCGACAACGCCAGCGTCCGGCACCGGCACCGGTATCCGGCCGTCACCGCCTCGGCCTCGGTGAGCCCCACGGCGGCGATGGCGGGGCTGGTGAACGTCAGCCGCGGCACTGTGGCGTAGTCCAGGACCCGATCCGCGTCGGCGAACGCGTTGTCGGCCACCAGCGTTCCCTGCGCGGCGGCCACATACACGAACTGCGGGCCCCCGGCCACGTCCCCGGCCGCCCAGATCCGGGCATTGCCGGTGCGCTGACGGTCATCGACGATCACCGCGCCGCGCCCGTCGACACCGACCCCGACCGCCTCCAGGCCCAGCCCCGCGGTGTTCGGGCGGCGACCGGTCGCGACCAACACGTGTTCGGCCCGCAGCTCGCTGACCCCGGCCCGAGTGCGCACGCTCACCAGCTTGTGGCCGCCACCGGCCAGGACCTTCTCGACGGTGGCCGCGGTCAACACGGCGATATGCTCATCGGCGAAGACAGCCTCGATCGCGGCCGAGATTTCCGGTTCCTCGCCCGGCGCCAGCCGCCCCAGGGCCTCGATCACCGTCACCCGGGTGCCGAGGCGGGCGAACAACTGGGCTTGTTCGAGCCCGACAGTGTTGCCGCCGATCACGATCAGCGACTCCGGGAGCCGCTTCAGGTCCATGGCGGTGGTCGAGGTCAGATACCCGGCCTCGACCAGACCGTCGATCGGCGGGATCCACGGCGTCGCACCGGTCGCGATCAGGTAATGGCCAGCCTCGATCACCCGGGTCCCGCCGTCGTTCGCTCCGACCCGCAACCCCGGCGCCGCACTCGTGCCGTCGAACACTGCCGTGCCGGAGACGATCTCCCACCCGTACTCGCCCGCCAGCTCGATGTACTTGTTTGCCCGCAGCTGCGCGACCAGCGCGTCCTTACCGGCGATCAGGCCCGGAAAATCCAGCGGCACCGCAGCGGCACCCAGGCCGGGAAACCGGTCGGCGGCGGCTGCGGCGTGGCGGGCCTCCGCGGCGGCCAGCAACGTCTTCGACGGCACACACCCGACGTTCACGCAGGTGCCACCGACGGTGTCGCGCTCGATCATCACCACGGACCTGCCGTGGCCGACCGCGGCGATAGCGGCGGCGAACGCCGCCGAACCGGACCCGACGATCGCCAGATCCGGACGGGATTGTGTCGTGGCCACGCCTGCCTCCTGAGGGGTTGAGCAACCGCGTCGCCAGCCAACGGCTGCTATTCGCATTGACGAATACCTACAGGGCTCATACTATGCGCTTAAGCGAATAGTTCAAGTGGTGTGGAGGTGCCCCATGTCCCGGTCCACGACCGCCGTGCCCGGCGACGAGCTGGCGTGCACACATCTGGATACGACGGCGAAGTTCTTTCGCGCCCTGTCGGATCCGACCCGGTTGAAGCTGCTGGAATACATCCTCGCCGGCGAACGCACCTCGGCCGACTGCGTCGCCCACGCCGGCATCTCCCAGCCGCGGGTGTCGGTGCACCTGTCGTGTCTGGCCGATTGCGGATACATCGTCGCGCGCCGCGACGGCAAGAAGCTGCGGTACACGGTCGGAGACCCGCGCGTGGCCGAACTGGTGCTGCTCGCCCGGTTGCTCGCGGCCGACAACGCCGCCGCCCTGACGTGCTGCACCCGCATCGACCAGGTACCGGACGGTGACCGGACATGAACGCCCTCGACAGCCCTCACGTCTCGGCAGCCGCTCACCGTCGGCGGGTTCACCGCGGCTGGGACTGGGTGTCAAGCTCGCCGAGGTCGATGCCGAGCTCGCCGAACTCACCGCGGTCCGGCGACACCCTGGCCGCCGCGCTGGCGGCCGGACGCGAAGACCTGCTCGAGCGCAGCGAATCCCCCTGCTGCCCTGTCCCATCGACACCGAACCCAGCGCCAGGCAGCGGTGGCTCGGCGAGCTGCGGGGGAGGCCGTTGTGGCTGCTGCGACCTAGACACGCCGCTGGCGGGCTTGCATCGGGACCGCGGCACTGCTGCCTGGGCTGTTGCGCGGTGGTGCCCCGCTGCTGATCGCGGCCGTAGCACTGAGCAGCGGCACGCTGCTGGTGAGCCTGTCATGGCTCCAACCGCTCGGATTCGCCCATCGGACTCGGGCTCCTCGGACTGATCTGGTCCCGCCAATGACTCGCGCCCGCGGCTGCGATGAGGGCTGCGCAGCCACACCTTCCGGCGACGCGGGCACTCCGGCCCGCACCACCGCCGCGACCTGGCTCAGGCCGTCACCGAGTTTGGCGCCTGCGAGGCCACCACGGTGATCAGCACCGTAGCCATCAACGGCGCCATCGCCGGTGCTCACCGCGCGCCGAGACCCGCTGCCCGGTCCCGGCGCGCGGTACACCTGGGGTGAGCCACGCCAGCGTCAGTGGGATGACGATCAACACGAGGAACGCTTCCAGGAACGGTCCGGCCTCCACGAACTCGGCCAGATCCGACGTAGAGCCGCAGCTGGTGGCAGGGACACCGCTCCGCCGCGCCAGCTGGGTAATACGCATCATCACCACCCCGCGACCCTGAACCTTCGACTCGACTCGAAGGTCAGACCGGCCGTGACGGTTGCCCCCGAGGGCGGTGTGGCCCCGGCGGCCGGTCCCGTGTCCGCGACGAATCAACCTGGTCTGATCGCCGCGCTACTCAGCGGCGGCCCGTGGTGCGCGAGTGTTGGGTGGGCGAAACCTGAGGGCGGGCAGCCACCAGTTCCAGCCGCCGAGCAGGCGCATGAGGGCGGGGACGAGGACGAGGCGGATGAGGACGGCGTCGATGGCGACGGCGACGGCAAGGGCCAGTCCGAGTTGTTTGAGTTCGAGGATGTCGGCGGTGAGGAAGCTTGCGAAGATGGCGATCATGATCGCGGCGGCCGCGGTGATGGGGCGTGCGGTGTGGGTGAGCCCGGCCGCGACGGCGCGCTGGTTGTCGCCGCTGGCGTCCCAGTATTCGCGGATGCGACGAATCAGGAACACCTCGTAGTCCATCGAGAGCCCGAACAGTAGCGCGAACACCACGGTGGGTAGGTAGACCTGCACGAATCCGGGGCTGGTGAAGTCGAGGACGTTCTCGCCCAGACCCCACTGGAACACCGCGACGGTGATACCGAGGGCGGCGCCGGTGGCGAGCAGGTTCATCGCGATGGCCTTGAGGGGTAAGGCGATACTGCGGAAAGCGGCGATGAGGAAGACCAGCGAGGCGGTCAGCACCAGGGCTACGACCAGCGGAAGTTTGGTGGTCATTTCGTCGGAGAGATCGACGAATTCGGCGGTGCTGCCGCCGATGCGGATCTCGGCTCCGGCTGCGCCGGCGGCTGTGTTGCGCAGGTCGCGGACGAGGTCGGTGGCGGCCATCGAGTCGAAGGTGACCGAGGGGATCGCCATCGCGAGCATTCGACCGTCATTGAGCTGGGCGGGCAGGACGGTGTCGATGCGGGCGTCGCCGTCGATCTCGGTCAGGAATCGGTTGACCCGTGCTTCGGCGTCTGCGGTGAGTGGGGTGTCGCTGGGGCCGGTGGCGATGATCTCGACCGGGGAGAGTGCTCCGGGCGGGAAGTTGGTGTTCAATGCGGTGCTGGCGCGTCCGGTCGGGGTGTCGTCGAGGGCGGTGGTGCCCATGTCGAGGCCGTAGCGGATCCGGGCAGCCCGTCGTAGGGGCCGACGACGTCGACCACGCCCTCGACCGCGGTGGCGGCGGTGATCGTGCGAGCCACCGCTGCACGGAACTCGGCGTCGGTGGCGGTGACCGCGCCAGACTGCAGCACGATGACCGCCTGTTCCGTACCGAACTGCGGGAAGTGCCGGGCAACCAGGCGATCCACCTCGGTGGACTCCGAGCCCTCGACACCGAAATCCATCGCACCGAGCCGGTTCTCGAGCAGCGGGTAGGCCACCGCGCACACCACCAGCAGCAGTCCCCAGACCGCCAGGACCGCACGTCTGCGCCGGGCCATCAGAACGCCCCACCGATATAGCACTCCGGGCGAGCCCGGCGGCGATGGTTGCTGAGGCGAGTTCTCGACGACGGCGGACTTCTGCTGGTTCACGCGTTCTCCCTCCGTAGCGACCACGAATTGATCGCCATATCACGATGTAATCGTTGAGCCGAGATTAATCACACTCTCACTCGATAATCAATAGCTTTCGCCGCTATCATCGCTTTATGGCGATTAATGATGGCGGGGGTTGCCTCGTCGAGACGCAGGGGTTGGATCCGGCGGTGGCCCTGTTCCACAGCCTCTCCGATGCGACACGGTTGGCGATCGTGCACCGGCTGGCGTGCGGGGAAGCGCGGGTCTTGGACCTGATGGCCGGGCTCGGACTGGCTCAGTCAACGGTATCGGCGCACGTAGCGTGCCTGCGCGACTGCGGGCTGGTCGTGGGCCGCCCGCAAGGGCGGCAGGTGTTCTACAGCCTGGCCCGCCCGGAGTTGATGGACCTACTCGCCTCGGCAGAGACCTTGCTCGCGGCGACAGGCAATGCGGTGGCGTTGTGCCCGAACTACGGCACCGACTCCACCACCGAGACGGAGAGCGCGGAGGTACGAGCATGAGCGACGCATGCGGCTGCGGCCACGACGAACCCGCCGGTGACGGCGAGGCCGAGGAACGCGAACCCGAAAAGCTCTGGGAAGTCAGTGAACTGCGCGCCGCCGCGGTCGCCGGAGTGCTGCTGGTCGCGGCACTGATCGTCGGCTGGACCGGCGGCCCACGCGCCGTCGAGTTGGGGTTGGAGATCGCCGCACTGCTCGTCGGTGCATACACCTTCGTCCCCTCCACGCTCAAACGGCTGGCCAAGGGCAAGATCGGTGTCGGCACGCTGATGACGATCGCCGCGATCGGCGCGGTGATCCTCGGCGAGGTCGGCGAAGCCGCCATGCTGGCGTTCCTGTTCTCCATCAGCGAGGGCCTCGAGGAGTACGCGGTCGCGCGCACCCGCCGCGGGCTGCGCGCCCTGTTGAACCTGGTACCGGACCGGGCCACCGTGCTACGCGACGGCACCGAAACCGTCATCGCCCCTGCCGAGCTGCGCGTCGGGGATCGGATGCTGGTGCGCCCCGGTGAGCGGGTCGCGACCGACGGGGTGATCGTCGACGGGCGTAGCGCGCTGGATGTTTCGGCGATCACCGGCGAATCGGTACCGGTAGAAGCCGGGCCGGGCGCGGAGGTGTTCGCCGGGGCGATCAACGGCACCGGTGTGCTGACCGTCGAGGTCACCACGACCGCCGAGGACAACTCCCTGGCACGGATCGTGCGGATCGTGGAGGCCGAGCAGGCCCGCAAGGGCGACGCTCAACGCTTGGCCGACAAGATCGCCAAACCGCTGGTGCCCGGCATCATGATCGCCGCCACAGCCATCGCGGTGATTGGCGCGCTCTTCGGGGATCCGGTCACCTGGATCGAACGTGCGCTGGTGGTGCTGGTCGCCGCCTCACCGTGCGCGCTGGCGATCTCGGTGCCGGTGACCGTGGTCGCCGCGATCGGTGCGGCGAGCAAGCTGGGTGTGCTGGTCAAGGGCGGTGCCGCACTCGAGGCGATGGGCCGGGTGCGCGAGGTCGCGCTGGACAAGACCGGCACGCTGACGGCGAACAAGCCTGCCGTCGTCGAGATCGCCGCCACCGGCGGTGTGCACGGGGACCGGGTGCTGGCGGTCGCGGCCGCGCTGGAATCGCGCAGTGAACATCCCCTCGCCCGCGCCATCCTCGCCGCCGTCGACACCGTCACTCCCGCCACCGACGTCGAGGCGGTCACCGGTGCCGGGTTGACCGGCCGCGTCGACGGACGCCGGGCGCGGCTGGGCCGTCCGGGCTGGATCGAACCGGGTGTTCTGGCCGCCGATGTGGAACGGATGCAGCACGCGGGGGCGACCGCGGTGCTGATCGAGCTCGACGGCCAGGTGATCGGTGCGATCGCTGTGCGCGACGAACTGCGGCCCGAGGCACACGAGGTCATCGACCGATTGCACGCGCTGGGAATCCGGGTCTCGATGCTCACCGGTGACAACGCCCGCACCGCCGCCGCTCTGGCCGCTGAGGCGGGGATCGAGGACGTGCACGCGGATCTGCGCCCGGAGGACAAGGCCCACATCGTGGGCGAACTGCGCAGCGACCGGTTCACCGCGATGGTCGGCGACGGCGTCAACGACGCCCCCGCACTGGCAACCGCCGACCTCGGTGTGGCGATGGGCGCGATGGGCACCGATGTCGCTATCGAAACCGCGGATGTGGCGTTGATGGGTGAGGACCTGCGGCACCTGCCGCGGGCTCTCGAGCACGCTCGTCGGGCTCGCCGGATCATGTTGCAAAACGTCGGTTTGTCGTTGGGGTTGATCACGATCTTGATCCCGCTCGCGCTGTTCGGGATTCTCGGGTTGGCGGCGGTGGTGCTGGTGCACGAACTCGCCGAGATCGTCGTCATCGCCAACGGTGTCCGCGCCGGACGCACCAAACCCCTGGCCTCGCTGACCGATTCGGCGGCAAAGCCCGCACCGGTACTGGCCGGAGCGCCCGCGTGACCGCCACCGCGTCGTCTGCTCCCACCGTGTCGCGGTGGGGGCGGCGACTGCGGTGGGTCGCTGCCGCGGCCGCGCTGGCCGGTATCGACCTCACGCTCAAAGCGTGGGCGCAGACCACGCTGGCCGGGGCCCCGATCGAGGCGGGTCCGGTGGACCTTAAGTTGGCGTTCAACCCGGGAGCGGCGTTCTCGATCGCCGCCGACGCACCGAGCTGGGTGATGCTCACGCTCACCACGGTGATCACCACCGCGGTCGCGGTCGGCGGATGGGTGGTCGCGCCGCGCGCGAACCTGCTCACCCGCGTCGCGCTCGCCGCGATCCTGGGCGGTGCCGCCGCCAACGTCATCGACCGGGCCCCCGACGGTGTGGTCACCGACTACCTGCACACCGGCTGGTGGCCCACCTTCAACCTCGCCGACACCTTCATCGTGCTCGGCGCGACCGCCCTCATCATCGCCACTCTGATCGGAAACTCCGATGAGCGAGAACCACTCTCACCCGAACACCACGCCGACGACCGGGACTGAGCCGGGCCCGTCACGTCGGTGGGCAGGGCTGGCGGCGCTGGTCGTCGCCCTGCTCACCGTCGGGCTGGACCTGATGGTTCTCAACGTCGCCCTGCCCACCCTGGCCCAAGACCTCGGCGCGAGCACCACCCAGTTGCAGTGGATCGTCAACGCCTACACCCTGGTCTTCGCCGCGCTCATGCTGCCCGCCGGCGGCTTCGGTGACCGCTACGGTCGCAAACGGCTGCTGCTGATAGGTTTGGTCGCCTTCGTCGCCGCCTCGGCCTGGGCCGCTTTCAGCGGGTCCACCGGCTCGCTGATCGCCGCCCGCGCGGTCATGGGCATCGGGGCCGCGATCATCGTGCCGCTGTCGCTGGGGATCCTGCCGACCCTGTTCGGCCCCGACCAGCGTCGCCGCGCGATCGCGGTGTGGGTCGGTGCACTGGGTGTCGGGTTGCCGCTGGGGCCGATCGTCGGTGGCTGGCTGCTGCAGCATTTCTGGTGGGGCTCGGTGTTTCTGATCAACGTCCCGGTCGGTGTCGCCGCCCTGGTTGCCTGTGTGGTGCTGTTGCCCGAATCGGTCGACCCGCATGCACCGGCGTTGGACTGGCTCGGGATCCTCACCGCCGTGCCCGGTACGGCGGCGCTGGTATTCGGCATCATCCAGGCTCCCGCGTACGGGTGGACCGATCCCGTCGTGCTCGCGGCTCTGGCGGCCGGTGTGTGGCTGATCGCGGGATTTCTGGTGTGGGAAAGCCGTGCCCGCGACCCATTGGTCGATCTGGCACTGTTCACCAATCCGGCCTTCACCTGGCCCACCCTGGCCGCAACCGCGGGCACCTTCACCCTGGTCGGCGTGCTGTTCGTGCTGCCGCAATACCTGCAGATACTGCGCTACCACGACGCCTTCGGCACCGGCCTGCGCTTGGTGCCTCTGGTGCTGGCGATCATCGTCGCCGCAGCCGCTGTGGACAAGATCGTGACCCGACTCGGCGCCAAAATCCCGATCGCCACCGGCATGGTGATCGCCGCGGCCGGATTCGTGCTCGCATCCCGCATCACCGTCGACTCCGGCTACGGCTTCGTCGCGGTGTGCCTGGCGACCGTGGGCCTGGGAGCCGGGCTGGCGTTGGCGCCGGCGAAGTCGGCCGGATCTGTGGTCGGGGTGATGCGATCGAGCAGCGCTTGGGCCGCAGGGACACGTGCTCGGGCATGTTCGCTCAGGTCGTCCAGTGCTCGACCACCTTTTCCCAGGTGAAGCTCACAGGTTCTGTTCCGGTCCAGGTATCCCAGAATCGGGGATCGTCGGATTGCGGTCGTTGCGCGCTCTCCAAGTTCCGGATCTCGACCAGGGTCGGAATTTCGGCAGCCCAGCCCATCAGAATCGCCTGACGAGGGGCAAGTGAGGGGAGCTCGTGCAGCAGGTCTCCCAGCGAATCGGGCACGAGACGTGCGACCAGCTCCTGATCGCGGTCGTTGACGAGACGGTGGAGTAAGAAACTGTTGCATTGAGAAAGCACGGTCTGAGACAACGCAGACGGGCGCTGTGAGGACAGGACGAGGCCGAGACCGAACTTGCGTCCTTCACGAGCAATCCGGTTGAAAGTCTCCCGGCAGAGATCCGCAGTGGTCGGAATCTCCGCCCCGCTCGATGCTGCGGAGACAAAATTGTGTGCTTCCTCCAGGACGAGGACCGTCGGCAAGATAGTGCCTGTGCTCTCACGTAGGTGCTGGAGCGCTTCCATCGTGAGCCGGCCGATCACGGCCACGGCTGTGTGCATCACTTCGGTCGCCAACAACGACAAGTCGACAACCGTGATCTCTCCGTTCGCGCAAGTTTCGTCGCCGAGGAGCCGCCGCAGCCAATCCTCCAAGGTCTCCTTGCCTGCGGGCGCGATGATGGGCTTATGGCGAAGATCGCCGACCAACCCCTTCACCCGAAGAAGGAAGGAAGACGCGTATCCAGCGTCGCGCTGGAAGTCTGCGGTCCGTAGCAGTGCTTCCAGATGGTCGGGCACACTGCGTGGATCGAAGTGGACGGGCATGTCCTCGGTGAAGACAGGCGCAGAGTCAGTTTTCCCGGTGGCGTTCAACGCGGCACGTAAGGCCACCAGCAGACGGTCTACCTCCGGAGCCTCATAGGTGTGGTCACGGGAAGATCTGCTGCTGATCATGACCTCGACCTGATCCAGCACGTCTGCAATGCCTTCTTCGCTATCCCACGGAGAGAACACTTCCGGCATGGCGCGAAGGATCCGTGTGAAGTCGGTGTACTTCGGGAAGGGCATAAACCTGGGCATGTCGTTACGCAAGATCGTCCAGATGTCGATGTGCGCTCGTAACTCCAAGGCAAGCCGGTCAGCTCCGGAGGCGTCCGGATCGATCCTGTTTCGGAGGTTGCGTAATGCACGCTGCAAGAGTGGACGTTGGGTCTGGAGCGCGGCCCGCGTGATGGAGGCCCATTCAGCCTTGATCCACCGACCGCATATGCGGCTGTGCTCCCATCGGGGTGAGGGTCGGGAAGGCGGATGTAGGCGTGGTGGTATCGCCGGTCTGCCCGGCTTTTTCGCTGGGGTCCTTGGTCGGGGCCGCTGGGGCCGGTGGTCAGTTAGCGGTCGCTGGTGGGCTGGTCGCGGAGGTGAACAGGGCTTGCCAGGCCGAGGCCCAGGGCCAGTCGGTGGGCAGGTGCAGGGTCAGTCGTCGTGCGGAGGAGGCGATGCGGGCGGGGATGTTGATCAGGTGGGTGCCGATGGTGGCCCAGCGGGCACGGGCATGTCGGGGTGAGGCCGCGGCGCCGGCAGCGCGGGCGAGGTTGAAGGCGATGACGGCATGGGCGAGCCAGGCGGCGTTGGCCGCGTATTTCCCTGAGGGCAGATGCGCCAGCGGCCCGTTCTTCAGTTCGGCGATGACCTGCTCGACGATGGCGTGATCGCGGTGATGGGCGTCGGCGTCGATCATCGGCAGGGTCGAGTTGGTGATGAACCCGTGGTGACGGTAGGTGGTGAACAACTCGTCTTGGCCATCGGCGCTGGCCGGGTTGAGGCGTTTGACGCGCCGCACGATCAACCGGCAGGTCACGTGGTCGCGTTTGCGGCGTGAGGTGAAGATCGTGACCGGGGTTTCGGCGACTTCGGCATCGGAAATCCAGCGCTGATCGGCCTCGTCGTAGACGGCGTTGGTGTACTCGATCGGGGTCCATGCCGCCTCGTCGATGGCGGCGATCGCCGCGGTGATCTGTGGGTTGTGGCGGGCGGTGACCGAGAACCAGATGCCGGCCCGGATGGCGGCGGCGATGAAGGCGTGGCAGTAGTAGGCCGAATCCGCGCGGGCCAGGATCTGTCCGGTCACTCCGGCGGCGCGGGCGGTGTTGGCCGCCAGGGTGAGCAGGCGGCCGGAGCCGGTGTGGGAAGCGACGTTGCCGCGGCGGAGCCGGGCCCGGGCGATCACCGGTGCCGTCGTCGGGGTCGACAGTACGGCGAGCTGGGCGTTGAGGCCACGGACCTTGGAGTAGCCGAACGCAGCCGCCTGTTTGGCGTAGCCGTGGACTTCGCGGATGGTGTCGTCGATATCCAGAAATGCCAGCTCACCGGCCTCACCGAGGAGCGCCGGAACGGTTGCGGTCAGGCCGGCCAGGAGCCGGGTGGCCACGGCGTCGAGTTGCTGGACATGGCCGTGAGTGAACGAGCGCAGGTAGGTGCCCAAGGTCGAGGGTGCCCGTATCCCGGCGAAGAGCCGGTTCATCGCGCCGTGGCGGAGCAGGTCGAGGTCGTCGATGCTGTCGGCGCCGGCGAGCACGCCGGCCACGATGCTGGTCGACTTGAGGACCGGGTTGGGGCACTCCACGCTCAGGTGCCGCTCGCAGAGCTGGTGGAGGCCGGCGGTCTCGGCCAGGCGCATCACCGGGACCAGACCCGCCGCCGACACCAGGTTCGGGTCATCGAAAACTGGGGTGAGAGTGTGAGATGCTTTCATCTGCGAGATGCTCCTGTTTGGGCCGGAATTGTTGTTGTGGTAACTCCAATTCTCCAGCCCACCAGGGGCTCTCGCGTTCTACGACACGCTCAATCCCTCACATCATCGGTGGATCCAGGCTGAGACGGATGCGAACGCGGCGGAAAACGATAACCAATACCGGTCGCTGACCAGAGAACAATTCGAAGAGAATTACCTGAGGGTGCACGGGGAGCTTCCGGTAGTGGTTCAAGCCCCAAGTTCCGCGATCCTGAACTACGCGTCGTCCGGAACGCATCGATTCGTTCATATCGATG
>Ga0164243_10010184_pt1 | contig 13544 bp, 11 predicted proteins | sample OricompcompostOP_FD_108781 | JGI IMG/M metagenome (GOLD analysis project Ga0164243, IMG submission 108781) | Organic Plus compost microbial communities from Emeryville, California, USA - Original compost - Organic plus compost (OP) | ecosystem: Engineered > Solid waste > Mixed feedstock >... | reverse complement strand
TTCTTCGGCGGACGCAGCCTCGTCATGCCCGTCGGCGATCCGGAGGCGATCGTGTCCCCCCGACGGATCGCGCAGTATCTGCCGCTCAACATCGTCGACCGCGCGACGCTCACCGACGAGGTGATCGCGATCCCCGTCACCGACGCGAATGGCGAGGCCGCCGCCCGGGAGATCGTGACGCGCGCGCGGACGGACGACCTCGATCGCCTGCTCCCGGTGATCGGGGAGGGGACATCGATCGCGTGGGTGCTCAACTTCTTCACACTCATGCTGATGGACGCAGGGGCGGAGGCGTCCCTTGTGCGCACGGTCCTGATCGACACGCCGGCGCGCCTTCTGACGATCATGCCCACGGATTCCGAGTGATCCCCCACCCATTTCCCCGGGGTCGAACCGTGATGCGTACGCTAGTATTCGACAAGGAGTAGCTTCACTTTCGCGAGGACGACGCCATATGACCATGCGCATCTATCTGGCTGCCGCCAGTTTTCTCGATGAACCGGTTCAGGAGCACGATCTCCCGGCCGAGCGCGTCTTCGTCAATGCCTCCGATGTCCCGGAGATCTGGGTCGAGACGGAGAGTCACGCGGTCCCGGATGTCGGGCGCGTCGTCGCCTTCGCGCTGCAACGGCCACTCGCGATCGGTTTCACCCGTGTGACGGGGACGATCGAGCGGGCGATCCGCAAGTAGCCTCACGCACACGATCCATGCGAAACACCCCCGACGAGCGGCGCTCGTCGGGGGTGTCGGGCTTCCGGAACCGGAGATCCTAGATGTGGATCGCGTGGCCGAGCGCATCGTGCGCGGCCTCGCCGATCACCTCGGAGACGGTCGGGTGCGGATGCACCGTCGTCGCCAGCTCCTCGACGCTCGCGTTGAGGAAGCGCGCGAGACCAGCCTCTGCAATCATCTCGGTCGCGTGCGGACCGATGATGTGCACGCCCAGCACGTCCTGCGTGTCGGCGTCGACGATCATCTTCGTGAAGCCGAGGGTGTGCCCCTCGATGGTCGCCTTCGCATTCGGGCTCATCGGGAACTTGCCGATCTTGATGTTGTACCCAAGATCCTTCGCCTGCTTCTCGGTGAGCCCGACCGAGCCGATCTCCGGCTCCGTGTAGGTGCAGCTTGCCGAGTTGAGCACGTCCAGCGGGAACGGGTTCAGACCGGCGATATGCTCGACGGCGATGATGCCCTGATGCATCGCCGTGTGCGCGAGCATCTGCTGGCCGTTGACGTCACCGATCGCGTAGAGGTGCTCGACGTTCGTGCGCATCATCGAGTCCACCGCGATCTTGTCACGGTCGGTCTTCACGCCAACCGTCTCGAGACCGATGTTCTCGATGTTGCCCTGACGTCCGATCGCGACGAAGAGGGCCTCGGCCTCGAGCACACGCTCCTTGCCCTTGGCATCCTTCACGCGCACCACGACGCCCTTCTCCGTCACGTCGATGTCCTCGGCGGTCGGGCGAACATCCGGGATCACGTCGAGCTTCTTCCGCTGGAAGGCGCGGAGCAGCTGCTGCGAGACCTCCTCGTCCTCCTGCGGGACGACCCGTCCGAGCAGCGTCACCTTCGCACCGTAGCGATGGTAGATGTCCGCCCACTCGACGCCCGTCGCGCCGCCACCGCGGACGATCACGCTCTTCGGCATGTCCTCGCGGACGACGGAGTGGTCGCTGTTGAAGACGCGCTTGCCATCGAACTCGATGCCCTCGATCGGACGCGGGCGCGAGCCGGTGTTGATGATGATGTCCTTCGCCTTCAGCTGGAAGACCGCGCTCCCGTCATTCGGCGTGACTTCCACGGTCGAGGCGTCGAGCAGCTTGCCGCGGCCATCGAACACGGGGATCTTGTGCTTCTTGTCGAAGAGATAGCGCAGGCCACGATACTGCCCATCGACCACGCCGAGGGACCGCTTGAGCGCCGTCTCGTACGAAAACTCGATGTCACCGGCGACGTTCACGCCGAACTCGGCCGCTTCCTTGACCGTGTCAAGAACGCTCGCCGACTTCAGCATTGCCTTGGTCGGGATACATCCGCGATGCAGACAGGTTCCGCCGAGCTTCACCGCTTCGACGACTGCCACATTCAGTCCGAGCTGCTTCGCACGGATCGCGGCAACATACCCTCCGGTGCCTCCACCGAGCAGAACGAGGTCAAACTGCTGGTTCTCTACAGACTCTGCCATGTAACAGCTCTCTCCAGTCGTGTGCGATGGTCATCGGCCGGACCCGCCGTTGGATCCGGATGCCGCTCACCGCACATTATCCACGATGCAGATGCAACGACGTTATCCATCAAAGGTACGCGATCCCGTCCTCGAGCGCGACCGGTTCGCGCCCGGTCAACAGGGCAGTCGCGGAGTTCGCGGTGGTGTTGTCGAGCGTGAGCATCTTGAGCTGCTCGGACGTGACGGGAGGGCGGAGCGCCTTCGGGAGTGGCGCGGAGGCTGCCACGACGAGCTTCATCAGCCCGATCGGCACGTGCACGCGCGGTCGGCGCACATTGAGCTGACGCGCGATCGCATCGAGCATCTGCGCGTAGGTGTAGATCTTGCCGCCGCCCAGCTCGTACGTGGAGCCGTCGGTCAGCGCGGGATCGTCGACAAGCCGTGCGATCGCTGCCGCAACGTCATCCACCTGGATCGGGTGGAAACGCGCGCTGCCATCCCCGACAACCGGCGTGATCGGGAAGCGCCGCACGACGCCAGCGAGGACGCTGATGAAGCCGTCACCCTTTCCGAAGATCACGGATGGTCGCACGATCGCCGTCGCGAGACCGGAGCCGCGCACGACCGTCTCGGCGCGATACTTGGCCTGATGGTAGGGGTAGCGCGGATCATCCTGCGCTCCGATCGCGCTCACAAAGATCAGCCGCTCCACGCCCGCCGCCCGCGCTGCCGTCACGACGCTCCGCGTGCCCTGATGGATCACCGCATCGAACGTCCGCCCGCGCGACTCCTCGATGATCCCGACCAGGTGAACGATCGTGTCGACGCCCGCGAATGCGGTCGTCAGGGACGCTGCGTCGGTGACGTCGCCGACGACAACACGATCGACCGTCGATGCGTCCGCACGGCGCGCGAGGACGCGCACCTCATGCCGATCGCGCAATGCTGCGACGACCGATCGTCCAACGAATCCGGTTCCGCCCGTCACGAGGACGGTCTGTCTGCCTTCGCCTGCTGCCTCGCTCATTCATCGAGCCTTTCACGAGCGAGCGACGTTGCCCGCCAGATAGTCGCGCAGGAGCCCCAGGCGGATGCCGCTCGGGATCGCGCCGATCACGGTCGGCGTGCTGATCTTCGCCGCTGCGAAAGCGATCGCCGCGCCAGCCGGAAGTACGCGTGCGCGCTCGAGTTGCATGTCGAGCATCTCGGCGAGCTGCTCCGCCGGCTCCTGCGTCAGGCGTTCGAGCACGGACGTGATCGCGCCCACGCTCAGTGCCTCCCCGATAGCGTACTCCGCGCGGAGGCGTTCGAGGTACTGCCCGTTCCCCCCGGAGAGGTAGAGGACATCCACCCGCGGATCGAGCCTGGCCAGCGAGTCGGCGAAGATCGCGCTCGCCGAGTTCGCCGCGAGATCGAGCGATTCGCGCGTCGGCGGATTCTCGGAGAAGAAGCGATCGGCCAGACGCCCCGAGCCGACCGGGATCGACTGCGCGTGCACCTGCACGCGATCGACCGCCTTGATCCACTCGGTGCTCCCACCGCCGACATCCACGATCGCGGCGGAACCATGCTCCGGCAGATACTGCGCGAGCCCGAGGAATGTCAGGCGCGCCTCCTCGTCACCGGAGATCACCGCGATCTGCCAGCGCGTCTCGCTCGCGATGCGGTCAAGCACATCCTGCCCATTCGTCGCGACGCGGAACGCCTCGGTCGCGACCCCGATGAAGGCCTCCGCACCGGCCTTCTCGCCGAGCTGCTGAAACTTCGCGAGCACCGCAAGGGCACGGTCAGCGCGCTCGTCATCGATGCGACCGGTCTGCTCGATGCCGGCACCGATGCGGAGCGTGTCGCTACGCTCGATCGCCGTCTCGATGGTCCCGTCATCCGCCACCGAGGCGACCGTCAGCTTGAGCGTGTTGCTCCCGAAATCGATGACCGCAATCACGCGAGAGGTATCCGTCACTGTGTGTTCACCTTGCTAGTACGACGCGCGAATCAGCTTCGCGATGGCCTTGTTCGAATTGGGAAGCCCGCTCGCATCGATCTGGGCGATCGTCTCGTCGAGGGGATAGTCCACATACCGCGTCTCCACTGACCACGCGTGTGCCTCGGCATTCCACGTGAACAGTCCCCAGCGCGGTCGGAAGTCGCCGTCCTTCGGATTCCCGACCGCTGCGACGTCCACGAGCAGATGCTCGTCGACCTGCCGCGTGTAGGAGATGTGGATATGCCCGAAGGCGATCACCGCCGCCTGCGTATCACCAAGCAATGCGCGGATCTCGCGATCGGATGCGTTCGGATCGAGCTTCTGATCCTGATCGAACGGATTCGCATGCACCACCAGCAGATCGTCCTCCGGCGAGCTCCCATCCGGCGGCGTCACGCGGATCGAGAAGGGAAGCTCTCGCAGCGTCCGCAGGCCGTCCTCGCCGAGCATCTGCATCGTGTAGCGCGCGGTCGCCGACGTGCGCACCCCGTTGCCGATATCGCGATCGGTGTTGCCCTGGATCGCCTCGATTCCGCGCGCCGCCAGCCGATCGAGCACACCGACGGGATCGGGTCCCGCCTCGCAGAGATCGCCTGCCGCGATGATCCGATCGACGCCAACACTGTCGATGTCGGCGAGAACGGCATCCAGCGCCAGGGTGAAGCCGTGGATGTCGGACAGCACGGCGACCTTCAACGGCGACGACTTCGGCGGTTCGTTGTCTTCCGGGTCAGGTTCCCTTCAAGGGTACTCCGCCCGCCGGGTCGCGAAGCGATCCAGGACGGACGTGATCGTCTCCGTCATCTGCGCGCCACCATGACCATCCGACTCGACGATCATCAGCTCGCTCGCCGGCCACTGCTGATGCAGCTTCCACGCCGTCACCGCCGGACCGCTCACATCGCGACGTCCGTGGATGAGCACGCCCGGGATCTCGGCGATGCGATCCATCCGCTTCAGGATCGCATTGTCCCCGGTCAGGAACGCATCGTGCGCCCAGTAGTGGGAGACCAGGGTCGAGAAGACTTGCGTCTTCGCGTCCGTCGTCCACGGACGCGGCTCCCAGGCCGGATCGAGCGAGACGTGCGTGTTCTCCCACAGCCCCCAATCGTACGCGGCCTGCTCGCGATCGAAGGCGTCGCCCTCGCGCATGCGGCGCGCATACGCCTCGACGATGCGCTCGCCCTCGGCCCGATCGGACGCCTTGGCGAAGGCCTCCCACGCCTCGGGGAAGATCGCGCCGACGGTCTCCGTGATCCACGTGACCTCTTCGCGGCTGGTCGTCGTCACGGCGTAGAGCACAATCTCGGAGACGCGTGTGGGGTGTGCCTGCGCATAGGCGAGCGCGAGCGTCGATCCCCACGATGCACCCGACACGAGCCACTGCTCGATGCCGAGGTGCTCGCGCAGCTCCTCGATGTCGGCGATCAGGCGCTCGGTGGTGTTCGTCTGGATGCGATCGAGCGCATCGATCACGAGGGGGCGACTGCGACCACATCCGCGCTGATCGAGGGCCACCACGAGATACTGCTCGGGATCGAACCAGCGACGATAGCCGGCATTGCCGAGACCGGATCCCGGCCCGCCGTGCAGGTAGAGGGCCGGCTTGCCGTCAGCCTTTCCGGATGTCTGCCAGTAGATCCTGTCGCCATCGGATACCATCAGGTGCCCGGATGAGATGGGATCGGTCAACGGATAGGTCAAGAACCGCCTCCTTGGGGAGAAACCACGCATAAAGGGTTCGAATGATACCCGGTTCCACGGAATGATGTCAGCGGGGACCGGTCGTGATGCGTCGCAGCTCGGAGATGTCCACTTTCGGTTCGCGCGCTTCCGTGAGGAGCCCATTCGTCTCCTGCTCGGTGTCCGTCAGCTGCGTATAGCAGTATCCGGCGAGCCACGGAAGATCGTGCAGGCGTCGGGTCAGCGCCTCGTACTGCGCGAGGTACTCCTCGTCGGAGCGGACGGTGCCGTAGCCGAACCAGGTATCTCCGGATGCCGGCGCATAGCTCACCCCACCATACTCGCTGATGATTACCGGTTTGTTAACGCGCTGATAGTTCCCGACCTCGATCCGTCGATTGCCCGGGAAATACGTCTCGTTCGTGACCTCGAGCGCATCGTGCGAGGCGTAGCGCGTGCTGAAGTCGTCCGGATCCCACGTATAGTCGTGGATGGTCAGGATGTCGCCCGCGACCTGCTCCCAGCCGTCGTTGCCGATCACCGGGCGCGTGCCGTCCAGCTGGTACGTGGCGTGATAGGCGGCGCTCACGGCGTGCTGCTGCCCGACCGCATCGCCGACTTCGCTGACACCCCAGCTCTCGTTGAAGGGCACCCACGCGATTATCGACGGATGATTGCGATCGCGGATCACGGCCTCGCGCCACTCCTGCGCGTGCCGGGCGATCGCGCGATCGGTGTGCGTGAAGGCGGCCGGCATCTCGCCCCAGAGCAGCAAGCCAAGCCGATCCGCCCAGTAGAGGAAGCGCGGATCCTCGACCTTCTGATGGTTGCGCGCCCCATTGAAGCCCAGTTCGAGGATGAGCTCGACCTCGCGCTTCAGCGCCTCCGGCGACGGCGCGGTCAGCTGACTTTCCGGCCAGTAGCCCTGATTCAGCACGAAGCGCAGGAAGACCGGCTTGCCATTGATGCGCACCCGGTAGGGGGTCAGTTCGACCGTACGCAACCCGACATAACTCAGCACGACATCATCCGGCGCATCGGGCGCGGTGAGCGTCAGCTGCGCACCGATCAGATTCGGATGCTCCGGGCTCCAGACCAGTTCGTCCCAGTTCATCGGCTCGAACGAGGTCGCCAGGCTGATCTGCCCGGACACGCGATTGCCGACGACCTCGGCCGTGACACCCGGCAGCGTGCGCGTCGGATGCTCAAGCGCGATCCGCAGCGACGTCCCCGCAACGGCGCGTGCCGAGAGCTGCACCTCGTAGTCAAGCCGCCAATGCGCGCGATCGAAGCGCCAGCGTACGGAGAGGATCCGCACCGCCGGCGTCCGCTCGATCCAGACGGGCTGCCAGATGCCGGACGTGCGGTGGTACCAGATCACATGCGGATCGGGACGCCAGTCCTGCTTGCCGCGCGGCTGCTCGTCATCGACCGGATCGTCGACGACGCGGACGACGATCGTGTGCTCCGCCAGCGACGCGTCGAGCGCATCCGTGATGTCGAGCGCGAACGGCGTGTGCCCGCCCTCGTGCGCGCCGACGAACGCGCCATCCACCCAGACCGTCGCCGCGAAGTCGACGGCGCCGAAGTTCAGCACCAGATGCTCGTGCGCATCATCCAGCGGCAGCGCGATCGTCCGCGCGTACCAGAAGACGCGATGATGGCCCGTCTCGTGGATGCCGCTCAGGCGCGACTCCGGCGGGTAGGGGACGGTGATCGTGCGATCGAGCGGCGTCGGATCGGCGAACCAGCGCTCGCGCAGACCGCGATCGTCGTCGTCGAAGGCGAACCGCCACGGACCCGTCAGGTCGAGACGGTCGGGGCGAGCGAACTGCGGATTCGGGGCACTGCTCACGTCATCGAGAATCATCGAAGGGACACCTCACACGTGATCGCGCACGAAGACATCGGCGCGGGCGAACCCTCGGACATCGGCGTCCCAGGGGATTGTCGGAACCGCTCCACTATGCCACTATTCCCTCATCCCGCACATCACTTCCCGCAGTGAAATCGGAATCTTCCGGCGTCGGTGCATCCGTGCGCGCGACGTCACCCAGGGGTGGGGTTTGGAGTTGTTCAGGAACATGATCCGTCCTGTGGCGAGCGTCGCCCCATGACGATGACGGCACGCGCCAATCGCGGGACACATCAGGCACATCTGCCACTGTTTGCACAAGTCGAGGAACCGGATGTCTCCGGCGTCGCCGTCCGCGCCTTCGCACATCCCGCCGAGCAGGAGCTCGCGCGGATCCTCACCTTCTTCGGGCTGCGCTGGGCGTACGAACCGACGACCTTCGCGCTGAAGCGGCATCCGGATGGCACGATCTCGGAGGCATTCTCGCCCGACTTCTTCCTGCCCGATCTGCATCTCTATCTCGAGCTCACGACGATGCAGCAGAAGCTGGTCACGAAGAAGAACCGCAAGGCACGACTCCTGCGCGAGCTCTACCCGAATGTCCGCCTGCGTCTGATCTATCGTCGCGACTTCCTGCGCATGATGGAATGCTTTCGGGGGGAGCTGCGTCGTTCGGACCGTACCGATCTCGCCGGGATCGTCCGCACCGAGCAGCAGATCGCGTTGGCGGTCGACACGATCGCGCATCGGCTGGCGGCGCGCGTGCATCGGGCCGGAACCTCGTCGGAGACGCCCATCGTGCTGGCGATCACGAACCGTGGCGCCCGACGCTTCCAGCAGGACGTGGCGGCCGCGCTGCACGGACTCGGCATCGCGACGTCCGAGCAGACGCTCGAGCTCGTCGGCGACGACACGCTGGGGGCGAAGCGACGCATCCGGGCGACGGCATCGGCCCTGCGGCATCTGCAGCAGGGACCGGTCGTGTTGCTGGAGACGCTCGTCAGCACGGGGCTGACGGTCGGGCATGCGCAACGCTGGATGCAGGAGCGCGGCGTGCCGCTGATCGGGACGATGGCGCTCTTCTCGCGATCCAGCTCGCTGATCGGGCACGCGCAGCTCGATCACGTGGCATTCGATGCGCCGAACGATGTCATCGCGGGATACGGACTTCAGCTGCACGCGACGCACGCCGATCTGCCATACGTCGCGCGGGTGCGGGCGAACTCCGCGGAAGCGCGCGATCTGCTCGGCGAGATCGTCGCCGAGCAGACCACGCGGAGCTGATCTACGGCTGGATCGCCGCCAGTGTGTCGGCGTCTGGTGCCTGCGTGTAGACCACCTGATCGCCAGCGACGGTGATCTGGACGATCACCCCATCCGCGACGATCTGCGCGCCGGCACCATCCGCCAGCGACGTGACGTCCGAGCCGAGACGATCCGCCTCGCGAGCGATCAGCACCTGGGCGAACTGCTTCGCATCGTCATCGGAATCCCACGCGGACTGCCAGATGATCGCCATGTCATCGCCGTTGGCGAGGGCGATGTACTGATCGCCGCCCCAGCCGGCGGCGGCATCGGTGGCAGTTCCCTCATCGACACCGTACTCGTCGCGAAGCATGACCTGGATCTGGAACTCGCCCATCGTGTTCGCGCCGAGCAGCGTCCAGCCCGCGCCAAGCTTCGCGGTCGGATCGCTCAGCTCGATCGCAACCGGCGCTTCGTCATCAAGGTACTTCTCCGGATGCAGGATCTGCTCGGTGCTGATCGGCGGGTTCGCATACGCCTCGTTGACGAGATCCCAGCCGCCCTCCTCGTAGAGCGCGGTCACGAACTCCTGCCCCTGCAGGTAGGGGAAGAGCAACGTCTCCTGAATGAGCAACGGCGCCGTGTCGAGCACCTCGGTGTCACCCATGTCCTGGTACTCGACGAGTAGCTGATTCAGCACATCCGGATTCGCCTGCAGGTACATGATCTCCGCGACTGTCGCATCGCCTTCCGGCAGCGCGCGCATCGCGAGATAGATATCATCGGTGCCCTCGAGCGAGTCGTTCAGATACGTCTCGAGGTCGAAGTGCTGATCCTGCAGCGCATGCGTCGTCTCATGGGCGAAAGTGTCCTTGTCGGAGGCGGAGAGCTCGTCGCCCTCGGTGCCCGACACGACGACCATGCGCTTCGACTCCGGATCGTAGTAGCCAGCGACCTGCTCGCCGAGCAGATCCTCCGAGAGCGTGTCGAGATCGGTGTCCGGGTCGAGCAGCCCGAACGCGATCAGCACGCGATCGTAGGCATCATCGCCCTCGGCGACGGGCGTGGCCGCGGCATCCGCGGTCTCCCCGGCGAGCTCCGCCTGCAGTTCCTCGCGGGTGAGGATCGTGATCTCCAGCGGTTCGAGGAGCTCGAGCTGCCGGATGTCCTGCATCTGGTTCTCGATCTCGGTGTAGTCGTCGGACTGCGCGAGCGCCGCCGTACCCGTCCCCGCGACGAGCAGCGCGAGCGCAGAGATGGCGACGGATCGGAGGGAGCGGTGAATCATGTGGTGGTTCTCCTGTGACGACCGATGGCAAAGGGGCGTCAGTGTGCCGACTGTTCCGCGACAGAAGGGACAAGCGCATCGTCGCCGTCCCACTCGCGAAGGAATTCCGCGAGGAAGTCCTCCATCACGGTCATCCGCCGCTGCGCGACGGCCCGCCCGGAGGTCGTGTTCATTCGCTCCCCGAGCAGGAGCAACTTCTCGTAGAAATGGTTGACGGTCGTGCCCGTCGCGTTCCTGTACGCCTCGAAGGACCCGTGCATCACCGGCGCCGCGGTCGGATCGTGCATCGCGCGACCGGCCTTGCCGCCGTACGCGAATGCTCGTCCGACCCCAAGCGCGCCGATCGCGTCGAGACGATCGGCATCCTGCACGATCTTCCCCTCCAAGGTGGTCATGCTGGTCGCGACGCCGGCGCCCTTGAACGAGAGCGTCGCGATGATCTCCCGCACCGGCGCGATGATCGCGGGATCGACGTCGCGCGCGCTCAGCAGCTCGGCGGCGGTGCGCGGACCGATCTCCTCGTCGCCATCGTGGAACTTGTGATCCGCGATGTCATGCAGCAGCGCCGCGAGGTAGACGACCAGCTGATCGCCTCCCTCGGTTTCGCCGATGCGTAGCGCGAGGCGGACCACACGAGAGGTGTGCCACCAGTCGTGACCGCTCGATTCGTTCAGCTGACGCTCCCGGACCGTCTCTTCCAGCTCCACGAGGACGTTCATCGGCACGCGCGGCAAGTCGCCCGGCACGATCAGTTCCGCAAGATGAGGCATCGTCACTCCCTGAGCATCGTCGGCGCGACGCGGCGCGCTCTTGCCAAGCCGATCGGTCTGTGCATGAATCTCGTCAGGTGTTCCCCACACGTCGTGGGCAATCTGGAGGCTTCATCACATGTCTGATCGCAACTCTACTGCACCGCTCGAGGCGCAGGCCGCCCGATACTTCCGTCGTGCCGGATTCTCCGCGCCCGCGTTCCTCGATGCCGATCGCCTGGCGATCCTCGACGATCGAACCGGCGTGCCGCAGGTCTCGGTGCTCTCGCTCGCGGACGGCGAAGTCACGCCGGTCACGACCTTCGGCGAGCGCGTCCTCACGATGCTCGCGTCGTCCACGACCGGGCAGATCGTCTTCGGCATGGACGAGGGCGGCAACGAGAACCAGCAGCTCTGGCGCGTCCAGCCGGGCGATGATCCGCATCGCCTGACGCCGCAGTCGTCGGCGCGTCACGAACCGGATGCACTCTCGAAGGACGGTCGCTACGTCTACTTCCGCTCGAACGCCCGCGATATCGGTGCCTACGATGTCGAGCGCCTCGATCTGACCACCGGTGTTCGCGAGATCCTGCTCGAGGCGCCCGGTCAGCCGTTCGGCTTCGAGCCGAGCGCCGACGGCACGCGCCTCCTGATGACGCGGCTGAACGGCAACCTCGACGGCGATCTGCTCGAGCTGGACTTCGACAGCGGCGTGCTCCGCAATCTGACACCACACGAGGGCGAGGCGGAGATCTTCGCGGCGAAGTATGCGACGAGCGGCGATGGCATCTGGGTCTCGACCAACGAGCAGCGCAATGTCGGCGCGCTCTACCGCTTCTCCGCCGACGCGACGTCGCGCGAGCTGATCGTCGACGAGCCGTGGGATGTCGAGGCCGCGTCACCGTCACCAGATGGGGTGTGGCTTGCGATCAGCGTCAACGACGACGGCGCGTCCCGCCTGTCGCTCGTCAAGACGGACGATCCATCGACCCGCATCGCGATCGATGCGCCGTGGGGGACGTTCGATCGCTTCACGTGGGCGCCGGATTCGTCGAAGGTCGCGTTCGGCTTCTCGACGCCGGATGCACCGTCCGCGATCTACCTTGCCGATCTGAGCGGGGCGACAACGGTCGTCGCGAAGGTCGAGGAGGAAGACGTGCCACCGACCGTCGTGCCGGAGCTCATCCACTTCACGACGTTCGATGGTCGCGAGATCCCGGCGTTCTGGTTCGTGCCAGAAGGCGAGGGGCCGTTCCCGGTGATCGTCGACATCCACGGCGGACCGGAGTCGCAGCGCCGCCTCAACTACCAGCCGATCGACGAGTACCTCGTCTCGCTGGGCTTCGCCGTGCTCGCGACAAACGTGCGCGGCAGCAGTGGCTACGGCAAGGAGTACGTCCATCTCGACGACGTCGAGCTGCGCCTGGACTCCGTGACCGATGCCGCGTATGCCGTTGACTGGCTGAAGGCGCGCGAGGATGTCGCCGACGACCAGATCATCGTGATGGGGCAGAGCTACGGCGGCTTCATGACGCTCGCGTCGCTCTGCTTCCATCCGGATCGCTGGGCGGCGGGGTTCGACATCGTCGGCATCGCGAACTTCGTGACGTTCATGGAGCGCACCGGTGCCTGGCGTCGCAAGCATCGCGAGGCGGAGTACGGCTCGCTGGAGCATCATCGCGATGTGCTGGAGCGCATCTCGCCGCTGAACCACGTCGAGCACATCACGGCGCCACTCTTCCTGATCCACGGACGCAACGACCCGCGCGTGCCGCTGTTCGAGGCCGAGCAGATCCACGACGCCCTCAAGGAGCGGGGTCGCACCGTCGAGCTGCGCGTCTTCGATGATGAGGGCCACGGGCTCTCCAAGCGCAAGAACCGTATCGTCGGCTACGCGGCCGCGGCGGAGTTCCTGCTGCGGCAGATCGGGCGTGAGGCCACGATCGCCGGATAACGCCACGGCACGGATGGGGCGTCATCCCTGGCGCCCCATCTGTTCGCCCACTAGCCCGAAACGATCATCAAACGCGCGTCTGACCCAGCGTGCACAGGACGCACATCCTGCCGACGGTTGGCACGCGCCCGCCCGCACGACCATTGCTCGCAAGATCTTCTCCCCGGAGGCACGACCATGAGCGCAGATCGATCCGCATCCGACCTCCAGTTCCTCACGACCGATGTGCTCGAGATCGCCTGCGAGCGACACGGAACTCCGGGTGGATGGCCCGTGATCCTGCTGCATGGCTTTCCGTATGACGTGCGGTCGTACGACGAGGTCGCGCTGCGCCTGGCGGCAGCGGGTGCGGATGTCGTGGTGCCGTATCTGCGTGGCTACGGACCGACCCGATTCCTCGCCACCGAGACGCCGCGATCGGGACAGCAGGCGGCGCTTGCGGCGGATGTGCGTGACGTGATCGATGGGCTTGGTCTCGACGCGCCTATCCTTGCCGGATTCGACTGGGGTGGACGAGCGGCCTGCGTCGCAGCGATGCTCTGGCCCGAACGCGTCGGCGGGCTCGTCACGATCGGCGGCTACAACGTGCACGACGTGACACGCATGGCGACC
>Ga0164243_10010183_pt1 | contig 13544 bp, 14 predicted proteins | sample OricompcompostOP_FD_108781 | JGI IMG/M metagenome (GOLD analysis project Ga0164243, IMG submission 108781) | Organic Plus compost microbial communities from Emeryville, California, USA - Original compost - Organic plus compost (OP) | ecosystem: Engineered > Solid waste > Mixed feedstock >... | reverse complement strand
GACCGTCCACGGCACGCCGTGGAACGACGAGCTGTCGGCGCGCGTCGGCAACAACGCGCTCGACGCCGGCGCCGGCGACGACCAGCTCGGCGGCGGACCGGGCGACGACGTGCTGCTCGGCGGTGCCGGCAACGACGAGCTGCGCGCCTTCGGCGGCGACGACCAGCTGCAGGGCGGCGCCGGCAGCGACCTGCTGCTCGGCCACGGCGGCGACGACGTGCTGCTCGGCGGCGACGGTGACGACGTCCTCTCCGACGCCAGAGCCGGCCACGGCGGCGGCCGCACCGTGCTCGACGGCGGCGCCGGCCGCGACTTCCTGATCGCGCGCGACGGCAAGGGCGACGACCTGCTGCGCTGCGGCCCCGGCGACGACGTCGTCGTCGCCGACCCCAGCGACCGCATCGGCCGCGACTGCGAGCTGGTGATGACGAGAGCGCCGAAGCGCGGCACGAAGCCGCCGGCGATGGGCCACCCGGTCGGCCGCACCCCCGGCGCCGCCCAGCCGGAGTGGAGCGTGACGAGGCTGCAGGAGTCGCACAGAGTCCGCAGCCGCGCCGGCAGCGGCCGCGCGCCGCACTGGTCGCCGCGGCTCGCCGCCCGCCTGCGCGCGGTCGCGAAGGCGCGCTGAGCCGCCGGGCGTGAGCGGGCCGGCCGGCGGCGGCGCTACGCCGCCGCCGGCTGCTCGCTGTCGCTCGGCGCCGCCTCGGCGAGGCCGAGCGCCTCGCCGCTGGCGGGGTCGAAGAAGTACAGCTGCTCGTTGTCGACGCGCAGCGCGACCGGCTGCCTGGCGGCCGGCGCGCCGCGGCCGTCGAGCACGGCGACGAAGCGCGCCCGCGGCCGCTCCTCGACCAGCAGGCGCGTCTCGTGCACGTCCTCCTCCGCGGCGAGGACGGCGTCGCCCTGGACCGGCCTGGCGTCGACGCCGAAGGAGACGTGGACCTCGTCGCCGAGGTGCTCGACGAGGTCGGGCACGACCTCGATCCGCGGCAGCGACGCGTCGGCGCGCGGGCCGTCGAGCGTGAAGGCCGCCGGCCGCACCCCGAGGATCACGTCGCGCTCGGCGCCGCGCAGCGGCGAGTCGCCGGCGAGCGGGATCGCCAGGCCGGCGAAGCGGACGCAGCCGCCCTCGATCCGCGCCTGCACGAGGTTCATCGCCGGCGAGCCGATGAAGGCGGCGACGAACAGGTTGCGCGGCCGCCGGTAGAGCTCCTGCGGCGAGGCGCACTGCTGCACGACGCCGCCGCGCAGGACCGCGACGCGCGTGCCGAGCGTCATCGCCTCGACCTGGTCGTGGGTGACGTAGACGGTCGTGATGCCGAGCCGCTCGTGCAGCCGCGCCAGCTCGCCGCGCATCGTCGTGCGCAGCTTCGCGTCGAGGTTGGAGAGCGGCTCGTCGAGCAGGAAGGCGCTCGGCTCGCGCACCATCGCGCGGCCGATCGCGACCCGCTGGCGCTGGCCGCCGGAGAGCTGCGACGGCTTGCGCTGCAGCATCTCCTCCAGCCCCAGCATCCGCGCCGCCTCGGCGACGCGCTCGTCGATCAGCGCCTTCGGCGCCTTGCGCTGCTTGAGCCCGAAGGCGAGGTTCTCGCGCACGGTCTTGTGCGGGTAGAGCGCGTAGTTCTGGAAGACCATCGCGATGTCGCGGTCGGGCGGGGCGACGTTCGTCACGTCTCGGTCTCCGATCACGACCTGGCCGCTGGAGACGCGCTCGAGGCCGGCGATCATCCGCAGCAGCGTCGACTTGCCGCAGCCGGAGGGGCCGACGAGCACCATGAACTCGCCGTCGCGGACCTCGAGCGAGACGTCGTCGACGGCGGTGACGCCGCCCTCGTAGACCTTCGAGACGCGGTTGAGGTGAATGGCACCCATCGTCAGTTCACTTCGCTTTCGATCATCGTCACCGTCACCCCTTCACCGCGCCCGAGGCGATCGAGCGCACGAACGTCTTCTGCGCCGCGAGGAACGCGAGCAGCACCGGCAGCGTCGCGATCACGTTCGCGGCCATGATCGCCGACGGGTTCTGCTCCGAGCGGCTTCTGAACGACGCGACGCCGAGCGGAAGCGTGTTGTGGGCCTCGCTGGAGATCGCGATCGCCGGCCACGAGACGTCGTTCCACGTCAGCAGGAAGGTGACGACCGCGACCGTCGCCAGCGCAGGCCGCGCCAGCGGCAGGACGATCGTCCAGAGGATCTTCCAGCGCGAGCAGCCGTCCATGTAGGCCGCCTCCTCCAGCTCCGGCGGCAGCGAGAGGAAGAACTGCCGCAGCAGGAAGACGCCGAACGGCGTCACCAGCGACGGCACGATCAGCGACCACAGCGTGTCGATCATGCCGAGGTGCTCGAAGATGATGAAGGTCGGGATCAGCGTCAGCTGGAAGGGGATCACCATCGTCGCGAGCATCACCGCCAGCGTCACGCCGGAGCCGCGGAACCTCATCCGCGCGAAGGCGTAGCCGGCCATCGAGCAGAAGACGACGTTGGCGACCACGCAGACCGACGAGACGATCAGCGAGTTGAGGAACCAGGTCGAGATCTGCGTGTCCTCGAACAGGAAGCGGTAGCCGTCGAGGTGCAGCGAGCCGGGGATGATCGTCGGCGGGAACTTGTAGAGCTGCTGCGCGCTCATGAACGAGGCGAGCACCATCCACAGCAGCGGCGCGGCGAGCAGCAGCGTCGCCGGCGCCAGCGCCAGGTGCCACGGGTCGAACGGCAGCCAGCGCCAGCGCTTCTTGACCGGACCGGCGGCGACGCTCATGCGACCGCCCCCCGCCGCCGCGACGCGACCGCTCTGCCGAGCCAGAAGGCGAGCGCGATCACCGCCAGGCCGGCGACGACGATGTACGACGCGGCCGCGCCGGTGCCGTAGGCCGACTCGCGGATCGAGCGGTAGATGAAGTAGACGACCACGACGGTCGCGTCGCCGGGGCCGCCGGCGGTCGAGCCGTAGACGAGGTCGAACAGCTGGATCCCCTGCACCGTCTGCCACAGCAGCAGGAAGACCGTCACCGGCAGCAGCGCCGGCGCGGTCACCGCCTTGAACGTCCCCCACGCGCGGGCGCCGTCGATCGACGCCGCCTCGGTCAGCTCTCTGGGGATGTCCTGCAGCGCGGCGAGGAAGATCACGGCGCAGAAGCTGATGCAGCTGGTGCCGGCCCAGAGGCCCGCCAGCACGAGCAGCAGCAGCGCCTGTCTGCCGTCGGAGAAGAACGGCTGCGGCGCGATCCCGACCTTGTCGAGCAGGCCGTTGGCGACGCCGACCTGGTCGTCGAAGATGACCGAGAAGAGCACGCCCTGGACGGTCGCGGAGACGATCACCGGCACGAACGCGAGCGTGCGGTAGAGGCCGATGAAGCGGACGCGCTTGTTCAGCAGCAGCGCGAGCCCGAGGCCGCCGAGGATCGACAGCGGCACGAACAGCGCCGTGTACGTGATCGTGTGCTCGACCGCGCCGCGGAACTTGTCGTCGTGGAAGAGGTCGTCGTAGTTGTCGAACCCGGCCCACGAGGTCGTCTCGGCGATCGGGTCCTTGTCCTGGAACGACAGCAGCAGCGACCAGAAGACCGGCACGATCGCCAGCCCGACGATGATCACCACCGCCGGCAGCAGGTACAGCCAGGCGGTCGGCGTCTCGCCGAGGAGGCGCTCGTGCAGCCGCCGCCGCGGCGGCGGCAGCGCGCCGTCGTCGCGGCGCGCCTCCGTCGCCCGGGGTCCTTGTGCGAAGACCGTCGACACGGGTCAGTCGCCGGCGAGCGCCTCGTCCGCGCCGTCGACCGCCTCGTCGAGCGCGGCCTGCGGGTCCTTGGTCCCGAGCAGGACGGCGACGATGCCGCTGCCGACCGCCTCGGAGAGCTTCGGGTAGGACTGGATCGTCGGGCGCACGCGCGCATCTTCCAGCGCGGCGACGAAGGTGTCCAGGCCGACGCGCTCCTGCGCCAGTCTTCTCCATATCGGCTGCTCGGCGGTGCTTCTGCGCAGCGGCAGCGAGCCGGCGTTGACGTCCCACTCGGCGTCCTGCTCGGGCTGCGTCAGCCACTGGACGAACTCCTGCGCCGCTCTGGCGCGGTCGTCGCCGTTGTCGAACAGCATCCACGTGTCCGGACCGGAGATCGTCGTCGGTCTGTCGGAGAAGCTCGGCAGCGGCACGACGCCGTAGTCGACCTTCGCCTCCTCGATCACCGGCAGCTGCCACGGGCCGGTCGGGACCATGCCCATGCGGTTGTTGTTGAAGAGCGCGTACATCTTCTCGCTGCCGGCGGTCTTGTCGAGGTAGACCGACTTGTCGGCGACGGCCATCTCGTTGATCGTCGTGAACGATCTGAGGCCGGGCTCGCCCGAGAAGCCGGCCTTCGCTTCGTCGTCGGGGTCGACGACGTCGCCGCCGAGCTGCCAGACCATCGGCCACAGGCGCCAGACGGTGTCCTCGTCGCCGACGGCCGGCCAGCCGGTGCCGAACTGGCCCTTGCCGCTGTCGGTCAGCCGCTTGGCGATCTCGCGGTAGTCGTCCCACGTCCAGCCGGCTCTCGGCTCGGGGATGCCGGCCGCTCTGAACAGTCTTCTGTTCCAGACGACGGCCATCGAGTCGATCACGGCGGGGACGGCGCGGACCTTGCCGTCGACGGTGACGGCCTCGCGCGCGGGCGGGTAGAAGTCGTCCCATCTCCAGGCCGCGTCTCTGACGGCGTCGGTCAGGTCGAGCGCCTTCGGGGAGCGCGCCAGCGAGGCGACGTTGGGGCCGAACTGGTAGACGACGTCGGGGTACTTGCCGCCGGCCAGGGCGGCCGTCATCTTCTGGTAGAGGTTGTCGGCCGGGGCGCCGACCTCCGCCTTCACGACGACGTCTCTGTGCGTCTCGTTGAATCTCTTCACGAGCGCCTCGATCGTCTGCTTGGCGGTCTGGTTCTGACCGTGCCAGAAGGTGATCTCGACCGGGCCGCCGTCACCGCCGCCGCCGCCGCTGCCGCCGTCGTCGTCGGAGCTGCCGCAGCCGGCGACGAGGAGCGCCGCCAGCGCCGCCAGCAGCGCGATCGCCGCGATGCGTGCTCTGTTCCGTGTCCGCACTTGCACTCAGCCTCTCTCTTCTCCGCTCGACATGCCCGGGCCATCGGGGGCCGCACCCGGGTACCTCACGTCAGGACCTCGAGCTCCTCCTCGCTCAGGACCACCGATCGCGTCAGGTTCCGCGGCCTGTCGGGGTTGAGCCCCCGCGCTTCCGCGATCCCCAGCATCGCCCGCTGTGCCAGGACGAGCGATGCCATCGGATCCAGCTCCGGCACCACCAGGGTCGCACCCGTGGCGCGGATCTGCTCGCCGATCGCCGCGTCGAGCGCGGACATCGCCCAGACCACCCGCCCCGGCGCCGCGACGCTGATCGGGCCGTGCCGGTACTCGAAGGCGTTGTAGGACTCGGCCCACGCCTGCGCCGCCTCGCGCAGCTTCAGCGCCGCCTCGTGCGCGAGCCCGACCGTCCAGCCGAGGCCGAGGAACGACCACTGCTCGACGGCGCGGGGGTCGAGCGGCAGCGGCTGCTCGAGCGCGCGCTGCGCGTCGTCGGCGGCGGCGCGCACGGCGTCGCGGTCGACCTGCGCGCGCAGCAGCGCCAGCCCGGTCGTCGCGAAGCGCGTCTGCACGACGGAGGCCTCGTCGGCGAAGCCGAGGTCGATCGTCGCGCCGGCGGCGGCGCCGACGGGGCTGTCGACGACCGCCGTCAGCGCGACGGTGCGCTTGGCGGCGGAGCGCTCCAGCACGCGGGTCACCTCGCTGGTGGTGCCGGAGCGCGTGATCGCGACGAGCACGTCGTACGGCCGCGCCTCGGGCAGCTCCGACGCGGCGAAGGCGTCGGTCTCCCCGTGGCCGGCGCCCTCGCGCAGCGCGGCGTACGCCTGCGCCATGAAGAGGGAGGTGCCGCAGCCGACGACGGCGACCCGCTCGCCGGCCGCCGGCAGCAGCTCGGCGGCGCCGTCGGCGAGCGAGACGGCGCGACGCCACAGCTCCGGCTGCGTCGAGATCTCGTCAGAAGTGATGCTCATTTGTGAATGAATAGCTGAGTAAACGATCAAATGCAAGCATCTGCTGCGTTCGCACCTGTCAAATCCCGGCGTTCGCGAGGACCCGCCGGGCGTTGCCGGCGTAGAACGGCTCGAGCAGCTCCGGCGCGAGGTCGAGCGCGGAGATCCGCCAGCGGCCCGACGGCCACGGGTCGTCGGGCTCCCAGTGGTAGTGGAACTGCTCGTCGTCGCTCTCGGCGAAGCGCCAGTGCAGCTCGTACATCTCGCGGCTGGGCGGGAAGGCGTCGCTGCCGAAGAGGACGCGCGTCGGGTGGCGCTCCAGCAGCCGTCTCGCCGCCCGCGGCTGGCGCCCCAGCTCGGCGATCCGCGCGCTGATGTCGACGACGAGGTTGGGATGGTCGTCGAGCATCCGCCCGACGCGCGCGAGGTCCTCGGCGGCGGAGGCCATGTGGGCGCCGACGAAGGTCGTGCGCGGATGGGCGGCGACGAGGCGCTCCAGCGACGCCAGCAGCTCCTCGTAGGAGGGCAGGCCGGGCTTGCCGAAGGCCCACTCGGGATGGGCGCCGAGCTCGTCCCAGCGCTCGTTGGACTCGTCGACCGGCCACCAGAAGGCGACCGGGTCGGCGGTGTGGATCAGCACCGGCAGACCGAGCTCGCCGGCCGCCTCGAAGAGGTCGTGCAGGCGCGGGTCGTCGGGCATCACGAGCCTGCCCTCGCCGTCCCTGACGCCGAGCCCGAGGTCCTTCCACACCTTCAGCCCCTTCGCGCCGGCGGCGTGCGAGGCGCGCAGCGAGGCGACGAGCGCGTCGGCGGCCGCCGCCGCCGGGCGCGCGGCCAGCTCCTCCCACGGGGCGTGGCAGAAGGTCGCGAAGCGGCCGGGGTGGGCGCGGTCGTAGCGGTCGAGGTTGGCCTCCAGCTCCGCGCCCCAGCGGCCGTCGAGGTTGACGATCGCGGCGACGTTGACCGCGTCCATCAGCGCCAGCAGGGCGCCGACGTCGGCGACCGTCCAGTCGCCCTCGCGGCCGACCCACGACGACAGCCATCTGCCGAGGTGGTTGTGCGCGTCGACCGCCGGCACGGCGGCCCGCTCGATCCGGGTCTCGCTCACCCGCAGCGCAGTTCTGATGAGCGAAATTGACTGTTTGCTGCTCATTCGCGCACACTACCGCTTGACGCGCGCAACCTCACGCGGCATGCTCGGCGCGATGGCCGCCCTCCGCCGCCTCGCCGCGCTCGTCGCCGCCGTGTTCGCCGTCGCGGCGGCAGCCGGACCGTCCGGCGCGACCGGCGCGTCCTCCACTCCGCCGCCCGCGAACGGACGCTTCGACTACCAGATCGGCGGCGCCTACCGACCGGCTCCCGCGACCGCATGGTGCTGCGGCGCGGCCGCCGCGGCCACGTCGACCGCGCCTGCTGAGCGCCCCGTTCGCAGCTCGTTCACCCGCGCCGCCCCGCGCCTCGTACCCTTCATGGGATGCCCGAAGGCGACACGATCCTGCGCGCCGCCCGCCGCATCCGGCCCGTCCTGGAGGGAGCGGTGCCGGAGCAGATCCGCACGCCGCAGCCGCGCCACGCCGCCGACCGCTGGCCCGAGCGGCTCGCCGGCCGCCGCGTGCTCAGCGTCGACCCGTACGGCAAGCACCTCTTCCTCCGCTTCGAGGGCGACCTGACGCTCCACTCGCACCTGCGCATGACCGGCGCCTGGGCCGTCCACCCCGTCGGCGCCCGCTGGCGCCGCTCGCCGCGCCGCGCCTGGCTGGTGCTGCGCGCCAAGGGCCAGGAGGTGGTCGAGTTCGACGGGCCGCTGCTGGAGCTGATGACCGAGTCGCGCACCCGCTTCGACCTGCGCCTGCGCCAGCTCGGCCCGGACCTGCTCGCCGACGACTGGGAGCCGGAGCGGTTCCTGCGCAGGCTGCGCGCCGACGACCAGACGCGCGCGATCGGCGACTCGCTGCTCGACCAGCGCAACGTCGCCGGCATCGGCAACATCTGGAAGGCCGAGGGCTGCTGGGGCGCCGGCGTCGACCCGTGGCGGCGGCTGCGCGACGTCAGCGACGAGGAGGCGGTCGCGATCGTCGAGAACGCGCGGCCGCGGATGCTCGCCGCCGCGGTGCCGTCGAGCGGCGGCCGCGTCGAGCGCGGCGACCGCCACGTCTACAGACGCGCCGGCCAGCCCTGTCCCCGCTGCGGCACGCTCGTGCGGGCGCGCGGCCAGGGCGACGACAACCGCACGACCTACTGGTGCCCGGGATGTCAGCGCTGAAGGTCAAGCGCGTCGGCCACAAGGGCGCCGACCTGATCGCGCCCGGCAACACGCTCGCGAGCTTCGACGCGGCGCTCGCCGCCGGCGTCGAGATGATCGAGTTCGACGTGCTGCCCGGCCTCGGCGCCGACGGCAGGCCCGACCCTGCGCGCGGCCGCCTGCTGCTCGCGCACGACTACGACGACGCCGCGCGCGCCGACGTGCTCGGCCTCGGCGACGGGCTCGCCCACCTCGCCGGCCCCGCCTTCGCGGGGGTCGAGCTCGACGTCGACCTGAAGATCCCCGGCTACGAGCTGCGCGTCGTCGACGCGCTGCGCGCCCACGGGCTCGTCGGCCGGACGCTGATCTCGACGACCTACCCGGAGTCGCTCGCGCGCGTGCGCGCCTACGAGCCGGGGCTGCGGCTCGGCTGGTCGGTCCCGCGCGCCAAGCGCGACTACACGACCTCGCCGCTGCTGAAGCTGCCGGCCTACGGCGCGGTGCTGGCGATGCGGCAGGCGCTGCCGAGACGGGCGGTCGAGGCGCTGCGGGCCAGACGCTGCGACGCGCTGATGGTCCACTGGCGGCTGGTGACGCAGCGGCTCGTCGACGAGATCGCGCGCGCCGGCGGCGAGCTGTACGTGTGGACGGTCGACGACGCCGAGCGGATCAAGCGGCTGGTGGCGATGGGCGTGACGGGCGTCATCACCAACGACCCCCGCCTCTTCCCCGCCGCCTGAACTTTCTCTGTGATGGATCGCGCTGCCGGCGCGTAGTGCCGGTGTGAACGCCACCATGACCGCCACGCCGACGGCCGTGGACACCAGCTGGGAGCGCTTCGAGGCGCTCTACCGCGCCAGCCGCGACGACGTGTACGCGTACGTCGCGACGCTGCTGCGCGACGCGGCGGCGGCCGAGGACGTCACCGCCCTTGCGTTCGAGCGCGCGTACCGCCGTCGGCGCTCGTTCGACCGCGCGCGCGGCGACGAGCGCGCCTGGCTGTTCGGGATCGCGCGCAACGCCGCGCTCGACGAGCTGCGCAGGCGCAGACGCCACGCGACGCTCGCCGCCGACCCGGCCGACGAGCGCGCCGACGTCGCCGCCGACGCGACCGACGCCGCGCTCGCGCGCACGACCGTCCGCGCGGCGCTGCGGACGCTCGAGCCGCGCGAGCGCGAGCTGGTCGCGCTGAAGTTCCACGCCGGCCTCTCCAACGCCGAGATCGCGAAGGTGATCGGCGTCAGCGAGTCGAACGCCGGCACGCTCCTGCACCGCACGATGACCAAGCTGAGGAAGGCCTGCCATGCGCCGTCGTGAGCAGCTGGACCCCGTCGCAGCGCGCGAGCTGGCGGCGATCGACGCGGCGCTCGCCGGCAACCCGGAGGGCGCGATCGCGGCCGAGGACGCCGAGCTGGCGCAGCTGGCGACGCTGCTGGTCGCCGAGGCGCCGCGCCCGTCGGAGTCGTTCGCGGCGGCGCTCGACGCGCGCGTCGCGCGCAGATTCGAGGGCGCCGCCGCGCGCGGCGCCGCGCGCGGGCCGGCGCCCGCGCGGCCGTCGCGCGTCCGTCGCATCCCGCTCGTCCCCGCCTTCGCGGGCGTCGCGCTCGCCGCCGCGCTCGCGCTGCTGTTCGCCTTCAACGCGATCGACAGGGGCGGCAGCGGCGGCGGCGAGATGACCTCGTCGGCCGGCGGCGCGGCGGCGCAGGCGCCGGCGCGCGACTCGGCGTCCGGCGGGGACTCCGGCGCGTTGATGTCCGAGACGCCGCCGGCGGCGCCCGAGTCGGCCGCGCCCGACCGCGCCGCCGGCTCGGGAGCGACCTCGAACGCCGCTCCCGCGCCGGCGACCGCCCGCAAGGTCGAGCGGTCCTCGACCGTCGAGCTGGGCGCGCCGGCCGACGAGGTCGACGACGTCGCCCAGGGCGTGCTCGGCGTCGTCGACCGCAACGGCGGGATCGTCGACGAGTCGACGGTCGCCACGCGCGCCGACGGCGGCGAGGCGAGCTTCCGCCTGCGGATCCCCGCGGCGCGGCTGCAGCGCGCGCTCGGCCAGCTGTCGGACCTGCCGCACGCGCGCGTGCTCTCGCGCACCGACGACACGCTCGACGTCAACCAGGCGTACGTCTCGGTGCGGCGCAAGCTCGACGGCGCCGAGGCCGAGCGCGCCGGCCTGCTGCGGGCGCTCGAGCGGACGGTCGACGACGCCGAGCGCGACCGTCTCAAGGTCCGCCTCGAGATCGCCGAGCAGCGGATCGCGACGCTCCAGCGCGCCCAGCGGGCGCTCGACCGCCGCGTCGACTACAGCCGCGTCGACCTGACCGTGCGCGCGGTCGCCGCCGACGACGGCGGCGGCGCCGGCTTCACGCCCGGCAGCGCGCTCGGCGACGCCGGCCGCGTGCTCGCCGTCACCGCCGGCGTGATCGTGATCGCGGCGGCGGCGCTGGTGCCGGTCGCGCTGCTGGCGCTGCTGGCCTGGCCGCTGGCCCGCGCCGCCCGCCGGCGGCGCCGCGAGCAGGCGCTCGACGGCGCCTGACTCCTCCCCGGAACCGGCCGCAAGGGGGAGAGCCCTCGCGCGGCCGGAGCCGGTTCCGATGCGCCGCGGTCGCACACCCCCCGAACCGCTGGTGATGACGCGCTCCCTCCTCCGCGAGGGGGCGCGCGTCTGATACATACCTGGGGTGGCTACGAGCACCGAGGACACCGTCGCGCTCCTGGCGCGGGTGCCGACGTTCGAGGCGCTCGGTCCGGAGGAGCTGTCGCGCGTGGCGGAGGTCGCCGTCCCGCGCCGCTACGAGCCGGGCCGGGTGATCTTCCGCGAGAACGACGCCAGCGACACCTGCTACGTGCTCAAGACCGGCCACGTGCGCGTGATCCGCGAGCACGCCGACGGCCGCACGATCACGCTCGCCAACTTCGGCCCCGGCGACATCTTCGGCGAGCTGGCGATGTTCGAGGACGAGCGCCGCTCGGCGACCGTCGAGACGCTCGACGAGGTCGAGGCGATCGCGATCCTCGGCTCCGACATGCGGCGGCTGATGCGCGAGCATCCGGACATCGCCGTCAAGCTCGTGATCTCGCTCGGGCGGCGCCTGCGGGCCGCCAACGAGCGCATCTCCAGCCAGTCGTTCCAGACCGTCCAGAGCCGCGTCGCGACCGTCGTGATGCAGCTCGTCAAGGAGGCGCAGGACGAGGGCGCCGGCGAGCGCGACGTGCTCGTCTCCGCCACCCAGGCCGACATCGCCAAGCTGGCCGGCTCCTCGCGCGAGTCGGCCTCGCGCTTCCTCGCCGTGCTCGAGCGCGCCGGCGTGATCGAGCAGGGGCGCGGCAAGCTGACCGTCCACGACCCCTCCGCGCTCGAGCGCTATGTCTACTGAGGACAACGGCCGCGAGCTGTCGGCCGGCGGCGTCGTCGTCAGGGGCGACGAGGTGATCGTGATCGTGCCGACCCGCCGCGGCGCCCAGGGCCAGAGAGTGCTGGGGCTGCCGAAGGGCCACGTCGACCCGGGCGAGAACGCCGAGCAGGCCGCCACCCGCGAGGTGCGCGAGGAGGCCGGCGTCGAGGCCGACCTCGTCAGCAGGCTCGGCGACGTGCGCTACTTCTACCAGCGCGACGGCCAGCGGATCTTCAAGATGGTGCGCTTCTTCCTCTTCGACTACCGCTCGGGCAGCCTCGACGACCACGACGACGAGGTCGAGGAGGCGCGCTGGATGCCGCTCGCGGAGGCGGCCAGAGCGCTCAGCTACAGAGGCGAGCGCGAGATGGTCGAGCGCGCGCTGTCCACGATCGCGCAGGAACGATAGGGTGGTGTCGCAGTGCGAGTCCTGAACTTCTACTCGGCCGTCTTCGCCGATCAGCTGCGGAACGGGCGCAAGACCGCCACGATCCGGCTCGGCGACAAGTCGCACAAGTACCGCAAGAACGAGTGCGTGCTGGTGACGATCGGCTACCAGTACTCGCCGCGCGAGCGGATCTTCAACGCCGTGATCGACTCGGTCGAGGTCAAGCGGGTGCGCGACCTCAGCCCCCGCGACATCGAGCACGACAACCCGGAGTTCCGCCGCACCGAGGAGATGGTCCACTTCCTCGAGCAGATCTACGACCGCCCGGTCGAGCTCGACGACACCGTCACCGTCGTCCGCTTCTCGCAGATCATCGAGCGCCCGCCGACGATCCGCGACCGCCTGCACGGCATCGGCGGCGCGCAGAACTGAGCGCCGGCCGCGCGCCGGCCTCCAGACCTCCCCTTTTGGCACTCTCACGCCGCGAGTGCCAAATTGGCCTTTCCATTCCGTCCGCGGGTGGCTATAGTGGTCGCCAGTTGGCACTCTCGTGCCGTGAGTGCCAAGTCGTCCACAGCGAACGCCCTTCCACCCGGAGGTTGCATCACATGTCGAAGCTCAAGCCCCTCGGCGATCGTCTGATCGTGAAGGCGGTCGAGGAGGAGGAGACCACCGCCAGCGGTCTCGTGCTGCCCGACACGGCCAAGGAGAAGCCCCAGAAGGGCAAGGTCATCGCCGTCGGCGACGGCCGCTGGGACGACGAGGGGGAGAAGCGGATCCCGCTCGACGTCGTCGAGGGCGACGAGGTCCTCTACAGCAAGTACGGCGGCACCGAGATCAAGATCGACGGCGAGGACCTGCTGGTCCTCCGCGAGTCGGACGTTCTCGCCAAGGTCACGGCGTAACAGCGCTCCGCGGATCCAACAGGAGATAACGAACCGGATATGGCTCACAAGGAACTGAAGTACGACGCGGAGGCGCGCAAGGCGCTCGAGGCCGGCGTCGACGCCGTCGCCAACGCGGTCAAGGTCACGCTCGGCCCGAAGGGCCGCTACGTCGTCCTCGACAAGAAGTTCGGCGCCCCGACGATCACCAACGACGGCGTCACGATCGCCCGTGAGATCGAGGTCGAGGACGTCTTCCAGAACCAGGGCGCGCAGCTCGTCCGCGAGGTCGCCACGGCGACCAACGACGTCGCCGGCGACGGCACGACGACGGCGACGGTGCTCGCCCAGTCGATCGTCCGCGAGGGTCTGAAGAACGTCGCCGCGGGCGCGAACCCGCTCGGCCTCAAGCGCGGCATCGAGAAGGCCGTCGACAACGTCGTCGGCGCGATCCGCGAGCTCTCGAAGGAGATCGCGGGCAAGGACCAGATCGCCCGTGTCGCCACGATCTCGGCCGGCGACGAGGAGATCGGCGAGGTCATCGCCGACGCGATCGAGAAGGTCGGCAAGGACGGCGTCGTGAACGTCGAGGAGGGCCAGACCTTCGGCATGGACCTCGAGTTCACCGAGGGCATG
>Ga0164243_10010182_pt1 | contig 13544 bp, 13 predicted proteins | sample OricompcompostOP_FD_108781 | JGI IMG/M metagenome (GOLD analysis project Ga0164243, IMG submission 108781) | Organic Plus compost microbial communities from Emeryville, California, USA - Original compost - Organic plus compost (OP) | ecosystem: Engineered > Solid waste > Mixed feedstock >... | reverse complement strand
CGGCGGCGTGGCCGCACTCGGTCACCAGGCGGTGGGCGAGCGTCGAGACCTCGGGGTCCTTCTTGTGCCGGCCGCCGCCGTGGCCCAGGAGGACGAGGGGACGGGGCGTGGTGCCGGCGTCGGCCGGTGTCCACAGGACGCCGGGGATCTCGCCGAGGGTGAAGAGCTGTTCGCGGACGCCGTCGGACGACGTGCCGGAGAGCAAGCGCATGGGGATGCGGCCTTTCACAGAGCCTCTGCGGGCGCTCCCTAGGCCATGCGAGGGAGGGAGGCCCGACCTGTCGAAGCGTTGATCGGTCTCACCTCCTCGGATCGCAGTGCTGCACGGCGGCTGGAACGTACCACGGTGCGCGGCTCAGAACCCCGACATCTCCCACATGAGGACCTCCGCCTCCTCCTCCGCCACCGCCTCCGCGTCCTTCTCGTCCGTGAGGCGGGCCGCGTCGCCGGGCTTCAGTCGCTCGCCGTCGAGGCGGATCGTGCCGCGGGTGACATGGACGTAGACGTAGGGCGCCGCGGGGACCGCCGTACGCTCGCCGGGCGACAGGCGGCGGACGTGGAGCATCGCGCCGGCCTCCGGGAGGGCGTAGGGGGTGGAGTCGGCTATGCCGCGGACGACCTCGTAGCGGGGTTCGCCGCCCGGCTTGAGGGGGGCCAGCCACATCTGGAGGAAGGTCAGCGGGACGCGGGCCGCGTTGCGCTCGACGTGGCGGACGCCCGACGCCGCGCTGAGGCGCTGGACGTCGCCGGGGCGGATCACCGTCTCGTTGCCCTTCGAGTCGCGGTGGGTCAGCTCACCGGAGATCACCCACGTGACGATCTCGGTGTGGCTGTGCGGGTGCTCGTCGAAGCCGGCGCCCGGGCCCAGACGCTCCTCGTTGCAGGCGATCACCGCGCCGAAGCGCAGGTTGTCCGGGTCGTAGTGGGGGCCGAAGGACAGGGCGTGCCACGACTCGATGCCCGCCGCCGGGTCTCCGCCCCTGTAGCGCTCGCTCGCTCGCCTGACGTCCATCACGCCCTCCACGGTAGGCCCTCACGGAGGGGGCGGGGACGGCGCACGGCGGGGGCACCGGCGCCCGGACACGGGGCACGGGACCGGGGACGGGCGCGACCCGGGGCACGGCCCGCCGCCCGGATAAGGCAGTCTTGTCCCGTGCCCGAACCCGAAACCAGTACCCCCGGACCCGCCGCACGCCCCGCCCATCCGCACTCCGCGACGCTGAAGCGGCTGGAGCAGTCGTCCGGCTCGCTCGCCGCCCAGGCCATCGCGCGGATGGACGAGACGCTGCCCTGGTACCGGGCCATGCCGCCGGAGAACCGTTCCTGGATCGGCCTGGTCGCCCAGGCGGGCATCGCCGCCTTCACCGAGTGGTTCCGGCACCCCGACACCCCGCAGGCGATCTCCACCGACGTCTTCGGCACCGCGCCGCGCGAGCTGACCCGGGCCATCACGCTGCGGCAGACCGTGGAGATGGTGCGGACCACGATCGAGGTGATGGAGACCGCCATCGACGAGGTGGCGGCCCCCGGCGACGAGAGCGTGCTGCGCGAGGCGCTCCTCGTCTACGCGCGGGAGATCGCCTTCGCCACCGCCCAGGTGTACGCCCAGGCCGCCGAGGCACGCGGCGCCTGGGACGCGCGCCTGGAGTCGCTGGTGGTGAACGCCGTGCTCAGCGGCGAGGCCGACGAGGGCGCCGTCTCGCGGGCCGCCGCGCTCGGCTGGAACTCCCCCGAGCATGTGTGCGTGGTGCTGGGCACCGCCCCCGACGGGGACTCCGAGCTGACCGTGGAGGCGATCCGGCGAGCCGCCCGGCACGCCAAGCTCCAGGTGCTCACCGGCGTCCTCGGCGACCGTCTCGTCGTCATCGCGGGCGGCAGCGACAACCCGCTGGCCGTCGCGAAGTCCCTGATCGGCCCGTACGCGGCCGGCCCCGTCGTCGCCGGACCCGTGGTGCCGGACCTGCTGGCCGCGACCCGGTCCGCGCAGGCCGCCGCCGCGGGACTCAAGGCGTGTTCCGCCTGGCAGGACGCCCCGCGCCCGGTGCTGGCGGACGATCTGCTGCCGGAGCGCGCGATCGCCGGCGACCCCTCGGCGCGCGAGCAGTTGGTGGAGGAGATCTACAGACCGCTCGAGGAGGCCGGCGCGGCGCTGCTCGAGACGCTCAGCGTGTATCTCGAGCAGGCGAGCAGCCTCGAAGGCGCGGCGCGGATGTTGTTCGTTCACCCCAACACCGTTCGTTACCGGCTTCGACGTGTGACAGACGTCACCGGCTGGTCACCCTCCGATGTACGCTCTGCGTTCACCCTGCGGATCGCGCTGATCCTGGGGCGTCTGGCCGATGGTGATCTCCAGACCTAGTCTTTTGTCGGGGGTCGACAAAACCCCCTCCGGTTCTTCGTCCTTGTCCCCACGGGCGGCCGCGCCCGTACGCAAGAGAGAGTGTGAGAGTGCTCGTACTCGTCGCTCCCGGCCAGGGCTCCCAGACGCCCGGCTTCCTGACCGAATGGCTCGAACTCCCCGGTGCCGCCGACCGCGTCGCCGCGTGGTCGGACGCCATCGGACTCGACCTCGCCCACTACGGCACCAAGGCCGACGCGGAGGAGATCCGCGACACGGCCGTCGCGCAGCCGCTGCTGGTCGCGGCCGGGCTGCTGTCCGCCTCGGCACTGGGTGACATCAACCCCGGCGCGGTCGCCGGCCACAGCGTCGGCGAGATCACCGCCGCCGCCCTCTCCGGCGTCCTCGACGACGCCGCCGCCCTCTCCCTGGTCCGCAAGCGGGGTCTGGCCATGGCCGACGCCGCCGCGATCACCGAGACCGGCATGGCGGCGCTGCTCGGCGGCGACCCGGAGGTGACCGTCCCGCACCTGGAGAAGCTGGGCCTCACCCCGGCGAACATCAACGGCGGCGGCCAGATCGTCGCCGCCGGCACCATGGAGCAGCTCGCCGCGCTGGAGGCCGACAAGCCCGAGGGCGTCCGCCGGGTCGTCCCGCTCAAGGTCGCCGGCGCCTTCCACACCCACCACATGGGCCCCGCGGTCGACACGCTGGCGGAGGCCGCCAAGGCCCTCGCCCCGGCCGACCCTAAGGTCGCCTACGTGTCCAACAAGGACGGCAAGGCGGTCGCGTCCGGCGCCGAGGTGCTGGAGCGCCTGGTGGGCCAGGTCGCCAACCCGGTCCGCTGGGACCTGTGCATGGAGACCTTCAAGGAGCTCGGCGTCACGGCCCTCCTGGAGCTGTGCCCCGGTGGCACCCTGACCGGCCTGGCCAAGCGTGCCCTCCCCGGCGTCAAGACGCTGGCCCTGAAGACCCCCGCCGACCTCGACGCGGCCCGCGAGCTCGTCGCCGAGCACACCGCCTGACGCCCTTAAGGAGCCGACCCGCATGGCGAAGATCAAGCCCAGCAAGGGCGCCCCGTACGCGCGCATCCTCGGCGTGGGCGGCTACCGTCCCACCCGGGTCGTGCCGAACGAGGTGATCCTCGAGACGATCGACTCGTCCGACGAGTGGATCCGCTCGCGCTCCGGGATCGAGACCCGGCACTGGGCCTCCCCGGAGGAGACCGTCGCCGCGATGTCGGTCGAGGCGTCCGGCAAGGCGATCGCGGACGCCGGCATCGACGCCTCGCGGATCGGCGCCGTCGTCGTGTCGACCGTGTCGCACTTCGCGCAGACCCCGGCCATCGCGACCGAGATCGCCGACAAGCTCGGCACGGCCAAGGCCGCCGCCTTCGACATCTCCGCCGGCTGCGCGGGCTTCGGCTACGGCCTGACCCTCGCCAAGGGCATGATCGTCGAGGGATCCGCCGAGTACGTCCTGGTCATCGGCGTGGAGCGGCTGAGCGACCTCACCGACCTGGAGGACCGCGCGACGGCCTTCCTGTTCGGCGACGGCGCGGGCGCCGTGGTCGTCGGCCCCTCGCAGGAGCCGGCCATCGGCCCGACCGTGTGGGGCTCCGAGGGCGACAAGGCCGAAACGATCAAGCAGACCTACTCGTGGGACCGTTTCGGCGGCGACCTCGCGGAACTTCCCCGCGACGGCAAGGGCGACCTGAAGCTCCCCGCGATCACCCAGGAAGGCCAGGCGGTGTTCCGCTGGGCCGTGTTCGAGATGGCGAAGGTCGCCCAGCAGGCGCTGGACGCGGCCGGGATCAGCGCGGACGACCTGGACGTCTTCATCCCGCACCAGGCCAACGTGCGGATCATCGACTCGATGGTGAAGACCCTCAAACTGCCGGAGCACGTCACGGTCGCCCGTGACATCCGCACCACCGGCAACACCTCGGCCGCCTCGATCCCGCTCGCGATGGAGCGGCTCCTGGCGACCGGCGAGGCGAAGAGCGGCGACACCGCGCTCGTCATCGGCTTCGGGGCGGGTCTCGTGTACGCCGCGACTGTCGTTACCCTCCCCTAGGCACTCCGTGCCGGATCATGCATCCGGTACAGGAGGAAACACCGCCACACCCTCTGGAATCACAACGAAGGAGCGCCACCATGGCCGCCACTCAGGAAGAGATCGTCGCCGGTCTCGCGGAGATCGTGAACGAGATCGCCGGCATCCCGGTTGAGGACGTCCAGCTGGACAAGTCCTTCACCGACGACCTGGACGTCGACTCGCTGTCCATGGTCGAGGTCGTCGTCGCCGCCGAAGAGCGCTTCGACGTCAAGATCCCGGACGACGACGTCAAGAACCTCAAGACCGTCGGCGACGCGACCGACTACATCCTCAAGCACCAGGCCTGAGCACGCGCGGGGCGTGAGCCCCGCCAGGGCCGGGAGCATCCCGGCCCCGCCACCCGGCGGTGGCGCCGTACGCATCCTCGTCAATCGTTGGAGAAAGAATTCCGATGAGCTCGACCAATCGCACCGTGGTCGTCACCGGTATCGGCGCAACCACACCGCTGGGTGGCGACGCGGCCTCTACTTGGGAGGGCCTCGTCGCCGGACGTTCCGGCGTGAAGCCCCTGGAGCAGGAGTGGGCCGCCGACCAGGCGGTCCGTATCGCGGCCTCGGCGGCCGTGGAGCCCACCGAGGTCATCCCCCGGCCGCAGGCCCGCCGCCTGGACCGCTCGGCGCAGTTCGCGCTGATCGCGGCCAAGGAGGCGTGGGCCGACGCCGGGTTCGAGGCCAAGGCCGGCGAGGACCCGAACGTCGACCCCGACCGTCTTGGCGCCGTGATCGCCTCCGGCATCGGCGGCGTGACGACCCTGCTGGACCAGTACGACGTGCTGAAGGAGAAGGGCGTCCGCCGCGTCTCCCCGCACACCGTCCCCATGCTGATGCCGAACGGCCCGTCCGCGAACGTCGGACTGGCCGTGGGCGCCCGCGCGGGCGTGCACACCCCGGTGTCCGCGTGCGCCTCGGGCGCGGAGGCCATCGGCTACGCCATCGAGATGATCCGCACCGGGCGCGCCGACGTGGTCGTCGCGGGCGGTACGGAGGCGGCGATCCACCCGCTGCCGATCGCCGCGTTCGGCAACATGATGGCGATGTCCAAGAACAACGACGACCCGCAGGGCGCCTCGCGCCCCTACGACGTCGCCCGGGACGGCTTCGTCATGGGCGAGGGCGCGGGCGTGATCGTCCTGGAGTCCGCCGAGCACGCCGCCGCGCGCGGCGCCCGCGTCTACGCGGAGGCGGTCGGCCAGGGCATCTCGGCCGACTCGCACGACATCGTGCAGCCGGAGCCGGAGGGGCGGGGCATCTCGCACGCCCTGCAGAACCTGATGGACCGCACGGACCTGGACCCGGCGGAGATCGTGCACGTCAACGCGCACGCGACGTCGACGCCCGCCGGTGACATCGCCGAACTCAAGGCGCTGCGGAAGGTGTTCGGGGACGACGCGGACCACATGGCGGTGTCCGCGACGAAGTCGATGACCGGTCATCTGCTGGGCGGCGCGGGCGGCGTGGAGTCGGTCGCCACCGTGCTGGCGCTGTACCACCGGGTGGCTCCGCCGACGATCAACGTGGAGAACCTGGACCCCGAGGCCGAGGCGAACGCGGACGTCGTCCGTGGTGAGGCGCGGAAGCTGCCCGTGGACGGGCGGATCGCCGCGTTGAACGACTCGTTCGGGTTCGGGGGGCACAACGTGGTGCTGGCGTTCCGGACTGTCTGATCCGCCCTCGGGCGGTTCTTGGAAGGGGTTCACCTCTGGGAGGTGGGCCCCTTTCCCGTCGTGGGGGCTTGTCGCGCAGTTCCCCGCGCCCCTGAGAGGTGCGTGCCCGGCTGCGGGTTCGTGGGAGTTGAGCGCGCTGTTCCCCGCCCCCCTTTGGGCGCGTCCCTGCGAGGCGTCCCTAGACGACCTGGTGGAGCCAGCGGACCGGGGCGCCCTCTCCGGCGTAGCGGAAGGGTTCCAGCTCGTCGTCCCAGGGCTTGCCGAGGAGCTTGGCGATCTCCGACTCCAGGTCGGTGTCCTCCGTGCGGGAGCGGACCAGCGCGGCGCGCAGGCGGTCCTCCGGGATGAGGATGTCGCCGTGGATGCCGGTGACGGCGTGGAAGATGCCGAGGTCGGGGGTGCAGCTGTAGCGCTCGCCCTCGGCGGTGGGGCACGGCTCGGAGGTGACCTCGAAGCGCAGCATCTGCCAGCCGCGCAGCGCGGAGGCGAGCTTGGAGGCGGTGCCGGCCTGACCCTGCCAGGAGAACTCGGAGCGCCAGGTGCCGGGGGCGGCCGGCTGGCGGATCCAGTCCAGGCTGACACGCGTGCCGAGCACCCCGGCGACGGCCCACTCGACGTGCGGGCACAGCGCGCGCGGCGCGGAGTGCACGTACAGAACTCCACGAGTCGTCACCGGAACCTCCGGGCTGAGCGGGTCGTCTTCGATCGGGCGGTGCGGTCACGGCCCGGCGGGCCGCGTTGAGGGCGAGGCTACCGTGCGACGGGGCAAGGAGTGTGACGTACCGTCCGTCCCGGTGGCGGGAAAGTCGTGCCTTTCACCCGGCAGGACGTCTGTGCGGGCGCCGGGGTTCATTCCGGACGGGCCCCTCGGAGAAGCGGGAACTCCCGTGCGTTGTTATGGGTTGGGGGACGGCACGGACGGGACGGGACGCTCGGGGAGGCGGCGGATGGCACAGGCGACGCGGAGGCGGGGACGCCGTGCGCGGACCGTGCTCGCCGCGGTGGCGGCCCTCGCGTTCGGCGTGGCGGGCTGCGACGCGGGCGGCGGGGAGAAGCCCGGTGCGGCCGTCTCGACGTCGCCTTCTCCCAGGCCGACGCCGCTGTGGGACACCCGCCCGGACTCGGTGGCCGCGGTCGGCGACTCCATCACCCGGGGGTTCGACGCGTGCGCGGTGCTGACGGACTGTCCGGAGGTGTCGTGGGCGACGGGTGACAGCGAGCAGGTCGGCAGTCTGGCCGTACGGCTGCTGGGGCGGGCCGGGGCGGCCGGGCGGAGCTGGAACTACGCGGCGACCGGCGCCCGGATGGAGGACCTGCCGGGGCAGATGGCGCGCGCGGTGAAGCGGAAGCCGGAGCTGGTGGCGGTGATGGTGGGGGCGAACGACGCCTGCCGGGAGAGCGTGGCCGCGATGACGCCGGTGGAGGAGTTCCGCGCCGACTTCGAGGCGGCGATGCGCACCCTGCGCGAGGCGCTGCCGAAGACACAGGTGTACGTGGCGAGCGTGCCGGACCTGAAGCGGCTGTGGTCGCAGGGGCGGACCAGCGCGCTGGGCAAGCAGATCTGGAAGCTGGGGATCTGCCCGTCGATGCTGGGCGACGCGGACGCGACGGACACGGCGGCGACCGAGCGGCGGGCGGCGGTCCAGCAGCGGGTGGAGGACTACAACGAGGTGCTGGGCGAGGTGTGCGCGAAGGACCGCCGGTGCCGCACCGACGGCGGCGAGGTGTACGCGTACCGGTTCGGCACCGCGCAGCTGAGCCGCTGGGACTGGTTCCACCCGAGCGTGGAGGGGCAGGCCGAGCTGGCCGAGATCGCGTACCGGGCGGTCACGGCGCCGGGGCCGTGACCTATTGTTTCGCACATGAACGAACTCATCGGCACACTTTCCGACGGCACGCCGGTGCACCGCTGGACCCTGGAGCGGGCGGGCGTACGGGTACGGATCCTGTCGTACGGCGGGATCGTGCAGGACGTCGAGGTGCCGGACCGGGACGGGCGGGCCGGGAACGTGGTGCTGGGGTTCGACGGCCTGGACGGCTATCTCGCGCACCCGGAGCCCTTCCTGGGCGCCCTGATCGGCCGGTACGCCAACCGGATCGGGGGCGCCCGCTTCACCCTGGACGGTGTGGAGCACGTCCTCACGGCGAGCGAGGGGCCGCATTCGCTGCACGGCGGTGAGCGGGGCTTCGACAAGCGCGTCTGGGACGTCACCGAGGTGGCGGACGGCCTGCGGCTGTCGCTGGTCGCCGAGGACGGCGAGGAGGGCTTCCCGGGCCGGCTGGAGGTCACGGTGACCTACACGCTGGACGAGCGGGGCGCGCTGCACATCGCGTACGAGGCGGTGACGGACGCCGCGACGCATGTGAACCTGACGAACCACACGTACTGGAACCTGGCCGGTTCGGGCCCCGCGGGCGGGCACGAGCTGCGGGTGGCCGCGTCCCGGTGGACGACGTCCGATGCGGACCTGATCCCGGACGGCGGGCTCGCGGACGTCTCCGGCACCCGCTACGACTTCCGTGAGGCGCGCAAGGCGGGCGGCGGCTACGACGACAACTTCGTGCTGGACAAGGGGGTGACGGCGACGCCCGAGGAGGTGGCGGAGCTGTACGACCCCGCGTCGGGCCGGGTGCTGACGGTGGCCACCACGGAGCCGGGCATCCAGGTGTACACGGCGGACCACATCGGGGAGCCGTTCGAGCCGGGCGCGGGCATCGCGCTGGAGACGCAGCACTTCCCGGACTCGCCGAACCGTCCGGAGTTCCCGAGCACGGTGCTGCGGCCGGGCGAGGTGTTCCGGTCGGAGACGGTGTACGGCTTCTCGGTGCGGTAGCGGGTTCTCGGCGGCAGCGGGCGGGACCGGGGCCCCGGACTCCACGGCCCCGGACACACATGAGCCCCGGTCCGGGGTCAGGGTCCCGGGCCGGGGCTGTACATGGGGTACCCCGCCGGACCCCGACGTTAACCGCTCACCTGCCCGGGCGGCCGGGGATCCGGGTCACGGGAGGAATCCCGTACGAACCCTTCACATTCGGCCACGGGGTGGTCCCGCGCCGGTCGGACGGTGTCCTTCGCACCGTGGTGTGATCCACCCCGGGCACGCGATACTGCGGGCTTCCGGCATCCATCCGTACCCCACGACGACGGAAGGCCCCTCTGTGATCTCACCCCGTGTGCGCATCGGTGTGCTCGGTCTGGCCCTGCTGACCGCCCTGTCCTCCCCCGCCACCGCCACCGCCGCGGAACCGGCGGCCCCCGGTTCCGCGGCCCCGCCCACCGTCGAGGAGCTGCGCCTCGACAAGGCCGCGCCGCAGGAGATACTCCGGCGCTCCGGCTTCGACACGGCCGCGCCCGCCTTCGCCCGCGCCCTGGACCGCGCCCGCTCCTACGCGGAGGCGAAGCGGGTCGTGGAGCGGGAGGGTTCCGCGCTGTGGCGCAGAGCCGTGGACCGTGTGCAGGGCCGGGGCCCGGCGGGCGGCGACCTGAGCCGGGACGACGACCGGCCGCTGTACTGGGCGCGGCTCGGCATGACGCGTGAACTGCGCGGCTGGGAGCCCCGGTTCGGGCTCGACACGGAACGGCGGGCGCGGCTGATCGACGCGCTGGAGCAGACCTCGCGCGGGCAGACCGCGATCCGGTATCCGCGCGGCAAGGGCCTGAAGCGGGTGCTGGTGACCGGCTTCGACCCGTTCACGCTGGACCGGGACATCCGCATCTCCAACCCGTCGGGCGCGGTCGCGCTGGCCCTGGACGGCACGGTGATCGAGACGGCGAGCGGCCCGGCGCGGGTCGAGACGGCCGTGTTCCCGGTGCGCTGGCGGGACTTCACCGACGGCGCGGTGGAGCGGGCGCTGCGGCCGCACCTGCCCGAGGTCGACCTGTTCACCACGGTGAGCCAGGGCCGGGTGGGCCGTATCGACGTCGAGCGCACCAACGGCGCGTGGCGGGGCGGCTTCGGGGACAACGAGAACGCCGGACGGCCGGAGATCGCCCCGGTGTCCGACCCGGCCTCGCAGCCGCAGTGGACGTCGACGACGCTGCCGTACGCGGCGGTCACGGCGGCGGACACCGGGCGGTTCCCGGTGTACGACAACACGAGCGTGACGGAGATCCCGGCGGGCGGCACGGAGCCCGTCGTACGGCCGGAGGGGCCGACGCCGGGCTCGACGGCGCGTGCCGGGGGCGGCGGCGACTACCTGTCCAACGAGATCGCCTACCGGGCGACGCTGCTGCGGGACCGGCTGGGGCTGCACGACACGCTGCCGGGCGGGCATGTGCACACGCCGGTGCTGGAGTTCGGGGCGGGCAACACGACGGAGGTGACCGACCCGCAGTTCGTGCGGAATCGGCTGGACATCGTCGCGCAGATGCGGGCGATCGTGGGTGTGGCGGTGGGGGCGGGCGACTGACGTCGGCCGGCTTTTTCGGGGGCTTCGCCCCCGGACCCCCTTCGCGCAGTTTCCCGCGCCCCTAAAGGGCGTTTGCGTCCTGCTGGTCCTTGGCGGCGCCGTCCTGCGTCTCCTCGCCCATCAGGTCGCGGGCCATGAGGGTGGCGCCCGCCACCGCGCCGGGCATCAGGAAGACCGCGACGAACGGCACGAGGAACGCCAGCGCGAGGGGGGTGCCGAAGCCCCAGACGAGGGTCTTGCGGGAGCGGAGCAGCGTCAGCCGCTCCCGCACCTCGACGCCGCGCCGCTGGAGGGCGACGGCGGTCAGCTCCTCGGTGAGGAAGAAGCCGGTGACGAAGAAGCCGATCACCGGGACTACGGTCTGTCCGGCGACCGGGACGAACCCGAGCGCGAACAGCAGCACCGCCCACACGGTGGCCCGCGCGAGGATGCGCAGGCTGTCGCGGGCGGAGATCCACAGCTCCCGCCACAGCGGCAGGTCCGACCCGGGCGCGGTGCCGTCGGGCGAGACGTCCCGGTCGACCCTCTCGGAGAGGCTCTCGTAGAAGGGCTGCCCGACGAGCAGGGTCGTCGCGGTGAAGGTGAGCACGCACAGCAGCAGCGCGAGCGCGAACAGCACGGCGGTGAGAAAGCCGCGGAAGAGGCCCGCCCAGGGGTCGGCCCAGTCGTCGGCGAACGGGGTCGCCCAGCCGATCAGGTCGGAGCCCCACAGGGCGAGGGCGACCAGGGCGGCCGCGTACAGCACCAGGGTGATCAGGCCGGGCAGCAGTCCGAAGCCGTACTGTCTGCCGTGCCGGCCGACCCACCGCTGGCCCTTCAGCAAGTACCGGAAACCCACCCCGAGATCGCGCATGGGAGGACTGTAGCGGGACTCCCGGCGGGGGCACGGGCGAGGGCCGCACCCCACGTCCAAGGGTGCGGCCCTCGGGTACGCAACGACACGGACGGGCGGGCGTCACTGCTCGCGCGGCCCCGTGTCCGCCGGGTCCGTGACAGCCGCCGCGTCGGTGCGTCGGCCGTCGTCAGAGCTTGACGATCATCTTTCCGGTGTTGTCGCCGCGCAGGACGCCGAGGAAGGCGTCCAGGTTGTTCTCGATGCCCTCGACGACGGTCTCGCGGTACTTCAGCTCGCCGGAGCGGATCCAGGCGCCGACCTCCTCCACGAACTGCGGCTGCAGGTCGTAGTGGTCGCCGACGAGGAAGCCCTCGATGCGGCCGCGGGTCTGGATGAGGCGGGCGAGGTTCTTCGGGCCGGGCGCGGGCTCGGTGTTGTTGTAGACGGAGATCGCGCCGCAGATGGCGATGCGGCCGTGCAGGTTGAGGGAGCCGATGGCCGCCTCCAGGTGGTCGCCGCCCACGTTGTCGAAGTACACGTCGACGCCGTCGGGGGCGGCGGCGCGCAGCTGCTCGCCGACGGGGCCGTTCTTGTAGTTGAACGCGGCGTCGAAGCCGTACTCCTCGGTGAGCAGCTTGACCTTCTCGTCGGAGCCGGCGGAGCCGATCACCCGGGAGGCACCCTTGAGCCTGGCGATCTGGCCGACCTGGCTGCCGACGGCGCCGGCCGCGCCGGACACGAAGACGGAGTCGCCCTCCTTGAAGGCGGCGGTGCGCAGCAGCCCCGCGTAGGCGGTGAGGCCGGGCATGCCGAGGACGCCCAGGTACGCCGACAGGGGCGCGGCCTGCGGGTCCACCTTGACGGCGGTCTTCGCGTCCACGACGGCGTACTCACGCCAGCCGTGGAAGTGCAGCACGTGGTCGCCGACGGAGATTCCCTCGGCGTTGGACGCGACGACCTCGCCGACGGCGCCGCCCTGCATGGCCTTGCCCAGCTCGTACGGGGCGACGTAGGACTTGGCGGCGCTCATGCGGCCGCGCATGTACGGGTCGACGGAGAGGTACTCGTTGCGCACCAGCACCTGACCCTCGCCCGGGGTGCGGACCTCCGCCTCGACCAGCGCGAAGTTCTCCGGGTCGGGCCAGCCGACGGGGCGGCTCACCAGGTGCCACTCGCGGGCGGTGGCGGGGGGCGTGGGGGTGTCGGTCATGTGGAGCACCTTTCCTCAAATACTTCAGCACCTGAAACAACCATGCGGCTGAATATTTCAGGATGTCAAGCACATGGGTACCCTGGTGGGCATGGCCACACCCCGTTCCGCGCCCAGCCGACCCGACGATCTCACCCTGGAGGTCGTCGAGCTGATCGGCGCGGTCGTGGCGCGCTACCACGAGGAGTACGAGGAGGCCGCCGCCGAGCACGCGCTGACCGGCGCGCAGGCGCGGCTGCTGAGCCTGCTCAGCCTGGAGCCGCTGCCGATGCGGAGGCTGGCGCAGCGGCTGAAGTGCGAGCCGTCGAACGTCACGGGCATCGTGGACCGGCTGGAGGCCCGCGGCCTGGTGGAGCGCCGCCCGGACCCGGCGGACCGGCGCGTGAAGCTGGCGGCGGCGACGGACCAGGGGCGGCGGGTGGCGCGCGGCCTCCAGGAGTCCCTGCGGTTCGCCCGCGAGCCGCTGGCGGGACTGTCCGACCCGGAGCGGGTCGCTCTGCGGGACGCGTTGCGGAGGATGCTGGGGGTGGAGGGCGGCTAGGTCCCGTCCCGTGCTCCTCTGCGGCGCTGGCGGTGCCGCGTACCAGCGATCCCGGTCACGGCCGTCGCGGGGACGGCTGACCGGCTTTCAGGAATTGCTGACGCCATGGGGGCGCCCGCGGGTGCGTGGGGGTTGCTCGCGCCGTTCCCCGCGCCCCTGTCGGGCGCTGACCGTCCGTTGTCCTGCGCGGGTGCCTGGGGGTTGCTCGCGCAGTTCCCCGCGCCCCTTAAGGGGCGCTGCCGTTCGTTGTCCGGTGCGGGTGCGTCGTGGTTACTCGCGCAGTTCCCCGCGCCCCTGTCGGGCGCTGACCGTTCGTTGTCCTGCGCGGGTGCGTGGGGGTTGCTCGCGCCGTTCCTCGCGCCCCTGTCGGGGCGCGTTCGCCGCGACGTCCTCAGGGGCGCGGGGAACTGCGCGAGCGGCCACCGGCGG